>Ga0163144_10001490_pt1 | contig 55282 bp, 45 predicted proteins | sample OliLak19BULKMAT1_FD_123175 | JGI IMG/M metagenome (GOLD analysis project Ga0163144, IMG submission 123175) | Freshwater microbial mat bacterial communities from Lake Vanda, McMurdo Dry Valleys, Antarctica - Oligotrophic Lake LV.19.BULKMAT1 | ecosystem: Environmental > Aquatic > Freshwater >... | reverse complement strand
TTTTCGCCGGTTTGGCGCTGATGTTCGAGGGCGCGCGCAAGCATCTGATGCACGTCGCTGCGCTGGTGGCGCTGCTGGGCGCGCTTGCACCCGCCGCAGCGCTCGCCATTCGCGCAGCGCAGATGAGCCCGCTGGCGCTTGGCGTCAACCTGGGCATGCTGGTGCTGTCTGCGGCGCTCCTGGTACTGATGGTGCGCTCGTTCATTGCGGCAAGGCGCGCCGGCAGCGCCGCACCTTAGCGCGCGGAGACCCTCGCCCGAGTGGCATCCGTCAGGTCGCCCTCGGCGGTCGCTGCGCGCGGTGATTGTGCGCATCCTCCAGCACTTGGGCGAATCCACCGAGCCACCGCGGGCCGGGCCGATCCCGGACCCGCCAGCGTGGGCCGAGGGCACGGATGACAGCGATGCTTTTGCACTCGAACCCAACATCCAGCACTTGCCCGATTACGAGACCGAGCGACAGGACGTGGACTGGTGAGAAACGGGGCGAACCGGCGCTGCGCCTTCACCATCGACGCGCCCAGCTGCGCGCGAGAGGCCGGATCTCGCCACTGATCGCGTTTGCCGCCGCCGAGGTGAGCGGTAACCACCGCTCGAGACGCCCAGAACACGCCCCGAATCGGTCCTCGACCTTGGTGCGCGGTGTGCGCCTGGCCGCCAGTCGATGCCGGCTTCGGGACGGATAGTGCTTTGGATTTCCAATCCATCTCCATGTGCACCGGCTGCGGCGCTTGGGACCACGCCAAGAAGTACATCGAGGAAGGCCACCACGGCGGCAAGGGCAGCAAAGCCCACAAGGCCGCGATGACCGGCGATACCGTCGGCGACCCGTACGAGGACACCTCCGGCCCGGCCATCAACCCGCTGATCAAGATCATCAACATCGTGGCGCTGCTGATGATTCCGATGCTTTAAGCTGGTGTGGTCCGAAGGCAACCCGCCTCTGCCGGCCCAACCTGAATCGACAAGCCCCGCAAATGCGGGGCTTGTTTTTGGGCCTTGCCGTCAAAAAGTTGTCATCCCGCCGGCGAGACGTTCTCAAGCTCGTCAAGCAAGGCATTCAAGGCATGGGGCAGCTCGGCGCGCAATTGCAGCATGCACTGCTGGGCAACCACTTGACCGTACTGGGCCCATTCCAGCCGCTCGACGGCATGACTGGCCACCGCCAGCTGGGTCACCCCCAGCGCCATCGAGCCCGAACGCAGGAAATGCGCGGCTTGCCGCACGCCTTCCAGATCGCCCAAGCGGTAGGCCGCTTCGATCTTCTTCAGCTGCGCCGGCGCGTCAGTGACGAACAGGCCGACCAACTGCCGCATGGCGCCGGGGCTGTCCTGCTCAAGCGAGCGCAACAGCTCAAGGGCCTTGGGATCGAGGATCGCGCTTTCGGTCATGGCTCGGGTTCGGGTGGCGAGGTCAACAATGTAACCCGACTAGGCCCGCTCCTGCGATCCCGTTCGCCCGAGTGTTCGCTCCATCACGTTGGGCTATCATTCGCGCCCTTTCCCGCTGCATTGGCGACCCCCCATGGCCCTCGACCTCGTCCCCACCGGCCGCGACGTGCCGAACGACTTCAACGTCATCATCGAGATCCCGATGAATTCGGAGCCGGTGAAGTACGAGGTGGACAAGGCCAGCGGCGCCATCTTCGTCGACCGCGTGCTGACCACGCCCATGCGCTACCCCTGCAACTACGGCTACATCCCGCACACCTTGTCCGGCGACGGCGACCCGGCCGACGTGCTGGTGATCATGCCAATGCCGCTAATCCCGGGTTCGGTGATCCGCTGCCGCACGGTCGGCATGCTGAAGATGACCGACGAGGCCGGTGAGGACACCAAGATCATCGCCGTGCCGATCAGCAAGGTGTTCCCGGCCTATGACTCGGTGCAGCACATCGACGATCTGCCGGTGCTGACCAAGGAGCGCATCGCGCACTTCTTCGAGCACTACAAGGACCTGGAAAAAGGCAAGTGGGTGAAGCTGGAAGGCTGGGCCGGCGCCGACGACGCCAAGCAGGAAATCCTGCTCTCGGTGGAGCGCTACAACGCCTTGCCGGAAAAACCCAACTTCTGAGCGCGAGGGTCCTTTCGCGTGAGGACCTTCGGGCCCGAGAGCTTCGAACAATCGCACGTCGGGCCTGAAGCCCCTCCCACATGAACCATCAGCGCTTGGGCGGTACGGCGGTTCCCGCCTTGAGCCGCGCCAGTGCCTGGCTGATCGCCTCTTCACCGGCAATGACCACGCCGCGGGCAAAGCCATCCTCCTTCTCGTCATCGCCACGCAGGTGGCCGGGCAAGTCCTGTTCGCGCAGGCTGCTAACCGTGGTGCCGGGCAGGGCCACGTCCGGGGCGATGCCGATGCCCTGGATGGACTTGCCGCTGGGCGTGTAATAGCGGCCCGTGGTCAGCTTCACGGCATCGCCGTTGTCGAGTTCGAACACGTTCTGCACCGATCCCTTGCCGAAGCTGCGGCTGCCCATCAGGAAGGCACGCCCGGAATCGCGCAGCGCCCCGGCCAGCACTTCGGATGCGCTGGCGCTGCCGGCATCGATCAGCACCACCATCGGCGCACCCATGAGCAGGTCGCCGGGCTCGGCGCTGTAGCTGCTGTTGGCAAGCGCGCTGCGGCCGCGGGTGCTGACGATGACGCCGCTGTCGAGGAAGGCGTCGGCCGCCTGCACCGCCGCCATCAGCAGGCCACCGCCATTGCTGCGCAGGTCCAACACCAGGCCTTTCAAGCCACCGGATTCGGACTGCAGTTTTTCCAGGCGGCTGCGCAGTTCGCTGCCGGTATCGGCCTGGAAGGCGCTCAGGCGCACATAGGCGTAGCCAGGTTCGAGTAGTCGGCTGCGCACGCTGAGCACGCGGATGGTTTCGCGGCGGATGCTGATCTCAAGCGGCGCCTTTTCGCCATCGCGCAACAGCGTCACCAATACCGTTGTGCCGGGCTTGCCGCGGAGGCGGTGACTATCCGATTCCGGCAGGTTGTTGTTCACCGCACGGCCGTCGATGGCGATGATGCGGTCACCGGGGCGCAGACCGGCTTTCTGCGCGGGCGTGTCGTCTATCGGGGCGATGACCTTGACCACGGTTGGATCGCTTTCGTCGGTCTCGATGCCGATGCCCTCGTAGCTGCCTTCGGCATTTTCGGCAAACGCCCGCGCCTGTTCGGCCTCCATGTAGGTACTGTGCGGATCAATGTCGGCGAGCAGCCCACGCAAAGCGGAGCGCATCAGGTCGACATCGGAAATCGGGTCGACGTAGCTGCTGCGGATATTGCGGTAGACCTGCACGTAGCGCTGGATTTCGGCGAGTGGAATCTCGTCGCTGGTGGCGGGCGCCACGGCGCCGGAAAGCTTGCTCGACGCCTTCTGGTTGCTGTCTGTTTTTTGCGCGAGCGCCGGGGTCGCGGCCGGCCTCGCCGGCACCTGGGCCGGGGCGGCAAACGGCATGGCGAACATCAGCAGGGCAATGGCAAGACTGCGGTTTTTCATTGTCGTCTCTTGTTGTTGCCGCCAACGGGGCAGCTTGGCATTACGGTCTTGTCGGCGGTCAAGGCCTGAGCCAGTCGTCGGGTTTATGCGGCTGGCCGTTGCGACGCATTTCAAAATACAGGGCCGGACGTCCCTGTCCACCGGAATTACCGACCGCAGCCAGGGCATCGCCGGCCTTGATGTCGTCGCCGACGTTTTTAAGCAGCACGTCGTTGTAGGCGTACAGGCTCATCCAGCTTTCGCCATGGTCGATGATCACCAGCAGGCCATAGCCCTTGAGCCAGTCGGCGAACACCACGCGACCGGCCGCCACCGCGCGTACGCTGTCGCCGGCTTCGGCGGCAATCAGCAGGCCTTCGCTGCGCCGGCCATCAGGCAATGCATTGCCATAACCGGCCAGCAGGCTGCCGGCCAGCGGCCAACCAGTCAGGTTGCGTGCAAGCATCGGCTTGCCGGCGTCGGGCTTGCGCGGGCGCACCGGCGTGACCGCCGGCGCGCGGGCGACCGCAGCGCGCAATTTCTCCAGCAGCGACTGCAATGATTTTTCATCTCGGCCCAGCGCCTTGATGCGCGCTTCACTATTCTGAAAACGCGTGTCGAGACCTTTCACCAGACGGCCACGTTCTCGCCGCTGTGCCGACAGGGCCGACAGGGCCAGAGCTTGCTGCTCGCGTTCGGTCTGCAGCTGCACGCGTTCGGATTCGACCTCGGCGGCAAGCGCTTCCTGCGCTGCCATCTCGCCGCGAATGCGTTCAATGCGGCGCTGTCGATCGGCCTCGAAATAGCGGTGGTAGGCCTGCATGCGCGCCAACGTGTCGGGCTGGTCCTGCGACAGCAGCAGCTTGAGGTTGCCGCCACGGCCCAGGGCGTAAGAAGAGCGCAGCAGCTTCGCCAGGCCCTCGCGCTGGCCCTGCACGCGCTGCGCATTGGCCTGCTGCTCCAGGCGCAATTGCGCCAGTCGGCTTTCGCGTTCGGCGATCGCAGTATCGAGCCTGCGCAGGGCGCCGGCGCTGCTGGCCACCTTGCCGTCGATCTCGCGCAGGTCGCGCGCGGCGGCATTGCGCTGGTCTTCCAGCGCCTGCTGCTCCTTCGTCAGCACCTTGATCTCGCCGCGCAGGGCGTCGATTTTTTTCTGCGCATCGCCGGGATTCTTCGGCGCCGGCGCCTGCGCGAACGCCGGCAGGACCAGCACGAAGAAAATGGCCAATATCCGGAAAAACCACATCTGTCAGCCCAACGCCACGAGCGGGCGCCCGGTCATCGCTGCGGGAATCGGCAGGCCGAGCAGCATCAATATCGTCGGTGCGATGTCACGCAATGAACCACCCTCGCGCAAACTTGCCGGCCGGCCGAAATACACCAGCGGCACCGGCCCAACGGTATGCGCGGTATGCGGTTCGCCGGTAATCGGATCGCGCATCATTTCCAGGTTGCCGTGGTCGGCAGTGACGATCATCTCGCCGCCGACGGCTTCGAGCGCGGCGCGGATTTCGCCCAGCGCCACGTCGACCGCTTCTGCCGCCCTGATCGCGGCATCGAGCAGGCCGGTGTGGCCGACCATGTCCGGATTGGCGATGTTGCAGATGATCACGTCGTGGCGCTGCGCGCGGATGTCGGCGCAGAGTTTTTCGGTCAGCGCCGGGCAGCTCATTTCCGGCTGCAGGTCGTAGGTGGCGACTTTCGGCGAGGGAATCAGCGCGCGCTCCTCGCCGGCCAGAAGGGCCTCGCGGCCGCCGCTGAAGAAAAAGGTGACGTGTGCGTATTTTTCGGTCTCGGCGATACGCAACTGGCTCAGGCCATGATCGGCCACGACATCGCCCAGCGTGTCGCGCAGGTCTTCCGAGCCGTAGGCGACGGCGGCCGGCAGCTTGCTGTCGTACTCGCTCAGGCAGGTGAAACGCGACAGCGCGATCATGCGCAGACGCTCGAAGCCCTTGAAGTCGGGCAATACGAAACAGCCGGTCAATTGCCGCGCACGATCGGCGCGGAAATTCATGAACACCACGGCATCGCCATCGCGCATTGGCGCGGCGCCTTCGATTACCGTGGGCTTGACGAATTCATCGGTCTCGCCACGCGCATAAGCGGCTTCCAGCGCCGCGACGGAATCAACAGCACGGAAATCCGCGGCCGCTTCCGTGATCGCAACATACGCTGGCTGCACGCGCTCCCAGCGCTGATCGCGATCCATCGCGTAGTAACGGCCGCTGACCGTGGCGATGCGGGCATTGCCGGCATCGGCACAAGCCTGCTGCAGGGCGCGCAGGCTGGGCTCGGCGGATTTCGGCGGCATGTCGCGGCCATCGAGGAAGGCATGCACATCGACACGGGCGACGCCGCGCCGGCGGGCGATCTCGATCATCGCAAAGATGTGCTTCTCGTGGCTATGAACGCCACCGGGCGAGAGCAGTCCGAACAGGTGCAAAGTGCCGCCGCTGGCACTGACGGCTTCGCAGGCAGCATTCAATTCGCTGTTGTCGAAAAAGCTGCCGTCTTCGATGGCGGCGTCGATGCGGGTCAGGTCCTGATAAACGATGCGGCCGGCGCCAATGTTCATGTGGCCGACTTCGGAATTGCCCATCTGGCCATCGGGCAAACCGACGAACCGGCCTTCGGTGTGCACCAGGGTATGCGGGCACTCGGCCAGCAGGCGGCGCCAGTTCGGCAGTTTGGCAAGGGCAATGGCGTTGTCGGCGGTTTCGACGCGATGACCCCAGCCGTCGAGGATCAACAGCAACTGGGGCTTCGGGCGCGAAGCCGGATTCTCCGACACAGGGTCCATGGTCAAATTGCCTCCCAACCAATAGCACGGGTAATTGTAGCCGAGGGGGTGCCTAATGCAGGCCGCGAGCGTGATGCGACCGGGGTTTCAACCTTTCGATGAACCCCCGCATCAAAGCCGCTACACCTCAAAGGATGCGACATGAACAAGACCCTGCTGGCTCTGGCCCTCATTTTTGCTGTGTCGACAGCTCAGGCACACGAACACGAGGACGGCCACGATGTTTCCAAGGTCAACGGCTCGGTCAGCGCCGAGGACGGCCACCGCTACGGTGATCTCGACACCGTCAACGGATCGATCACGATCGGTGCCGGCGCTACGGCAAAGAACGTGGAAACCGTCAACGGTTCGATCACGCTGGAAACCGGCGGGCACATGGACAGCGTCAGTACGATCAATGGCGCCATTCGCGGTGCTCGCAACGTGCGGGTCGCCGGCAGCGCCGAAACCGTCAATGGCTCGATCAAACTCGATGACGCCAGCACCGTCGGTGGCGATGTCAGTACCGTCAACGGCGGCATCACCCTGCATGCGGTCGATGTGACCGGCAAGCTCACCACGGTCAATGGCGACATGATTGTCGGCGCCCGCTCGGTGGTGCACGGCGGCATCCTGATCGAGAAACCCCATGGCAACTGGAACTGGGGTTTCGGCAAGCCGAAAATTCCGCGCGTAGTGATCGGTCCGAATGCGGAAGTCAAAGGCCCGATCGTGTTCGAGCGCGAAGCCGAGCTGTTCGTGCACACCAGCGCCAAGATCGGCCCGGTCAGCGGCGGCAAGGCGCAGCCTTATACCGACACGCTGCCGCCGCGCCCCTGAAATCAGTCCGTTTTTGTGGGGTGAGCTTCAGCGCTGAATCTTTGGCCTGAAAGATCCTCGCGGAAAAAGCCGCTCCCGCAACGTCGGCGCTGTCATAGAATCGGGGCTTCCCTTGGAGGCCCCATGATTGCAACCTCGCGTTACGCGCCATGGCTGGCGCTTTGTCTGGCGCTGGCGGCTTGCCAGCACGACACGCCTGTCGCTGATCCAGCGACGGAAACAAGTGCGTCGTCCTCCACCGCAGCCGTCACCGAACCGATGTCGCCGAATTCGGCGTTCGGGCCGGAAATTTCCACCGAGGATTTTTCTGCGCATGTCCGCGTACTGGCCTCCGATGACTTTGGCGGCCGTGCGCCGGGCAGTCCGGGCGAAGAAAAGACCCTCGCCTACCTGAAATCACAGTTCGAACGCCTGGGCCTCAAGCCCGGCAATGGCGACAGCTATTTCCAACCGGTGCCAATGGTCCAGACCACGGCCGATCCGGCCACCACGATGACATTGTCGATCGGCGGCAAGCCGCAAACGCTCGCTTTCGGTGACGACATGGTGGTGGGCACGCGCACCGGCCGCAGCGAAGTGACACTCGACGCCAGCAAGCTGGTGTTCGTCGGCTACGGCGTCAACGCACCCGAGCAGGGCTGGAACGATTACGCCGGCATCGACGTCAAGGGCAAAACCGTGGTGATGCTGGTCAACGACCCTGGCTTCCATGCCGGCGACGAGAGCCTGTTCGAAGGCCGCCGCATGACCTACTACGGCCGCTGGACCTACAAGTACGAGGAAGCCGCGCGTCAGGGCGCCGCAGCGGCATTGATCATCCACGATACGGCCGGCGCCGCTTACGGCTGGGATGTGGTCAAGAACAGCTGGGCCGGCGCGCAGTTCGACCTGCCGGCCAAGGGTGACCCGGAGCCGCGCCTGCCGATCCAGGGCTGGCTGACCGCCGAGCGCGCCAACCAGCTTTTCGCCGACTCCGGGCTGGATTTCGCAGCCCAGCGTGTCGCCGCTGGCAAGCGCGGCTTCAAGGCCGTGCCGTTGCCCGCTACCTGCAGCGTTACGTTGAAAAACACCGTGCGCGAGGCCGTGTCCAACAATGCCGTCGCGATCCTGCCCGGCAGCACGCGCCCGGACGAAGCCATTGTTTACAGCGCGCACTGGGACCACCTCGGCACCCATGCCGATGAATCCGGCGACAACATCTACAACGGCGCCATCGACAACGCCACCGGCGTGGCCGGTGTGCTCGAGATCGCCGAGGCCTTTGCTGTGCAGGCGCCCAAACCCGAGCGCAGCATCGTCTTCCTGTTGGTGACGCTGGAGGAGTCGGGCCTGCTTGGCTCCAAGTACTACGCCCAACACCCGCTGATGCCGCTCGCCAGCACCGTCGCCGTGGTCAATATCGACGCGATGAGCGTGGTCGGCCCGACCCGCGACCTGATGGTGGTGGGCCTTGGCAACTCCGAACTGGACGACGTACTCCGCCCGATCGCCGAGCGTCAGGGCCGTGTATTGACGGCAGAAAGCGCGCCGGAAAAAGGCACCTTCTTCCGCTCCGATCATTTCAGCTTCGCCCGTTTCGGCGTACCCGCGCTGTACACCAAGGGCGGCATCGACAGCCTGGAAAAAGGCCGCGACTACGGCCAGTCGGTGCTCGATGAATACACCGCCGGCCATTACCACAAGTCTGCTGACAACTACGATCCAAACTGGGATCTGCGCGGCGTCGTGAAAGACCTGGAAGCGCTGTACATGGTCGGCCGCACGCTGTCGCTCAACCAGGATTGGCCGAACTACCGGGAGGGCAATGCCTTCCGGGCGATCCGCGACAAATCGCGCGCAGCGAAAGATTGAGCATAGTCGCCAAGCCTGCGGTCGGGGCGGATGCGGCGACGGCAATCGCGGAACTGGCGCTCGCCGAGCCGGATCCCGCCGAGCATACGTCAACGGCTCATACGGCCGAATTGACCGGGCTGCGGGGCCTCGCGGCAGCATGGGTGTTCGCTTACCACCTCTGGCAATCCAGCGGCAGTCCGCTGCTGAAACTGTAGAACTTCGATTTCACTCCGCTGCTGGCGGGCGGGCACTACGGCGTGGACCTGTTCTTCGTGCTGTCGGGGTTCCTGCTCGCGCGGCCGTTTTTCGCCGCGCGATTCAGGGGCAATGATCTACCGTCAACTTGGGGTTTCCTGCGCCGGCGGGCGCGGCGCGTGCTTCCCGCCTACTGGCTGCAGCTGATCATCCTCGTGCTCGTTGCAGGCGCTGGATCCGGCGGACTACTGGAGTTGGTCACACATGCCACGCTCAGTTTCAACCTGATCGACAACGGATCGGCGATCAATCCAGTCTACTGGTTGCTTCCTGTGGAATGGGATTTCTATCTGCTGCTGCCCCTGCTGGCACTGGGATTCCCGCGGGCCGGGCGCGGGCCTTGGTTGTTTCTCGGCCTGATCAGCTTTGGCATGGCCTTCCGGGTGTTCTGTTGGCAGGCCTTATTCTGGGACCAGCCCAGCCACGATGTTTTTCGCTGGGTCATCCAGCTGCCGGCACGCATCGACCAGTTCGCCATCGGCATGGCCTTGGCCTGGTTCCTGTCGGCGCGGCCGGTTCCGGGCAAGAGAATACGCGCCGCACTGGCCGGCGCTGGACTGCTGTTACTGGTCTCGGTCGCGAGCACCACCGTTCATTACGGCTATGAGCTCAATGCCGAACGCCTGCCATGGGCGTACCTGGAAGCGCCGCTAGCCGCCCTGGGTTGTGCTGGACTGATCCTCGGCGCGGCGCTGCCAGGCGGCGGCCTGAACATGCTGTGGCGCAGTCGGCCCATGCTGTTCCTGGGCACGATCAGCTATGGCCTGTACCTCTGGCATTCGCCGCTGCTGGGCTGGCTCAAGGGAGGCGGTCTGCCGGTCGCCTCGTTCATCCCTGCGGCGGTACTGCTGTCGTTGTTGCTGGCTTGGCTTTCGTGGCGCTGCACCGAAAGACCTTTCCTCCGGTCGTGAACCTGACCCGGCCGCTTGGGCAAGAGGCGGGATAAGCGTTGCCACAAATCACTGCTCCTGCAAAGACGCGGCGAGGAAATCCCGCAGGGCGCTGGCGACGTTGTCCGGCTGCGCCATCATCGGCATGTGGCCGCAACCAGCCAGGATCACGGTGCGACTGGTTGGCAGTCCGCGATGGAAGATGTCGGCAGCGCTGACATCGATGACACGATCGTTGCGGCACCACAGCAGCAGCGTTGGCGCGCGCACCTGGCCCAGCTCGGCTTCCAGCGCGAAGGCTTCGGGTCCGCGGCCAATGGCATCCAGCACTTGCTGCTCGAACTGCGCATCGGCACGCCGCTGGCGCACCATCGCGACATCCGCGGGCCAGGGCAGGAACGGCGGTTCGGCGAAGACGATGCGCAGGTAGCGGTACAGCTCGGCGCGCGTCTTTACCTCGAATGGATTTTTCCCGGCCAGCACGGCCAGGCCGAATTCGTTTTCCTCGAACTTCACGCCCGCCGACGACATCAGGCTGATGTGATCGACCAACTGCGGATGCCGTGCCGACAGCAGGCCGACGATCTGTCCACCCATGGAGTGGCCGACCAGCAGCGCCGGCTTCTCGGGCAAGGCGCGCAGGAAGGCAGCTAGCCGTTCCGCCTGCACGCCGGGGCCATAAACAGCGCTGGCCTGTCGCTCGCTTTCGCCCCAGCCGGGCAAGTCGGGGGCGATCACTCGGTGCGTTTTCGCCAAGCGCTGCATCAGCGGCAGCCAGTTTTCCTTGGCGCCGGTGAAGCCATGCACGAGCACCATCAGCGGTTTGTTCGCTGCGCCCGCTTCAAGGTAAACCCAGCGGTGCGCCGCCACCTGCGTCGAGTGCACGCTGGCGCCGGCCTGCCAGCGCTGGCGGGCAAACTCCGCATTGAGTAGCCACTTGGGATTCATTACCAGCAGGGCAAGGGCAATGAGCGCAAGGACGGTCGCCGCCAGCAGAATGCGGCGGCGGCGCATGCTCAGGGCGTGGCTGTCGCCGGCTTGTCAGCCAGCGCGGCTTCGACCGAGCCGATGGTAATCGGATGCAAGCCGGGCCGCGCCTTGGCGAATACCTCGCGGGCGAAAGCCAAGCCATCCGGCGTCGCCGCCAGTGCCTTGTAGGTTGGCATCACCAGCTTGCGCCGGCCGATACGTGCGAGGAAATCGCTGATCGCCGGACGCGCGGCGAGATAACCACTGCGGATGGTCAGCGGATACCAGCGCTGGGCGATTTCACCATTTGGCGTACCGGTAAATTTCCAGACGGCATCGAGCTGTTTGATCTGGGCCTCGGTCAAGGTTTCCGGCAGGCCTTCGATGAAGTGCACCCATTCCTGCGTGGTCCACTTCGCGCTGTCGATATCGGCCGGCGCCATGTGACCGGCCAGCCAGTGCGTACGCGCTTGGTCGACTGCGTCAAAACGCGCGGAGGCGGTTTGCGGTGCGGTGTCGGGGATGCCCGGCTGGTACAGCCACGCATCGAATTCCGCCTGCGTCACCTTGCCCGGATATTTATCCAGCAGGTTGGTCTTGGCGTACTCGGCGAACTGCACGGTGGAGATCGACTGGAAGGCGAAATGTTCGAAATAGGCCTTGAGGAAGCCATCAAATTCGGCGCGACCGATGCGCTGCTCCAGGAACTGCAGGAACCACGCGCCCTTGGTATAGACGGTTCCGCTGAGGTTGTCATCGGGATCCTTGAGCACGCCCGGCTTCACCGCCAGCGGCTGCAGATCCTTGTTCTCGTCGGTGAACTCTGCCTTGAGCTCGTTGCGCTCGATCACGTTCTCCATGTCGGCGCGTTCCTTGCCGTACAGGGATTCGATGATGCGGTTCTCGACATAGCTGGTGAAACCCTCGTTGAGCCAAGCGTCGCGCGAGGTGGAGAAGGTGACCAGGTTGCCCGACCAGCTGTGCGCCAGCTCGTGTGCGATCAGCGAAACCAGCGATTGGTCGCCGACGATGACCGTCGGCGTGACGAAGGTCAGGCGCGGATTCTCCATGCCGCCATAGGGGAAGGATGGCGGCAGCACGAGGATGTCGTAGCGGTCCCAGCGGTAGGGGCCGTAGAGCTTTTCGGTGGTGTCGATCATCTTGCCGGTGTCGGCGAATTCGGCGGCAGCCTTGGCCGTCATGGCCGGCTCGGCCCAGACGCCAGCGCGGTCGGTGATCGCCTGGAAGGCCAGGTCGCCGGCGGCAATCGCCAGCAGGTAGGACGGGATCGGCTGCGGCATGCTGAAGCTGTAGTCGCCGTCGCGCGCCGCCTTGGGATCGTTGTCGGCGCTCATCAGCGCCATCACGTTTTTCGGCGTGGTCAGGTGGGCGTCGTAGGTGAAGCGCACCTGTGTGGTGTCCTGCAGCGGCACCCAGGAGCGGGCGTGGATCTGCTGCGATTGGCTGAACATGAATGGCGTCTTCTTGCCCAGAGTCATGGCCGGCGTCAGCCACTGCAGGCCGGAAGCGTCGGGCGAAGTGCTGTAGGTGATGCGCACCTTGGCCGCCTGCTGGGCGAGGTTGATGCTGAGCTTGCTGCCGAACAGGGCGTCGGCCGCCGCGAGTTCGTAGGGCGCATCGGCCCACGTCGTTCCGTCACCGGCTTCTATTTTCGTGATGGTGAGGTCGCGGCTATCGAGCACCAGGGTGGTGCTGGTCGTGTCCTTCCATGCGAGGTCGAGCGTGGCGGTGCCGCTCAGCGACTTCTTGTCGAAATCCACGGCGAGATCCAGGGCCAAGTGCTTGACCGCAACCTTGCCGGGCTCGGCGTAGGAGTGCTCGTCAGCGATCGCCACGGCGGCGGCCGGCGCCTCGACGACGGCGGGCTTGGCCGGTTCGGCGGCTTTTTCGCAGGCCGCCAGCGGCAGCAGCAGGGCGGCGATCATCAGGATGGGCAAACGCATGGCAGCTCCAGGAAAGGCTAAGGTCAGACGAAAAAAATCAAACGGAATAACCGGAGTGAATGGCAACGATGCCGCCGGAAAGATTCCGATAGTCACAGCGGACAAAACCGGCCGCCGACATCATAGCCTTGAGCTCGTCCTGCGGCGGATGCCGGCGGATCGATTCGGCCAAGTACTGGTAGCTGTCGGCGTCATTGGCGAACAGCTTGCCCAGGCGCGGCAGCACCTTGAAGGAATGGAAGTCATAGATCGGCCGGAACCATTCCGGCTTTACTTCGGAGAACTCCAGCACCAGGGCGCGGCCACCGGGCTTGAGCACGCGCCGCATCTGCTTCAGCGCGACGGCCTTGTCGGTGACGTTGCGCAGGCCGAAGGCAATCGTGACCAAATCGAAGCTGGCATCGGGAAACGGCAGCGCCTCGGCATTGAGCTGTACGTAACGCAGGCCCGCTACCTGCCCGCGGTCAGTGAGGCGATCGCGGCCAACTCTGAGCATTTCGGCATTGATGTCGCCGATGATCACCTCGCCGCTATCGCCGACCCGCTCATGCATCAATGCGGCGATGTCGCCTGTGCCGCCGGCAAGGTCGAGTACGCGGTCGCCGCGACGCACGCCCGAAGTGCCCACGAAGTAGCGCTTCCAGATTCGGTGCACGCCCATCGACATCAGGTCGTTCATGAGATCGTATTTGGCCGCCACCGAGGAAAACACGCCACCGACCAGCTTCTGCTTCTGTCCGGTCGGCACATCCCGAAAACCGAAATGGGTGGTTTTTTCGTCCATGCGACGATTATCCCATGTCAAACGCAGTGATGCTGTAGGCAGGTCGCTGTTTCGCCTGCGCCACGCAATCAAACCCGGTGACGGTCGAGAAATGCGCGAATGCCGGGCACAAGCACATCGACTTTGTCTTCGAGTACATAGTGGCCGGCATCATCGAACGCCATCACCTCTGCTTTGGGCAGGGCCGCGGTGAAGCCGTCGAGGAAATGCCGGTCGAATACGAAATCTTTCAGGCCCCAGCCGATGAAGGTGGGGCGGTCCGCATAGTCGGGAAGTTTCTTGCCGGCCGCTTCGACCAGAGCCCAAGCACGATCACCCGGCGACAGCGGGATGTCCTGCACGAAGCGCAGGGTGCTGATGCGATTGGCCCAGCTGTCGTAGGGTGCGTTGTAGGCGTCGCGCACGCCGGCCGGCATCTTGTTGATCACGCCATATCGCGTGGCGCCGTCTGCAAAGGCGTTGAGGCCGCGGATCAGGCCGGCTCCGAGCAGCGAATCGCGACCCAGCTTCAGTTGCCAAGGCATGGCCTTGGCCGCCGGCAGTGGGAACGCCGAGGTATTGAGGATGACCAGCCGCTTCACCCGCGCCGAATGGGTGAGCGCCCAGCCGAAGCCGATCATGCCGCCCCAGTCGTGCACAGCCAGGGTGAGGTTGTCACCGAGATCGAGTGAATCGAGCAGGCGCTCGAGATCGTCGACACGCGACTGCAGGGTGTAGGCGTAGCGATCATCTCCGGGCTTTTCGGACAGGCCCATGCCGATGTGGTCGGGCACGATGCAGCGGTAACTTTTGCCTGAAGTCGGGTCGCGCAGGCCCAGTACCAGCTTGCGCCAGTAGTACGACCAAGAAGGGTTTCCGTGCAGCATGAGTACGGGATCGCCGGCGCCCTCGTCGAGGTAGCTCTGGCGGAGCCCGTTCGGATGGACGAAGGACTTGGGCGTGAACGGATAATCGGGCAGGGGGACGTTTTTCATTTATGGATCAGGCTGGCGTCGGGTCTTGGATTTCCTCGCCGCTTTGCGTCAACTGCGCGGAGTTCAGGTCGGGAGCGAGGCAGGTTCTTGATTGTGGCGAAGAGCGCCCTCGTCCGCCCTTCGGGCACCTTCTCCCGCGCTGCGGGAGAAGGGACGTATGCGGTCAGGATTCGGCGGCGGGCAGGCAAACAAACAGGTTTCAGTCAGGCCGACGTCGGCACCCGCCGAGCATCAAAACTCACCAGACCACTTCGGCCATTGAACAATTCAGGCCAGAGCCAATGCCCAGCAGGGCGATTCGGTTGCCCTTCTTCAAGCGGCCCATTTCGCGGAGCTTGCTCAGGACGATCGGCACCGAAGCCGGACCGATATTGCCGTGTTCGTGGAAGATGGTCATGACCTTGGCCGGATCGATGCCAAAGGCCTTGACCATGGTGTCGGTGTGCACACGACTGACCTGGTGCACAACGAATTCATCCAGCTCCTCGACGGCCCAGCCCAGCGCAAGGCGGGCGGCGGCGAAGGTCTTGGTGGCCAGCTTCATGCCCTCGATCAGCAGCATGCGGGTGTCAGTGACCATGCGGTCGAGGTTGCCGCGGCACAGGGTGTTCCACTGGGTGGCGGCGCGGGTGACACCACCGCGGTAACGCGGGGCGTCCGGGGCCAGCTCAATGCGCGACAGCACCATGGCGGCGGCGCCGCAGCCGAGCGTGAGGGACGCCATTTCGTTGCGGAACTGTTCTTCGGTGACGGTGGCCTCATTCATCCGCGCCAGGGTCTTTTCATAGACCAGGTTGGCGGTCTCGCCATCGACGATCAGGGCGTATTCGATCTCGCCTCGCTCGATCATGCGGCTGGCGATGTCCATGCCGTTGATGAAGGCCAGACAGGCGTTGGCAACGTCGAAGTTCTGGCAGTTCTCGCCCAGACCGAGGTTGCCAGAGACGATGCTGGCGGTGGACGGCTCGAGGAAGTCGCGGCTGACCGAGGTATTGACCAGCAGGCCGATCTTTTCGCGCGGCACGCCGGCATCCAGCAGAGCCTTCTCAGCGGCCCAGGTGGCGGCGTCGGAGGCTTGGACATCATCGTGCCACATCCGCCGGGAATAGATGCCGGCGATGTCCTGCAGCACATCGGTCTTGATGCCGAGGCGGTCCATGGTGGGCTTGAGCCGGGCGTTGATCTCGGCCGAAGTGAGCGTGACCGGCGCGTCGATGTGCGCAAGGCCGGCGATGGCGACGTGCTGGAACAGCATGGGGGTTTTGCCTGGACGGAAACCCGTCAAAGGTACCCTTTTCAGGCCTCGGCCTCAACCAAAGCGTTGTTTTCCCGGGATTTACGCCGTTGTTTCAGTCGCTGACCGGCGTGACTTCGACCTGATCCTTGGGCGAAACGGTTTCACTGCGAACGGCCGCGGGCTGGCCTTGGCAGCGGTACGCCAGAAAGCGCTGGCCACCATCGTTGGGCTCGGCGGCCGGCTGCACGGTGTCGGCCGACAGGCCCGGCGCCTCATTGCGGGCCAGCGTTTCCAGCTCGTCGCGCACCTTGATGTCATCGCGCTCATAGGGGCCCAGGCGGTCTTTTACCGAGACCTGGATCTCGCCTACCTTGCGGCAGGCGGCCATGTCTTTGCCCAGGGTCGCCACTTTCACGGCATCGGCTCCCGGCGCCATCTTCACCCAGGTGCAAGCGGACGATGTTGCAAGCAAGGCGCACAGCAGTAGAGGGGGCAGACGCATGGAAGGCTCCAGAAAGAAGGTAAAGGCACAAAAACAACAGGGGCAGGATTGTCGCCCCGCCCCTGCTGAACCGGCAATGAGTTGCAGCGATTACTGGCCGGAGGGCTTGCCGTCGGCGTCGATCACCTGCACCTCGCCGAGGTTGAGCGCACGCACGCCGGCTTCGATCTTGGCCAAGTCGCCCACCACCACCCAGGTCAGGGCTTCAGGCTTGATGCCGGCCGCCGCGGTCTGGATATCGGCCTGGGTCAGCGCCTCGATGCGGGTACGGCGCTGCTGCACGTAGTCGTCGGGACGCTCGTAGCGCTGAATACCGACCACGGCACCCAGCACGGCATTGGCCGTCTCATAGGAACCCGGCAGGCCACGGATCTCGGTGGCCTGGATCTTGGCCACTTCCTCGGGCTTGGCTGGCGCCTTGCCGCTGGCGTATTCGGCGATTTCGCGCTGCAGCTCCTTGATCGAGTCGATGGTCTTGTCGATCTGCACCGCAGCGAAAGCTATCCACGGACGCTGGCCGATGGCGTTCTGCACCATGCTGTAAGAGCCGTAGGCCCAGTGCTTGTCTTCGCGCAGGTTCATGTTCAGGCGCGAGCTGAACTCACCGCCGAGCACCGAGTTGGCGATTTCAAGATCCAGCGCTTTGGCGTCCTTGGTCGAAGGCACCAGTTGGCCAATATAGAGATTGGCCTGTATGGCGCCGGGCTGGTCGACCAGGTAGACGCGCGGCTTGGACGGCAGGGCAACGGCGGCCACGTTGGGCTTGGCCGGGGACACGCCTTCAGCTTTCCAGTCACCGAAGTGTTTTTCCAGCCGCGGCTTGATTTCCGCCAGCGTGGTGTCACCGACGATGACGAGCGTGGCATTGTCCGGACGCACCCAGTCATGATGGAACGCGGTCAGGTCGTCGCGGGTCAGCGAAGCGATCGAAGCCTCGTTCCCGGTGCCGCTGAACGGGATCGCGTAGGCATGGCCTTCGCCGTACAGCAGCGGCGGCAGCACGCGCAAGGCGGCGGCGTTGGGGCGGGCTTTCTCCTGCTTGATCCCCGCCAGCCACTGGGCGCGCACGCGCTCGATTTCCTTCGCGTCGAAACTCGGGCGACGGATCATGTCGGCATACAGTGCCAGCGAGGGATCGAGCTGGTCCTTGATTGCCGACAACGAAGCGCTGCCGCCGTCGAGCGAAGCATTGGCGCCGAGGTTGGCACCCAATGCTTCGGCACGATTGCCGAAGGTGATGGCGTCGTACTGGCCGGCGCCTTCGTCGAGCATGCCCATGGCGAAGCTGGAGGTGCCCAGCTTGCGGCCCTGGTCAGCCGAATAGCCGCCCTGAAACATCATGCTCATCTGCACCACCGGCAGGCCGGGCCTTTCGGCCAGCACGACCTTCAGGCCATTGGCCAAGGTGGTGCGCTGCAGAGCCGGAAACTGCAGGGCCGGGAAGTTGCTGGTAACCGGCACGCCCTTGCTGCGGTCAACGGCGCTGGCGACCGCCTTGAACTTCGGATCGGGCTTGCCCACCACCGGCATAGGCGAAGTGGCCACTGAAACATCTTCGGCGACAGGCGCGCGCTCACCCGGCACCACGACAATGGTGTGGTCGCCGGCGCTGAGCCATTTCTTGCCGGCCGCCAATACCTGCGCGCCAGACGTGCTGCCGATACGCTGCAGGCTGTCGCGGAAGCAGGCGGGGTTGCCGGTATAGACCGTGCATTCGGCCAGGGCGTCGGCCTTGCCGCCGAAGCCACCGATGCGCTCGATGCCGCGGATGAAGCCAGCGCGAAACACAGTGCGCGCCTGCTCAAGCTCGGCGGCGTTCGGACCTTCGGCGAGCAATTTTTTCAACTCTTCATCAATGATCGCTTCGACCTTGGCCGGGTCGACGCCCTGCTTGACGTCGGCAGTGATCAGGAAGTTGCCGCCCAGCTGCGAGGCGTCCATGTAAGCAGCAACGTTATCGGCCAGCTTGTCGTTGAAGACCAGGCGGGTGTCCAGGCGCGAACTGCGGCTGCCGCCGAGCACCTGGGCAAACAACTGCATGGCCTCGACGTCGGCCGTGCCGTACTGGGCCACGTTCCAGACCCGGTAGATACGCGCCTGTGGCACGCGATCACTGAGGGTTTCCCGGGTAGATGCCGTGCGCGGAGCGATATCTACCTTGGGCTGGCTGAAATCCGGACCGGCCGGGATGCCGCCGAAATAGCGCTCCGCCTTGGCCTTGGCCGTGGCCAGGTCAATGTCACCCGCCAGCACCAGCACGGCGTTGTTCGGGCCATAGGCGGTGCGGAACCAGTTCTTCACGTCATCCAGTGAAGCGGCATTGAGATCGGCCATCGAGCCGATGACGGACCAACTGTAGGGATGGCCCTTGGGATAGCTGGCCTTGGCCAGCGCTGTCCAGACCTGGCCATAGGGCTGGTTCTCGCCCTGCCGCTTCTCGTTCTGGACTACACCGCGCTGCTCGTCCAGGGTTTTCTGGTCGATGGCGCCGAGCAGATGACCCATGCGGTCGGATTCCATCCACAGGGCCATGTCCAGAGCCGTGGTCGGCACGTTCTGGAAATAGTTGGTGCGGTCGTTGTTGGTAGTGCCGTTCTGGTCAGTGGCGCCGACCAGTTCGAAGGGCACGAAGAACTCACCGGGATGGTTTTCCGAACCGTTGAACATCAGGTGCTCGAACAAATGCGCGAAGCCGGTGCGTCCGGGGGTTTCGTCCTTGGAGCCGACGTGGTACCAGAGGTTGACGGCAACGATCGGCGCCTTGCGGTCGGTATGCACAATCACGCGCAGGCCGTTGGCCAGGGTGAATTCCTGGTAAGGAATATCCACCTTGGTCGGGGTGGTCTGGGTCTTGGCGTGCGCGGGCAGGCTGGCGGCCATCGGGAAAGCGCCGGCGGCGATCGCCATGGCCAGGGTTAGCGCGTTGAGGCGGGGACGTTTGGAGTTCAGGGACATGCGACACCTTGCAGTTGGCGACCGGAAAACGATCGGGGACAAAGATATCGGAATCCTAGCCGTCATTGACGCTGGCTACACTAGGGCAAAAGGCATGGTAGGCAGACGGGTGAATCTGGACCGACTGTGGCCTGCGTAGTTAGCAGCAGTTATGCAACAACGAGAACCGGATGGCCGACCTGTATCCAGAAATGCAACACGCATGCCAGTCCTGAAGCCCATGGATCAGCGCCGTTCAATGGGCTGGCTGCTGGCCTTGTCCTGCCTGTTCAGCGCGCAGGCACTGGCGAACACCGTGCGCTACGAGGAAGCCATCGCCCGCAGCCCCGGGCAAACGGCGGCGCTCTATCGCGAACGCCATTGGACCCGTTACGAAGGCAGCCGCGCCAGCGAACGCCTGGTGCTCTACCTGTGCCCGGACGGCACCCCTTTCGGTCGAAAGCGCGTGGATTACCGGCTATCGGCACAAGCTCCCACGTTCGATTTCACCGATGTCCGCAGTGGCTACCGCGAAGGCCTGCGCCGCAGCGCCGGGTCGGCCTTGGTCTGGTTTCGCGAAACGGGCGCAGCGGAGCGCAGCGCGATGATCAACGTGTCCCGGTTGGTCGTCGACGCCGGCTTTGATCCGTTCATTCGAAACAACTGGCAGGCGCTGGTCGCTGACAAGACGGTTACCTTGTCCTTCGCCGTGCCGGCGCGGCTCAAAAGCCTCGATTTCAAGCTGCGCCGCGTGGCCCAAACCTCGGTGGCGGGCGAGTCGGCGCAGGTGTTCCGGCTCAGCTTGGGCGGCTGGCTGGGCCTGATTGCCCCCGCCATCGATGTCGCCTACAGCCAGAAGAGCCAGCGCCTGCTGCGCTTTGAAGGCATGAGCAACCTGCGTGACGACGCCGGGCGTAAACAACTGGTGGCCAGGATCGACTTTCCCGCTCAGGACCAGCCGGCTAGTGATGCCGACTGGCGCGGCGCTGAAAACTTGCCCTTGTCCGCCTGCCGTGTTCGCGGCTAGCCCGGAACCGGCCGCGCGGACAGTCGCCTGCAGAAATAATTCCAATTTATTCAGATGGTTATAGTTAGCGCGAACCTGCTTGAACTTACTCGCTCACAAACAGCGAGGCCTGTCATGTCACTCCACATCCATCTGTATCACAGCATATTCGCCTTGCCCTTGCTGCTTGTCGCCGTCCTGGCATTCCAGCAACCGGTTGATCAACCGGGCAAGGTCGAAATCACCTCGGCGCAGGCCGGCAATACCCAGCTGCTGCTGCCGATGATCATGGGCCCGGCCTGCGCCCGGCGCGGCCGGTCCGGCATCAGGTGCTGATCGCCCATCTCGCGGATGGCACCCAGGCAATCACCATCAGCCACTGCCGGGCATAATGGCGGCATGTTCGAGGTAATCCTGTTCCAGCCGGAAATCCCCCCCAATACCGGCAACATCATCCGCCTGTGCGCCAACACCGGCGCCCGCCTGCACTTGATCGAGCCGCTGGGCTTTGACCTCGACGACGCCAAATTGCGCCGGGCTGGGCTCGATTACCACGAGTTCGCCGCCATACGGCTCCATTCGGATCTCGATAGCTGCTTGTTGGCCTTGGGATCACCACGTGTCTTCGCTTTCAGCGCGCGCGCCTGCAACCGCTATGACCAGGTCAGTTTCCAACCGGGCGATGCCCTGCTGTTCGGTCCGGAAACCCGCGGCCTGCCCGCGGATGTAATTGAACGGATCTCCGACGAACAACGGCTACGCCTGCCCATGCAGGCGAACCAACGCAGCCTGAACCTGTCCAACGCCGTGGCTGTCGCTGTCTTTGAGGCCTGGAGACAGCAGGGTTTCGCCCATTCGGGCAAGGCCTGAAACAGCCATGAGGGCCAATTGTTAAGCTTTCATTACGAATTGAGGTTTATAATGGCCGGCGTGCCTCAACGGCACCCAATACCGAAAATCCCAAAGATAGGAAAACCACATGAAGCGTACCCTTATTGCCCTGGCCCTCGTAGCCATCCTGCCGATTTCGGCCCAAGCGTCTGAACTGAGCTATTCGTTTGTCGAAGCGAACTACGCCAGCCTGGACGGCGACTATGACGGCTGGGGCCTTCGCGGCTCGATCGCGTTCAACGAAAACTTCTACGGCACCGCCAGCTACTCCAACTTTGACGTGCTCGGTTTCGATGTCGGCTATACCGATATCGGCTTGGGCTACCACCATGCAATTTCCGACAAAGCCGACTTCCTGACCGAAGTGGCTTACCTGAATGCTGATGCCCTTGGCACCAATATCGACGGCTATCGGATATCAGCCGGCGTGCGCGGCCAGCTGTCTGACAACTTCGAGGGCTTGGTCAAGGCCAACTATCAGGACGCCAGCAGTGGTGGCGGTAGCGGCGATTTTTCCGGCACCCTCGGTGGCCACTTCAAGTTCAATGAAACTTGGGGCATCACTGGCGAAGTCGAATTCGCCGATAGCGACACCGCCTACTTGATTGGCTTGCGCGCAAGATTCTGATTTTTTTGTAAAAATCTGCTGTAAAAAAGCCCGGCGCAAGCCGGGCTTTCTCGTGCATCACCCGTGGAAAAGCAGCTCAACCAAACAATCCCTCGGGATATTCAGGCTTCTGTTCACGTGACAAGATGATTTTCAGGCCCTCGGCCGGCGTGATTTCTTCATGCAGCACGCGCTGCACCAGCATCGAGATCGGCAGTTCGATGCCGTGGCGCCGCGCCAAGCGCATCACCTCGTCGGCAGTCTGGACCGATTCGACCACTTGGCCGATTTCGGCAACGGCGTCCTTGAGCGACTGGCCGCGGCCCAAGGCCAGGCCAAGACGACGATTGCGCGACAGGTCGCCAGTGCTGGTCAGCACCAGGTCACCCAGGCCGGCCAAGCCCATCAGGGTTTCAGCACGACCACCCAGCGCCGCGTTCAGGCGCAGCATTTCGTTGAGGCCCCGAGTGATCAGGCCGGCGCGCGCGTTGAGGCCCAGCGCCATGCCGTCGGCGATGCCGGTGGCCACGGCCAAGACATTTTTCATGGCGCCGCCCAATTCGGCGCCCTGCATGTCCATGCCGGTGTAGGCGCGGAAGGCCGGGCCATGCAAGGCCTCGGCGACCGTCTGCGCAAAAGCCTCGTCGTCCGAATGCACGGTCACCGCCGTTGGCAAACCCTGCGCCACCTCTTTGGCAAAGGACGGACCGGTCACCACGGCCAACGGCACCTCCGAACCCAATACGTCGATAGCAACTTCATGGAGGAAACGTCCGGATCCCGGCTCGAAACCCTTGGTCGCCCAAGCGACACCGGCATTGGCGCGACGAAAGGGCGCAAGCGCGTGCAGGGTTTCGCCGAACGCATGACTGGGTGTTACCACCAGCAGCAGGTCGGCGCTGGCAACCGCCTCGGCGAGATCCGTCGTTGCCTGGAGTGAGTCCGGCAACAGCACGCCCGGCAGGTAGCGCGGGTTCTCGTGCCGATGGTTGATGGCTTTGACCTGATCGCCGTCGCGACCCCAGAGCACGGTCGGATAGCCGTGTCTGGCCAAAAGTGAAGCGAGCGCCGTTCCCCAGGAACCGGCGCCCAGTACGGCGATGGCAAGTTTGGCGGCGCTCATGGCCCCGCGTCCCGATCAGGCGTTGCCGGCCTCGGCCATCAGGGTGCCGCCCTGCTGCTCGGCGCGACGGCGCAAGCCTTCGGCGTACAGGGCCTCGAAATTGATCGGCTGCAGGTAGAAGGGCGGGAAACCGCCGGCCGTCACCAGGTCGCTGACCGTCTGGCGGGCGTAGGGGAAAAGAACGTTCGGGCAGTAGGTGCCCAGCATCATGTCAAGGGTGGGCTCGTCGAAGCCAGCCAGACCAAAGATGCCGGCCTGTGCCACTTCCGCCAGATAAACGTTCTTGTCGCCGACCTTGCAGGTCAGGGTGATGGAAAGCACGACTTCAAACAGGTTGTCACCAATGCGGCCAACTTTCTGGTTCAGGTTGAGGTTGAGCTCAGGCTGGCCCTGCTCATTGAAAATGGCCGGTGCATTCGGCACTTCGAAGGAAACGTCCTTGACGTAGATCTTCTGGATGCTGAACTGGGCCTGCCCGGGATCGGTGGCTTCTGTGAGATTGGCAGACATGTGAACTCCGTAAATCGATGATGGAAAAAGGATTTCGATTATTGCATGCGGGCCTGAGCCGATGAAATCAAGCCGTAAGCTCAGGCCTTGCCGCGCGCCAGCGGCAAATCGGCCTGCTGCCAAGCGGCAATGCCGCCATCAAGCCAGTAGACCTTGCTGAAACCGGCCTTGACCAGGCGCTTGGCAGCGTCGGACGAGCTCATGCCGGTGCGGCATACCAAAACCACGGGCAACTCGCGGACCTTGGCCAGAATCTTGTTCTCGGGATCGAACTGGCTCATCACCACGCTTTTCGAGCCGATGATGTGGCCTTTTTCGAAATCACCGATCGGGCTGACATCCACCAGCAAGGCATTGTCATGGTTGATCAGGGATGTGAGTTGGGCCGGGCTGACGCTCTTGTAGCCGACAAAGAGACGGGCGATCTCGCTATAGACGATGGCCAGAGTCAGGCCGACCAAGGCCAGCGACAGCAGCGGCGATTGGCTGGCAAATTCCAGCAGGCGGTCCAGGGTCATTCGGTTCTCGGGATGGCGATGAAGCGGGCCGGCATTATCAGCGTGCGGACCCGCCGACGCCAGTGACATTGGCTGCAGGAGGGTCGTCAGGCCCGACGAGAAGCTGATCCTGACCCGATCGATCCGCCGGGTCTGAGGGCCCGCCCACAAGAACTGAACACATCAGGCCTCGACGATGGCCTTGGCCAAGGCCACAGCCGCCTTGAAATCAACGGCGTGGCCGGCGAAATTTTGCGCCCGGTTCAGCGCCGACAGATCCAGCAGACGGCGCGGCTGCCGCTGCACGCCCGAAAGCAACACGCGGATGCCGCGCTTGCCACAGCGGGCCACGAACTGGTCCAGGGCATGGGCACCGGAAGCATCGATCATCGGCACCTGGCCCATGCGCAGAATGAAAACCTTCGGCGCCACCAAAGTCTGGTCGAGCACCTCGTCGAGGCGGTTGGAAACGGCAAAGTACAGCGGCCCGGTGATGCGGTAGGCAGCCACGCCGGGCGGCAGCAGGTCGCGCTGGTCCAGCGCCTCGGCGCGATCACCGTCATCGGCATCGCCTTCGACCAGGCTGCCATCGGCCTGCACCGAGACCACCTCGCTCATTCGGTGCATGAACAAAAAGGCCGCCAGCACCACGCCGACTTCGATAGCCACGGTCAGGTCGAAGGCCACGGTCAGCACGAAGGTGGCCAGCAGCACCAGTCGGTCACCCCAATGCCCGCGCAGCAGGTGCTTGAACTGTTCGACCTCGCTCATGTTCCAGGCCACGATCAGCAGCACCGCCGCCAGCGCCGGCAGCGGCACATGCCGCATCAAAGGCGCCGCCAGCAGCATGAAGAGCAGCATGAACAGCGCATGCAGCATGCCGGCGACAGGACTGCGGGCGCCGGCGCGGACATTGGTGGCGGTGCGGGCAATGGCGCCGGTCGCCGGCAGCCCGCCAAACAACGCCGAAGCGCAGTTGGCGATGCCCTGCGCGACCAGCTCGCCATTGGAGCGATGGCGACCGCCGGTCATGCCGTCAGCGACCACCGCCGACAGCAGCGACTCCACGCCGCCGAGGAAGGCGATGGTGAACGAGGCGGGCAGCAGCTCGCGGGTGCGCTCGAAGGGAATATGCGGAAAATCGAATGATGGCAATGCCGCCGGGATGTCGCCAAAGGTGGTGCCGATGGTCGCTACCGGCAGCGACATGCCCTTTGCCGCCAAGGCGCCCACCACCACGGCGATCAGGAATCCCGGCCACAGCGGCTTGTAGCGACGCAATCCCAGGACCAGGCCAATGCAGGCGACAGCGAGCACGAGGCTGACGGGGCTGAACGAGTCGATGTGGGCGTAGTAGGCCTGCCATTTGCCGAAGAAATCGCCCGGCAGTTTTTCAATGTGCAGGCCGAACAGGTCCTTCACCTGGCTGGTAAAAATACTGACCGCGATGCCGGCGGTAAAGCCGGTGATGACCGGCTGGGGCATGTAGCGCATCAGCGCGCCCAAGCGCAACAGGCCGGCGGCAATCAACATCAATCCGGCCAGCAGCGTGCACAGGATCAGTCCGCCATAACCGAATTTCTCGATCACCACGAACACCACCGGGATGAACGCCGCCGTCGGCCCGCCAACCTGCACCCGAGAACCGCCAAAGGCGGAAATCAGGAAACCGGCGATGATGGCGGTGTGCAGTCCCTTTTCCGGCGTCGTACCCGAGGCGATGGCAAGCGCCATCGCCAGCGGCAGCGCAACCACGGCGACTGTCAGGCCGGCGACGAGGTCGTGACGGAAATCGCCCACCCCGTAACCCTGGCGCAGCACGGTGGCCAGCTTGGGCACGAACTGGTGCCACCATGGCGCGGCGACACGTGCGGCCGCCATCGATCAGTCCTGGTTGAGCTCGGGCAGGCCCGTGGTCAGCCACCAGCGTTTGCCCTCGGCGTCCCAGCGCCATAGCTCGCGCGCAGTAACCACTTTCTCAATCTGGGTATGCCGGTTGATAAGGCGCACTTCGACCACCTGGCCGTACTCGACCTTGCTGATCGTTTCACGAATCTTGACCAGATAACCACTCACCCGAAACTGCTTCAAGCGCTCTATTTCATGAGCGTTCGGGTGTTCCAGACGATAGACCGGATCGACAAAGGTCCAGGCGGTTTCGTACTCGCTCCAACGGATATTGCTCGAGTATTCGAAGAGGACTTTGTCGAGCTTTGCGCCAGCTGGTTTTCGGGCATGAACCTCGGTCGTGACGACCAAGCCAAGCAAGAGCAGCAATGCCCATGCCCACCAGGGAAATTTTGGAATGTTCATTTCTCCATTATGCAGGCTGGCGAGAACCTTGCCAGTGCACTGCAGCCTGCGAAGCACCTGCGCTAGAACTGGGAACTGAACCGCCTTGCGGGCTGCTGCTCTTCTGGATGCCGAAAACCTGCAAACCAAGAACCGCAGATGATCCGGCGAACGTCACCACTCCAGCACTCCGCGTCCATATCCGGAAGCTCCAGACACAACACGAGTTTCGCCAATCCGCAGCTGAAGGCGGCCCTGCAGGGATGCCCGAAACGGTCGCCATCAATTAGCCCAACCCATCAAACTCCAGTTCCGGCAAGGCGACAAACGTCCACAGCGGTGTGCCGCGCTCGGCCCATTCGCCGCTCGCGGCCTGCAGCACTTCCATCGCGATCTTGAACTCGGCGACGGCTTCCAGCCGCAGTCGTTGGCTGCGTTCAAGCAGCAGCACCAGGCCCTTGGTGTCGTGCGCCCGCAGGTCGCCGAGGGCGTCGGCAAGCGCGTCCCAGTTGTGGCCGAAATGCCCGGGCAGGTGCACGGCGTCGGCGATGCGCGAAAGGAAACAGGCTTTGCCGCCGCAGTCACGCAGATCCACACGCACGCAGCGGAAACGATTGACCGCCGCGGCTTCGCGCAACTCGGCGATGTCGTCCTCGGGCAGGAAATACACTCCGGCATCACGCAACTGCGTCAGCAGTCCGTCGAACCACAGCACATTCATGGCTGGCCCTCGATTTCGCGGAAGCTCTGGTAGTGGTCGTCGGTGTAATAAAACACGGCGGGAGGCTTGCCGCCGGTGACGATGCGGCGTGCACCGCGATGGCGAAGCCCCGCCGTGGCCACGGTGTATTCGCGGTAGTAGCCACGCGCTTTGCCGGGCAGCAGCTTTTCGAAGTTGCCGAAAACGGCGCCGTCGCGATCGTACGGAAACGGGCCGCCCCTGAGGATCAGGCGCAGGGTGTCGCGGGCTTCAGGCGGCAGGCCGTGATCCGTCGCTGCCATGCTCGCGGCCGGCGCGCTGGCCAAGGGTTGTGGAGTGTTTTTCGGCTTGTCGGTGCGGGGTCCGGACGCTCCAGACCCGGGCAAAGTCGCACCGGTTTCAGCACCCGCGGCGATGGTCGCGTCATGCCGGCTCCAGCCTTGCCAGACCAGGAACAGCACTATCGCCAGGAGCAGCCAGCGGGAACGGTACAAGCGATGCGACCTTGATGCGTAATTGACCGCGGCAATAGTGCCTGCACAGCGGCGCCATGTCGCCACACCGCGCGCAGGGCTGCGAAAACACTTGCCTCTAAGGGCATTGCCGCCGACCATGCCCGCCAATGAAAAGCCTGCTGCGAACCCTGCTGTCCTGCCTGCTGCTGTTTTTTTTCGCCGGTTGCGCCACCAACGAGTCCCGCCCAAACCTTGCCCGCCTGTACGAGAGCGAAAGCCGGCATCCGAAACAGCCGCCGGTGATCCTGATCCATGGCCTGATGGGCTCGACCTTGGTGCACGCCGACAGCGGCAAGGAGTTCTGGCCGGGCTCGCTGGGCACGCTGGCATTCAGCGACTATCGCGCGCTGTCACGGATGAGCGCGGCTGATCGCGAGGGCCAAGGCCTGGTGCCAGGCGACCTGATCTACGGCATTGGCGGCGTCGATTTCTATTCGGCGTTGATCAATACGCTGGAAACCGTCGGCCGTTTCAAGCGCGGCAAGCCGGGCACGCCGGTACTGGCTGATGACCGCCGCCGTTACTACGTGCTGCTGTACGACTGGCGCCGAGACAACATAGAGGCGATACGCAAGCTGCATGCCCTGATCGAACAGGTTCGCGCCGACTATGGTGATCCCAACTTGCGCGTGGACATCATCGCGCACAGCAACGGCGGCCTGGTCGCCAACTATTACCTGCGCTATGGGCCGCGCGACGTGCTCGACCAAGGCCAGTTCACGACCTGGGACGAGGGCGCCCGGCGCATCCGCCGGCTTGTGCTGCTGGGCACACCCAGCCTGGGCGCGATCTCCAGCCTGGAGCGGCTGGTCCGCGGTTTTCGTTTGGCCGTGCGGACGGTGCCGGTGGAAGTGATGGCCACCTTCGCCACACCGTTCCAGGCGCTGCCGCATCCTATGGTGAAGGCCGTCATCGATCATCTCGGCAACAGCATCGACATGGACCTGCACGACCCCGACCTGTACCGGAAGTGGCACTGGTCGGTATTTTCACCGGAAGTGGAGGAGCGCGTGCGGGCATCGGCAGGATCGCCGGAAGCCGGGGAAATCGCCATGGCCGACCTGCAGGCGATCTTCGTGCGCCACCTGCGGCGTGCGCAGCGTTTCCAGAATGCCCTGGCGGTGCCAATCCAGGGCACGGGGATGGAAACCGCGGTGTTCGGCGGTGACTGCAAACTCACGCCGGGACGGGCCGTGTTCGAGAGCAATGGCGCGGCTGCGCAGCTAGCCTTCGCTGTTGATGAGATCGTCGACAGGGCGCCCGGAGTCGACTACGAGCGCCTGATGCTGGAGCCGGGCGATGGACTGGTGCCGCGCAGCTCGCAGGTGGCCAAGCTGGACGATGATACGGCCGAGGCGCGGGCATCGCCGTTCTTCACGGCGGCGCAGACCTTCTTCCTGTGTGAATCACACGAACAGTTGACCGGGAACCCCTACTTCCAGAACAACCTGCTGTATTTCCTGCTGTCGCGCTGAGTACCATAGCCGTCCACCGCGAGGGCGGTTAATGCGGGCTAGAATGCTGCCATGAAAGACCTGCGCAACCTGCTGATCGACTGCCGCATCGAACTGCGCAAGAACCTGCGCGAATTCCACAAGACCGAGCTGTGCCTGCGCCTGGATCAGGCAATACAGAACGCCACCGCCTTGGCCGAAAGCGCTGCTGCCACGCAGGCCAGCGCGGAAAATCCGACCGGCAAGGCCGGTGCACCAACGCCCGGCGGCCATGACCGCAAGCACACCACGCACCAGGTGGCGCTGGCCTGGCAGATGGTCACCCGCGATCTCAAGTTCAGCGACCCACCGCTTTACGACAGCCTGCGCGCCAAGGTGCTGACACGCATCGAGGCCAAGACTTTGGTCGATGAAAGCACCGAACTGCGCGAGATCGAAGGCCAACTGGCCAAGCTGCAGGCCGCACTGGATCAGCAGGCGCAGCAGTCTGCCGTGCTGGAACTCGAGCACGACAGCCTCGTCAGTGCGCTGTCCTTGGCGGTCCCGGAGCTGGCGGACGGCGGCGACCGTCTGGCGGTGGCGGTGGCGCGCATCGAGTGGCTAAAGACGCAGAAATCGATTCCGGCACCGATCAGCAACAGCGGTGCCGCCAAGACCAGCGCGCCGGTGGACCAGGAAGGGCCGGTGCCTAACGTCGATGTGCTGGCCTTGGTGGCGTCGGGCGCGCGCAAGTTCACCGATCACCAGCGCGAATGGAGCGTCGGCGAGGCCATGGTGCTGTCGGGCTTCCAGTACACCCCGGTGGAGCTGCTGGACATGGGCGATGCCCGCGTCGCCAGCGTGATTATCGGGGCCCAGTCGGCCTGATCAGATTCCGCTCTCATCGGTAACGATGGGGGCTCCGGGCGCTGCGCTTTTTTTAGCGGCTGCCGTCTTCAGCAGGCTCGCCGTCAACCCGCTCCAGCGCTGCGCACGCCGATGGATGGTTTCGCTCAGGCAGGCTTCACTGGCCCAGAGCATGACCTCGCTACGGCAGCGGGTGAGACCGGTGTATAGCAGCTCGCGGCTAAGGCCGCGGCTGCCGTGTTCGGGCAGCGCCAACAGGATGCGCTCGAACTCGGAGCCCTGGGCCTTGTGCACGGTCAGGGCGAAGGCCGGCTCATGCGCAGGCAGGGCCGCCGGCAGCCAGGCACGCGGACTGCCGTTGGCGGCGCTGCCATCGCTGCCTTGGTTGGTCTCGAACCAGACGCGATGCTCGCCATGTTCGTCCGGCCAGACGATGCCGATGTCGCCATTGAACAGGCCGTGCCGGTAGCTGTTCTCGGTTACCAGCAACAGCTTGCCGCGGAACAGGCCATCGCCGCGCCGGGCTGGATCCAACGCTGCGGCGATGACGGCATTGAGCGTCTGGCTGCCGGCAGCGCCTTCGCGCACGGCGGCAAGCACGCGGAATCGTCTGGCGAGCAGCAGAGCCGCGGCGACATCCGGCGCCGCCTGCACTGCCCGATAAGCCGGCAAAGCCGCCGCCAGCACCGCCGCGGCCAGATCGCGATCAGCGCCCTGACGCCAATGCACGCCGCGAAATCCTTGCGCCGCAAGCCCGGCCAGTGCCGCTTCGGCCTCGCCATCGCGGACCAGAGCGGCCAGCGCCGCAACGTCGACATCGTCACCTTGCCGATGCATCCGGCTCAGATGGATACGGGCAATCGAGCCGGCCTCACTGTTCGATCGCAGTGGCGCGGCATCGCAAAGCGCGGCCAGCACGTCGCCGGTTTCAACCGACGGCAGCTGGTCCCGATCTCCGATCAGGACCAGGGTCGCTTCGGTGGCCATGGCGTCCAGCAGCTTGGCCATCATCGGCAGGTCGATCATCGAGGCTTCGTCGACCACCACCAGATCGGCCGGCAGGGGATGCCCGCCATCGTGACGAAAGCCCTGCCCTCCTGGACGCCAGCCCAGCAGCCGATGCAAGGTGCTGGCGGTCGTTGGCAAGGACTGCATGCAGGCCGCGCTGATCACGCCGTCGCGCAGCAACTGGCCGAGATTTTCCCGCACCGCTTCGGCTAGTCGCGCTGCTGCCTTGCCGGTGGGCGCGGCCAGCAGGACGCGCGCCGGCCTGCTGGCTGCCGCAGGATCGACGCCAGTCGCAACCGACGCTGTAGTGGCCGCAGTCGCCGCCGCGAACCGTTCGGCGAAGTGCACCACGGCGCGTGCCACCGTCGTGGTCTTGCCGGTGCCGGGGCCGCCGGTCAGCAGCAGCAGGCGCGTGCCCGGCAGCAGGCGCGCGGCAGCGGCCTGGGCATCGTCGGGGTCATCGGCCAGCGCCGGGAACAACTGCCGCAGCCGGCTCTCGCACGCAGCCGTGGCAGTCTCCGGCAACAGCGCTCGCGACACGACGCGGCGCGCCAGCACGGCGGACGCCAATCGCTGCTGGTAGCGCCAATAGCGACGCAAGTAAACGGCATCGTCATGCAGCACCAGAGGAAAGCCGGTGCTGGCCGAGTCATCGCCAGAGTCGTCGTCCACGTGTTCCGAATCGGGCTGAAAAACCCAGGACGAGACGCGCAGCGCCTGCAGCCACGCATCCAGCGACGGCAATGACGATGGCGCAGGCTCGGCTTTCACTTCGGCGAACAGGGCTTCGACCTGGCGCAGCGGCAGCGCGCCATGGCCTTGGGCGAGGGCACGACTGGCCAGCGCTGCGGCCAGCAGCACCGCTTCCGGTGTATCACTGCGCCGACGGCGCAGGGTGGCCGCCAAGGCATGGTCAACCGGCCGCAACCAGCCATCGTGCAGCAGGCGATCAACCAGACTCATGACGACACCCCGGCAGCGGTGCTTTCGCCCTGGAACAATTCATCCAGCGCCGCGATCAGAGCGCGCGCCGGCTTGGTCGCGAAAACCCCCGGCGAATCCGCGCGACTGGGGTCAAGACCGCGACAAAACAGGTAACGCACGCCGCCGAAATGCTGGTCGTAGTCATAACCCGGCAGGCGGAAGCGCAGCCAGCGATGCAGGGCCAGCGCATACAGCAGGTACTGCAGATCGTATTCGGCATCGCTGATGGCGGCCGCCAGCGCGGCATCGCCGTAGTCGCGCAGTTGGTTGGACTTGTAGTCGAGCAGGTAGTAACGGCCATCGTGCTCGTAGACCAGATCGATGAAACCGGTCAGCAGGCCTTCCAGCCGCGCCCGGTTGCCAAAGGTACGGCGCGTCAACACCTGTCCGTGCCGGTGCAGCAGGTCGAGCACGGCCTCGCCGGCGGTAGCGCGGAGGCCGAAATGGAATTCCATTTCGTGGCGCTGTGCCCGGGCCGGCAGGTCGGCCAGACGGATGCCTTCCGGCAGGCGTACGTTCAGCGTATTGCGCACCAGTTGTGCGAGCAGGCGGCCGCCGGCGTCACGGTCGGCGGCGCTGGCATAGGCTTCGCTGCGCAAGGCCGCTTCGATCACGCCGGCTTCGCCGGGCGGCGCCTGGTCGTCGCGCCAGTCCCGCCAGCGCAGCGGATCGACGTGCTCGAGCGCCTGATGCAGCACATTGCCGAAGCGGGCACCGGAAAAACGCGAGTTTGCCGGCCCTGGTGCCGATTCGTTTTCGTCATGGGCTCGGCTTTGCCCGCTGCCGCTGTCTTCGCGGACCAGCTGGGAAAAGCTGTAGACCCACCAGTCGCGCGCCAGCGTTCGCCGCACCCGCGCGGCCGGCGGCGCGGCCGGCGCTGGCTCCAGCAACGGCACACCAGCGGGCAGAAGAGTCGGCGCCGCGCTGATGGCGATGGCCTGTGGCGCCGTGGTCTGCAGGCGCTGCAATCGCCGTGCGATGCCGGCAGCATCCAGCTTCGCCGGCTCCGCGCCGGCTTCGCGATGCAGCAGCCAGGCCAGCGGCGGCGACTGTTTGTTGACCGCGCCCCAGCACAGCCAGGTGGCCAGCCGCGCGCGGGTCAGGCCAACATAAAACAGGCGCAGTTTTTCCGCGCGCTCTTCACGACGCTCCTGTTCCTGCGCTGTTTTCCAATCGGGATCGCCATCAAGCCTGAGCCGAGCCACGCGCTGAGTGCCGTCATGAAAACGCGCGAGCCTGAACTTGCCGCGGGCATGGCCTCCCCCCGACATCGAAGCGAACGGCATGAACACCAGGGGAAACTCCAGGCCCTTGCTGGCGTGCAGTGTCAACACCTTGACGCAGGCGGCATCGGACTCCAGGCGCAGCAGTTCGGCGTCATTGTCTTCATCGGCGGCCATGATGCGTTCGCGCAACAGAGCTGCGCAGTCGCCGGTCGTGCCCGCGTCCGATTGCAGGACTTCGGCCAGCTGCAGCCAGTTGGTCAGGCGGCGCTCGCCGTCATCGAGTTGCAGCAGGCTCGGCGCGCGTTCGGCGCACAAATCGTTGACCAGGGCCAACGAACCATGTCGATCCCAGCGCTGCCGCCAGGCCAACGCGCGCTGCTGGCAGTCGCGCTGGCGATCAGCATCACGATCCAGCGCCGCGATCGCGCCGGCATCGAAGCCGAGCAGCGGCGTTGCCAACGCGGCGCGTAGAAGACCCTCGTCGGCCGGATGCAGCAAGGCCTCGAACAGGCATAGCAAATCCTGTGCTTCGTCGCTGGCATACAGGCTCTGCTTGCCGGCGGCGACGCAGGGCACGCCGGCGCGCACCAGCGCGCGCTGCACCAGTCCCGCCTGCTTGTGGCTCTCTACCAGCACGGCAATATCGCCCGGTCGCACGGCGCGCAATTCATCGCGTTCGCGCAGTTGCGCATGCGCTGGCGCCAGCAGTTGGCGAATGCCGGCCACTGTCGCCATCGTTGCCAGCGCGCGCGCCTCGTCGGCCGCCAGCGGCTTGCCGTCGTTATCTGGCAGGGTGAGCACGTTCAGGCCAGGAGCACTCTCGCCGGCGATGATGAAATCATCATCATGGACAAGGCCGCCGGCGCTGACCTCGACAAAGCCGATGGTGTCATGGTCAAAGGCCTCGGCACCGGCAGCGGCATACAGTGCCTGCGTTGCCTCGAGGACCTTGGGCCGCGAACGGAAATTGCGCGCCAGCGAGTGCCGCGCATCGGCGCTGGCCGCGGCCTCGACATAGGTGTGCACGTCGCCACCGCGAAAACGGTAGATCGCCTGCTTGGGATCACCGATCAGGAACAAAGCACGAACTTGCGGCACCGTGGCCGAAGCGCCAGCGTCGGATGCCGCAGCCGTCTCGGCAAACAGCCGGCGGAAGATGGTCCACTGGCGCAGGTCGGTGTCCTGAAACTCGTCGACAAGAGCGACTCGGTACTGCTGGCGCAAGCGCTGGGCGAAACGTTCGCCGCCATCGGCGGCAAGGGCATCGTCGACGCGGCCGATCATGTCCTCGTAGCCCTGCACGCGGCGTTCACGCTTGAGCGCGGCGATGCGCTGGCGGGCTTGGTCATGCAGCCAATGCACCAGACGCAGGCGCCGGGACTGTTGTGCAGCGTGCGCAGCCACACGGGCTGCGAGCCAGGCATCGATGGCGTCGAACATGACGGATGCTGGCGGAACTTTGCCCTTGTTGGCTTTTTGCGCCAGCGCGGCGCTGCCGTAACGTTCGAGATTGATTATTTCCGGATCGCTGTCCCGCGGCCATTCAACCCACTCCGCCAGCGCCTGCCAGACCGGATCCACGGCCTCATCCTTGACCACGCTGGCGTGGACATTCTTCTGTGCCCATGCCTGACTTAGAAGCTGCCGCGCAACCTGGCCGTGGTTGCGGAAACTCGCAGCCAGCGCCGCGCGCGTTTCAAGCAATGGGCCGATGTCCATCGCCACAGGGAACGCCGGCGCTTCCGGCAGCAGCACAGCCACCGACAGCAATGACGGCAGTGTCTGCGCCAGCGCCGATGGCGACGACCAGAGTTGGTGCAAACCCAGTGCATCGTCTAGATCACCGCTGCATTGGCGCCACAGGTCAGTCGCCACTTGCTCGCGCAGGCCCCGCTCGTTTTCGATCAAGTCGATATCGCCCAGCGGCTGCGCCGCTTCCAGGGCATGGTCGGCCAGGGCGCGCGCGCAAAAACCGTGGATGGTGTAGACCGGCGCCATGTCCATGGCCTCGGCGGCCTGGCGCAGTCGTGCGCGCAGGGCCAGCGGGTTCTCTCCGGCGGCCAACGCCGCTTGCACCAGCTCGGCGGTGAGGCGCTGGTCTTCCTGGGCGCGATCAACCGCCTGGCCATCGGCAATGTCCGCCGCCAGCGCCAGGCGTTCGCGGATGCGCATGCGCAGCTCGCGAGTGGCCGCTTCAGTGAAGGTGACCGCGAGAATCTGTTGCACCGGCAGCCGGCATTCGATCACCAGCCTTGCCACCAGCGTGGCCAGCGTGAAGGTCTTGCCGGTGCCGGCGCTGGCCTCAATCAGCTGCACGCCGGTGATTGGCAGGGTCAGGCCAAGGTCGCGGGTCGGCGTGGCGCTATCCATCATCGTCCTCCGCGGTTTCCTCGCCGGTCGGCAGGCCGGCGAAGATCTGTCCGGACAGGACCTTGAACTGTTCGAAGGCATCGACGTCATCATCGAAGAACGGATCACTGCCGCGCAGGGCCAGGCGCACCCAGACATCCTCGCCTTCGCCGTCATGGCGGTCATCGCCACACCATCCCTTGCGTGCCGCGTTTTTTGCGCTGTCATCGCCACGTTCGCGTCGACTGAACCAGATCCAGCCGCTCTTGGGCAGAAACGGCAGTGGCCGTTGGCCGGCGGCATCGTGCAGCGCCATCAACTTCAAGAGCAGAACCCTGGCCTGCTCCGCAGGAACTGGCATGATTTCCACCGGCGGCGCACCCGGCACGAGCCGCAGCACCGGTCTCATTTCGCCCAGGGCGCTCCAGACCAGCCAATCGAGGCCGAAGTCGAGCAGGGACTTGCCGTTGATGACGCCGGGCCTGAACTGCAGCAGGCCACGGCCATGCACATTGGCCAGTGTGCCGGTAAGCCTGCGCCCGGACAGGGCGATCTCATAAGGCTGCTGCACAGGCGCGTCTGCGGCCCAGTCGCGCGCAAAGCGGGCGACGCCGGCCAGCAGGTCGACCTGCTCGCGCACCTCCAACCGTCCGGCCGCCGCCGGCGCCACTCGCGCCTCGGCCAGCAGGCGCGCATGCAGATCATCGACATCGTCTTCACCGGCGCGCAAGGCCGCGAACACGCTCTGGCGCAGCGAATGCAGGCGCAGCTGATCGAGGCTGTCGAAGGGCTCGCTGTCGGGCAGGGGCTCCAGCTTGCGCGGCAGGCGCAGGCCCAGCCGCTGCTGCAGGAAATGCCGGGCGGGATTGGCCAGCGCCCGGTAAAGCCTGTCGCGATCCAGCGTGACCCCGGTGGCATCGATGCTGGCGTCGACATCAGGCAGGGCAACGGCAAAAACCGGCAGCGTCGTCTTGGCCTCGCGCCGGGGATCGGCCGCCGGTCGCCAGCTTTCGCTGTAGCTGATCCGGCGCCGTGCGTCCTGCTCATCCTCATGAACATGGCGCCGGGCACCGAAAGCCTGTGGCGCAAACGGCTGCAGCGGATGCACCAGCACCAGTCGCTTGCGGGTGGCCTTGGCATCACGAAAATAGCGGCTGGCGACATCCAGCAGTTCGGCCACCAGCACCGAGGGCGGCCGCGTCTCGCCGCTGCGCGGATCGGCGCCAAGATAGCTCAGATAGAACACCTCGGTGGCAGCCGCCAGAAGCTGCAGGAACAGGAAGCGGTCATCCTCGCGCAGCGAGCGGTCGCCGTGGCGGCGCTGCGCGGTTCCCAGTTCAGCGGCGAGGCGATTGAGGGCGCCGGCCGGATCGCGGCGCGGATAGTCGCCGTCGTTCATCCCGAGCAGACACACCACCCGGAACGGGATCAGACGCATCGGCACCATGCGCCCGAAGGTGACGCCGCCGCTGAGCCAAGGCTGGCGATCATCAGCTTCCGAAAGTGCAGTACGAAACCAGGCCTGCACGACATCGTGCGGCAGCGCTGCGGCCAGTCCGGCACTGGCAAGTTCGTCGCCAAACCGGGCGATCTGCGCACGCAGGCCCTCCAGACTGCGGCGATCCTCGGCATCGACGGGCCGTTCCGGCAACAGATCCTCCAGCGCGGCCTGCAGGCGGGCCTGCCACTGCGCCGCCGTGCCGACTTCGGCAAAAACGCGGGCATGCCGTTCGAGTGCGTTCAGGCCGCTCAGGAAGGCGTCGAGAACCGCCAGCGCGCTACCTTCCAGCACCGGCAGCGGTGCCACGCCGGCCACTCCTGCGTCATCGCCTGTGGCATGACCGAGCAGCAGGCGATCAAGCGACCAGCGCCAGCTGTAGGCCTCGTCGCCGGGCGCGCCGCAGGCGCGGCGATGGCAGCCATCCAGGCCCCAGCGGACACCGGCTTCGCCCAAGGTTTCGACCAGGCGTTCGAGGTCAACCGGCGCCAAGCCAAGATGCCGCGCCACCGGCGCCGGTGACAGCAGCGCCAGTACTTCCTCGCCGGTGAATCGCGACGACGGTAGCGCCAGCAAGCGCAGCCACCATGCGGCCAGCGGCTGCCCGGCGAGCGCGCTGCCATCGGCCAAGGTGTAAGGAATGGCGCCGGCCGCAGCCGCCGCTGCGCCGAACACCGCGTGCACCAGCGGCGCGTAGTCGTCGATGACCGGCGTGAGCACGGCGATATCGCGTGGCTGCAGCGTGGCGTCGGCTTCAAGCAGGGCGCGCAGTTGCTCGTGCAGCACCTGCACTTCGCGCAGGCGGGTGTGGCAGGCGTGCACCTGCAGGCTGCGTTCGCCGGGATCGAAGTCGGGCAGCTGGGCGGATTCGTCAACGCCCGGCACGGGCCGGCGCGCCAGCAGGTCACGCTGCAGGCGATGCAGAAGACCCTTGCGCTGATCTGGATCGGGCGGCGCGTAGATTTCCAGCTCGGTCGTCGGCTGCACCGCCTCGTCGGCGAACAGCAGGTTGATGAAATCGCGGCCGGCAGCGCCGTTGGCACGCAGCAGCGGGTTTTCATCATCCCCGGCAAAAACTGCAGCGGCATCCACACGCAGGCGTTCACGCGCAGTCTGCAGGTCACCCCACCAGCCGCGCACCGGCGAAACGAAGAAAAAATGCAGGCTGCCGGCGCGCGCCACCGTACTGATTACCCGCAGCACGTCCGGCGAGACGTTCTGGCAGGCAAAGGCAAATACCCTCGGCGGCAGCCCCGACGGTACCGGCAATGCAGCGGCGTCCGGGCCATCAAAGCGCAGCAGATAGTCGTGCAGCCGACGGGCACGATGGCCAAGGCCACGGCTGGCACGCCGCCACAACTCGGCCTGCCAGTCGTCGCGGTCGCCGCCGGCGTCCCAATGCAGCAGCCAGCCGCGGCGCCAAGCCTGGTATTTTTCGAACGCGGCCGCCAGCTCCCCAGCCAGCATCCACGCAGCAAGCGTGCCATCAGTGCCGGCCAGCACCGCCCGCAGCGGCGCAAACACCGGCTCGCGCATCTGCCGGTCATCGGCCAGCAGCGACCACAGCCGCCAACGCAGCGTCGCAGCGTCGGCAAAGGCGGCATCGTCGCCGCCGAGATTGGCATTCAGCGCTCGGGTAACGAATTCGCCCGGCGTCAGGAATTCCAGATTGGCGGCGATGCCATGGGTTTCCGCCATCGTCTTTTGCAGCCAGCGGCGCATTGCCGGCTGCGGAATCAGCAGGATGTCGGGATCGAGCAGATGGCCGCTTGGCGCCGGTCTGGCCAGCTCGGCCGCGAGCACACCGGCGAGCACTTCGAGGTCGTTGCCGTGATAAAGACGGAAGTCGGGAGCGAGAGCGGGAGGCATACGCCATCATGCCGCAGGACGCGTCTCGCCCGATGAGACTGGCGCAAAGTCACCTGCTCATCCCGATGTCGTGATCGCCTGCGGATGGCAAATGAAACGAATGCGATGGCGAAGCCCTGATGCCAGTGTTTCAGTGACATAGTCGCCGCGCAGCGCCAGCGTTCGGTCGCGGATGTCGGACACGGGCTCGGTGCCGATACTGTTCTCGGGGGAGAGCGAGAGCTCGATATCCACCTGCAGGGCCACGTCCAGCTGCCCGGCCTCCGCCGGCATGGCGTCGAGCTTGATGGTCACCCGTCGCAGGGCCTGGTGTTTCACCGCTTCACGCACCGCCGACTGGCATATCCGGTAAAGCGCAGTGCGGGCATCATCATCCAGCGCTTCCGGGCGACCGTAGCAGTGCGATTCGAATTCCGCTCCGGCGTCATCCAGCATCTCGCGCAGCGGGCCGCGATCCAGAGCTTCGCGCAGGCCGGCGCTGTCCAAGATGGCCGGACGCAGCTGGCGCAGGGCGCGTCGCAGGCTGTCCTGGCTTTCGCGCACCTGCTCGCGCAGGGATTCGAGCAGGCGCATGGCGTGATCGTCGCGCGTTTCCCGAAACGCCAGGCTGATGCGGGTGCCAAGCGCGCTGATCGACTGGCCCAACTCGTACTCCAGCGCCGTCGCCAGTTCGCGCTGGCCGTGCTCCTGCAGGCGCACCAGGCGCTGGCTGACCTGGCGCAACTCGTTGGCCACGACGGCCAGATCCTGGTTCATTACGGCCAGTTGCTGGTGGCGTTGCGCCAGCGCGGCATGGCTGCGGCGCAGCGCCGTTGTCGCTGCGCCCAGCAGCAGCGCCGCGCCGCCGACCACGGCCAACACCACCTGCAGCAGGGTGATGTCGACCGGCAGGCGTTTCATGTTGTGGAACACCTCGATGGCAATGCCGACCATGCACACTGACAGCGCCGCGCCCTCCCAGCCTTTGCGAAAACTGGCGGAAAACAGCGGCACGAACATCAGCATCAACAGGTAGGGCGCCAACTCCGGGTAGTGGCCCAGCAGGGCGAAAATCACCAGCACGGTCGCCAGTTGCAGGCACAGGTCCATGCCCATGCTGCGCAGGCGGGCCGGCCGCGCCGTTTCGAATGCCAGCCAAACCAGCAGCGGCGCCACCACCAGTTGGCCAATGAAATCGCCATACATGTACATCAGCGCATCACTCAGGCCGCTCGCTGTGGGTGCCGGTATGAAAATCGACAGCAGCGGCGATACCAGCAGGGCACTAACAAGCCCAGTGCCAAGAAGGGCCACCATGGCGCGCGGCGAATCCGGCGGCGTACCGGGCATGGGGCCCCGAATAGCCAACGCACAAGCCGCGTAAACCAGGCAGGGCAACAGGTTGATGCCGACGAAGACCCATGAAAACAGGCTCTGGCCGGCATTGAGGTTCAGCCAGCACAGCGCCAGCCATTCGCTGCCGATCAGCCAGGGCCAGCGCCGGCTGGGTGTCAGCCACAGCGCCGCCAAGCGCAGCCCGGCGGGCAGGAACCACAGCGCATGCGACAGCTCCAGCAGCAGCAGCCAGGACAAGCCATAGCCGATGCCGAACAGGGGCCAGGCCCATGCCGGCCAGGCCAGCAAGGCAGATACACGGGGACTATCGGCGCGATCCATCACCTTTCCCATGGGCCGCAAGACGGCTGCGGCTACACTTTGATTAGCCGACATCACCGGTGCAATGGTCAAGCCGCGCAGCGACAATGCTTTCCGGACGCGGCCGGCGCCCGATATAATGATCGCCTCAATCAACGGCCCCCGGCCTCTACAGGTGCGAACGTGCGCAACCACGATCTCGTTTTCCTCAAGCATTTCTCACAGATCATCGCCGTGCTGGTTGCCATCACGATCGCGTTGATCTTGTTGGGTATCTATATCAACCAACTCAAGCCGGCCGAGCCCAACCCGGTAGCCATCGCCGCTACCGAGGCACGCATCCGTTCTGTCGGCGCCGTCTATGCCGGCGAAACCGGTGCGGCGGCACAGGCAGCAGCCGCGGCTGTCGCCGCTGAAGCCGCCAAGGGTCAGGTCGCCTACGGCGGTACGCTTGATGGTTCTGTCATTTATGGCCAGTTGTGCAGCGCCTGCCACAACGCCGGCGTGGCCGGCGCGCCCAAGCTTGATAAAGCCGCGTGGGCGGCACGCATGGGCGTGGGTGCCGCTGGTCTGGCCAAGCATGCGATTGAAGGCTACGACGGCCCTGGCGAAGGCCTGATGCCGGCGCGCGGTGGCAACCCGTCATTGACCGACGAGCAGGTCACCGCCTCGGTCGACTGGATGCTCAGCCAGATCAAGTAAGCTTGCTTCCCGTCCCCCGCAACGCCGCCTTCGGGCGGCGTTGTCGTCTCTGGAGTCCGCGCATGAAGCCCCTGTCCAGTCTCAGCGTATTTCTCGCCCTGGCCCTGTGCGCATGCCGGTCGCCTGCCGGCTCCGCCGAATCCGAAACCGGCGCCAAGACCGACGCCGACGCCATCAACCTCGCCATCGGTCAGGTGCAGGGCATCGCCGAGCGCAGCACTTATGTTGGCCAGCGGGTCAGCGTCGAAGGCGTGGTAACTGGAAATTTCAGCCAAGGCCTCGGCGGCGTCTTTATCCAATCACTCAAGCCAGACGACAACGCGCAGTCTTCCGAAGGCCTGTTCGTCGACTATCCGGCGGGCACCGAGCCACGCCTGCGCCAGGGCGACCGGGTGCGCGCCACCGGCACCGTCAGCGAGTCCGGTCGCGGCGAGGCCACGCTGACCTCGTTGGCCGATGCGCGCATGGCGGTGATCGGTCACGATCAAGTTGCCGCCACGGTCATCTTGAAGGCACCTGAAAGCGTCGCGCAGTGGGAAATCCTCGAAGGCATGCGGGTGAAGATCACCGCGCCGCTTGCGGTCAGCGGCAACGACGCCGTCAGTCGCTACGGCGAAATCACCGCCAGTTTCGGCGGCAGGCTGTTCCAACCGACCGAGCTAGTCGCGCCCGGCCCGGCCGCGGAAAAAATCGCCCGCGACAATGCCCGGCGCACCTTGCTGCTCGATGATGCCCGCGGCAGCGAGAACCCCGTCAACCTGTGGTTCCTGCCTGATGGGCTGAGCGATGCAACGCCGCTGCGCACTGGCAGCGTGCTGGGCAATGTCACCGGCATCGTCGACCAACGCCACGGCCGCTACCGATTGCAGCTCACTGACCAGCTGGAAGCCATCGCGCAGGCCGCACGACCAGCGGCACCAACGGTGGCTGGCGATGTCCGCGTCGCCAGCCTCAACCTGTTGAATCTTTTCAACGGCGATGGCGCCGGGGCTGGTTATCCGACGCCGCGCGGCGCCGAAACCCTCGAACAGCAGCAAAAGCAAGTGCAGAAACTGGTGGCCGTGGTGCAGGCACTGGCAGCAGATGTGGCCGCGCTGATGGAAGTGGAAAACGATGGCTACGGGCCGGAGTCGGCACTGGCGCAGTTTGTCGCCGCGCTGAACAAGGCCGGCCCGATCCGCGACTATCGTTTTGTCGACGCTGGCCAAGGGCCGGGCGAAGACGGCATTCGGGTCGCCTTCATCTACCGCAGCAGCCGGGTGACGCCTCAGGGCGAGCCGGCGATGTTGACCGGCGGAACCTTCGCCAAACGTTCGCGGGTGCCGCTGGCGCAGGCGTTCAGGGCCGGCAAGGGGCCGGTGTTCGTGGCGGTGGCCAACCACTTCAAGTCCAAGAACTGCGGCCGCGACGCCGATGCCGCCAGCGGCATGGATGCCGACCAGCACGACGGCCAAAGCTGCTGGAACCCGGTGCGCACGGCATCGGCAAAAGCCGTGCAGCAATGGCTGGCCAGCGATCCGACTGCCAGCGGCAGTACGCTGCAGATGATCCTCGGCGACCTCAACGCCTATGCCGAAGAAGACCCCCTGCGCTATTTGCGCAGCGCCGGCTGGCGCGATGCCTTCGCGGTGGCGAAGGTCGCGCAGCCGTATTCGTATGTCTTTTCCGGCATGTCCGGGCGCCTCGACCACGCCCTGCTGAGTGCGCCGCTGGCCGAGCGACTGCGCGGCGCCGCCGAATGGCACAACAACGCCGACGAGGCCGATGCCTTCGATTACCACGCCGATGCCGAAGGCGACCCTTGGCGCGCGTCGGACCACGATCCGATCCTGCTTGGCTTCGATCTCGGGCGCTGAGTCGCCTTTCAATGGAAGGCTCCAGCGCAAGGATCCATACGGCAAATAAGCTTGCTTTGGCGCAAAGGCCGACAGCCAAAGCGTCGGGCCTCATGGCCCTCCCACACGAAGGTCCGCCCCCATGTCGCTCCGGCGATATGCGGCCGCTATTCGCCAGCAGCTATCATCTGGGCATGAGCAAAAAACCTGCGCCCGCCTTTCCCGAAACCAACTCAAGCCTGCTGCTTGATGGTCCCGCCGGCGTGCTGGAAGTGGCAGTGGATTTGCCTGCCGCACACGAGGCGCGCAGCGGCTTTGCCGTGATCTGCCATCCCAACCCGCCTGATGGCGGCACCATGCACAACAAGGTGGTCACCATGGCCGCGCGCGCGCTGACCGAGTTGGGCTTGGCGGCGGTGCGCTTCAATTTCCGCAGCGTCGGGCAATCACAGGGGGCTTTCGACAACGGCCGCGGCGAAGTCCTCGACCTGCTGGCGGTGGCGGAATGGGCGCGCCGAGCGCGGCCGGACCACGCCCTGTGGCTGGCCGGATTTTCCTTCGGCTCGTGGGTCGCACTGATGGGCGCCCGTCAGCTGCCAGTGCGGCAGATGATCTCGATCGCGCCGCCGGTCGGCCTGCGCGATTTTTCCGGCGTGCTGCCGCCGCCCTGTCCCTGGCTGCTGGTCCAGGGTGAGGACGACGAAGTCGTGCCGGCGGCCGGCGTGTTCGATTGGGCCGCCCGCCAACAGCCCGCGCCCGACGTAGTGCGCATGCCGGACACCGGACATTTTTTCCATCGCCGCCTGATGGACCTGCGCGGCGCGATCAAGAGCGGCGTACGCAAGCAACTGCCGCCTGTGCACGCCTGAGCCGGATCATGCCCTTGCCTCCGATCAGGCTGGAATCGATCTTCCTGCACGCATGCGCCAGGCGACAACGGTGAAACCATCCGCCGCCTATGCCGCCGGCGTCGCCGCCGGGCACTTGAGCGCCGATCCAGCGCAGCAGTCGGCCCTGGTTGCACTCGACCGCGTCCATGAGCAACTGCTCGCTGCGCAACCGGACTCGCTGTGGAAAAAAATCGGCGCCCGCTTTCGTGAACCGCCAAGTGTGCGCGGCCTGTACCTGTGGGGCGGCGTCGGCCGCGGCAAGACCTTTCTCGCCGACCTGCTGTTTGATTCATTGCCACGGCTGCCGTCGCAGCGCTGGCATTTTCATCGCTTCATGACCGAGGTGCATCGGCGCCTGCGCGAATTGCCCGATACCGCCGACACGCTGTCGGTGGTCGCACGCGACCTCGCCCACGACCTGCGCCTGCTGGTGCTCGACGAATTCTTCGTTGGCGACATCGGCGATGCGATGATCCTTGGACGCCTGCTCGACCAGCTGTTCGCACGCGGCGTCACGGTGGTCACCACCTCCAACATCCCGCCCGACCAGCTTTATCGCGACGGACTGCAGCGCGCCAGTTTTTTGCCCGCAATCGCCTTGGTAAAAAAACACTGTCTCGTGTTGAAGCTGGAGAGCGCGCAGGACTATCGCTTGCGCCAGCTCACCCAGGCGGCGACCTACCTCAGTCCGGTGGATGTCGAAAGCGAGCGGGCGCTGGCCTGCCATTTCGCGCGCCTGGCCGTGCACGCGCAGCCGGGCGTGGATACGCTGCGCATCAACGAACGCGACATCGCCATCAAGGCGCTGTCCGATGGCGTGGCCTGGTTCGATTTCCGCGCCCTGTGCGAAGGGCCACGCGCGGCAGCCGACTACATCGAGATCGCCCGCGATTTCCACACCGTGCTCATTTCCGACGTGCCCACGTTCAGTCGCGACAGCGAGGATCCGGCGCGTCGGTTCGTGCATCTGGTCGACGAGTTTTACGACCGCCACGTCAACCTGCTGCTGTCAGCGGCGAGCCATCCGCTGTCGCTGTATTCGGGCGACCGCCTGCGCAGCGAATTCGAACGCACTGGCTCGCGCCTGGTTGAAATGCAGAGCGCCGATTATCTGGCGCTGGAGCATCGGCCTTGAAGCGGCTGTCGGTGTGGGCACCGTGGCTGGCGGCGCTGGCCGGCATCGCCTTCACCCTGCTGGCGTTCTGGCCCGGCTACCTGAGCTGGGATTCGGCGTACCAGTGGTGGCAGGCGCGTGGCGCGCCGCTGGATCCGGTCCATCCACCGGTGATGGTGCGCATCTGGATGCTGTCGCGCGCTCTGCTGCCCGACCCCGGCGGCATGCTGCTGCTGCAATGCCTGGTCTGGTGGAGCGCGCTGGGCCTGTTCGCGCAGGCACTGGGTGGTCCTGCGTTCAAGCGCGTCGCCATCGTGCTGGTGCTCGGGCTGTGGCCGCCGCTGCTCGGGCTGCTGCCGCATTTATGGAAGGACGTCTGGATGAGCTGCGGCTTTGCGCTGGCCGTCGCGCTGCTGGCAATGGACCTGCGTTCGCCGCATCGCGGCTGGCGGCTGTCCGCGCTGCTGGCACTGACGTTGGCCTGCGCATTCCGCCTGAACGCCCTGTCAGCGGCCCTGCCGCTGCTGGTCTGGATCGCGTGGCGGGAAGCATCGCTGGGCACCGGCATGCGCCTGCTCTGCCTGTTGGTGAGTCTTGTGGCGGTGCAGACCGGTTCGGCCTTGATCAACCACGTGCCCGAGGAGCGCCAGTCGCCGGGCTGGACCATGGTTGCGCTGTGGGATGTCGCGGCCGTGTCCATCGCGGAAAACCGTTTGCTGTTTCCGCCCGGCTGGACTTCGCCCGACCTGAGCGTGGCCGATCTGCGCCGCGACTTCGTGCCCTATGTGAATGTACCCAGCTTTGAAAGCGGCCAGCTGCGGCTCAATCCCGATTTCGTGCACACAAAGCAAGAATACGACCAGCTGCTGCGCGCCTGGGCGGCGTTGCCGTTCTCGCATACGCGCGCCTGGTGGTGGCATCGCGTCGAGTTGTCGTCCTATCTGTTCGGCCTGCGTCCGGCGCAGCTGCCCGACTACCTGGTGCTGCAGCCTGGCGTAGTGGCCTATGCCGACAATCCGAAGGTACAGCGCAATGACGGCCCCCTGCATCGCTGGCTGCAGCCGCGGCTGTACCGGCTGATCGATACGCCGGTGTTCGCGCCCTGGCTATACCTGTTGCTGTCGCTGCTGCTGCTGGCATGGCAAATGTTGCGCCGCGCATTTTCTGGCGCGCAGGGATTGGCCGTTGCCGTCACTGCTTCCAGCCTCTGCCTGGCTTTGCCATTGACCGTGCTTGCGCCGAGCTCCGATTTTCGCTATCTGGGCTGGAGCGTGCTGGCGACGCTGATGGCCTTGATGCTGACGCTGCTGTATCCGCGCAGGGGCATGACCAGCAGCCGGTGATAGCATCCGGGCACTGCCACTGGAGGCCCCCATGCGCCACTTGCTCCTAGCCCTCACGCTCGCCGCATCAATGCCCATTGCACAGGCCGCAGATTCCCGTGCCGCCACGCTCAGTGAAGCTGTAAACGCCCGCGTCATCGCCTGGCGCCGCGACATCCACCAGCACCCCGAGCTGGGCAATCGTGAAACCCGCACGGCCAAACTGGTCGCCGATCACCTGCGCGCGCTCGGCCTCGACGTGAAAACCGGCATCGCCACCACCGGCGTCACCGCCATCCTCAAGGGCGGCAAGCCCGGCCCACGCATCGCCCTGCGCGCTGACATGGACGCACTGCCGGTGACCGAACGCAACGAACTGCCGTTCGCATCGAAAGCCACTTCAACGTTTCGCGGGGAAACCGTCGGCGTCATGCATGCCTGTGGCCACGACGCCCACACCAGCATCCTGATGGGCGTGGCCGAGGCGCTGGTGTCGATGAAGGCGGAGCTGCCCGGCGAAGTGATGTTCATCTTCCAGCCCGCCGAGGAAGGCCAGCCCGATGGCGAAAAAGGTGGCGCACCGCAGATGCTCGCCGAAGGCCTGTTCAAGGACTTCAAGCCCGAGGCTATCTTCGGCCTGCACGTGTGGAGCACGCTGTACGCGGGCGAAGTCGGCTACCGCAGCGGCCCGGCGATGGCAGCCTCCGATCGCTTCCGTATCGTGGTCAAGGGACGGCAAACGCATGGCGCACGCCCGTGGGGCGGCGTCGATCCGATCGTTGCCGCCGCCGCCGTGGTCAGCTCGGCGCAAAGCATCGTCAGCCGGCGCCTGGACCTGACCCTGCAGCCGGCCGTGCTCAGCTTCGGCTCGATCAAGGGCGGCATCCGCTTCAACATAATTCCCGATTCGGTGGAGCTGATCGGTACCATCCGCACCTATGATCCGGGCATGCGCCAGCAGATTTTCGCGGAGCTAAAGCGCGTTGCCGAAAACGTCGCCGAAGCGCACGGCGCCAGCGCCGAAACCTGGATTCCCGACATCACCGGCAACCCCGCCCTGGTCAATGACGCCAAACTCGTGCAGCGCAGCCTGCCGTCGCTGCAGCGCGCGGTTGGTGCCGACAAGGTGGTGTCGATGCCGCTGATCACCGCCGCCGAGGATTTTTCCTATTACGCGGAAGAAGTCCCCGGCTTCTATTTTTTCATCGGCAGCACGCCGATTGGACAGAACACAGCCACGGCACCGTCCAACCATTCGCCGGAATTCTTCCTGGACGAATCGGCCCTGTCGGTCGGTACCCGCTCACTGCTGCAGGTAAGTCTGGATTATCTCGGCGCAGGCGGCTGAAAACGCGCGGCAATCTTCGCGTGCTGTGCAACTAGAACGGCGAGCGCAGGTCGGGCTTCATCCCGACATCCGCCCTCACCGCACCTGCGCACGCAGCCGAAACGCCTTGAAAAACCCGGTATCGGCGATCTTGATCAAATGCCCACTGCAGGCCACGTCGACCTGGGACAGCATCGCGCAAGCCTGCTTTTCGCTGGCAGCGACCAGCAACAGCGGGCGATGCGCGAACTGGGCGCGCAGCAGCGTCGGCGTAGTCTCCGGCGCATGGTTCAGTCGCGGCACTAGGCCGGGATCACGCCGCAGCAGATGCCAGCGCAGCGAGGGAAAATCGCTGTAGTCGCTCCACACCAGCGCCCTCGGATCGTGCAGCCAGTCCACGATCACGTCCACGGCCAGGTCCGGGCGATAACCGGCGCGGTAATAGTGAAGCAGCAGGGTCTGCGGCATCGCTTCGCGCGCGCGCACCGGCGGCCACGGCCGCCAGCCCATCGACTCGCGGGCGGTGGCATTCGCAACCATGGCCAATGCCAACACCATCATCGCCGCACGCTTATGGTTTTCCAGTTCGCGCAACGCCTTGGCCGCGAGCAGCGCCAGCGCCACGATCATCAACGGCCACCACGGCACCACCGCGCGCGCAAACGGCGGCGCCGGCGCCAGCAGCCACAAGGGCAAAGGTGCCAGCAGCACCAGCAGCAGGACGATGGCATGGAACTGGCGCACACGATGGCGATCTTCGACGCGGCTGCGCCAATACAGAACCAGGCCCACCAAAGCCAACGGCAGCAGCAGGACGACATCCTGGGCCATGTCGCCGTAGATTTCGGCAAGAGTTTCCAGACGACTGGTGGTATTGAACCAGCTCTGCCCGGACGCTCCAACCAACTGCGCGAACACAACGGCATAGGCCAGCAACCCGAGAACTGGCAGGGCCAGCCAAGGCAGGCGCAACCACCATCGTCCGATGCTGCCGTCGCCTGCCGGCCCCAGCAAAACCGCTATCGCCGCCAGCACCAGCAGCCACGGCAGGTTGGTCGGCAACAGCGCCATCGCCAGCAACGATGCCAGCGCGAATACCAGCATCGATGGCAGCGTTCGCCAGCGTCCCTGCACATAACCTGCAACAGCCAGCGCAGCCAACAGCAGCCAGGGCCATGACGGCGCGTAACCGCGCAGTTGCAGCGCGAACGCCTGGGTGATGCCGGAGCAAGCGAAGGCCATGCCCGCCAGCCAGGCCGCAAGGCCACCGTCCAAGCGCCATGCCAGTCGCACCACGAGGAAGCAGGCGCCGAGCGACGATATCAAGGGCCAAAGACGCAGCCAGGACGGTGCGTCAGACAGCGTGCGCATCAGCGCCAGCACCGCCGACGACAGCATGTGGTTGTTGGGAAGGTGGTAATCGGTGAACGGATACAGCAGCCCCGACGACGCAAACAGCTCCAGCGTCGCGACTTCGTCGTGCCAGAACGGGCGATCCAGCTGTGGCAGGGCTAGGGCCAGCAGCACAGCCATGGCGCACAGCGCGGTGAATACAGCGTTTCCGTCGCGAGTGAGCCGCATGATCAACTCCGGGGGTCGGGTCGAGACCCGACGTCGGCCTGATTCAATACACACAAACTGTCTTGTTCGGGCAGGCGTGAACAGGACATTGAGAAAAAGCCGTCGGGTCGAGACCCGACCTACGCCAGATACCCGCCATCCACCGGCAAACTGGCCCCCGTCAGATAACTGGCTGCCGGCGAGCACAAAAACAACACCGCCGGCGCGATCTCATCGGGCTGCGCCGAGCGCGCCATCGGGATCAGCCTCTGCATCATGCCCATGATCTGCGGATTGCCGGTGATCGCCGAGGCGAATTTCGTTTCGGTCAGGCCAGGCAACACGGCGTTGACGCGGATGCCGTGCGGCGCAAGCTCTTTCGAAAAACCTTCGGTCATGTTGACGATGCCGGCCTTGGTCATCGAATACACCAGTTGGCCGAAGGCCGGACGGCGCGCGTTCACCGAGGCGATGTTCACGATGGCGCCCGCACCTTTGTTTTTCATGCGCCTCGCCGCCTGCACCGTGGCCCAAAAATAGCCGCGCAGGTTGACCTCCACGGTTTTTTCGTAGGCACTCAGGTCCATGTCGATGGCCGGCCCGAAATACGGATTGGCGGCGGCGTTGTTGACCAGGATGTCAGGCGCGCGCGCGGCAGCGTCGAGCGTGGCAAACAAGGCTTCGATGCTGGCCGGGTCGCCGACATGCATGGCGTGGGCTTCGGCCGAACCACCGGTTTCGCGAATGCCGGCGGCGATGGCTTCGCAGGCTTCGACTTTGCGACTGGTGCAGACCACATGAGCGCCATGGCTGGCCAGCAGCCGGGCGATGGACTCGCCGATGCCGCGCGAGGCGCCGCTGACGAGGGCGGTCTTGCCGCTGAGGTCAAACAGGGAATCGGACACGAAACCTCCAGTGAAAGGCCGGGATTTGCAGTGGACTTGCTATGCTCGAAAGCCTAGCACGACAGGCTTTGGAGGCCTTGATGAGTACCCCTGAAAAGAAGCGGCGCGTCCTGATCACCGGCGCCGGCAGCGGCCTCGGCCAAGCCCTCGCGCTGCGTTACGCCCGCACGGGCGCCTGCGTGGCCTGCGTCGACCTGACCGTGGAACGCGCCGAGACCACCCGCGCCATGCTCGATGGTGATGAACACCTGGCGCTGGCCGCCGATGTCGGCAGCGATGCCGCGATGCAAGCGCTGTTCGACGAGATCGTGCTGGAGTGGGATGGCATCGACGTGCTCATCAACAACGCCGGCATCGCCTCGGGCGGGCCGATGGTGGAAACCACGATGGAGGAATGGCGGCGACTGCTCGAAGTCGACCTGCTCAGCGTGGTGCGCGGCTGCCGGCTGTTCCTGCCCGGCATGCTGGCGCAGGGCAGCGGCCAGGTGTTGAGCACGGCCAGTTTCGCCGGCCTCGCCGGTGCGCCGAACATGATGACCTACGGCGTCGCCAAAGCCGGCGTCGTGGCCCTGTCCGAGCAGCTGCGCGCGGAAATGCACGGCAAGGGTGTGAGCGTGGGCGTGATCTGCCCGAGTTTCTTCCGCACCAACCTGATCGACACCGCCATCGGCAGCGACAAGGTCAAGAAGCTCGCGCTCAAGCTGATGGACACCTCGCCCGACAGCCTCGACAGCGTCGCCGACAAGGTGTTCGCCGCCGCCGAGCGCGGCGAGTTCATGATCCTGCCGACCAAACACGAGCCGATGCGCTGGCGGCTCAAGCGCTGGCTGCCGGGCGTCTATTTCCGGATGCTGATGAAGCTGTACAACAAAGCCGCGGCAGGGAGCTGAATCATGGACTGGATGATCTATGGCGCCAACGGTTACACCGGCAAACTGATGGCCGAAGAAGCGGTGCGGCGCGGCCTGAAACCCATCCTCGCCGGCCGCAACGCCGCAGCGCTGGCACCGCTGGCGCAAAAGCTGAACCTGCCGGTGCGGGCGTTCGCACTCGATGATGCCAGCGCACTGCACAAGGGCCTCCAGGGCGTCGGTCTGGTCGAACACTGCGCCGGGCCATTCTCCGCGACCAGCGCGCCGATGCTCGAAGCCTGCCTTGACGTCGGCGCACACTACCTCGACATCACCGGCGAGATCGATGTCTTCGCGCACGGCCACGCCCAGCACGAACGCGCGAAAAAACGCGGCATCGTGGTGTTGCCGGGCAGCGGTTTCGACGTGGTGCCCACCGATTGCCTGGCCGCGATGCTCAAGCGCGAGTTGCCCACGGCCACCTCGCTGGTGCTGGCTTTCGACGCTGGCGGCGGCCCCAGCCCCGGCACGGCCAAAACCGGCGTTGAAGGCCTCGGCAAGGGCGGCCGCGCGCGCATTGACGGCAAGATGACCCGGGTGCCTCTGGCCTGGAAAACCCGCACGTTCGAGCGCGACGGCGAGCAGCGTTTCGCCATGACCATTCCCTGGGGCGACGTCTACACCGCCTTCGTCTCCACCGGCATCCCGAATATCGAGGTCTACATGGGCGTGCCGCCGTCCTCGGCAAAAAACCTGCGGCGCATCCGCTGGCTGGGCCCGCTGCTGGGTTTGTCGCCGGTGCAGTCCTTCCTGAAAGGGCAGGTGGCAAAAAAAGTGCGCGGTCCTTCGGAAAAAACCCGTACCGGCAGCGGCAGCACGGTCTGGGGCGAGGCGCGCGACGGCGCCGGCAACGAAGTCCGTGGCCAGTTGCGCATGCCCAACGGCTACACGCTGACGGTAACCGCTGCGCTCGGCATCATCGAACGCCTGCTCGACGGCGAAAAACCCGCCGGCGGCTATTACACGCCGTCGATGCTGATGGGCGCCGACTACGTGCTGTCGCTGCCGGGCGTGTCTAAAACCTGAGCCTGCGCCGTCGCAAGTGCTTGGCAGACGCCCCATGCGTGACTACCCTGTCCACCTTCCACCATGAGCGCGCAGATGACACCCCACAACCGCAAACAACTTGGCCCGCTGTCGACCCTGATCTTCGGTTCACGCTGGTCGCAGCTGCCGCTGTACTTGGGCCTGATCGTCGCGCAGGGGGTCTACGTCGTCCTGTTCTTGAAAGAGCTGTGGCACCTGATCCTCGGCGCTACCAGCCTGAGCGAGCAGGACATCATGCTGATCGTGCTGGGTCTGATCGACGTGGTGATGATTTCCAACCTGCTGATGATGGTGATTGTCGGGGGCTACGAAACCTTCGTCTCGCGCCTGAACCTGGAAGGGCATCCCGATCAGCCCGAGTGGTTGAGCCACGTCAACGCCTCGGTGCTGAAGGTGAAACTGGCGATGGCGATCATCGGCATCTCCTCCATCCACCTGCTCAAGACCTTCATCGAGGCCGGCATGACCGACGGCATCCCGCTATGCAGCACGGCCGAGGGCATCGAGGCGATGAAGCTCGCGCCCGCAGCGTTGGAGGCAGGCATCAAGCACTTCAAGGCTTGCACAACAGTCACTTCGGTCGGCGTGATGTGGCAGACCATCATCCACACCATCTTCATCCTTTCGGCCATCGGCATCGCCTGGACCGACCGTTTGATGGGGCATGGAGCAAAACCGGGCCATACCGGACACTGATCGAATGGCGCTTGCCTGGGCGCCGTCATGCCGGCGGGCGCCAAAGTGTGCAATCCGGCCCATGCGGGTGCCGTTCGACACACTTATGCCGCTACGCGGGCAGTGGCCATCGCGTAAAATGCGCGCATGGATGTCTCCCACCTGATCGACGGGCTCAACGCGGCCCAGCGCGAAGCGGTTTCCGCGCCCGATGGCCACTACCTCGTGCTTGCTGGCGCCGGTTCCGGCAAGACCCGCGTGCTCACCCATCGCATCGGTTGGCTCAATGAAGTGGTCGGCGTGCCGGCGCACGGCATCCTCGCGGTCACTTTCACCAACAAGGCCTCGGCGGAAATGCGCGGCCGCGTCGAGCAGCTGTTGCGCAACGGCAGCCGAGGCATGTGGGTCGGCACCTTCCACGGCCTCGCGCACCGCCTGCTGCGGCTGCACTGGCAGGAAGCCGGACTGCCGGAAAGTTTTCAGGTGCTCGATGCCGACGACCAGCTGCGCCTGATCAAACGCATTTCCAATGATCTTGAACTTGACGAAGGCCGCTTTCCTCCACGGCAAATCGTCTGGTGGATCAACGCGCAGAAAGACGAAGGCCGGCGACCGAAGAACATCCAGGTGTCTGGCGGAGACTTTTATGCGCATACGCTGCTGCGCGCCTACGAGGAATACCAGCAGCGCTGCCAGCGCGCGGGACTGGTGGATTTCGCCGAGATCCTGCTGCGGGCGCACGAACTGTGGCTGGAGCACCCGGCCCTGCTCGATCATTACCAGCGCCGCTTCGGCCACGTGCTGGTCGATGAGTTCCAGGACACCAATGCCATCCAGTACGCCTTCATCCGCGTGCTGGCCGGCGACACCGGTCGCGTCTTCGTGGTCGGCGACGACGACCAGTCGATCTATGGCTGGCGCGGCGCGAAAGTGGAAAACATGCAGCGTTTCCTGCGCGACTATCCGAACGCGCAGACCATCCGCCTCGAACAAAACTACCGCTCCAGCGGCAACATCCTCGCCGCCGCCAACGCAGTGATAGCGCACAATCCCGAGCGTCTGGGCAAGCAGCTGTGGACCGACGACAGCGCCGGCGAGGCCATCGACCTTTATGCCGCCTACAACGAAGTCGACGAGGCGCGCTTCGTGGTCGAGCGCGTGCGCGCGCACATCCGTGACGGCGGCAACGCTTCGGAATGCGCGGTGTTGTATCGGAGCAACGCGCAGTCGCGGGCGGTCGAAGAGCAGTTGCTCGCCGCGTCGATGCCGTATCGCGTGTATGGCGGCCAGCGCTTTTTCGAGCGCATGGAAATCAAGGATTCACTGGCCTACCTGCGTCTGGTCGCCAACCGCGACGACGACGCGGCGTTCGAGCGCGCAGTCAACACGCCGCCGCGCGGCATCGGCGAAAAGACGCTGGACGAAGTCCGTCGGCAGGCACGCGCGAATGCCATCTCGCTGTGGCAGGCGTCCGCGTTGATGTGCGAAGGCACGACGCTGGCCAATCGCGCCCGCAACGCCATCAAGGGCTTTATCGCACTGGTGGCATCGCTGGCGTCGGAGACGCCGGACATGGAATTGCACGAACAGTTCGATCACATGCTCGAGCGCTCCGGCCTGCGCCGGCATTACGCCGCCGAATCGAAGGGCCAACTCGATTCTCGCACCGACAACCTCGACGAACTTGTCTCCGTGGCCAGTCGTTTCGAACGCCGCGACGACGAGGCCAGCCAGGGCATGACCGAGTTGGTCGCCTTCCTCGCCTACGCCGCGCTGGAAGCCGGCGAAGGCCAAGCCGAAGCCGGCGAGGATGGCGTGCAGTTGATGACCCTGCACAGCGCCAAGGGCCTGGAGTTTCCGCAGGTATTCCTGGTCGGCATGGAAGAAGGACTGTTTCCCAGCAATCGTTCCACCGAAGAAAGCGGACGATTGGAAGAAGAGCGCCGCCTGGCCTATGTCGGCCTCACTCGCGCCCGCAAAAAACTCACGCTGACCTATGCCGAATCACGACGGCTGCACGGCATGGAATTGATAGGCACGCCGTCGCGCTTCCTGCGCGAAATTCCGGCTGCCCTGCTGCATGAAGTGCGGCCGAAGGTGAACGTGTCTCGGCCCGCCTTCGCCGGGCGTTTTGCCGAAGCACCCGGCAGCAGCGCGCTGCGACTGGGCCAGCGCGTCAGCCACGCCCAATTCGGTCCCGGCATCGTCATCGACAGCGAGGGCGCTGGTGCCCATGCGCGGGTGCAGGTGAATTTCGAGAATGCCGGCATGAAATGGCTGGTGCTGGCTTACGCCAATTTGTCGCCGGCGTAGGTCGGGCCCCGGCCCGACATCGTTCCATCACAAGATTCCGTCCCGATCGCCGGCGACGCGGTATCGGACTGCGCGATGTCGGGCCAGGGCCAGACCTACGGCCCATGCCGCCATCATCGCCGGCGATTGTTAGACTCGCCGGCACTTCCGGGAGAATTGCCATGAAACGACGTGAACTCATCCGCAGCGCCGGCCTGGCCACGGTCGCCGCCGGTCTTGCTGCATGCGGCAACAAA
>Ga0163144_10001489_pt1 | contig 55294 bp, 42 predicted proteins | sample OliLak19BULKMAT1_FD_123175 | JGI IMG/M metagenome (GOLD analysis project Ga0163144, IMG submission 123175) | Freshwater microbial mat bacterial communities from Lake Vanda, McMurdo Dry Valleys, Antarctica - Oligotrophic Lake LV.19.BULKMAT1 | ecosystem: Environmental > Aquatic > Freshwater >... | reverse complement strand
TTCCCGGTAAGCCACCGCACCGGGCCACTCGGCAGCGGGGGCATGAGCTGACTGTACTCGCAGAGGAACGCTGCCCAGTCCACCAGGCTCTCGGTAGCGGCATTCTCCACGGCACCGCCGGCCACCTGGTCGCCCGCCTCGATCCGCCCCAGCAGGGCACGCGCCCATCCGGGAGGGACCTGCACGTGATCCTCGATCACCGCGATCGCCGCTCCGCGCGCCGCCTCGAATGCCAGCGCGCGCAGCGCCGGAATACTGGTCCCGCTGGGGGCAGCCAGGACCCGGACCCAGGGAAAATGCTCCTGCACCTGCTGCCGAAGAGCATCTCCCAGGCGGTCGGCCACCAGCACTTCCAGCGCCACGTCGCGGCGTTCCTGCGCCAGCGCCGACAGACATGCCTTCAGGTCACCCCAACCATTGACCGACGGGACCACAACCGACAGCGCCGGTATCGAGGCCAGGGCCACGTCAGCTCGCCGGTTCCGGCACACCCGCGTTCCGGAGCCGGGTGAGCCACACCCCCGGCTCAACCTCATCTCCCCGAAGCTGCACGACCTGTCCGAGCCGCGACAGCATGGCGCTCCAGTCGACGGCCCGAGGCGGTGTGTCGGTGGTGATCACGAGGATATCGCTGGCCAGTTCACCGATGCCGCGGGTGCGCAGCTCCCCCTCGTCCTCGTCCGGCCTCCCAAACACGACCCGGACCCCCGCCTCGTCGAGTTCTGGAAGCGCGCTCGGCGGCCCACGCCGGATCACCACCAGTCCGGTGGCGCTCTCCCGGCAGGCCGGGACCAGTCCTGTAAGCACCCCAGCCAAGGCCCGCTGGTCGCCTGTGGAGACCACTACCACTCCAAGGCTCGGCCGCGAGATATCCGGAGCCGACACCGAACCGGTCGCGCGGGAGGTCGGCGGCACTCCCGTGGTCACGCCGGCCTCGGCGATGGTTCTGGAGGGTGGATGCTCATGGACGGGCGAAAGGGGCAAGTGTAGTGCCACGTACCCCCCCCTGTTGCAAGGCTCGACTGGTGACTCGCGAATGCCGCGTAAAGCGTTAGAAGCCAGTGAATTGCGCCAGCCCGTCAAGCCGGCCGCGAGTACCTGAAATTCCGCGAGAATCCCAGCAGCGTGGCGGGACACGGCTGGATCGCCGCGCGGCCCCGTGGACCGCCGCAGGCGGCCCGCATGGACCGGGATTTAGGACCGGGCCGGTTTGCACCAAGGTTCGATCCAGAGGTGCGCCGCGGCCAGCCGTGGGGTTGGAAGAGGAGCCTGGAGCCCGACCGAGGTTCAGGTCTAGGCGGGCAGGGGCTTGGGGCCGACACGACAGTGTGGCATCAACGATACAGCAATGCTAGGATTATGCACCAGCCAGCCTAGGCCCTGACGGCGGGGCGCGCCAACTCCTTGGCAAGCTGTGGTTGTACCGCTACACCATGGTCGTCTGTCCAGGCGGGTTGCTTGGGGCCGAGTAAATTGAATCGGAAGATGTGCCAAAAGGCGGCCACCCCGTCCTTCCACCCGATCTTCTTGCCTTCTGCATAGGTCCGGCCGGCATAGGAGATGGGGATCTCCCAGATCCGAGCCTGGGCCTGGGCGAGCCGGGCAGTGATTTCCGGCTCAAAGCCGAAGCGGTCGGTCGTGAAAACCAGCTGCTTCATCAATGGTGCGCGCACCATCTTGTAGCAGGTTTCCATGTCCGTCAGGTTCAGGTCGGTCAGCATGTTCGAGAGCAGGGTCAGCAGCCTGTTGCCCATCGAATGCCAGAAGTAGAGCACCCGGTGCTCGGCGCCCAGAAACCGGGAGCCGAAGACGGCGTCCGCCTGACCCCGCGCAATGGGGCCGAGCAGCCTGGGAAGTTCCGCCGGATCGTATTCGAGATCCGCGTCCTGCACCACGATCACGTCGCCGGTGGCGTGCGCAATGCCGGTCCGGATGGCCGCCCCCTTGCCGCGGTTGACGGGGTGGTGGACGACCACATTGATGAGGCCCTCGGCCTGCATGGCATCGAGCAGGCCACGGGTGCCGTCACGGGAGGCGTCGTTCACGGCCACAATCTCCAGTGGCAGGGAAACGGCGCGCACCCGCTCGATGAGGGTCCGGACCGTGCGTTCCTCGTTGTAGGCTGGGACGATTACGGACAACGACAGTTGCTGCACCATCCTCCTCCAGGGCCGTGAACCGCTGACATGGGGCCGGGGACAACTGCACCAGCCGTGGACACCACTCGGAGACGTCGGGGGGCGGAAGGGCAAGAGACGTGCCCTCGGCGCCTCGATCCAGGAAACGGGGGCCGAGGGCGCGGACTTTGCACCCGGGAGGGCCCTGAGGGTCCCCGATCTAACCAACATATAGAGCGCCACCGATGACCCGACAGGAAGGGGCAGGCCACCGGTCCCACCTGCTCACGATCGCTCTTGAGGACTACTACCACCTCGGGGCCTTCAACCGCTTGATCCAGCGGGGGGAGTGGTACCGCTTTGAGTCCCGCCTGGCAACCAACACCCATCGCACCCTCGAACTCCTCGATGCCTGTGGCCAACGGGCGACGTTTTTCGTGCTGGGGTGGGTCGCCGACATGATGCCGGAGCTGCTCGCCGAGATCGTTTCGCGCGGCCACGAGATCGCCAGCAAAGGGTACTACCACCGGAGCATTCACGGCATGAGCCCGGGGGAGTTCGCGGAGGATCTCCTCCGTGCCCGCGAAGCGCTGCAGCGGGCCTCGGGGCAGGCCATCCTCGGCTACCGGGTGGCCGATCAGTGGTTTACCGCCAAGGATTTGTGGGCGCTCGACATCCTGGCCCAGCAGGGCTATGCGTATGATAGCAGCATCGGGCCGATCGGACGCCAGTTTGCCGGCGAACCGTGGCGGCGCTTTGCCCACATCCATTCCGCCGGGACGCGCACCCTCTGGGAGATCCCCATCTCCGCCGTGGAGTGGCGAGGATGGATGATCCCGATCGCGGGTGGGAACTGGTTCCGGCAGTTGCCGCCGTGGCTGGTCCGTCGGGCCGTTGCCGAGTGGGACCGCGGGTGCCCGGCCCCATACGTCATGTACTTCCACGTCTGGGAGCTCGACCCCGAGCAGCCCAAGATCAGCGCCGCCTCCTGGCTGCAGCGGGTTCGCACCTACCGGAATCTGGAGCGGATGCCGGCGCTGCTGCGGGACTATTTGAGCACCTATCGCTTCACTTCAATCGCCGGCCACCTGGGCCTCGATACGGCGCTGGGGTCGCGGCCAGCCCCGCTCCCCCAGACCGCCACGGCGACCGCCCGGCCTTCATCGTCTCCGTCCGAGGTACTGCCTGTGACGGTGATCGTGCCCTGCTTCAACGAAACCCTGGTCCTGCCCTATCTGGCCAACACGCTCAGGAGCGTGGTGGCGGAAACGGCGGATCGGTATCGGCTGGAGTTCCTGTTCGTGGACGATTGCAGCAGCGACGACACGTGGGCCTCCCTGCATCAGTTGTTTGGAGAATGGGCCGGATGCCGCTTCCTGCGGCATGAGACCAACCAGGGGGTCGCGGGCGCCATTGCGACCGGCCTGGCAGCCGCCGACACCGAGATCGTGGCGTCGATCGATTGCGACTGCACCTACGACCCCCACCGGCTGCAGGAGATGATTCCGCTGCTCGCTCCCGGGGTCGACCTGGTGACCGCCTCGCCATACCACGCGCTAGGACTGGTCCGCAACGTCCCCGGGTGGCGCCTGCTGCTCTCCCGCACCCTCTCCCGGCTGTATCGCCTGGTGCTGCACCACAAGCTGGCAACCTACACCAGCTGTTTCCGGGTCTACCGACGCGGCAGCGTGGTGCCGATCACGGTCCAGAATACCCGGTTCCTCGGCATCGCCGAACTGCTGGGGCGCCTGGACCTGGCCGGGGGACGGATCGTGGAATACCCCGCCGAACTCCAGGTTCGAGTCCTGGGCCAGAGCAAGATGAAAGTGATGGGAACGATCGCCGGGCATCTCGGGCTGCTGCTACGGCTCTTCGCCAGACGGGTTCGGGGCGGCGTTCCGCCGCTGCAGCGCACTCCCCTCCCACCGGCCGCGAGGGTTCCGCCGACGCCCCCGCCGGCGCATGTCTGACGTTGGCATCGTCGGCGGCGGAATGCTGGGAATGACCCTGGCCTGGCGGCTGCGGGCGGCGGGGCATGAGGTCACCATCATCGAGGGAGCGGCGGCCACCGGCGGTCTCGCCGCGCCCGAGACGGTCGGAGGCTTCACCTGGGACCGGTTCTATCACGTCATCCTGCTGTCGGACCAGCGGCTGCGAGGACTGTTGACCGAACTCGGGCTGGAGGACCGGCTCCGGTGGGGGACCACGCAGACCGGTTTCTATACCGACGGCCGGCTGTACTCGCTCTCCACCAGTCTCGAGTTCCTGCGCTTTCCGCCGCTCTCGCTGCTGGACAAGCTGCGCCTTGCCCTGACGATCCTCCGCGCCTCCCGGATCCGCGACGGGCGGCCCCTGGAGCGCATCCCGGTCAGCGAGTGGCTGACCCGGTGGTCGGGCCGGCGGACGTTCGCGCGCATCTGGCTCCCGCTCCTCAAGAGCAAGCTGGGAGAGAACTACCGCCGGGCCAGTGCGGCGTTCATCTGGGCCATCATCGCCCGCATGTACGCGGCCCGCCGGTCCGGGCTCAAGCAGGAGTTGTTCGGCTACGTGGAGGGCGGCTACGACGTGGTGCTGCGCCGGTTCCGGGAACGGCTCGAGGCGGCAGGAGTCCGGTTCGTTTGCGGGCACCCCGCGGGGCTGGTGGACTCCCTGCCCGGGGCCGCCGGGGAGGGGCGGGAGGTGGCGGTGGAGCTGTCGGATGGCGCGCGGCTCAGGTTCGATGACGTGATCCTGACGGTGCCGTGTGGACGGGTGGCCCGGCTCTGCCCCGGCCTCAGCGCCGCCGAGCGCGAGCGCCTGGAGCGGGTCACCTATCAGGGCATCGCCTGCCTGGCCCTGGTACTCAAGCGGCCCCTGGCCGGCTACTACGTCACCAACATCACCGAGTCGTGGGTGCCCTTCACCGCGGTCATCGAAATGACCGCCCTGGTGGATCGGGCCCACTTCGCCGGGCATACGCTGGTCTACCTGCCGTGCTACCTGACCCAGGAAGATCCGCTCTGGCAGCAGGGTGACGCCGAGATCCGGGAGCGCTTCGTGGCGGCCCTGGAGCGGATGTACCCGGACTTCCGGCGGGAGGATATCGTGGCGGGGACGCTCTCCCGGGTGCGCGAGGTCCTGGCGGTCTCGACCCTGGACTATACGGCGCACTGCCTGCCGCCGCTGGAGACGTCGCTTCCCGGCGTCTGGGTCGCCAACTCGGCCCAGATCGCCAACGGGACGCTGAACGTGAACGAGACCGTGGGGCTCGCGGAGCAGGCCGCGGCGGCGCTGCTGCCCCGGCTGGCGCGCGGGAGCGTGGCCCGCCACGCGGGGGTCGAATGACCGATCCGCGACCGCTGGCCAGCCTCTCGCTCGACGCCGACAACCTCTGGTCCTATCTGAAGACTCACGGCGATCCGGGCTGGGAGACCCGGCCCAGCTATCTGCCGGTCTTCTTTCCCCCGGTGCTGGACGCCCTGGATGCCCTGGGACTCCGGATCACATTTTTCTGCGTGGGGGTGGACGCGGACCGGGAGGAGAATCTGGCGGCGTTCCAGTCGCTCACCGCCCGGGGCCACGAAATCGGCAATCACTCCTACGAGCACGAACCGTGGCTCGGCCGGTACTCCCGCGAGGCGCTGGAGTGCGAACTCACCCGGACCGAAGACGCCCTCGAGCGGGCCACGGGACAGCGGCCGCGAGGCTTCCGGGGTCCCGGCTACAGCTGGAGCCCAACTCTGCTGGAGCTCCTGGCCGAGCGGGGCTACCGCTACGATGCCTCGACGCTGCCCACCTATCTGGGGCCGCTGGCCCGGCGCTACTATTTCATGACTGCACGGCTGACGGAAGCGCAGCGGCGTGAACGGGCGGGACTCTTCGGGACCTTTCGGGACGGACTCCGCCCGGTGAAGCCCTACCTGTGGGCGCTGCCCTCGGGGCGGCGGCTGCTGGAGATTCCGGTCACCACATTCCCGGTCCTCAAGGTCCCGTTCCACCTGAGCTACCTGCTCTACCTGAGCCGGATCGCCGAGCCGCTGATGCTGGCGTACCTGCGTACCGCGCTCGCGGCCTGCCGCCTGACCCGGACCGAGCCGAGTTTCCTGCTCCACCCGCTGGACCTGCTGGGGGGCGACCAGGTGCGGCAACTGGCCTTCTTTCCCGGGATGGACCTCACCGGCAAGCGCAAGATTGCCCTGTTTCTCAAGGTCCTCGGGGTCCTGGGGGAGCACTTCCGGCTGGTGAACATGAGTCAGCACGCGGACGCGCTCCTGGCGCGCGACACCGTGCCGGTGGTCCGGTGCGATCCCTCCGGGCCCGAGTCCGCCACGGCGCCTCGCGCAGATGCGAGCTCCCCTTCCGCTGGCGGCGCGCGGCTGCCGGCCGGCGGCTGACCGCCCATGTGCGGTATCGCGGGCATCATCCGGCTGGATGGGCAGCCGGCGGACGAGCGGACCCTGCTGGACATGTCCGCCCGCCTGGGTCACCGTGGGCCCGATGGCGAGGGCCACCTGGTGCAGGGCGCGGTGGGCCTGGCCCACAAGCGGCTGGCGATCATCGACCTGGTGACCGGCGACCAGCCGATGGCCAGCGGCGGGTCGGTGATCGTCTTCAACGGCGAGATCTACAACTACGTTGAGCTGCGCCAGGAACTGATCCAGCGCGGCCGCCAGTTCCGCACTACCTCCGATACCGAAGTCATCCTCCAGATGTACGAGGAGTTCGGCCCGGAGTGCGTGGGCCGACTGAACGGCATGTTCGCCTTCCTCCTCTGGGACCGGGCCCGTAGCCGGGTGCTGGCGGCCCGGGACCACTTCGGGATCAAGCCGCTGTACCTGCATGCCACTCCGGAACGGCTGCTCTTCGCCTCCGAGATCAAGGCCCTGCTGGCCGTCCCCGGGCTGCGGGCCGAACCTGAGCCGCACGCCATCCAGCAGTACCTGACCTTTCAGTACGTGCTGGGGGAGCACACGATGTTCCGGGGCGTGACCAAGCTGCTCCCCGGCGAGTACCACCTGATCGAGCTCGCCAGCGGCAGCCACCGGACGGTCCGCTACTGGGAGCCCAGGTTCACGGTGGACACCCACCACAGCGAGGCCTGGTTCGAGGAGCGGCTCAGCTTTCTGCTCGAGGACGCGGTCCGCCTGCAGCTGCGCAGCGATGTGCCGGTCGGCGCCTACCTGAGCGGCGGCCTCGACTCGAGCCTGATCACCATGCTCGCCGCGCGGCACTGCGGCGCCGGGATGCCGGTCTTCACCGGGCGTTTTGCGGAGGGACCGGAATTTGACGAGTCGGACTATGCCCGGATGGTGGCGGAGGCCTGCGGCGCCCGCCTGACGCTTGTCACGCCGACCGAGCAGCAGTTCGTCGACGAGCTGCCCCGCCTGCTGTACCACATGGACGAGCCGGTGGCCGGGCCGGGGCTCTTTCCCCAGGCGATGGTCTCCCGGGAAGCGGCTCGGCAAGTGAAGGTGGTGTTAGGCGGACAGGGCGGCGACGAGATCTTCGGCGGCTACGCCCGGTACCTGATCGCCTACTTCGAACAGGCCATCAAGGGCGCCGTCTACGAGAACAACGAGGAGGCCGAGCACATCGTGAGCTTTGCCTCGATCCTCCCCAACCTCCCCGCCCTGCGGCAGTACGCCCCGCTGCTGCAGCAGTTCTGGCGCTCCGGCCTCTTCGAAGACATGGATCGGCGTTATTTCCGGCTGGTTGATCGCAGCGGTGGTGCCTTGTCCCTGTATTCGGCGGAGTTCCGTGCGGAGTACGACACCGAGACCCTGTTCCAGCGGTTCCAGCAGGTGTTCAACCATCCGGAGACGCTGTCGTACTACAACAAGATGACCCACTACGACATGGTGACGAATCTCCCCGCCCTGCTCCACGTCGAGGACCGGGTGACGATGATGTCGTCGCTGGAGTCACGGGTCCCGCTGCTGGATCACCGGCTGGCCGATCTGGTGGGAAGCATGCCCCCGGGGCTCAAGTTCAAGGGCGGTGAGCTGAAGCACATTCTCAAACGGGTGATCGGCGGCCGGGTGCCCGGGCCGGTCCTGGAGCGGAAGGACAAGATGGGCTTCCCGGTGCCGTTGCACCTGTGGGCCCGGGGCCGTTCGCGGGATTTCTTCGCCGATACGCTGCTCTCGCGTCGCTGCCGGGAGCGCGGCCTGTTCGATGTCGAGGAAGTGGAGAACCAGATGCACCACGAAGCCGCCTTCAGCCGGCGGCTCTGGGGCCTGTTGAATCTGGAGTTGTGGTATCGAATATTCATTGATGGGGACTGACATGCGCCGCACCCGGTCCTCCACCACTCACCCCGTTCCCCGCACACCATGCCGCTGACTCTCACCGATGGTCGCGTCACCCACTGGTCGGTTCGGAAGATCGCCGTCGTCGGTCCCGGCATCGTCGGGATGCCGATGGCCGCCATGCTGGCCCAGGCCAGGATCCTCGAGGGCTCGGACCAGCCCGCGACGGTCACGGTCATCCAGCGCAACTCGGCCACCTCGGGGTGGAAGGTCGGCGCCATCAACGGCGGCCGCTCTCCCATCGGCGGGATCGAACCGGACCTCGACCGGGTGGTGTCGGAGTCGGTGGCCGCCGGCCTGCTGTCGGCGAGCCACGACTACAGCGCGGCGCGGGATGCGGACGTGATCCTCATCTGCACCCAGACCGACAAGCGCGGCCTGGCACCGGACTACGGACCGCTGTTCGAGGCGCTGGACGGCATTACCGCTGCGCTGGCGCGCAAGCCGGCGGGCAACGTCCCGCTGATCATCTTCGAGTCGACCCTGGCGCCCTCCACGATGGCCACGCTGATCCGCGACCGATTCGCCACGCACGGTATGGTCGAAGGCCGGGATGTGCTGCTCGGCAACAGCCCCAATCGGGTCATGCCGGGGCGGCTGGTGGAACGGGTGGCCGGATCCGACAAGATCGTGGCGGGCCTGCACCCCGACACCCCCGGGCTGATCCAGCGGCTGTACCGTCGCATTGTCACCGGCGGGACCCTGCTCCCGGCCAACAGCATGACCGCCGAGATCGTCAAGACCCTGGAGAATGCCTATCGCGACGTGCGGATCGCCTACGCCAGCGAAGTCGCCCGCTACTGCGACGCGCGGGACATCGACTTCTTCCGGCTGCGGGAGCTGGTCAACGCAGCCCTTCAGCAGTCCGATGCGGCCAACGCCGATCCCAATGCCGTGCCCAGTGGCGGCCTGCTGGTGCCCACCCTCGGGGTGGGCGGGCATTGCCTCCCCAAGGACGGCATCCTGCTCTGGTGGCGGGCCCTCGAGGCGGGCCAGCCGACCGACCGCAGCCTGATCCTGGAAGCGCGCACCATCAACGACGCCTCGCCGGCGGCCACGGTGGCGCTGGCGGAACGCGCGTTCGGGCCCCTGAACGGCCGAGCCGTGGCGCTGCTGGGCGCAGCCTACCGGTTCAATTCCGAGGATACCCGCAACTCGCCGACGCTGGCGCTGGCGCGCCTGCTCCTGGATCTCGGGGCCCGAGTGACCATCCACGATCCCTACGTCTATCCCACCGACCAGAATCTGCGCCGTCACGGCCTGGCCGAGCTGTTCACCCGGACCCTCGAGGACGCGGTCGCACCGGCGGACGTGATCATCGCCTGCACCGCCCACCGGGTGTACCTCGAGCAACGCGCGCCGCTGCTCGCCGCGGCGCGCCGGGCGGAGGGCGTGGTGGATGCCTGCAATCTCTGGCGCTCGGACGACGTGACGGCGCGGGGAAAGCGCTACGCCGGTATCGGCCGTGGGGCGGCCGAGCCCTCCGCCGACCTCGTGCAACAGGTCATCGACGGATTCCGGGCGGTGGAGGTGGGGGTCGCGAACGAGGTCGAAGGCCTGGTCAATTTCCTCAACGCACGATATGCCGGCGATCCGTTCAACACCGTCCGGTTCGGTGACGTGCAGCGGATCGCGGGGACCTGTGTGACGGGCTGCGTCATCGTGCACCCGGCGGACGTGACGTCGCTCGGGGAGACCGGGGGGTTCCAGTCCCGACTGGTGGCCAGGGCGCTCGGGGAGGCGTTGGCCGTCGGCGGCTGAGGCTCAGAGCCCCGGGCGGGCCCCCGGCGGGCAGAGCGCCGGGACGGTCACGTCCGGCGCGTGCCAGAAGGTGGCCTCCAGCACCGAACGCCCGTCCCGCCCCAGGCGCAGGCGGAAGGTGCAGAGCGGGATGAACCCGTGCGGCTCGGTGTCCCGCGGATTGGCCCGGCCGTTCCGCGAAGTCGAGACCAGGAGCGCCGGCCGAAAGCGCTCCCAGCCGTTGAGGTTCATCAAGGCACCGATGCGAGGTTCGTTCCGGATTCGGAACGCGAACAGGTCCGTGCCGAGCGCCATGGTGTTGGCCAGGTCGCCGGTGATGGCACGACGGTCGGCCGGAAGGTGGGTGGAGATCCGTGCCAGGGACTGGGCTGCGGCCCGTCGCGAATACGTGGCGTGACGCAGGTCGCTGACCACCTGCCCCGGTTCCAGCGCCAGCCACAGCGGCAACCAGAGCCATGCCCGGACGGCCCACCCGCGTCGGGGCGCCCACCGCCAGCATAGCAGCGCCCCCCCCACGCCCAGAACCAACGGCACGTGCCAGAGTGCCTGCTGGATGAGGCCGGGTGAAATTCCCATCCCACCATCGATGCGCGCGGTGCCGAATCGGGCGATCAAGGCATCGGTCCACCAGCCCAGGCACAGAAGGCCCACCACCCCGCCCCCCAGGGCTCCGGCCAGCAGGTGTCGCAGCCAGCCTGCCCGGGCGGGGCCGGAAGCGACTCGGAGGCCTTCCTCCACGAGCCCGCGCCAGCCCAGCGCCACGACCGGCACCAACAGCACCAGAAAGCGCCGGTCCGGCTGGTAGGACTGGAGCGCCTGAAACAGGACCGCTCCCCCCAGCCACCACCACATCAGGCGCTCCGGCGGATCGGCCCGGCCCACACCGCTCAGGGTGAGTCGTCGCCAGGCGAGCACGATGACACCGAGGAGCGGCACCAGGGTGGCGGTGGTCAGCAGTGTCGGATGGAGGCCGAGCCAGGGCAGAAAGAAGAACAGCGCCCCGCCGTCGGCGACCCGCCGGTCCACGCCATACACGTTGGCCAGGCTGATGCCGAGCTGGTGCCGGACCTCGGACCAGTTGGGGGCCAGGGCAAGGACCAGCAGAGCCACCGCTCCGGCCGCCACGAGGGTGGTCGCGGTGAACACCACCATGGGTCGCAACCGCTGACGCCACCCCGCCTCGGTGCCGCGATCGATCCACAGCTCACCGGCCCAGAAGCCGGCGATGATCGGCACGAAGACGAGCGCATTCGGCTTGCACAGCACCGCCAGCACCAGGGTGAGCCCCCCGACGATCCCGGCCGCCGGGTAGCGCGCGGACCACAGGACGCCGGCGACCGTCAGGGTCAGCAACAGGAGCTGCAGCGATTCCGTGTAGGCGACCCGGTTGAGCGTGACGGCCATGAGACTCAGGGCCAGCACCAGGGCCGGCGCCACGGCCCGCCGCGGCGGCAGCATCGCCCGGAGCGCCAGGTAGAGCGCCAGGCAGGTCAGCACGCCGGCCAGGGCACTCACCAGCCGGGTCTGCCAGAGCCCCACCCCCGCCAGGGCATATACCCCGCGAAGCGCCATGGTATACACCGGGGCGACGTACAGCGCCGGGTTGTGTTCGTCCATCACCCACTTCCCAAACAGGGCGTGCTGGCGGGCGTTCTGGGCCCACCAGCCCTCGTCGGCCAGCAGGCCGGGGGACAGGCGGACCGCCGGATCGGCCTCGAGCAACGTCAGCCGCGGCAGCGCCGCCACCAGCACCAGGAGGAGCACCAGCGCCAGGTTTCTCCCAGGGGAACGGGCTGGAGCCATCATGGAGCCCCGGCGGCGGAAGACAGCATTCGTTCCAGCGTGTCGCGCAGCCGGGCAAAATCACCGGGGGCAATCCGCACGCTGCTGGACGGAGTGAACCGGGTGGCCGACGACACCGCAGAGACGTCTCGGTCCGGAATGCCCAGTTCTCTCGCCACCTGAGTCACCGTACTGGCGGGATTGGCACAGAACTCCTCGTAGGCCAGGAACCGGAATCGCGCCGGCCCCACCCGCGCCTGCTGGGCCTCGGCGGTGCGGCGATGATGGATGACCTGCCGGCAGACGCCCTCAATGGCATCGGGACCGTTCGCGTCGGGCGCCGCGAGCCCGTAGGGCACCGCTTCATCCCCATGTATCTCGCGACGGGCCCGGAGCAGGGCCTGGGCCAGGAACAGCGGGTCCCGCGTCAGGCAGAGGAACCGGGCCGTGGGCAGGGCGTCGGCGACCGCGCCCGCCTGCAGGTTGAGATTGTTGTTCTTGCCGACGAAGGGCCGGCCGGACCGCTGCTCCAGCGCGCCGAAAAAGCGCTGCATGGCCAGGGCTTCCTCGGCGCTCAGGGCCTCGCGCACCCGGCTGCGGTCGGGCCCCAGCCAGCGATCCCAGAGCTGGAGCGCGTCGTTCGGGCCGGCCAGCGAGGCCACCCGGCCGTAGTAGCTGTGATAGGCCGGGCGCCACGGCCCCACGAACCGGCGCACCAGCGGCTCGGCCACCAGCGGGGCACGCGGGAAGAGGGCCGAGATGTTGCTGAGGTACGCCACGGGGAGATGGGCGATCAGGACCTGGGTCACGAGCGACGTGCCGCTCCTGGGCGGTCCGCAGACGAAGAGCTGCGGACGCTCGGGGGACGGCGCGGTGGCATAGAGGCGCCGTTCCCGGATGCCGAGCAGCACGTCCAGCGGCATCAGCCCGATGCCCAGAGCCGCATGCAGCATGGCCCCTCGGGCATCGGGGTCGCCGGAGCGCAGCAGCCGGAGCGCCAGCCCGGCGGGATTGTGCAGATGGGCAGGGATGAACCGGTTCAGGAGGGACATGAGCTAGGCCAGGCGGAACGGCGAGCCGCTGCGCTCCGCGGCCGTCCCGCGGAGGATCTGGTCGTGCCGCATGAGGGCGTCCATGAAATACTTGGTGGCCCAATTGAGGACCTCATGCCGACCGTAGTCCCCGGACATCGGGGCGGACCCCTTGATGCCGCCGCGGAGGCCGGCATCGGCGCTGGTCCGGTTCTGGGTCCGCTTTACGAATTCCAGGATCCGCGGGACGGGCTCGAGCCAGCGAGACTCCCCCGTCAGGACGTGCAGTCGCATCCAGTTGTTGGCCATCTGCACCTCGCCGGTCAGACAGCTCCATGTGGCCGCCCCGGCCCAGTCCGGGGTAAACCGCCCGGGGAGCCAGCCATCCGCCCGGACCAGCGGCAGGAGGGCGGCGGCGGCCCGGACCCCGGCGGCATGGATCGCCTCATCCTCCAGCACCCGGCCGCCTTCCAGCAACCCACGAATGGTATAGGCGATCGTGTGCAGCAGCGGCCGCTGGGGATCGGTCAGGCAGCAGTCGGGGAACCAGCCGTTGGGATGCTGGCGGGCCACCACCATGCGGAGATGCCGCCGGGCGGCCTCGGTGAACGCCGGCTCCGACAGGGCCTTACCCGCCTCGGCCAGCGCCCACGTCACCCTGGCGTTGTACAGCGTGGCATCCTTGCGGGCGAAGTTCGACTCCCCTTCCCCGAACTCACCCCGCGCATTCATGGCCGTGACAAGATAGTGCCCGGCCCGTCCCAGGGCATCGGCGTAGCGCGCCGAGCCGGAGACCTCGAAGGCGGCCAGCCAGCCGAACATCACCTGCCCGGTGTTGAAGATCGCCGGGGTACGCCCTTCCCCGATCACGCCGCCCTGCACCGCCCCGTTGGGCAGCTGGATGGCGATCTCCCAATCGGCGGCCCGGAGGGCCCGGTCGGCCAGCTCCGGCCGGCCGAGTTCCGTGGCGGCCTCGAAGAGCGTGGGAATGAGGTAGCCGGTCGTTTCCGGGTAGGAGGGCTGCCAGCCCCGGCCACGAAAATAGGGGCTGTAGAGGACGCTGTAGCCCCGGGCAATGCCATCGTCCGGGGTGGCGTCCTGGGCCCGCACGACCCAGTCCATTGCTGCCCCAAGGTGACTGGCGTGCCCGGGCTCCGCGGGATGCCCACCGCGCCGCTCCACCCAAAGCTCGGCGAGGCCGGTGGGGTTGAGAAACGGATGGGCACGGAGAGTCCGCCCACGGGCGACGACGGAACGCAGCAGCCGGGCGGGAAGCGCAAGAAGGCGGTTCAGGGCCACAGTCCTCAGTAGGGAGGGACAGTCTGGTGCACAGTTGATGCCGCCATGGGAACTTGCCTCGCCCGAGGTCCGGTCCCTAACCGTTTGCCATGCATTATGTTGCTGCCGGGCCCCAAGGGATAGCGAACACCCCGTGGCGCAGAAAGGTGGCCCTGATCTTGCAAAAATCAAACGCCTCTTCCCTCGTGGAGCCCAGTGACCGGCAATGCCCCCGCCAGCCCCGTTTCCAAACCGGAGGGTCCCGGAGGGACCGACCAGGTTGCGCTGGACCGGGCGCTCATCAAGGGCGTGGCGTGGACGGGGGCGCTCCGCTGGCTGACCCAGATCCTGAATTGGGCCATCACCATCGTCATGGCCCGCATCCTGACGCCGTCGGACTACGGGTTGTACGGTTTCACGGCACTGTACGTGGGCCTGGTGCAACTGGTCAACGAATTCGGTCTGGGCGCCGCGATCATCCGCCGGCGAGACCTGACCGAACACCAGATCTCGGCGCTGGGCGGGCTCTCCCTGGCGCTCGGGCTCTCCCTCTGGGGGCTCTCGTTCCTGGCGGCCCCAATGGTTGCCCACTTCTTCAACTCGCCCGATCTGACCGGGCCGCTGATCCTCCAGAGTTTCCTGTTCGTGACGACGGCCATCAAGGTGCTCCCTAAATCGCTGATGACGCGCGACATGCAGTTTCGCCGTGTGGCGGCCCTCGATGCGGGCGAGCAGGCCGTGGCAGGGATCAGCATGCTCGTCCTGGCGCTGCTCGGCTACGGCTACTGGTCGCTGATGGCCGGCATGGCCATCGGCGGTATCGCCAGCATGTTCCTGGCGCTGGCCTGGCGGCGTCACCCACTTGGATGGCCGCGGCGCTGGAGTGATGTCTCGTCGGCGGTGAGCTTCGGATCGCACATCATGGTGGCCCGGCTGGCTTGGTACTCCTACACTGCCGGCGACAACGCGGTGGTGGGCAAGCGACTCGGCCAGGTGCTGCTCGGCTCCTATGTCCACGCCTGGACGCTCGCCAGCCTGCCGGTCGAACGCATCAGTGCGCTGGTCTCCCAAATCACCCCCGCGGTATTCTCCGCTGTGCAGCACGAGCCGGCCCTGCTCCGCCGCTATCTGGTGAAGATCACCGAGGGGTTGGCCCTGATCACCCTCCCCGTGGCCCTGGGATTGGCGACCGTTGCAGACCTGTTCGTGACCGTCGTGCTCGGCGATCGCTGGTGGCCGGCCATCGCGCCGCTCGCCATTCTGTCCTTTTATGGGGGTTTCCGATCGCTCACCTCCCCCTACCCGCACGTCTTGCAGGCCGTGGGCGAGTCCTCGCGGGCCATGAAGTACAATCTGCTGGGGGTGGCGGTCCTGCTCCCGATGTTCATCGCGGGGTCGTATTTTGGGCTGGCGGGCGTGGCCTGTGCGTGGATCATCGGGTACCCGCTCATCACGTTGCCGATGTTCCGGGCCGTCCAGCGGGTCACCGGCCTGCGGCTGCGTGAGTACCTGGAGGCCCTCCGTCCACCGCTGGTGGCGGCGACGGCCATGATGGTTGCGGTCGCCGCCGTTCGAAGCCTGCTCCCCGCCGAGTGGCCCGCCGGACTGCACCTCGGGCTGGCCGTGGCGGCCGGCGCCGTGACCTATCCGGCCGTCCTGCTGGTCGGATATCGCGACCGGCTCAACAGTCTGCGGGCGCTGGCGCGGGAGCTGCGCCGGTGATCGCCCCGTTCTTCATCATCGGCTTCCAGCGCAGCGGCACCACGCTGCTCCGGCTGATGTTCGACAACCATCCTGACCTGGCGATACCGCTGGACACGGTGGGCCTGTGGGCGCGGTATGAGGCGCGACTCCCTGAATACGGCTCGCCCGACGACGATGCGGCCAGCCGTCGCCTCATCGCCGACCTGCTCGCCGAGGAACGGATCCGGCTCTGGGAAACGCCGCTCACCGTGGACGAAGTGCTCAGGCACCGTCGCCGCGGCGGATTTGCCGGCATCATGGAAGCCTTTCACCTGGCCTACGCCGCTCACCACGGCAAGCGCGCCTGGGGAGACAAGGATCCCGGTAACATGGAGCGCATCGACCAGCTCAATCGCTGGTTCCCGGAGTGCCGCATCGTGCACATCATCCGCGACGGGAGGGACGCCTGCCTGTCGCAGACCCGGCAGGATTTCGGCTTCGCCGATCTCTTCGAATGCGCCCTGGCGTGGCGGGAGCAGGTGGAATGGGTGCGGCGGATCGGAGGGGTCCTGGGGCCGTCACGGTATGCGGAGGTCCGCTATGAGGACCTCGTGGCACAGCCCGAAGCGGAGTTGCGCCGGCTGTGCGATTTCCTGGGGGTGAACTGGCAACCGGCCATGCTGGAGTACCACCGTGACGTCAGGCGATCGGTGCCGGACTCGAAGCGCCACATCTGGCCCCTGCTCGATCAGCCGCCGCAGAAAGACAACGCCGGACGGTGGAAGCGGGAGCTGAGCGCGGGTCAGCGCATCGGCTTCGAGAAGCGGGCCTGGGGGATGCTCTCGGCGATGGGCTACGAAGTGTTCCCGGCTCCTCCGGCGGGTGGCCATCTGGCGGAATTGCGATTCGTGGCCTGGCGCGCCGGCCGCAAGCTGATGCATCTCCTCAGGATCCGGTCCTGATGCGAGCCCGGGGCGAACAGCTCTGCGGCCCGTCGCTGGTGCCGCCCCAGCAGCTCCGGCTGCTGTTGATCAGCTATCACTTCCCACCTGGCCAGTCGGTGGGCGGCCTGCGATGGCAGATGCTGGCCCGGCTCGCGGCGGAACGGGGGTGGGCCCTCGACGTGATCACGGTTCACCCGCGGAGCCTTGCAGCCCCCGATCTCAGCCGACTCAGGCAGCTCCCGGCCACCACCAGGGTGTTCGGTGTGGATCTCCCCGATCCCTGGATTGAGCGAGTGGAGGGGGTGGCCTCCCGCACGATCCGCCGGATGCGTCCGGCATCCAGCGCCGGGTCGGTCCCCGAGCCCGTGGCAAGCCCTCCGGCCGCGGCGGCACAGGCGGCATCGCTGGGACGGGAAGAGATCCGCTGGCACCCGACCCGGCTGCGTCACTGGGTCCGCGCGTACTATGCCCTTCGCACCCACTGGCAGGAGCGCGGCTGGGGCATCGCGGCCGCTCGGTTGGGTGAAGTGCTGCTGGCGACAGGCCAGCACCGCGCCGTGCTTTCCTCCGGCCCGCCCCACGTCATCCATGACACGACCCGAGGGCTCGCGGCCCGTGCGCACCTGCCGTTCATCTTCGACATGCGGGACCCCTGGCGCCTGGTGCAACGGCTCCCGGAGGAGATCGCCAGCCCCGTGGTGTATCGCCTGGCCGAACATCTGGAGAAACGGGCCGTCCGCGAAGCCACGCTGGTGGTGACCAACACCGGGCCAGCCCGAGACCAGCTGCGGGCGCTCTATCCGGAAGCGGCGACGCGAATCATGGCAATGATGAACGGATACGATGACGAGGTCCTGCCGCCGTCCCGCCACGGGAGTCGGTTCGTCCTGGCCTATGCCGGCACGATATATCTCGATCGGGATCCCCGACCCCTGTTTCAGGCGACAGCCCAGGTCATCGCGGAGCTTGGCCTGGACCCCGCCCGGTTCGGGATCGAGCTCATCGGGAACGCGGAGAATTACGGTGGAGTTCCCGTCAGCCAGATCGCAGCGGAGGAGGGCATCGGTGGCTTTGTCCAGACCGGGCCGGCGCGGCCGCGGGCCCAAGCCCTGGACTTCCTCGCGACGGCGACGATGCTGGTGAGCTTGCCGCAAGACAGCGACCTGGCGATACCCTCCAAGATCTTCGAGTACCTCCGATTCCAGGCGTGGGTGCTGGTGCTCGCGGAGCCGGGCTCCGCCACCGCTGAGGCCCTGCAGGACACCAGCGTGGATATCGTCGCGCCGGCGGATGTCGGGGGCATGGCGCGGGTGCTGCGCGCGCGGTTGGTGGCATACGGGCAAGGCCAGCGCCCGGGCACGCCCACCGGCATCGGCCATCTCAGCCGTCGGGCCCAGGCAGAGCCGTTCTTCGCTGCCCTGGAACAGCGTATCGGAACCGCCGCCAGCCGGCCGGCCAACACGGAGTCGCTGCAATGCCAGGAATGAAGCGGGCGATCCTCTCCGTGCTCACCCTGCCGCTCCGGCCGCTGGTGCGCGGGCATGCCACCGTGTTCACGCTGCACCGCTTCCGGGATGACGCCCGCGGCATCAGCGGATACCCGCCGGACCTGCTCCGGGAAGTGCTCGGACGCCTGCGGAAGGACGGCCACCGGTTTCTCTCGCTGGACGCCCTGGCCGACGGGCTCGCCTCCGGCAGCGACTCCCTCCCCGGGCCGTAGTATTCACCATTGACGACGGATACCTCGATCAGGCCACGATCGGCGCGCCGGTGTTCGCCGAATTCGACTGCCCGTTCACCACGTTCCTGACCACCGGGTTCCTCGACCGCACGCTCTGGTTCTGGTGGGATCGCATCGAGTATGTATTCTGCCATGCCGTCCGGCGGGAACGGCCGGGCTTCAATTACCTCGAATATGACGAGAAGTTCCTGACCCCGGAGCGGAAGGCGGAGCTGATCCGGGCGGTCGCCGATGGGGACGCCTACATGCTGGGCGGCTTCTCGGCCGAGCGGCGCGGGCTGGGCACCTTGCGCACGGAGCTGTAGAGATCCTCGTAGGCGCGGGTCATGGACCGCAGGCTGAATCGCGTTTCGACCCGCACCCGCGCCCGGGCGCCGTCCCGCGTCCGGGCGCCCTCCCCCGCCAGGGCGTCGCGCCACCCGGCCGCAATGGTTTCCGGGTCCAGGCCCTCCACCAGCCGATGCTGGAGTTCGGCTCCGAGCACGGCAGCATTCCCACCGACGGCCGTCACCACCGGGCAGAGCCCGGAGCTCATGGCTTCGAGCAGACTCACCGAGGTGCCCTCGCTGCGCGAGGTCATGACGAACAGGTCGAACGCCTGGTACAGACTGGCCAGATCCCTCCGCCACCCCAGCAGGAACACCCGGCCGTCCAATCCGAGTTCCTGCACCCGTGCCACCAGTCGCGGCCGCTCGCTGCCATCACCCGCGATGACCAGGACGGGCCCGGCGGGCTGGGGTTCCTCGCCGCAAAGTCGCGCGAAGGCTTCCACCATCAGGTCGTAGCCCTTGATGGGCTCGAGCCGCCCGACGCTGCCGATGATCGGGGTTCCCGAAGGGATGCCGAGTTCGGTGCGAACGGTCCCGTCGTCGGCCCGGGGCGCGTGTTCGTCGGTGTCCACGCCGTTGAGGATTGTCTGGACCCGGTCCGGATACCGCACCACCGTCCGCCGGAGCTGTTCGGCCAGGGCGTCGGAGACCGCAACCACTACGTCGGTGTACCCCGAGGCCAGCCGACCGATCCGCCTGGCCAGCCAGGGATCGGGTCGCTCCCGCCCATGTTCCGTGTGCACGATCCTGGGCACCCCCGCCATCCGGGAGGCCCGCGCCGCCTTGTACCACACCCCAGCGTGGCTGTGCACGACGTCGGGCGCGATGGCGCGGATCTGGTCGGCCAGCGCCCCGGGATGGACCAGCGACCACCGGGAGAGGCGAGGAGGCGGGTGCAGCGAGGCGAACTGTTCCAGGCCTTCGGCGAAGTGGCCGAAGTAGCCCAGGACCAGGACGTGGGACTCGAAGCGGTCCCGGTCGAGCAGCCGCACCAGATCCGCGAACAGCCGTTCCATCCCGCCGTAGTTGAGATTCTGGATGACGTGCAGGACGCGAACTCGGCGAGTCACCCGCCCCTCCGGCGCCGGCTGAGCCAGCGGCCCATCCGTTCCTGGGTGCGTTCCAGCCGGTCGAAGGTCCACCGTGCGGCGGTCAGGCCCGCCAGCCGGGCTCCGCTCCAGTTCACCCGGGCATCGAAGCGCATTGTCCGGCCCAGGTTTTCGAACTGGCCGGCCTTGAGGGCGGCGAGCGGGTCCACCGCCGCGTCGGGCAACAACCGGATCCGGGTCTCACGATCGTTGCGGGCATCATGCTGATCCAGCCCCGCGATACCCACCACCTCCGGCCGGCCGCGCCGCACCCGGTGCAGCAGCCGGATGGCGGCGGGATCCGGGAGATACCGGGTGTTGTAGCTCGCGTTCCAGACCTCGATCGCGTCGATCCCGGCCTCCACTTCCGGAGGTAGCTCGTAGTTGAACAGCAGCGGGTGCGCCACGATGGTGAAACCGGCGCACTCGCGGGCCTGAACCACAAACTCCTCAGGCGTCTGTGGCGTCATCCATCGCCGCAGGCCGAGCGCCAGCAGGTGCACTCCCGGGAAGCCGGGGAAGCGGTACTCGAGGCCGGGAATCAATACCACGTCCGGATCGGACACCTCGGCACACTCGGCCTGCAGTGCCGCATAGCGCGCCGCGTCGAGGTCCTCCGCATGGTCTGTGAGACCCAGGAAGGCGAGCCCATGCTCCCGGGCGAACTCCCGGAGCCGGAGCACCGAGTCACGCCCGTCGTGCGAGTAGTTCGAGTGCACGTGGATGGCCCCAACCCGTTCACCTGTCATCGTCCCTGGAACCAGTTGAGGGTCTCCCGCAGGAAGGGCGCCGGATCGTTGAGCCGGAAGGTCTCGGGCCGGTCGCCTGGGCGCCACGGGAGGAGCATGCCCGCCAGCGCCCGCCAGCGGGTCGGCTCCCCTGGCGGCAGGTGCAGTACGTGGTCCGAATGGCGGAGCCGGGCGACCAGATGGTCGACCTCGCCCCACCACCACCGCAGCCGGACCCCGCTCGCGTAGGGTGGCGGCTCCGCCGGCGCCAACCCGCGCGCCGCAGCCAGCAGGAGGTTGGGAAAATCCACACCGGCATCCACGGCCAGCTGCAAGGATCCCCAGAAGCGCCCGTTGATCTCCATGAGGTAGGGGATCCCGCTCCGGCGGTCGACCTTGAATTCCACCATCGCGACGCCGGTCCAGTCGAACTCGGCCAGCAGGGCCTCACTCAGTGCCAGCAGCGACGCGTCCAGGGGGACGCTCTCCCGATACACGCTCACGCCGCCCGAGGGCGGCTTTTCCCGAAGACGCCGGTGGGCAAAACGGGCCACGGTGCGCCCCTCGTGCCGCAGCAGGAAGATACCCAGCCCCGGACCGACCACCCGTTGCTGCAGCAGCACGGGATACCCTTGCGCCGGGATCTCCTCCAGCGCCAGCGCGAGTTCGCTGGCGTCCCGGGCATGCCGCACCGACAGCTTCACCCGGCCCTCGGCACCTTCGGCAACAGATCGGGCCGGCTTTAGCACGACGGGAAAGTGGGTCACCGTTGTGGTGGCCTGTGCCCGGTCCTCACGGGCGGCGACGACTTGCTGAGCCGGAACCGCAATTCCCAGGCGACCCGCGGCCCGCAGCACCTCGAGCTTGTCCGAAATGGCCCGGAAGCGATTGAGGTCCGCGAACGGAACCAGGATGCCGGAGAGGGCCCCGCGCGCACCCAGCAGGGCCAAGGCGGAGGGCTCGGTCACTGGGACCAGCGCGGTCACGCCCCAGGCGCGGCACAACTCGACGACCCGGGCCGTGAAGGCCTCCACCGCCTGCAGGGGATCGGGAACCTCCGCCTGACGGGCGACGAATCGGGACGCACCCGCCAGTGTCCGGCGCGTGGGTCCCACCGTCAGCACCCGGTGACCGGCGCGCCCGAAGGCCCGCACCAGGGCGAGCGCCGCCCGCTGGTCCCCGTCGGTGACCAGGATGGTCTCTCTCACCCGCAGAAGAACCCGGCGAGCCTGAGCCTGAATCCCTCCGGCGTCAGGCCGGCCGGAATGTTGAGGCGCGGCAAGCGCATCGGGGGAGGCGCGTGCACAGGTAACCAGCCGCCACTCACCCGGAACGCGGCGGAGTAGCCGGCCGACCGCACGGCGAGTTCTGCCGCCGGGGAATCCAGGCCGTAGGGATATGCGAGCCACGCGCCGACCCGGGGGAACCGCTCCCGGAGCCAGGCCAGGGGCCGGGTGAGTTCATGTCCCAGTTCGGTCGGGGAAAGCGCCGTCAGATTGGGGTGATTCCAGCTGTGGGCGGCCAGGGAAAGGGATGGCACAGCCGCCGCCACCGCCAACTCCGCCTCGGTGGCGGCGCAGGCATGATCCGGGACACCTTCCCATCCCAACCCCAGGCGGCGGGCCAACGCCTCGATCTCCGACCCCACGCCCCGCCCTTCGCCGAGCCCGAGGGCGCGCAGCGCATCCGTCATCCCGGGGGCGCCGGGAGCCCGCAGGCGATCCCACCAGAACCCCCCATTGCCAAGGCACCCCGGCGCCACGAACAGGGTCGCGGGGTGCCCGCGCACCGCCAGCTCTGGAAGGGCGGTGAAGACCGCACCGCGGTAGGCATCGTCGAACGTAAGGGCGATCCGGGCACGATCGGTGGCGCGGACCGGGGCCTCCAGCAGGTCCGACAGCGGCACGATGTCACACTCGGCCTCCAACAGGTCGAGTTGGCGCCGGAAGGCGTCGAACGGCAGATGCAACGAGAGATCACCTGACGGAGCGGCGCCGGTGGGAACCACATTGTGATACGCGAGGACCAATCCATGTCCGGCCAGGGCGCGGCGGCGGCGGGTGGCCGGCCCTGCAGCGAGCAGCAGGCGTTCCGCGATGGTCTTCAGCGCCCCCCGCATCCTTAGCCGCGCGGATTGGCGCGACGCATGGGGACCGGTTCGGCAGACGGCGGGGGCTGGTAGGGGGGAATTCCGCCGCGATACCGGCGCGGCGCCGGAGGGGCGACTGCCAAGACTGCCCCCGCATCCCCCTGAGCAACGCCAGCCTGGTCCAGCTTCAGGCGCCTCTCCACGGACACCACGAGACCGCCATAAAACGCCACCAGGACGTAGATCGGATCCAGATAGGCGAACGAAACCAAGAAGCTGCCGGCGGAGAAAGCAACGAACGCCACCGTCAGGTAGACGGCGCTCAGGTAGAGGAAGCGTTGCTCCGGATCCCCCTTCTCCCAGTGCCGCAGCTGCTTGCGCAGCTTCAGGCATCGCCAAATGGGCCCGAACACCAAGATGAGATACACCACCAGGCCCGTAATGCCCAGCTCCGCGCCGGCCTCCACGTAGGAGTTGTGGGCGGCCGACCACTTGATGCCCGGCAGGGATGGGTCGAACTCCCGGGCTTCGGCCCTGGCGCTGAGCTCGCCCTCTGCCCGGCCGAAGTTGCCGATCCCGAGCCCGAACACCGGATAGTCCATCATGTACCCGAGGCCGCGGAGGGCCACCTCCTTGCGGCCGGTCGAGGAAGTCCAGTTGTAGTCCTGAGTCGGTGCCAGCACCGTCACCATCTGCCCCCAATACCCCGCCGGTGCCGCCACAACGAGCCCGATCATCACGGTGCCAATCAACGCCATCTTTTTGCCCATCGAGATGGTCTGGACCAGGAACATGAGGGCCCCGACGGCCACGATGAACGTGAGAAAGGCGCCGCGGGAGCCGGTCCGTCCGATGGCCGCACCCAGGCCACAGAGGATGACGATCCCCATCGTGCGCATCCTGCCCTTGGAGAGCTGCAGGGTCAGCAAGGTGATGATCATCGCCAGCACGCACACGAATCCGAGATCATTGGAGTCGTAGCTATAGCCGTTCTGGATCCGGGCGAAAGGGTCGTTCTTGGCGGTTTGGAGCCGGAAGACAAAGATCGAGAGCCAGGCCAGCGCCCCAGCCGCGGCGGTGAAGGCCCAGAAGAAGGCGAGCAGGTCCTCGGAGCGCCGAATGCCCAGGAGCACCAGGTAGGCAAAGAGAATGGTCTTGGAAAACTCCGTGATGATGAACGCGCCGGACGCGCCCATGGAAATCCCGAACGGGGTGGAAAGGCAAGCCATGACCGCCATCGCCCCGATAATCTTGAACGACCAGGTCTTTGGCGCGGTGTCGGCGGCCAGATACTTGGGATTCATCAGGGCGTACAGACCCGCCAGGAGGACGAGCATCAACGCGGGGCGGAAGGGACGCAGAAACCCGAAGTGCTGGTGGATCCGGCTGATGGTGAACAGCATCAACACGGAAAGGATGACCCGATAGGGGTCCCAATTCGGGAGGAGCCCGGCAGCCCAGCGACGACCTTGTATGGCCCGAGCGGCAACCGATGTCATCTTGGCCTGGGTATTCCGTGGGGAGACGTTGGGGACGCAAGAAGTATAGCAAGTCAGGGGCCGACCGGTCGGCGAGGCCGGCCCCTTCCAAATTGGGAGGGCCTGACCTGTTGCGAAAGCGCTACAGGCCCTCTATTGTCTCCCCCGGTCGGGGCTGTGGGCGCCATGGCTCGGGCCTTGCGCGGGAACGGACGTCTGTCCCCGCACCCCTCATTCGGAACCGTGATGTCTACTGATCCAGCATCCGTCGCGCCACTGAAGATCGCCGTGGTCGGCGCCGGCGAGATGGCCCAGCACCACGCCGCAAGCATCCGCAGACTGCCTCATCTCGGCCGAGTCGTGGCCATCTGCGACCCGAGCCCCTCCGCCCGGGCCCGCCTGCTCGTGGTCGCGCCCGAAGCGGAGCAATTCGAGACGCTCGGCAAGGCGCTGGCCGCCCGGACCGTCGACCTCGTTCACATCGTCACTCCGCCCGCCACCCATGCCGAACTGACGGAACAAGCCCTGCGCGCCGGTTGTCATGTGTACGTGGAAAAGCCGTTTGTGGAGGATGCCCGCACCGCCGCCATGCTGCTCTCCCTGGCCGCGGAGCGAGGCCTGATCGTCTGCGCGGGCCATCAACTGCTGTTCGAACCGCCGTCCGTCCTGACCCGATCGCTGCTGCCAGCCCTTGGCCAGATTCGGCATCTGGAGAGTTATTTCTCCTTCCGGGTTGTCCCTCGGAATGCCGAAGGGAGTGCGCCGCTCCGGCCCGATCGCCAACTGATCGACATCCTGCCGCATCCGGTGTACACCTTGCTGGACTTCCTCGCGCGCGCGGACGGGGGAGACACCACGATGGAAGGACTCAGCGTCGGCCCAACCGGGACGCTGCATGCGCTCTTCCGCCGCGGAAGGGCCTCGGCGGTCCTGGTGGTGACGGTGGAAGGCCGCCCGGTGGAGAGCTATCTGCGCGTGGTTGGCACCAACGGCTCGATCCACGCCGATTTCGTGCGCAGCACGGTCCAACGGCACCTGGGGCCCGGCTCCTCCGGTATCGACAAGCTGCTCGCGCCATACCGCCTGGCACGGCAACTGGTCACGACGACCACCCGCGCCATGGCGATTCGGTTCTTCGGCCGCACCCGCAGCTATCCGGGCCTGGTGGAGCTGTTCGAGGCCTTCTACCGCTCGGTGCGTGAGGGCAAGCCGTCCCCGGTCTCGGGCGAGACGATTCTCGAGACCGTGCGCGTGTGCGAACAGATTGCCGGCACGCTGGACCGGGTCCTGGCGGCGCAGCCCCATGACCGCCCGGGGCCCCAGACCGGTCCCACGGTCGCCTTGACGGGCGGGACCGGATTCCTGGGCAAGGCCGTGGCGGCGTCGCTGATTGACAGAGGGTATGGAGTGCGGGTGCTGGCGCGCCGGGAGCCCGCCGGCTGGGACCGCGTGGCGGGGGTGGAGTATGTCGTGGCCGACCTGGGCCGGAGCCTCGCCCCTGGGGTTCTGGCCGATTGCGACACCCTGCTCCACTGCGCCGCGGAAACCGCTGGCGGATACCCGGCCCATCAGCTCAACTCGATCGACGCCACCCGCAACGTCCTGGAAGCCGCAGCCACCGCGGGCGTCCACCAGATTGTCCACATGAGCAGCATTTCCGTCATGGCCCAGCCTCCCCTCGGGGGGCGGGTCAGCGAAAGCAGTCCCCTCGAACGCAACAGCCGGGAGTTGGGTCCCTACGCCTGGGGGAAGACCGAATCGGAGATTCTGGCCCAGCGGCTGGCGAAGGACCTGGGGCTCGGACTTCGTATCATTCGGCCGGGAGCCTTCGTGGATTATGAACATTTCGACCCGCCAGGACTCCTCGGCAAGCGGGTCGGCAACGTGTACGTGGCGATCGGCTCTCGGAGGGAAACGCTCGCCGTCGCGGACATCCACTTCAGCGCCCGGACCCTGATCTGGGTCATGGAACACTTTGCGGAAGCGCCCCCGGCACTCCATCTGATGGATCCGGCGCGACCGACCAAGGCGGACCTGGTCCAGCGACTCCGGAGCACCAACCCCGACCTCCGGGTGGTCTGGTTGCCACGCCTGATCCTGGTGCCGCTCTCGGTCCTGGCGGTCGTGGCGCAGAAGATTCTGCGCCCAAGGAAACCAGCGCTGAATGTGGCCAAGACCTTTGCCCGCCAGCGCTACGATGATCGCCTCATCGCGGAATTGGCCCCCGCAATTCAGGCCGTTTCCGGACCCGCGCCGGGGGCTCGGCCCGGACGGGCAGGGTCAGCGGGCGGGCCCCTCGCGGCCGCCGCCGCCCGCTGACCTGGGCTGGCGGAGCGGCCAGACATGTTCGCGGACTGGGTGGGCGCAACGGCGGCGGCCGCGGGGCTTCCCGTCCTCTGGTTGCCGCCCCTCTCCGAAGCCCTCTGCCTCGTCCGCCGGTCGGCGCCCGGTGATCCGCCGACGGCGAGGACGACCGCCTCCTTTGTTTTTCTTGTACCCGCCCACAACGAAGTCCTGCACATTCGCGACTGTGTGCGGTCGATCGTGGCGGCAGAGTATCCCACGACGCTTCGTCGTATCATCGTCATCGCCGACAACTGCACGGACGGAACCGCCAAGCTGGCCCGGGAGGCGGGGGCGGAGTGCCTGGAACGGACGGACCTCGAGCGTCCCGGCAAGCCCCAGGCCATCGCCTGGGCGCTTGCCCAACTAGAGCTGCCGGCGTGCGATGCGGTGGTAATCGTCGATGCCGACACCGTCATCGCGGCAGATTTCATCCGGGGCCTGGCCAGGCACGGCCCGCTCCGTGAGGTGGTACTGCAGGCGAACTTCATGGTGTCCAACGAGGAGGAAAGTTGGCTCACACGGCTTGGAGGCCTGCTGAGCCGCTGCCGGTATGAGGTGTCCTACCCGCTCAAGCAGGCCGCCGGTATCAACTGTCCACTGACCGGCAACGGCATGTGTATCGGCACGGGCGTGTTGCAGACCGTCGGATGGAAGGCCTTTTCGATCACCGAGGACTCCGAGCTGTACATGCAGTACACCATCGCCGGGGTGCGGATTCACCATGCGCGCTGGGCCACCCTCTACTCCCAGGAGTCGAGCAGCCTCTCCCAGGGAGCCACGCAGCGGCGGCGCTGGATGGCGGGTCGACTCTGGGTGTTGCGCACGTACTTCGGGGCCTTGTGGGCCAGCCGAGCCATCGGCAGACATCAGAAGCTGGACTTGATCGTCGAGCTGGTGCTGTCCAGTCCGGTGCTGCAGGCGACGACCGCCTGCGGGCTCGCGCTGGCGCTCCTGCTGCTGAACCCTGGGGGATACGGCGTGCTGCTCTGCGCGGCAGCCCTCGGATCGCTCGTGGGACTGGTGGCCTCGACGCTCAGCGCCCTCCGGCAGCACCCGAGCCCCGGGCAGCTGATGCTGGACGCACTGCACCTTCCTGTCTATGCCGGCTGGCGTGTCCTTCTCCTGATCCGGACGGTCTTCACCCTCCGTGACCGGCGCTGGACTCGGACGGAACGGACCACCACAGGGGGACCCGACGCCTGAACGCGGCCCAGGAGCACGGCTGATCTACCTGTGGGATGCGGACTATCCGTGGGATGTCCGGGCGGAGAAGGTCTGCGCGGCGCTGACCGGAGCCGGTCATGACGTGCACATCGTGGCCCGGAATCGCCGGTGGCGGCCAGAGACGGAAGTGCTTCCCGAGGGCACAGTGCACCGCATGCCCCCGTACCGCTGGGCCGGCCAACGGCTCGACGGCGCGCTGGGCTTCCCCGCGTTCCTCAGTCCCCGCTGGTATGCCCACCTGTATCGCACCGCGACGATGAGCCAGGCCCAGGCGATCATCGTTCGCGACCTGCCGCTCTGTCCCACTGCCATCTGGGTGGCACGGCGACTGGGCGTCCCAGTGATCTTCGACATGGCCGAGGTCTACCCCGCCCTGCTGCAGGACGTGTGGGACACCGGACGGGCCAAGCCCTTCGACTGGCTGGTGCGGAACCCTCGAGCCGCCGCCCGGATTGAACGCTACTGCCTGCCGCGCGCCAGCCGAATCATCACGGTCGTGGAGGAAGCCCGCGACTACGTCTTGGCCCAGGGCATCCCGCCGGAACGGGTTGCCCTGGTTTCCAATACGCCGGTGCTCGGTCCGCGACCGGCGGCCCCGGCGGGGGGCGAGGACGGGCCGCTCACCGCCGTCTACATGGGGATCATGGAAGTCGCGCGTGGGATCGGCGTGCTGCTTGACGCCGTCGCGCTGATGCGGCAGGGCGGGACGCCGGTCCGGTTACATCTGATCGGCGGGGGTCGCGATCTCCCCTTGTTCCAGCAGCGCGCGAGCGCCCTGGGCCTCGGTGCCGACAGCGTCACCTTCCACGGATTCATTCCGTCCCACGCCGACGCCTTGAAAATCGTTGCTCGCTGCGGCGTCGGGGTCGCCCCGCATTTCGCCAATGCCTGGGCCGATACCACCATTCCCAACAAGATCTTTGACTACATGGCCGCCGGCCTCCCGGTGGTCGTGTCCGACGCCCGCCCGCTGGCACGGGTGATCCGGGACACCGGCGCGGGTCTGGTCTTCCCGGACCGGGATGCCCACGCGCTGGCGGCCTGCCTCCAGCGCCTGACCGACGCGCCAGCGCGTCTGTCCATGGGGCGCTCAGGGCGCGAGGCCGTGGAGCGCCGGTATCACTGGGCGTACGACCGGGAGGCGCTCCTGACGACGGTCGCCCAGGTCATCGCCCGAACCTGATTCCGGCTCAGCCCACGGTGCGGGCCAGCGCCTCGAACTCATCAAGGTTCGCCTGTTGAGCCGGCGAGAAGAACGTGATCCACTTCCGATCCGCGCCCCCATAGACCTTTCTCCGCCGCACCCGCTCCCGGAGTGCCGCGTCAACCGGGAACTCCGCGAACCGGCCAATGCGCTCCAGCCCCTCCACGGGCTCGGCCGTAAAGCTCCCATAGCTCATCTCCAGCACCCGTTCGGCCGGGACACTCGCCAGTTGGCGGCGCAGCTCCCGCAGGTTCATCTCCACCACGATCGCCGCGTCGATCTCCGGTGCGGGCTTGCGCGCTGACGCGAACTCCAGCAGGGCCGGGGGTATGGGATGCCAGGGCCAACGGGACAGGTTCATCCCGTGATAGAACTCCACCTGGATGAGCGAGCAGGTCGTCGGCTTGAGGTCTCGGGTGATCAGGATGAACAGCGCGTCGGGGAACAGCGCGTTCAGGACGGCCACCTTGACCGGGCGGCCAACCATCTTGGCCAGGAAGCGCTGCCGGCCTTGGGCGCGGCAGAGCGAGCGGATCAGCGGGACCAGCCCGGCCTGGGCACTCGCCACCACGGCGGGCTCCGCCGCCTCCTCCCGGAAACGTCCGTCCCATCTCTCGAAGACCGGGTTGGGCTCCACCGGTTTGGGAAAGAACCGGGTTTCCCAGAAGCGGTCGGCCCCCGGGAGGGACCAGAGACGGGTGCTGGCGGCGACCTGGGGCCATCGCGGCACGAGCGTGACCCAGCTCGGGATCCAGGCCAGGTCCGGGTGCATGGCGAGGCACGAATAGATGATGGTCGATCCGCACCGTCCGGTCCCGACCAGGAAGATCGGGCGATGGTGTGCCTCGTGCATGGCGAACCTCGAAGTCGTGGCGGCGAGTGGCGAGGTCACGACCAGCGCTCGTGCCACGCCAACAACATCAGCAGCGGCCAGGCCGCGAGCGCCGCGCCGGGACTCCCGGCCTCCACGGCACTCCACAGCCGCTGGACGGCGTGCGCGTCCAGGCCGTCGATGCGGCGGATGCGCTCCGGCGCCAGCAGGTCGCGTGCCCACGGACGCAGACTACCCTGCAGCCAGCGCGCGATCGGCACCGTGAACCCCATCTTGGGGCGGTCCACCATGGCGCGCGGAACGCGCCGATAGAGCGCCTCGCGAAGCAGCCACTTGCCCTGGCCGTCGCGAATCTTGAACCGCCGGGGGAGTCGCCAGGAGAATTCGACCAGGCGATGATCGAGCAGCGGCACCCGAGCTTCCAGACTCACCGCCATGCTGGCACGATCTACCTTGCCGAGCAGGTCATCCGGCAGATACTCGAGCTGATCGGCCAGCATCATGCGATCCAGCACCGTGCCCGGACCGGCATCACCGAAGGCCTGATCAACGACACTCGGCGACCGCTGGGTCGCGGGGACCAGCTCGCCGGCGCGCGCGTTGGCTTCCATGAGGGTCCGGTAACGAGCCGCCGTCGTGTCCAGGGCCAGCAGGCGTTGAAACTTGACCGCCCGCTCGGCGTGGAGGCGCCCCGGACCGGCACCGATCAGGCGACCTGCGCCTGCGGCGTAGAGGTCGCCCAGCCGACGCGGACCCAGGACCGACAGCCCTGCCCCGACGGGACGCCGGAGCCAGCCGGGGATGGTCGCGAGCCGTCGCAACAGCGCTTCGCCCTCCACGTATCGATTGTAGCCTGCAAAGAGCTCATCGCCGCCATCCCCCGTGAGCGCCACCGTGACGCTGGTCCGCGCCAGCCGGCAGACCAGATAGGTGGGAATCTGGGACGGGTCGGCGAGGGGCTCGTCGAACATTTCCGGCAGCATCGGCACCACATTGAGGGCATCGGTGCCGGTCATTCTGAGTTCGGTATGCGCGGTCCCGAGATGTTCCGCCACGGCACGGGCGTGGCCCGCCTCGTCATGCTCGGGCTCGTCGAATCCGATGGTAAACGTCTGCACCGGGGCGCTGGCCTGTTCCTGCATCACGGCCACCACGAGCGACGAATCGATCCCTCCGGAGAGCAAGGCCCCGAGCGGTACGTCCGCAATCATCCGCAGCCGAATCGCATCACCCAACAACTGCTCGAAGGCGGCGACCACCTCTTCGTCCGGCGCACCCCAGAGACTGGAGAGGCCGCGCTCGGCGACCTCCCGCAGCGACCAGTACGGAACGGCCTGGGGCGGGGGCAGGTCGGGATCACGAATGATGAGGATTCGGCCGGGTTCGATCTTCCGCGTCCGGGCGTAGATCGACCGGGGGGCCGGGACGTACAGGGTGTGGAGAAAGGCGGACACCGCCTCCGGATCGAGGGCCCGGTCAAAGCTGGGGCCCTCGCCCAGCGCCTTGAGTTCGGAACCGAACGACAGCAAGCCCGGTTCCCAGTACACGTAGAGAGGCTTGATGCCCAGACGGTCCCGCAACAGGAGGAGGGCGCGTTCGCTCGCATCCCAGATCGCCATGGCGAACATCCCCACGCAGCGCTCTACCGTGGCCTGGACACCCCATCGTTCAAACCCGGCGAGCACAACTTCAGTGTCGGACCGGCCCCGGAAGCGCACCCCACCCTGCTCGAGTTCCCTCCGGATATCCACGAAATTGTAGACTTCCCCGTTGAACATCAGGGTGTAGCGGCCGCTCGCCGACCGCATCGGTTGGTGCCCCTCGACGGTCAGGTCGATGATCGCCAGGCGGCGAAAACCAAACGCGACGCCGGAGGTCGCATCGCTCCACACGCCCTGATCATCTGGCCCGCGATACCGGATGGCCGCTGCCATCCGGAGGGCCTGCGCTTCGAGTTCGGGCTGGGCCTTGGGGTGCCCGAGATAGAGACCGGCGAAACCGCACATCGCAGTGATACCTGGTGACGGGTGAGGCAACGCCGGAGTCGGGACCAACGAGTTTGTGACGGGGCACCAAGGGGACTGCTCTGAGGCCTCCCGAATCCGGGATTGCCTTGCGCCGGACCATCATAATCGACGCCGCGCCACCAAGCCATCACCCGGCGGCACGGTCCACCGGGATCCTGGCCTCGGTGGTCACGCGTGCCACCTCGGGGCCCGGGGGCATCAGGGGCCCTGTGGGGGCTGGCGGGCCGACGGTGGGGGCGACCGTTGGAAGGCCTCGTCTCATCAGCGAGGTTGACTACCTTCCCGTCACGGGCTTGGCGAGCATGCCCTCGACTGCACAATTCAGGCCAGTGCGTACCGGGGAAAAGAGTGGTGGAGCGGGCCTGCCTATTGCTGGATCGGTTCGGAAGCCCCCACTCGAGCCCAATCACAAACAGATGCTATTTAACAGCTTCGTCTTTCTCGGGCTCTTCCTTCCGGTCACCTATGCGGTTTTCTGGCTCCTCAAGGGCGCCAAGGCGCGGTACGTGTGGCTCGCGATCACCGGGTACATCTTCTACGGATACTGGGACCCGCGATTCTGTTTGCTGATGGCGTTCTCCACGCTGGTGAGCTACAGCGCTGGCCTGGGATTTCTGACCTGGGCCGATCCGCGCAGGCGCCACCTCTGTCTTGTCGTCCCGATCGCGGTCGACTTGTTGCTCCTCGGCTTCTTCAAGTACACCAATTTCGTCGTGGATTCCGTGGCGGCGCTGCTGCGCTCCAGCGGCAGCGACGTGCCCGGCCCACACCTGAACATCATCCTCCCGGTGGGCATCTCCTTTTACACCTTTCATACCATCACGTATATCGTCGACTCTTACCGGGGGACAATCAAGCCGACGAGAAACGTGTTCGAATTCACGGCCTACGTCTCTCTGTTCTCACAACTGGTGGCCGGCCCTATTGTGCGCTTTCGGCAGATAGAGCAGGATCTGGAGAGCCTGGGCAGCGCCAGCCGGACCCGATGGCTCGGAATTGGCGTCTCGTTCTTCCTGATCGGATTGCTGGAGAAAGTGGTCCTCGCTGACTCCCTGGCCTACTTCGTGGACCGTGAGTTGGCGCATTATGCCACGCTCGGTTCGCTCGCTACCTGGCTGTCGGTCCTCGGATACACCTTTCAGCTGTACTTCGACTTTGCCGGCTACAGCGACATGGCCATCGGCCTCGGGTTCATGTTCGGCCTGCGCATCCCCATCAACTTCAACTCGCCCTACAAGGCCCTGGACCCCTCGGAGTTCTGGAGACGGTGGCACATCTCGCTGTCCACCTGCCTGCGGGACTACCTCTACATCCCGCTGGGAGGGAGCCGGGGCGGGCACGGGCAGACCAACCGGAACCTGATGCTGACCATGCTGATCGGCGGACTCTGGCACGGCGCCAACTGGACCTTCGTCATCTGGGGTGCCTACCACGGGGCCATACTCCTCGCCCACCGCGAGATCCAGGCCTACTGGGACCCCCTCCCCCGCGTCCTCCGACAGGGCCTGATGTTTCTGCTAGCCGTCATCGGGTGGGTCATCTTCCGGGCGACGGACTTCACCATGGCGGTCACGCTGCTGACCCGGATGGTCGTGCCCACGAGCGGACGGGACATGGCGGGCATGACCACGTTCCTTCCCATACTGATCCTCGCCGCCCTCTGGGCGATGCGAGGGCCCAATGCCCAGGAGATCCACCGAGACTACCGGCTGACGCCCACCCGGGCAATTGTGCTGGCCGCAGCTTTCGGGGCCTGCCTCGGCGTCATGCTGGGCACCGGGAGCTCCCCCTTCCTCTACTTTCAGTTCTAGGCCTTCATGCGGCGCGCCCTCGTCTGGACCCCCGCCCTCACCGTGGCCTTCCTCCTTGCGGGGGAACTGGCCGCCCGGACCGATGACTGGATCCGTGAGGACATCTCCGTCCTGGCATCCCCGAGCTACGACGACCTCATCCTCAAGGACTCGTTAGGTGTGCGCGGCCGGCCGCACGGGCACTTCAAGAAGTGGCACCTCAATAACGCGGGCTTCCGCAGTCCGAAGATGACACCCGCACCCCTGCCCGGCTGTGCCCGCGTCGTGGTGCTTGGCACGTCCGAGACCTTCGGATACTACGAACCAGAGGGCCGGGAGTATCCCGCACAACTGGCAGACTCCCTGCGTCGCTTCGGGTGTTACGAGGTGCTCAATGCCGGCGTGGCGGGCCTGGCGATCCCGGGGGTGTACCGCCTGTGGCGGAACTGGGTTCGCATGTTCCGTCCCGACATCGTCGTGATCTATCCGTCACCCGCATTCTACCTTTCAGACAACACTCCGGCGTTGGCACCGTACCTCCACGTGTCCGAAGGACCGCAGCCACCGTCGGTGACCTCGAGGCTCTGGCTCCGACTCCTGGATCGGGTCGAGGTTCCGGGCCCCCTGCAGCGCCAGCGCACCAAGCGGGCCATCGCCGCCGCGACCGCCGGGAAGCCGCCGGAGTGGGCCTTCAATGCTCCGCCACAAGACCGACTGAACCTGTTTCACGATCATCTGGATAGCCTAGCGTCGTCGGTGCGGGCGACAGGTGCCTCGATCGTGATGACCACCCACGCCACCATCTTTGCCGACACCACCGGCGCACCCGAACCCGACCTAGCGCTGGCGTGGCGGCAGGCCCATCCGCGTCCCTCCCCAGCGACCCTCATCGCGTTCGACCGTGCGGCCAGCCCGGTCATCGCGGCGGTCGCCGCACGAAATGGGGCGGCCTTGCTGGACCTCGGGGCCGCCATGAACGGCTGCCCCGCCTGGTTCGCCGATTTCCTGCACTTTTCGGAGGCTGGGGCTTCCGTCGTGGCGACCCTCATGGCGCCCGCCGTGGCTGCCGCTCCGGTCGCCCGGCTCGGGTGGCCGGGCAAGCCAAACGCCGGAGGACCTCTCGGTCCTCCGGCGTCGTGCCCGACAGTCCACTGAGTCGGGCCACGGCAGGATTTCCCACCGATCGGGCCAGGGGTGGGCGGAGCCGATTTTCCGGTCTTCGACGTCCTGACAGAGCTCCCGCGCCGAACGGCCCCGAAGCGGCCAGCCTCAGGCCCCTAGTTGTGCCCGGGGGAGACGCGGTCCCCGGAACGATCCCGGCGGATAGGGTTGGTTTCGGAAGGTGGGGCAGCCAGCGGGATCCCCGACAGATAGATGTCGTCGATGAGAATCACGTCAGGTCGGGACTTGCGCCCGCCGGTCCCACCCCAGGTCGGGTTGACTTTGAGGTTCCAGAACCCTGCCTGCGCACGCCTTGGCCGGAAGATGAGGTTGGTGTATTGCATCGCCAGCACCCCGTCGATCCACCATCGGAATTGACCGTCGGCGACTCCCGGATCGTTGATATCTGCCCGCACCTCGAAGTGATGCCACACTCCCGCCCTCACGAGCGGACGCTGCGTGGCGTTCTGGCCAAGTGCTTTCACCTGAAACGGCGCCCCCACTTCCTTCGGGAAGAACTGGTGTAGTTCGACCCGGAACTCGGATGCGGTCGCGATGCGGCCGGTCCCCTTCAGAAAGAGCACCAGCTGGTTTCCCGATTGGCCCCGGGTGGAGGGAGGGAGACCGCCGGCGAGGAATAGAATCTTGGTCCCGACGGCGTGATTCTCGTAGTCGGGGCCGCCAATCTTGATCCAGAGTGAGAGGTAGATTGCGGACTTCTGCCCGCCGGGGCCGTCGCCCGCGACGTCCCAGCCGCCGAAATTCACCGGCCCGCGCCCGGCCTCGAACCCGCGTGGGTAGAGGATCGCCGCGACGTCCGGCGGGCTGGCCGGAGCCGACGGATCCTGCCGAATCTCGAGGAGGCCCGATCTGCGGCGGCCCCTGGCGGAATCCTGGCCAGGGCGATCACCACCTCGATCGGCCCCCAGCGCATACCAGCGCCCGGCTTTCCCGTCCGGCATCGGCTGGGCCGCGCGCGGCAGCCGGGAGAAATCGTACTCGGCAAAGCGGGTGAAGCCCTCAGGTTCATGTGGATGCGGCCTCACCGGCTGCTGAGGGTAGGCCACCTGCGGACAGACGGCGACGGCAACCGCCAGCGCGAACGCACGTCCCTGCCGCCGCCAGGGGCCCGAGCTGGCCCGGCAGTCCCTCGTGGAAATCTTCCTCACCTCAGGGCACTCCCGACATGTAGATGTGGTCAATCCTCCAGAAGTCGTCGCGGGTCTTCGAGCCCCCCGTGCCACCCCAGGTGGGATTGAACACGTAATCGTAGAACCGGTTCGTCGCGCCAGGATAGATGTAGACCAGATCGGGGCGGTCCATCACCAGCGTGCCGTCAATCCACCATTGGAACTTGCCATCGGACTGCCCGAGGCCATTGAGCTGCAGGATGGCCTCCCAATGATGCCAGACACCGCAGGCCATGAGCTGCTGCGTGCTCACATTCTGGGGCAGGTTGATCGGATTCGGATTCGACTGATGCAGCTCCACCTTGTAGTTGGGCGCAATCGTCTGGGTCCCGATGCCCTTCAGGAAGAACCACGAATTATGGGCGGTGGCGGAGGTTGCAACCGCTCCCCCGAAGAATCCCATCTTCGTCCCCACCGACTGGTTTTCGTAGTCGGTCCCCACACATTTGAGCCACATCGAGAAGTACAGTTTGGACTTCTGGCCCGCCGTCTTACCGGCCACATCCCACCCCCCGAAGTTCACTGGGCCCGTGCCAGCCACCAGCCCCTTGGGGAAACGCACACTCAAGACGTTGGGCGGGCTGGCTGGGGCGGTCAGGTCGGGGGTCACCACGCCGAGATTGGTCGACCCGATCGCGTACCAGGCGCCGAGCAGCCCCCCCAGGCCGCGGGTCTGGGCAGGGAAGGAGCTCAAATTGTGCTCCGCGAACGCCGTAAATCCCGGCGGCTCGTTTGGGTGTGCGTTCGGGTTGGTCGGCAGCAACACGTCCGCCTGGAAGGTCTGGGTCGGCAGACCCGCACTCGAGACCGTGACGGTATGGATGCCGGCCAAGGGGCCCACCTTCCAGTTCGCGGAGACGATCCCCTGGGCATCCGAGGTACTGATGACGTTGAGCAGGGTCCCGCCGTTGTTGACCTGCCAGTTGACCAGGGTCCCTGCCTTCGGGTTGCTGCTGGCATCCAGCACCTGCGCCCGGAGGGCGGCGGGCAGCGTCGTGCCCACCAGACCCGACTGATTGTTCCCCTGGAGAATCACCAGGCCACCCGCTGGCGCGGCGACCTGGAAGGTCACCGTCACCGTCTTGGCCGCCACCCCGGGCGTGGCGGTGCTCACCGTAGTCGTGGCGCTGTAGCTGCCCGCCGGGAGACTGCCCGTCGCCGCCGTCAGCACCAGCGTGGCGGGGCTGGAAGTACCGCTGAGTGATCGTGTCAACCACCCCGTGGGTTGCCCAGCACCGTAACTGACCGCACTGGCCGCCAATCCCGTCAGCGTGCCGGCACCGCCGTTGGTGATGCTGACCGTGGCGGGCGTGGGATTCGGTTGTCCTGTTGTCCCCGTAAAGGGGACGGTCGAGGGGGCGAGCACCATGCTGGGCGGCGCCGTCACCGTAAAGCTGACCGAGACAGTACGCGGACTGTTGTTGGCCACGGCCGAAGTGATGGGTACCGTGGCCGTGTAGGTCCCTGGAGCCAGCGTGCCGGTGGTCGGGCTGAGCGTGATGGTCGTCGGGGCCGTGGTCCCTGCCATAACGGCGCCGAGCCAGCCTAGCGGCTGCCCACTGCCATAGGCCACCGACCCTAGAGCCAGACCGGTGAGGGTGCTGCCGCCCGCATTGGTGATGGTGATCGTCTTGGCGGCGGGGTTTGCACCACCCCCCTGGGCATTGAAGCTCACCGAAGTCGGTGAGTAGCCGATCGAGGGGGGCACGGGCGGCCCCACCACTTGGAAGGTGACCGCCAGGTTCACGGGCACCACGCCTACCACCCCTGACTGGACCGGAACGGTGGCGGTGTAGGTGCCGATGCCAAGGGCGCCGAGTGTCGGGGTCAGGGTAATCGTTGCCGGCGCAGTGGTATTCGAGAGGCTCGCATTCAGCCAGCCGGAGGCCCCTATCCCATAGGTAATGGAACCGAGGGAGAGCAACGCCAGCGAACCACCGCCCGCGTTGGTCACCTGGGCAGTCACCGCCCCGGGACTGACCCCGCCGGCATTGGCGGTAAACGTCACGGTGTTTGGGGCCAGGCCGATCGCCGGTGGGACCGGAGCGGCGGCGACCGTAAAGTTCACGAAGAAGGTGTCCGGCTTGGCCCCCGGCAGGGAGGATGTCACCGGCACCCGGGCGGTGTGCGTGCCGGCCGGAAGCGTTCCGGTGGTGGCCTGTACGGTGACGTTCGCCGGGGCGGTGGTCTGGGTCATGGACACGGTCAACCAACCGCCCGGTGCCGTGAGATAGCTGATCCCCGATGTGGCAAGACCAGACAGCGTCCCCCCACCCCCATTGGACACGGCCACCACCTGCGCCGGAGGATTCGCCCCGCCCGCCGTGGCACTGACGGCGATGGTGTGAGGAGAGACCACCACACTCGGGGGCGTGGCCAGGGTGCTCACCCCGAGGCTCACGGTCAGGGTTTCCGGCGCCACGCCGGCCAGAGTTGAAGAGATGGGAACCCGCGCCGTGTACGTCCCGATCGCCAGGCCCGTCGAGGTCGCTTGCACGGTGAGCGTGGCAGGAGCGACCGCTGGATTGAGGCTGGCTCCGAGCCAACCGGTTGCACCCGGTCCGTACGAGACGGCTCCGACCGCCAGGCCGCTGAGCACACCCGATCCGCCGTTGTCCACATCGACGAACTGCGGTGCCGGGTTCGGACCGCCCTGGGCCACCGCGATGGAGACATTGCCGGGGGACAGCACGATCTTGGGCACCGAATCCACCGTCAAGGTGGCAACGACATCCTGCGGTAGGACGCCGCCGACCGTCGAGCCGACCGGCACGTGCGCAACGTATGTACCCGGCTCCAGATCGCTCGGCGGCGTCACGGTGACGACCAGGGAAGCGGGCGTGGCGGTCGAGCCGGGCGCCAGGTCCGCGGTGAGCCAGCCCGACGAAATCGGGGCGTAGAGCACGGTGCCCACGACCAGACCGGTGAGCAGCCCGGGAGATGAGGTGAGCCCGACCGTCTGGGGCGCGGGGGCAGCGTTCCCCGGCGTGAAGTGGAAATTGAGGGTCTGTGGCGCAAGCGTGAGTTGAGGAATCGGCCCACCCGGCGGAAGCGCTCCGGTCCGCAACTCTGGCGTACAGCCCAATCCGACACCCACGGCAATGACTGCCCCTATCACCCACCTCCGGTGACTCACCAGGGTCCACGCGCGTTGATTGCCTCCCAGTCCTTGCATGGTGCTCCTCCCTGCGGCACGAACGACACGCATACCCGTTGGCTGATGCGCGACAGGACGACCTGGTGATGGACTGACTCGAGCCACCCGTGGGACATGGCTCATCATCGAATTAGCTGCCCGCTCCGAGCGCGGAAAATCCACGCAGAACTGTGCTGATTTCCACCCCCGGGTGCACCGACAGCGTCAGCAGTCGGTCACGGAGGGTCTCCGCCCCCGTATGGGTCGCCCCGCCGTCCTGGCGGCGTGCCCTGAATCCCTCCAGATCCGCGATGGCCAAGGGGTAGGCCAGTGCCGCCCCCGAGCCACAAAGCGACTTCAAGGCACCGTCGCGCTGTTCGCGGGACGGAGCCAGGATTGGAAAGCGGAGCCACCCCGGCACGCCGCCCGGAACCGCCCTGGGACACCCGGCCCTCCACCCCGCCGGGAGCGCGGATTCCAGGCTGGCTGCCACCACCCTGCGACGTTCAACGGCCGCAGCCCTGCCCCGAACACCTTCCATCAGGAGCCCGAACGAGGCGGCCAGCATGCGGCCCGGTTCATGGGGAGGCCGGTAGATCGTCTCACCGAGCCGCAAGAGCGGTACCGAGGCAGGTATCCAGTATAGCGACGGCCGACCCAGGATCGCTTGGGCACAGCTCACAAGAAGCGACTTGGCGCTTCGGGAAGCCGGCGCATCGGACAGCTCGAGCCCGTCCATCCCGGCGAACGGCTGCGCGGCGGTCAGCAGACCGCCACCTCCACCGGTAAGGCCCTTGCCGCGGCCGAAGCTGAAAACCGATAAATCACCGAAGCTTCCGGCGACTCTTCCTTCGATCCTTACCCCGGTTCCCTGCGCGGCATCCTCGATGATCAGGCAGCCGTAGGTACGCCGCAAGGCCGCTAACGGCCTCATGTCGATCGGCGTTCCAAATAGGTACGCGAGCACGATCGTATCCGCCCCAGACCGGAGCGCGCCCTCCAGCGACCCCCAGTCGGGCCCCAGGGTCGTGGGGTCTACATCGTACAGGGCTACCTCGACCTCGGCACCATCGCAGGCAGTGGCAAGGTCATAGCAACCGTAGGCCGGAAGTGCCACTCGCCGACGTCCCGCCCCCTTGGCAAGCCGGAGCGCCAGCATCAAGGCACTGGTGCCGCTGTCTGTCCAGAGCCACTGGCTTGGCTGATAGGTCCGCCGGACCCACTCATCCAGTTTGACCCGTGCCCGCTCGGCCGCACGGGGGCTCATGGCCGCCATCAGCCCCGCCCACAGCGCCCGCCCACTGACCGGCGAGTACACCGGCGGCACACGCCTGAACATCACGGGATGCCTCGCACGATGCGCGGCCCGATCACCGTCGCCAGCCCGACCGGCAGCCGCTGCCAGACCCGCGGGCCCCAGGAGTAGGCGCCCTGATCGGGGGACGGTGTCCCGCCCGATCCGGCCTTCGCCCCGGCCTGGTACCACCACAACTGCTCATCCCGCGAGCCCCACTGTCGCTTGAACCGATGGGTCCCACCGCCGGGGGTGCAGCGCCCGAAGTTGAAGAGCTTGAGCCCCTCCCCCACCGCTCTGGCCATGAAGGCCCAGTAGAGCCCCATGTTGGGAGCGATCCGGCTGTGGGCGTGCAGCGAGGACGCCCAGGTCATCTCGAATTCGGTTCCCCACACGAAGCCCGCCCCGCCCGCGATCGGCTCCTCCCCCAGCCAGGCACAGCCAAACCAGGCGTCGGGGAAGACCTCGGCAATCACTTCGAACAGTCGCCGGGGCTGGGTCGGGGTCCCCAGGTCCCGCATGTGATGCGCGAACACCCGAAAGAACGGCGCGACCTGATCGGGTCCAAACCGAACCGTCACGCCTGCCTTCTCGGGCCGGCGGACCTGGCTGCGGAGCTTGGCGTCGAAACTCTTCATCAACCGCTCGGTGTCCGGCGGCAGGTCGAGCACGACGGTCACCTTGCGATGGGATACCGGGAGTTCGAGTGGCAGTTCGAACCGGCTCCGGAGTTCCAGCAGTTTCACTCCGTCCTCGCGCGCCTGCTCGGTGGCCCAGGTGGCCAGGGCGCGGACCGCCTGGTCACTGCCGAGCGGACCGCCGTAATTGACGAACGGCAGGGAGACCAGGTAGTGGCCAAAGAGGAGGCTCTTCACCCGCACCAGCGGGAGGACGCCCTCCAGCGCGCCAGCGGCGTCCCGGGCTTCGAGGTAGAGACACGGATGCCGGAACACTTCGCGAAACACCCGATGCCACCCGGACAGGTGGAAGTGCGTCCAGCCTGGCTGGGCCCGGACGAAGCCGTCCCACTCCGGCCCCGGGCTCTCCGAGAGTCTGATGTCCAGGGTCACAATGCATCCCGCCGGGCGGGCTCAGCTGTCAGACCCAACCGGTCGGCGAATCGCTCTGCCACCGAGGTAAAGCGAAACTCCTCCAGGAGCGCGGTCATCCTGGGCCAGGTGAGGTGCAGGTTACGGTAGTGTCGCAATGCGGTCATCGGGCCACAGGGCAGTCGAGGCTGCGCCGTGTCATACTCCCAGGGGTGGGTGTAAAACATGGCGCTCACGCCGCCCGCGGCTGCCTGCGCAAAGGCGCGCCGGCAGAGCGCGAAGGGGAGCTGGCGCAGGTAGCCGCCGCCCGCCGCCGGCAGCCTGGCGCCAAGAAAGCGCGTGGTCGCGAGGGGGATTTCGAGCAGGGTACCGGCGGGGCGTTCGATGAGGCACGGACCGTCCGGCGCCCCGGGATACCCGTAGTCCGGCCGCCGAATCGGAAAGAGGCTTGAATCGTACCGGAATCCCTCCTCCAGCAGCACGTCGAAGGCCCATTCCACCCCGGGCACAATGGAGAAGCTTGGCGCCCGATATCCGAGGCAGGGCTGGCCGCTGGCGTCTTCCAGCGCCGCCCTGGAGTCACGCAGTTCGGCACGGAAGCCCGAGGCATCGAGGGTGGACACCCGCCGATGCCAGTCGCCATGGGAGGCGACCTCGTGCCCCGCCTCGGCGATCCGGCGCACCAGCGCGGGGTGCTTCCTCGCGACCCAGCCCAGGGTGAAGAACGTCCCTTTGGCCCCACGCTCGGCCAGCAGGTGGAGGAGCCGGGTGGTGTTGTCCACCACCCGGGAGGGGTAGGCATCCCAGCGAGCGCGGTCGACGATCGACTCGAAGGCGACGACCTGGAAGTAGTCCTCCACATCGACGGAGAAGAGCTGGGGCGCGCCCGGCAGCGGCGGCAACGGGCGAAATCGGACGGACGTGGCGGTCACCCTGTAATACTCTCTGGATAAGCGCATTCCGGGCAAGCTCCGCGCCCCGAAAAACAGCGGCCCCGGGGCGACGAACCCCGGGGCCTGATCACCAGTGACTTGAGCGTTAGATCAGGCGACGTCCTGCTTCTGCTTCCGGCGGCGGAAGGCGCCCACTCCACCCATCCCGGCCAGGCCCGTCGCCAGCAGCGCCATGCTGATCGGCTCGGGAGTCACCGTGATGCAGTTTTTCTCCATCCCGGTCGGCGAGTTTCCGGTCCAGCACTCAGTGGCGTTTCCGTTGGGACCATTGGATCCGCGGATCACGACATCGCTGGTGGCAGGGTTCCAGTCGCCAGTGATCTTGAAGCTGAAGGTGACCCAGGAGTTGGTGTTGCCGAAATTCGCGTTACAGGGATTCTGGAACAGATCGGGCTCGCCGCCGGTGCTGGGCAGCTGCCCGGGCTGAGCACACCCGCTGGAGATGCCGTTGTCCAGATTCCTCTTGGACTGGGCGGAAAAGTCCACGAAGAAGTTGACCCGGCTGTTGTTGGACAGTGTCCAGGAGCCGGGCGTATCGCCGGCCCGGGCGGGACCGGTCACCGCGAGGGAGCCGAGCACCGCGCTCACCCCGCTGGTGTTGTAGAAGCCAATCCCGTTGAACACCGTCCCGGCCCAGGTGTTGGCGCCCTGACCATAGGTGGCGCCCCCGTTACCGGAGAGGTTCCACAGCCGCACGGTGACGTTGCTACCCACCACGTTGATTGTGACAGCGGCACAGGTGGCGAATTGATCTCCACCGCAGACGCGGTAGGAGGTGTACCCGCCGGCGTAGGCCGCCGATGGGAGACCCAGCGCGAGCGCGCCCAGGAGGGCTGCGAACCGGCCAGTCTTGTTCATTTGGAACCTCGTCGTCAGCTGGTGATCTATGGTGATCATGCCCGGCGGGCATGTTTCCACCCGAGTACTGCGATCCAGAGAAAAGCTGCTGGGTACAGCACCCCCTGCAACGTGGTCTTCAGGATCGCCTTCTGCAGTCCAACCTTCAGGACAGGGTCGGTCACGGTTTCGAGGGCCAGGGGGACAGTCCGGGCGTAGAGCACGAGGAGCGCCGCCAGCACCAGCCCCAGCAAGGCCAACACCACCGACCAGAATTGCAACAATCGGAGGTTCCCGCGAGCCACCGACGCTCCGAAAGCGAGCATCAGGCCCATTGTGAGCAGCGGCAGCCCGCCGAAGACCGCGGTAACCGTCCCGAACTCCCACTCCCGGTCACCCAGGCTCAGCGGGTACCACGCCAGCACCAGATCGGCCAGCGCCACCACCGAGAACACCAGCCCGATTCCTCCGAGGAGATACCATCCTGTGGCCGGAGAGGGTTCGAGCGCCGTGCGGTTTTTCTCGTCGGTCTTGATCAGGATCCGCGGTGAGGTCATTGCATCCTCGGAGGCGGTCCTATGTGGCCGCCGCTATGTAGCGCAGGGTTCAGGCCAGAAAAACGAGAGTCTCGAAATGACAGTAACCACTTCTGCATCAATGGTTTGAAGCTACAGTCAGGCGCCTGCTCCTGAGGCACCCGCCTGTGGTGTTGCGGCACCACAGCAACAGAACCGTGACTCAGGCGGTGGATCTCCTCCGGAGGCTGGCCCTCCAGCCCGCCCCCGCCAGCCACAGGAGCGCGAACGGATACAGCAGTGCCTGCACGCCGGTCTTGGCTCCCGCCTTCTTGATTGGCGTCAACGCGATCGGGTCGGTGATCACCTGCAGCGCCATCGGAACCACGGTCGCGTACAGGGCGAGCGACAGCCACATGAACACCGCCATCACGATGCAGAACGTGGCGACGGTGCGTACCTGCCACCGGCGGCCGACAGCGACACCGTGCGCGACCAGGAAGGCCATGCCCATTCCCAGGAGCGGGAAGGTGTCAAAAAACTGGCTAGTCGTTCCCAGTTCCCATTCGGGGTCGCCCAGGTCGAGTGGCAGCCAGACCGTCCCCAGATTCGTGAGCCCCAGGAGCAGGAAGGTCAACCCCACGATACCCAGGCAGTGCCACAGGAGCCGGTTTCTGCCGGCCGAGTTCGCGGAAGGATCCATAGTATCACCAGTTGGCGTGCATGGTGCTGAGTTCGGCGCTGGGGCGGCGGCCTGTTGCGGGGGCGGGCCGCGAGTCGGACACCGATGCTCCCGACACTAGAATATGACGATATCCTGTGAGGTCCTGGGCTTGAGCTGCCAGCTCCCGCCGCCACCCGGCACCAGCACGCCGGCGACGTTGAGGGAATCCCCCACGAGAAACATGCCCGACGGAAGACTCAGGGCCGGGTCGATCAGGACCTCAAGCGGGCCAGTGCCATCGTCGATCGTGACCCGGAGGTCGGCCCCCTGGGTGAGCGTATCGGTAATCTCCCCAGCCGTGACGCGGACCAGGTCTGCGTCCCGTGCTCCCAGGAGCGCCTGGGCGGCCTCGGCGGAGGTCAGGGTATCGGGCGCCGGCTTGGGGCCGATATTCACCAGGACGATCTGAACGCTATCCAGCACCGGCTGGCCATTGCGGGTCCGGATGCGCCCGAGGACGCGCACCAGATCACCGGGGACCACCTGACCACCGACCACCACCGTGGCCTGAGTGAGCCGGAGCGCGGCGCCGACGCCGCGGACATGCGCGGTGGTGTCGCTGAACGACTGAACCCCCGCAAGCACCGTGGCGGACACGACCACCTTCCGTCCGACGGCGCCCGCCCGTGCCTCCGGGACCGTCAGGACCGGATAGCCCACCCGGACCGAAATGAACGGGGCCGTCCCGCGGCTGGTGATCGAGACCCGGGCGGGGATGAGGGTGGTGATCATCGTGTCCCCCAGAACCTGGGCCGAATCCACGGCAATAGTATACTGACCCGGGGGCAGGTTGGTGAAGTTCGCCACGCCGTTGGCGTTGGTGGTGGCGGTCCCCACGGTATCCTGGGTCCCGGCCACCAGCGCGAACACCTGCAGCCCGGCGAACGCCGTGTCCGCTGGACTCGGGGTCCCGCTGAAATCGCGGTCGTAGAAGATCTGGGTGGACAAGGCCCCGTTGGCGGGGAGGCCGATGCCGAGGCCTTCCCCGGCATTGCCGCAGGCAACGCCGGCCAGGGACAGCAGGGTCAGGGACGCGAGGCGGACGCGGGACATGGACACCTCTCTCACGGCGCGATCCGGAGTCCGAGACGGAGCATCCGGGGCTCGGTGCGGCGGCTGAGCAGCTTGCCGAAATGGGGGTTCGCCAGGAGCGGGAGGGTCACGTTGCCGAGCGCATCCGTGGTCAGGGTTCCGGCCGGATCCACGAGGAGGACCGCCCGATCAACCACCCCGGTCGTGGTGGCCGCCAGGTTGAAGAAGTCGACGAGCAGTTCCAGGCGTCCGCCCAGCGACCGGATCGGCAGGCCCACGGCGACGCTCAGGTCGAGGGCGTGGCTCCCCGCTTCCCGGCAGCTGTTCCGACCGGCGAATTCACCGGACTGGCTCTTGAGGCACTCGTTCTGGGCCAGCAATCCTGCCATGCCAGGCAGGCCGGGATCGACGAACGCGGGATCGTTCCGTCCGGAGCCGTCGGCGTTGGCATCGACCCCCGGCCGGAAGCCCGGGGTGAAGGGCAAGCCGGAGCGGAAGCGATAGCGCGCTCCGACGGTGACCGGGATTCTGCTCCCGGTGGACCAGGTCGCCACCACCGTGGCCCGATGCGGCACGTCGAAATCGGACCGCCCCTCGGCCCATTCATTCCCAATCGGGTCGGTGGGAAACGGTGACAGCTCGTCCGCTGGATCGCCGGTCCAGCTCTGCAACCAGTTGTCCCGCGTCTTCGACCAGACATACCCGCCCGAGAGGGAGAGTCCCTGAATCGCTTCGCGGCTGAAGGTGACCCCGGCCTGGTAGTGATCCTGAAAACCGGTCGAGGCGAGCGCGGACACCATCTCGAAGGCGCCCAGCCGCCGGTTCGATCCGGGCACCGCGGCGAGCACCCCACCCTCCTGCGCCAGGGTGCCGAAGACGGGACGGCCCTCCTGGGTTCGGCCGGCGGCTCCCGCCAGCAGGTTGAGGTCCGTGCGGCGCAGCAGGAAGTCCGTGTGATGATAGCCGGCGCTGATCCGCAGGCTGCCGAGCCCGGAGAATGCCCGGGTAAACTCGCCATCCAGCTTGGTGGTCCGCGGGTTGCGGTACTCCCGGTTCGGGCTGAAGACGGTGAGCCGCTGTCCCAACTCCGTCGTCACCGAGGTATCCGGCAAGGTGGTCCAGCTGCCCAGCGCCCCCACGGCCCGGCGCACCGTGACGGGCCCGTCGTGGAGAACCGCTTCCGCGAACCGGGCGGGATTCATCTGACCGAAGTGCCGGGAGGCGGCGATGCTGGCACTCCAGGGAGCCTTGCCGCCGTTGTCCCAGTTGAGCCCGAGGCGGGGTGCGACATTGTTGTTGTCGTTGGGCACAAAGTTGTTCCGCACGCCCAGCAGGGCGAACAGGGTCGGACTGAACTGGATCGCGGTGTTCTGCTTCGGCGCCAGGATCTGCCGGTCCCAGCGGAGGCCCGCGAGCACCGACATGCCCGGGCTGAGCCGCCAGGAGATCTGGCCGAAGAGCGCCGCTTCCACAATGTTGAAGCGGACGCGGTCGTTGGCCACTTCGGCGACCGAGAACACCCCGCGGCGGTTGGCAAAGCCATCCAGATCGCCGAAGACGAAGATGCCCTCCTGACCGAACAGGTAGTGCTGGGTCCACGGCCCGTTGGAGTATTGCCCCCCGATCTTCACCGTATGCTCCCCGTTGGCCCCGAGCGCGTACTGAAAGTTCTCGGAGATGTCGATCGCGGTCCGCTCGAATTCGCCCGGGAGCGCGGGGAGCCCGCCGAGTCCGGCGCCCTCGGCCGCGAACGTCGTGGCGGGCACCCCGGATCCCCGCCAGTCGCGGCGGGTCTTCCGCAGCCCGATCCGCAGTTCGTTGGCGGCCTTGCCGCTGGCATATTCCAGGGTGCTCCCACCCGAGAAATCCCGGGAGTCGACCCGGGTATTGCTCCCATTGGAAAGGTCGATCCCGAGTTCCGGATTCCACTCGCGGAACCGGGCGAAGTCCCCTCGGGTGACCAGATTCATGGTGGTAGAGAGCCGCCAGTCCAGCCGAAACCCCCCGGACCCGCCCCGATAGGATCGCACCACCGGGCGCACCTGGCTGGCCAGCCCGACGCCCAGACTGTCCCGGCCGAGCTGTTCCAACGCGCTCGCCAGCCCCGTGGCGGTGCCGCCCAGCACCGCGGTATCGACCTCCCAGGGCCTGGCCGTCGGAGTTTCCAGCTCCTCGTAGCCGAAGCCGATCACGAAGCCGGCCTTGTCCGGGACCAGGGCCCCGGAGACCGTGGCCCCGACGTTGACCGAGGTCAATGAGGAGTCGCCGGGGTTCTGCGCGCCGGAGGTCCCGATGGCGCCGCTCCAGAACGCGAAGGGCTCAAACCGGAAGCGGATCGACGGCGCCTTGGACACCACCGCGACCGTCCCGCCATTGCCGCCCGGCCATTCGCCGTCCGTGGCGTGGGGCACCACCTGGGTATGCGGGAACAGGAAGCGCGGGAGCACCGGCGCCCCGCCCGGCTCCGTCTCCAGGGCCGGATGCCGTATCCAGGAGCCCGGGAGGCCGTCCACCAGCAGCTTGGAGCGCTCCTGGGGCAGACCGCCCAGACTATTGGCAAACCCCCAGCGCATGTCGCGGGGACTGAGCGCGAAGGCCGAGTTGCGGCCGTCCGCGGTGGCGTCGTTCCGGGGAGCGAACCAGCTGAGTCCCGGCCGGCCGCTCACCTCCCCGATCCGCGGCGTCCCGCTGGTGAACCGCTGGTCCGCGACGGCAACTTCCTCCACCCGGGTGATCGGGGGCGGTCGGCGGGCGATCCGCACCAGGAGGACGGTGACCAGGTCGGGGAGGACCGTCACCCCGCGCTGCCGAAGGGGTTGGAACCCGGTCTTTTCCACCAGCAGACTGTAGCGTCCCGGGGGAAGCAGCGGGAGGCTGAATCGTCCCCGTGCGTCGCTGCGCAACTGACGGAGGCCACGTCCGGCATCATCTTCCAGGGTGATCGCGGCGACGCCGGCCGCCGTGCCATCCGCCAGGATGATGTCGCCCCGAAGGGTGCCCGAGGTCAGGCTCTGCGCGGCAACCGGCGATGTTCCCACCCCCACCAGCACGGCGGCAAGCAGCGTACACCAGCGATGCCTGGGGCCACGGGCTTGCACCATACGGAATTCCGGGAATGAGAGTCGGGGACATCCCTATCAGGAGACAGGATAGTGCAGTTATGATGCCACCCGCGCAAGCGGGCCTCCCCTCTCGGAGTTCGGAATTTTGAATCGACGGCGGCAGTGGAGCATCCTCCTCACCATGGTAGTACTGGCCCTGATCGGCTGGTTGACCCTGCGCCCTGCACCGGAGGAGGTCGAGATGGTGGCGCGCAGCCGGTTCTGGTGCGTCTATCCGTGTGAGGTGGAGGGGCTGCGCGATGCCATTCTGAACCTCCTGCTGTTCGTGCCGTTGGGTGCGGCCCTGGCGGGCTGGGTCTCGAGCTGGTGGTTGTGGCTGACCCCGGTCGCCGTGACACTGGTGGTAGAGTTCAGCCAGTATCAATGGCTGCTGGGACGCGACGCCAGCCTGCGGGATCTGCTCTGCAACAGCCTCGGCGGAGCGCTGGGAATCCTCCTGGGGCAGCGGTGGCGGGAGATAGGGCGTCCGGCCCGACCCGCTCGGTTGGCCGTCGGGGCCCTGCTGGCCTGGCTCGGGATCGTGAGCGGCACCGCCCTGGGCATGCGACCGAGGCTCCCAGAGACCGCCTATTGGGGGCAGTGGGCCCCCGTGCTGGGACAGTTCGCGATCTATGCCGGGACGGTCCTGGATATCCGGGTCAATGGCGCACCCCTGCCGAGTGGTCGGGTCTCCAATTCCGGCGAGCTGCGGGCGCAGCTGCTCGCGGACTCCGTGCTCATCACAGCCACCGTGGTGAGTGGGACCGCGCCGAACGACCCCGCCCCCGTGGCCAGCGTGTTCGACAGCCTGCAGCAGGAGATCTTTGTCCTGGGTCAGTCGCACAATGACCTGATCTTCCGGGTGCGCAACGGACTGGTCGCGGCCGAGCTCGGGGGACAGATGCTGCGGCTGCCCGACTTTCCCGGCCACACCCCCGGGGACACGGTCCGCATCACCGGCGGCATCGTGGCGGGTCACTACCTGCTGCGGGCCGAGTCCGGGACGGGACGGGTGGAGCGGCGGACCCCGTTTTCCGCAGGGTGGGCATGGACCGGCTTGCTGCCGTTCCACCACCAGATCGGGTCCGAAGCGGCCCTGGTGACCGCGCTGTGGCTGGGCGCGCTGCTGCTCCCGGCAGGGTACTGGTTGGGGGCGAGCGAGTGGAGTCGGATCGGGCCTCTCGCGATCGCGGCGGTTGTCAGCCTCGGGCTCGCCGGGGCAACGTCCCTGGCCGGACTCCCGGTCGCCGGGTGGAACGAGTGGCTCGGGACCCTGGTCGGCGCCGCTCTGGGGTGGTCCCTCGGCCGACGCATGCGCCGGTCGGCCGATCCCCTGGGTGTTGCACAGAAATGACAGAGGGCGGATGACGCTGACCTACCGACGTCGACTGCTGCTGGCCCTGGCCGCGCTGGGTACCGTCCCCACGGCCATCGCGGTGATCGGGTGGGCCCTTTCGGTGCGCTCACCGGCGAGTTCCGCGGAAGCCACCCGGGGCGCGGTCACCGCCGTGGCGAGTACCGGCCGCACCCTGGTGGAGACGGTGGACTCGCTCCGGCTCACCCCCGCCGAACGCCGGGCGCTCAGTGCCCACACGCAGGCACTGAACGCGGCGCTGTCCCGGGTCCACCGGCAGGAGACCTACTCCACCTACTACTCCGCCATCCTGACGGCGATCATCCTGGGACTGGGCAGCATGGTGGTCTACGCCTCGTTGCGGCTGGGAGGGTACCTCTCCCGGCAGCTCGGCCGACCGATTGATGAACTGGTGGGCTGGACCGACCAGATCCGACGCGGAGAGCCGCTTCCGCCGGACCAGGCCGAAGGGGGGCCACCCGAGTTCGCCGCGCTCCGCGGCGCGCTCCGGCAGATGGCCGCCGGGCTGGCCGAGGCCCGGGCACGGCAGCTCGAGGCCGAGCGGCTGCGCAGCTTTCGTGAGGTGGCCCGCCGGGTGGCGCACGAGATGAAGAATCCGCTGACCCCGATTCGCTTCGCGGTGTCCGCGCTTGCCCGGAATGCCCGACCGGAACAGCGGGAGTCCCTGGAGGTCCTGCAGACCGAGTCGGAGCGGCTGGAGCAACTGGCCCGCGAATTCACCGAGATGGGCCGGCTGCCGGAGGGACCGGCGGCAGAGGTCGACCTCGGTGAGCTGCTCGCCGGCCTGGCGCGCAACAATGTGCCGGTCGGCGTGCAGGTCTCCCTGGAACTGGATCCGGCCGCCCCGCGGATCAGCGGCTACTACGAACCGCTGCGGCGCGCCTTCGCCAACCTGCTGCGCAACGCGCTCGAGGCCAGCGGGGGAGCGCCCGATCTGAGGGTCACCTGCCGCCCGGACGGCGGGGGCGGCGTGGAGGTGCGCGTGGCGGATCGCGGCCCCGGGGTACCGCAGGCGCTGCGGGACACGCTGTTCGATACCTACGTCACCGGCGGCAAGGAAGGCGGGACCGGCCTGGGCCTGGCCCTGGTCCGGCAGACCGTCGAGGCCCATGGCGGCCAGATTCGGCACGAGGAGACTCCGGGCGGCGGAGCCACCTTCGTCGTCACGCTCACGGGGGTTGGGGGAGCCCAGCGGTGAGGGAGGGGCAGGCTTCCGGCGCCCTCCCCCCAAACCCACCCCCGTCTCTCTTATCTTACCGCCCATGTCCTCTCACGTCCTGATTATTGACGATGAAGCCAACATCCGCCGGATGCTGGCGGCGCTGCTGCGCGCGGAGGGCTACGCCGTGGAGGAGGCGGGCAACGGGTCGGCCGGGCTGATCGCGCTGGAGCGGCTCGAGCCCGACACGATATTCATGGACTTCCTGATGCCGCCGGGCCCGGACGGGCTGGAGACTCTGCGCCAGATCCGGGCCAGGGGCATTCAGACCCCGGTCATCATGATGAGCGGCAAGGCCCAGCTCGCCGACGCCGTGCGGGCCGCGCAGCTCGGCGCGTTCCAGTTCCTCGAAAAGCCGCTTTCACCGGAGACGGTGTTGGTGACGCTGCAGGCGGCGCTGGAGCTGGCCCGGACTCGGCAGCAGAACCGGGCCCTGCTCCAGGCCCTGGCGCCACGCGAGGAGATGGTGGGCGGTGGCGCGGGCCTGCAGCGGGTGCGGCAGCTGGTGGCGCAGGTGGCGCCGACCGATGCCCGGGTGCTGATCACGGGTGAGTCGGGCACCGGCAAGGAGCTGGTGGCCGCGGCGATCCACCGGGCCAGCCGGCGAGCCGGGGAACCGTTCATCACGGTCAACTGTGCCGCGATCCCGCGAGAGCTGGTGGAGTCGGAGATGTTCGGCCACGAGCGAGGGGCCTTTACCGGCGCCGCCGAACGGCGGCTGGGGCGCTTCGAACTGGCCGACGGGGGCACCCTCTTCCTGGATGAAATCGGCGACCTGAACCTCGAAGCCCAGGCCAAGCTGCTCCGCACGCTGGAGACGGGTGTCCTCCAGCGGCTCGGCGCCGAGCAACCGACCCAGGTCAACGTGCGGGTGGTCACGGCGACCAACAAGCGCCTGGAATTGGCGGTGCAGTCGGGCGGGTTCCGGGAGGATCTCTTCTTCCGGCTCAACATCTTCCCCATCCACCTGCCGCCCCTGCGCGAGCGTCTGGACGATCTCCCGGCGCTGGTGGCCCACCTGGCCCAGCGGGCCCGTCCAGGCCGGGCCCAGCGGTACGACCCGGCGGCTCTCGCGCGGCTTGGTGCCTATCACTGGCCCGGCAACATCCGTGAGCTGGCCAACCTGGTGGAGCGGCTGGCGATCCTGGGTGGCGAGGACATCGGCGAGGCCGACGTGGCGCTGGTGCTCCCCGAGGGAAGGCCGGGGACTCCGGGGCCACGCCGGAGCGCGGGCCCCGCCCCGTCAGGCACACCGGAGAACGGACAGCCACTGACGGAGGCGCTGGACGGCTACGAGCGGGACCTGATCAGCCATGCGCTCGACCAGGCCCAGGGCATCGTCGCTGAGGCGGCGCGCGCGCTGCAGACCGATCGGGCCAACCTGTACCGCCGGATGAAGCGCCTGGGGTTGGTGCGGGGAGATGGGCCGGGTGAGTAACCGCCAGGCGGGATCGCAGGCCGCCAGCCGGCCGCGGACCGGCCGGCTGGGACTCCTGGCCGCGTCGTGGCTGCTGCTCATCCCCACGCTGGCCCGGGCCCAGGACAGCGTCATCGTCATCAGTCCGGACACCCCGATCGCAGACTCCACGGTACCGGGGCTGGCTCCGGCCGTGCTGGGTGAGTTGCTCCTCGCGTGGAACGATTCGGCCACCGTCCGGCTCCCCAGCGGCTTCACCCTCCCGGCGGGGGCGCGAATCGCCGGCCCGGTGGCCGCGTTCCGCGGGACGCTGCGGATTGCCGGTGAAATCGAAGGCCGGCTGACGGTCATCAACGGAGACCTGCTGATCCTTCCCGGAGGGCTGGTGCGGGGCGAGGTGCTGGTGGCCGGCGGCCGCATGACCGTGGCACCGGGCGGCAGTCACGAGGGCACGGCCCGGGTGTACTGGGACGCCGCCCCGGTCAGTCGGCAGTCGGACGGCCAGTTGATGGCCCGGGATCGCCGCCGGCCCATCGGGGAACTGGCCACCGCCGAACGCACCTTTGGCGAAGGCCGGATTCGCACCACCCTGCGCCTGACCACCAGCCAGACCTACAACCGGATTGAAGGCCTTGGCATCGTCTTCGGGCCGGCGTTCACGTGGCGCCCCTCCGACGGAGTCACCGGCACCCTCGATCTCCGCGGGATCCTCCGCACCGCGCCGGACGATACGCCCTCCCGCCGCGACCTCGGCTGGCTCATCCGGACCGATTGGCGCTTCCAGGGCGCTCGGGGATTCGGGGTGGGAGCGCGCACCTATTCGGTGATCGCGGGGATCGAAGAGCACACCCTGCCGCGCGACGAAATCGGATGGAGCGCCTTCCTGCTGCAACGGGACCAGCGCGACTACTTCTCCAGCGAGGGGGTGGCCGGCAGCGCCTACGTCTATCTGACCCCGCGGCTGCGCCTCGACGGCAGCCTGCGCTACGAGAAACAGGGATCGGTCCACGCCAACGACCCCTGGTCGCTGTTCCGGAACGGGGACCGCTGGCGCCCCAACCCGCTGGTGGACGACGGCCATTACACCATCGCCGCCGTCAGCGCCGAACTCGACACCCGCAACTCGAGCGGGGACCCGTCCTCCGGATGGTGGGTCCGAGGCAGCCTGGAACACGCCTCCAGCAGCGACGTGGCGCCGGTCGGCCTGCCGCTCACGGTGCGGGATCCCCTGCCCACCACCAACTACGGCACCAACCGGTACACCCTCGACGCCCGGCGCTACAACCGGCTCTCTCCGGATGTGCAGCTCAATCTTCGGCTGTGGACGGCCGGATGGCTCTCGGGCGATCCGCTCACGCTGCAGCGGCGCGTCTCCCTCGGCGGATTCGACCTGCTCCCGGGGTATGGCTTCCGGGCCCTGGATTGCGCCCCGGCGGGCTTCGCCGACCCGGCGCGTCCGGCGCTCTGCGATCGGGCGCTCATCACCCAGGTCGAGTTCCGCCATCGCCTGGGGCTCCGGGCAGGCTACACGGTGCGCGATCCTGAACATCGCGAGCTGGAACGCTTCCTCGGCGTCGAAGATCCCGACCTCGTCGTGTTCGGGGACGCCGGATCCGCCTGGCTGGTTGGCGACGGGCCGGGCCGGGTCCCCAGCGACCGGCTCCGATCGGTGACGGAATGGAAGGCGGATCTGGGTGTCGGAGTCGATGCCGGCGGCCTGGCCGTCTACCTGGTCAAGGCGGTGACGGACGGTGAACCGGTCAGGCTCTACCTCCGCCTCCGGCGCCGGTTCTGACGTGCTCGCGCGGTGGGCCGGCGGGGTGAACCCGGGAGCCCGGCGTCGGTGTCTCGCGTTGTGGCTGGCGGCGTTCCTGGCCCCGGCCACGGTTCTGGTAGCGCAGGAGACCAGCCTGCGGCTGGAGGTGGGACTCGATAGCGCTTCGGCGGGCACCCGGGATCCCGTCGTGCGGACCCGCAACCTGCTGGAGGACACCCCCTGGCTCTCTGCCCTGCGCCAGGGACTGCCGTTGCGGCTGCTGTACCGGACCGAGCTCTGGCGATCGCGCGAGGGCTGGCTGGACGAGCTGGTGCGGCAGGTCGAGTGGACCGTGGTGGTGCGGCACGAGCCGCTGCTCGATCAGTTTTCGGTGGTCCGTTTTCTTCCCCCCAGACGGGTCCTCCAGAATCGCTACGCGACGCCCGGCGTGCTGGCCCAGGCGCTCGGCGTGGCGTACCCGCTCCGGATCGCGCCAACGACCCCGGGGCGATACTACTACTCTGCGGTCCTCGAGGTCACCACCCTGTCGGACTCCGATCTCGATGAGGTCGAGCGGCTGATCCGGAACGGACTCGACCCGGGTCGCACCAGCGGCGGGAGCCTGGCGGACCGCGCCCGACGCCTCGTGCTCCGACTGGCGGGGTTACCCACCCTGACCCTGCGGGGACAGTCGACGGCGTTTGAGGTCGGGCCGTAGGCAGTGGGGGGGGGCGGTTGGGCGGTTGGGCGGTTGGGCGGTTGGGCGGGTGGGCGGG
>Ga0163144_10001487_pt1 | contig 55352 bp, 43 predicted proteins | sample OliLak19BULKMAT1_FD_123175 | JGI IMG/M metagenome (GOLD analysis project Ga0163144, IMG submission 123175) | Freshwater microbial mat bacterial communities from Lake Vanda, McMurdo Dry Valleys, Antarctica - Oligotrophic Lake LV.19.BULKMAT1 | ecosystem: Environmental > Aquatic > Freshwater >... | reverse complement strand
GCGCTCGCGGCGACGGCGTCGGCGATCGCGCGCGAGCGGGCGGACACGGCGTCGGCGGTCGCGCCGAGCGGCTGCGGAAGCTCGAGGCCGCGCAGCGTCTCGAGGTCCGGCTTCGCGGTGAAGAAGTTCCGGGCCTCGTCGGCGTATTGGTCGGCGATGTCTTCCAAGCCCTCGGCGCGCGCGCGGGCGGCGAGGCGGGAGCGCTTCCAGGCCATCAGCGGGAGGCCGCCCGTTAGGACGAGAAAGGCGGCGAGGCCGAGGAACGGAAGGAGCGCCCAGGCGAACACCGTCCCGGGAGAGGCGGCGACCCAGCCGGCGGCGGCGAGGAAGCTGCCGGGAGAGACGGCCCAGTCGATCGCGCGCTTGACGAGCAGGGACGAGCGCGTGAAGGAGGGCGCGGCGGGGACGACTCGCACCGGGGAGGCGTGGTCGAGGGTCTCGAACCCGGCCTTGTAGCCGAAGTACGCGGGGAGGTTCTGCTCGGAGAACAGCGCGTGGCCGGATTTTTCGACGCCGCGGACCAGCGACAGCACCGCGCGACGGCGAGGGGCGCCGTATTGGCCGTGGGCGACCGCGTGGACGAAGTACGTCACGCCGCCGCGGACGACTTTCAAGGCGGGGACGGCGAAGCTGGAATCAACCGGGAATACCGGCGGCAGGGAAGGCTCGGTCTTGCGCCAGACGCGGGTCAATAAGAAGCGGAATTCGTCGTCGCGGGACGCCGACAGCAGGGACTCCTTGGATCCGAGGACGCCTAACGCCGACAGACGAGCGGCGGCGTCGGACGGGGACGCGGAATCGGAGAGCGCGAGCGCGAGGGCGGCGTCGTTCAGGCCCAGCGACTGGGCGCGGGCGAGGAGGGAGGTTGACGTGGGGAGGGAGCCGTCGAAGAGGGCGTCGAGCTTTAACGGCGACGGCCCGGTAGGAGCCGAAGATTCAGCCGGCGCGGGAAGGGAGCGGGCGGCGCGCCATTCGGAAACGGCTTTGGAGACCTCGGCGCGGACGTCGTCGGACTTCGAGGGGGCGGCGTGGATGATGGACGGCGTTAACGACAACGGCGACGGATTTTGAACGGCAACGATGGGGTGATTCAGGACAGGCAAGACAAAGGCGGAGGCGCTGGGGGAAACGGCTGGGGCCGATAGAGTCGGCGACAACGACGCGGATAACGGCGTTAACGGCAAAGTCGTTGGGAACCCGTTAACCGCCCCTGATATTCCGACGGGTCCTACCGCGCGAATACCTGGAGCCTCAACGGCTATACCGACCCGGACCTGCGCCGCGGCTGGCGCCGCGGCGACGGACAGTATCAGGAGCAGTAAAACCCTTTTCACCAAGAAGAAGATCCACCGCCGGAGCTCGAACCGCCATAGCTCGAGCCGCCGCCGCCGCTTGAACCGGAGCTGCTGGAGCGGCGAGCGTCGTCGTCGGCGCGGCGGCGGCGGTCGTCTTCTTCCTGCTGGCGGCGGCGGCGGGCTTCTTCCTGGCGGCGCTGCTCTTCCTCTTCTTCGCGCCTGCGGCGCGAGACTTCGGCCTCGGCCGTCTGGATGGCCGAGATGGCCGCGCTTCGCGCGGATTCCGCGTAGCGGATGGCGCCTTCGTAGTCGCCGCTGTTGAGGGCCGACTTCGCGGAGTTCAACGAACCGGAGCCGGGAGAGCCGGGAACCGACACTCCGTAAGAGCCCGTCCAGTTGGTGGCCTCGCGGACCTTCGACGCGGCGTTTGATATGACCTCCGTCGCGCGCGCGGCGGCGGCTATCTCTCCCTTCAGCGACGCGGCCACGTGAGCGGCCTGGCTCGTGATGCGGTCCGCGTCCTGGTCGATCTTCGGCCACTCGCCGTGAGCGACGTCGGAGGCCGCGACGGCGGAGGTGTACGTGGACCTGAGGTTCGCGAGCTCGCGGATGGCGCTCGTGATCGCGGGGCTGTCGGCGATGCCGTCGCCCTGCGCTTCCTGCGCGAGACGCGCGGCCGTGTCGAGCTGGGTGTCGGCGGCTTTGAGGCTGCGCACGACCTCGGCATGGGCGTCGCGGTCGTTGCTGAGCTTGACCCAGAGCTGGTCGAGCCCGGCCGAGACGGCCGCGATGGCGGCGGCGGCCTTGAACGGGTCGCCCTTCTTCGCGTCGGCGGCCGCGCGGGCCGCGGTGAGCTCGCTCACCGCGCCGTCATAGATCTTGATCGTCGGCCGCATCGTGCGGCGGTCGTCGGGAATCTCGGTCTTCCACGCCCGCGTCTTGGCCTCGAGCTTCTCGAGGAACGCGTTGTTGTCCACGACGGCCTTGTCCAAACGGGCGCGCTTCTCGGAGATCTCGTCGAGCCGGCCCTGCGCGATCAGCTCGTGCGCGATCGCCTGATCGATCAGGTCGGCGGCTTCCATCACCCTGGCCTCGCGGAACGAGCGCACGGCCTTCTCGCGCTTGGCCTTCGCGGCGTCGATCGCGACCTGGGCCTCGTCGACGTTGTCGGAGACGGTGCCGTTGGAGTTCGGGTGGGAGACGTCGCCCGCGGCGAGGCCGAGGACGGATTCGGCGAAGTCCTTCTGGATCGACTTGAGGATCTTCGCGCGCTCGGGAAGGAGCGCGTCGAGGCGCTCGGCCTCGGCGATGCGTCCGGCGACGTCGCCTTCCTGCTCCTGGAGGGACTTCAGCGTGGCCGCGACGATCGCGTTCGCCTGAGCGATGAGATTCGCGCCCAGCTTCTGGGAGGTCTCGGCGTCGGCGAGAGAGCCGGCTCCGAGCTGCGCGGACGCTTCGTCGAGCGTCGCGGCTGCGGCCGTCAGGCGCTGCGTCGGGTCGTTTTTCGTTTCGCGCAGCATCTTGTCCGCCTCGAGGCCGAGGACGGAAGCGGTCCGGGTACGGGCGGCGTCGACGGCCGCGGCCGACTTCACGGCCTCGGCGCGGGAAGCGGCGATCGCCGCGAGGCCGTTCTTGGCCTTCGAGAGGTTCGACGCGTGCGTCGCGTAGGCCGACTTCAGCGTCTCGATCCCGTTCGTCCCGGCGGTTTTATAGAGGGAGGAGGCGACTGTCGACGCTTGTTGATCCAGCGCCGACCGGGAGTCCGCGACCCACTTGGTTCCGACCGAGGCGGCGGTCATCGCCGCGACGACGGGGTCCGTCGTCGAGACCTCGTCCTTGTACATCGAGACCGCGAGCTCCGACAGCGTCTTCGCGTCGGCGGCCATGCGCTCGGCGAGCGCTCCCTGGCCCTTCATCGCGCCGACGGGGTTCTTCCCGGCCTTCGCGCGCGCGGCGGTCAGCGTCTCGCGCGCCTGCGGGAGGATCTTGGCTCCGAGCGTCTCGAGCTTGAAATACGGGCTCGCGGCGGCCGTGCCGGCCGCCTTCTCGGCGGCGCCGATCGCGGCTTCGGTCGCGTCGAACGCCGCGCCGTAGCCGGTGGAGGCCTTCTCGATCTCGTCGAGCGCCGCGATGGCGGACTTCGACGCCGCGTTGAACTTAGCCATGACGCTGTCGAAGCTCTCGGAAACGGCTTCGTAGTCCTTCGCCTCGCCGTAGATGTCGCTGCGCCAGTCGCCCTTCTTCTCGTAGAGGGCGCCGAAGCCGTCCTCCGGCTTGAACGTGAGGAGCTCCTTGGCGAGCATGCTCTCCGCCTTTTTGAAGCGCGAGGGCCAGACCTGGTTGACGATCCAGCCCCAGCTGAAGGCCTTCGGACGGACGAGCGCCGTCGCGCGGTCGTGGATGTTTCGCGCCATCGCGAGGTACAGCGTCGCGCGGCCGGCGTCCTTGCGGACCTGAGCCGCGGCCGTCGCGGTCTCGTCTTCCCAGCCGCGGGATTTCTCGCCGGAGATGGGGCCGACGTACACGTCCATGCGGCTGTCGAGCTGATCGATGACGGCGTCGAGCTTCGTCTCGAGGATGCCGTCCCATTTCAGAAGCTCCGCTTCGGCCTTGCGTCCGGCCTTGCGCGCGAACCAGTTGAGCGTCAGCGACGTGCCGAGCGTCAGGAGGCCCGCGATGATCTTGAGCCAGAGCCACAGCAGCGCGTCGCGCTGCGCGGTCGCGTCCGCGTCGGAGATCGTGCGTTCGGCGTTGGCGAGCGCCGACTTCGCGCTCTGGAGCTGGGACGTCCACGTGGACGCGCCCAGGTCGTGCGCCTCGCGCGCCTCGCGCAGGGCCTGCTTCGCGGTGACGAGGTCGGGGGAAGCGGCTCCCGCGCGCTCTCGAGCCTCGAGCTGCGTGAGCATCGACTCCGACGCCGCGATCTGGTCGGCTCCGGCGGCGTGCTCGTTCAAGGCCGTCTGCACGCGCCGGACTTCGGCGCCGACGGAATCGGCCGCGGACTTCGCGCCGGACGGGTTCGACGACAGCGTCGATTCGGCGGACTTGAGCTGGTCGCGCAGCGCGCGCGTGTCGGGGCGGGCGAGGTCGCCCGTCGCCTTCGGGTGGTCGTTGAGGAAGGAGCCCGACGCCTTATCGAGCGCGTCCACGTCGGCGCGCGCCGACGCGATCGCCGACTTGCCGGCGGCGTAGTTCGCCTCGTAGCCCGACATCGCGGACGTCGCGGACCGGGCCGTGGAGGAGATCGCGCCCGCGAGGCGGGCGGCCTCGCCGGGGTTCTTCGCGGACAGAGCCCTCTCGGCGGAGGCCAGCTGCGAGCGCAGGGCCGCGAGGTCCGCGGCTCCGACCGTGCCGGCGGCTCCGGGGTGCGAACGCTCGAACGCGTTACGCGCGCTGACGAGCTCGGCGAGCGAGGATTTGGCCGAGGCGACGGACGACTTCGCGTTCTGGGACGCGGAGGCGACGGCCGAGTTCAGCCGCGCGTCGATGTTCGTCACCGTCTCCTTGACCGCGCCGGAGATATCGCCGCCGGCGCGCATGCGGGCCTTCGCCCACTGGTCCAGGTTGCCCGCGAACTCCGACGCGCCGTCGAGGCCGTTCACGCGCTGCGCCTCGGAGTTGCGCAGGAACAGGTAGCGGTCGCCGATGCTGAGCACGAGGATCGAGCCGTCGGCGAGGCCGGACTGGGCGTCGACCTGTTCGCTGAAGCCGCTCTTGCGGAAGATCCCCTGCCCCGCGCCGAACTCCAGCGCTTCCTTTCCGTAGCGCGTGTTGCCGTCCACGTCGCGGAACGACATGCCCGAGGCGTTCTCGGCCACGATCACGGTCCAATGCTTGTCGGCGAGGAAGCCGGCGAGCGCGCGCTGCGAGCCCGCGTCGAGGCCGGGGTTGCCGATGATGATCAGGCGGGTGTTCGTCGTCCACTTCGCGATCGCGTCGTTGATGTCGGCCGCGTGGACGACGCCGTCCTGCGTCTGGTTCGACCCGGCCTGCGCCATGATGGAGACCGGGTTGAAGCTCGGGACCGGCAGCGCCTGCTGCGCGATCGCGGGCGTGACGGCCAGCGTGACCGCCATCGTCGCCATGACGGCGGCGGTCTTGATCGCGCGCCAGGCCCTCTTCGGTGCGTTAAGCTTGCGTCCCTTTCCAACGGCGTGTGGAAGGGACACTTCCTCGCCATATGGCTCGGTCGTCGTACCCAGCGCGGCGAACTCGGCGGCGACCGTCTTGAGGGAAGCGGAGGCCTTCATCGAGCCGGAGGTCTCCGAGGAGAGGGTCTTCACGGCGGCTTCGAGGCGGGCGACGACGGCCTCGCCGAGGGCTTTGACGGCGGATGCCCGGGCGGCGGGCGTCGCGGGCGCCGCGATCAGCGCGCGGGCGTAAACGGCGGCGGGGGAAGGATTCGCGGCGAGGACCCGGAGGCTTTCGGGCTGGGCGGCGGCCGCCGCGATCGAGGCGAGGACGGGAGACGCTCCGCCGGGCAAGGTCCCGGTCAAGCCGGGCGCCGCGTTCGGCAGCCCGGGCAAGGACGCGTTGACGCCGGGCGCTTGGGCCGCGGCTACGACGCCCGACTTTCCTCCCCTGCCGCCGACGGCGGCGTCCTGAACCTGGGCGGCGACGGGGCCGGCGGCCAGGATTAGGACAATAGAGAGGGAGAGGGCGTGTTTGATCATGAACGAAGTATAACCGCGACCGGGGGTCGTCCGAATGAGCCGTAGGGGCCAAAAGCGAAAGGTATCTGGACTAGTAATTAATAGGCCTTTGATTAGGTCCTTTAGGGCCAAAGTCTACGCGCGATGGTACCGTTGGTCCCAGAGCCGATCGTTAGGTTTGGGTTAAAATGCATTTATGAACAGGATCGCGGCCGTTGCCGTCGCTTTGTCATTGCCGATATCGTCCTTCGCTCAGGTGAAGGCCGGTCTTACGGCGAGTCCCAGCCATATCTTTTTGCCGTTTAATTCCGTCGGCCCCGTCACGAGTTCTCCATCCGTTGACGTGTTATCGCCGTCAGCCTTGTCGTTGACCCCGTCCCTCTCCGTTCCTTCTACAATGCCCGCGCTCAACGCGGTGCCCGTTCCGATCGCCGGCGCCGTCGCGGTTACCCCAACCATGAAGAATGATCCTAAGCCGGTCGCCGCGAAGCCGTCCCTCGACTCGTTGACCGCCGCTATGGCTAAGTCTCCCGACGCGTCGGCCGAAATCCTGAACAGAGGTTTCGACGCTTCCCTCACCCCTCATATCTGCGCCGCGTGCGCCGAGGATTCGATCCCGTCCGCCGCGCCTTCCGCGCCGGCGGCGCCTCTTCCTCCGGGGGCCGGCAGGCTGTCGAAGTCCGTCGCCCCGCGTTCGTACGATCTGAAGCTGGCGCTCGACCCCGAGAACGCGTCGTTCACAGGTCGCGTTAAGATTTCCCTTGAATCGAAGAAGCCCGTCACGCAGCTGGTCCTGCACTCCCTCGATTTATCATTGACGTCCGTGATCGTCGCCGGCCGCCGTTTAGATCCTTCCAAGGTGGTCGTGGATGCTAAAGCGGAAACCGTTACGTTTCTGTTGGACGCTCCCCTGAAGGGCCGCGCCGACGTCGAGATCGAATACTCCGGCAAAATGAACGAGCTCATGCGCGGCCCCTTCAAGGCGCGCGGCAAGAACGGCGACAAGCCCGAAGCGTGGTCGTTCACCCACCTCGAGCCCACGCACGCGCGCCGGGTCCTTCCGTCGTTCGACGAGCCCGGCTTCAAAGCCGCCTTCAAGCTGACCTTGGACGTGCCCGCCGGCCTCACGCCGATCTCGAACATGCCCAAGGAGTCGGAGACGATCACGGGAGACCGCAAGGTCGCCGTCTTTGAAGAGACCCCGAAGATGTCGTCTTATCTGCTCGCGGTCTTCGCCGCGCGCCTCGTTCCCCGCACGCGCATGGTCGGCAAGACCACGCTCACCGTCTGGGCCGCTCCCGATCAGATCGCGCAGGCCGATTTCGCGCTCGACGCCGGCGTGAACGCGCTGAAGTACCTCAACGAATACTTCGGCATCCCGTACATGCTCCCCAAGCTCGACATGGTCGCCTCCCCCGACTTCGCGTCGGGCGCGATGGAGAACTGGGGCGCGATCCTCTACCGCGACACCTCGCTGCTGATCGATCCTAAGCTGTCGTCGGACGCCGCGAAGCGCCGCGTCGCCGAGGTCGTCTCGCATGAGATCGTGCATCAGTGGTTCGGGAACCTCGTCACGATGGGCTGGTGGAACGATCTGTGGCTCAACGAGGCTTTCGCGACGTGGCTCGCGTACAAGATCGTCGACGGCTGGAAGCCCTCATGGAAGGTCTGGGACGAGTTCGGCCAGAGCAAGCGCTCGCCGATGAGCATTGATGCCCTGCCGGGGACGCGGCCCGTGAGGTCCGAGGCCTCGACGCCGGCGGAGATCCAGGCGCAGTTCGATCCGATGGCGTACGATAAAGGCGGGGCGCTGCTGAGGATGATTGAGACATATCTCGGCGAAGCCGACTTCAGGAAAGGGATTCAGGCGTATATGAAGAAGTTCGCGTATAAGAACGCGGAAGCGAAGGATCTCGCTAAGGAATTCGAACGCGCGTCCGGGAAGCCGATATCGAAGCTGATGAACGGGTGGCTGACCCAAGGGGGAGTTCCTGTCGTGTCGGTAACGGCCGAAGGCCGAAAATTGACTCTGACGCAGGAGCGGTTCTCCGCGTTTAATATCAAGAGCGACACGAAGTGGGAGATCCCCGTCGTGATCCGGTATAAGCTCAAGGGCGAGACGAAGACGCGGATATATAAAACTCTTTTGGAAACGGCAACGAAGGGGGTAACCTTGCCGGGCAACGGCAACGTGGCGTGGATCTATCCCAACGCCGGTGAGACGGGCTACTACCGATTCAAGCTCGATACTCCGCTGCTTCTCGCGGCGCTTGCGCGCCGCGGTGATTTGACGCCTGTTGAAAGGGCCGGGCTCCTCAATAATTTATGGGCGCAAGTCCGCGCCGGTCAATTGCCGGTGGCGCATTTTCTCGATCATCTCGCCGCGTTCCGCGGCGACGCTTCGCGATTGATCATCGAGGACGCGTTCGGGTACCTGAAAACGATCAGGCAGGAGCTCTCCGAAAACGACGCCCAACGCGACGCCCTAGGCGTGTACGCTTCCGAATTCTTTTTACCTCTCGCCAAAAAGTTGGGATGGGACAAAAAGAAAGGCGAGAACCAAGAAACGACGATGACGCGTCCCACCGTCCTCAACGCGCTCGCGCTTCTCGCGCCGAAGGCGCTCGACCAGGACGAGGTCTCGGCGCGGCTCAAGAAGTATCTCGTTGATCCTTCATCCATCGACTCGTCGATCACTTCGGTCGTTCTTACCGCCGCTGCGCGGCGGAATGATCCGGCGCTGTTCGCCGAGCTCCGGGCGCGCCTTGCCGCGCCCAAGACGCCCGAGCAGAAGAGCCTGATGCTTCGAGCGCTCGCCGAGTTCTCGGAGCCCTCGCTCCACGACCAATATTTATCCATGACCCTCTCCTCCGAGATCCGTCCGCAGGACGCGTGGATGCCCTACGCATGGCTGCTGTCCAACCCCGCGACCCGGGAAAGATCGTGGTCCTTCGTTAAGTCGAATTGGAAGGCGTTGTCGGCGAAGGTGGGCCCGCGCGGCGGAACGCGCGTCATCGGCGCCGCCGGAGGCCTCGTCTCGAAGGAATGGAAGGACGAGGTCGGCGCGTTCTTCCGTTTGCCCGATAATGAAATCGAGATGGCGCGCAAGACGCTCGACCAGACGCTCGAGTCGATCGACCTGGGCCTTCGCTTCAAGGATGGCCAGGCCCAGTCGTTCCACGAATGGACGGGCCTGCACGCGGGCGCCGCCCGCCTGTCGGCTCCCGGCTTCCGGTCCTACGAGAAGATGGCCGCGATATGGGGCCTGACCGCCGCCCAAAGGCGGGCGCTGCTCGGCGTGGACGCGCGCGGCTACGCGAAGCACAAGAAGGACCCGTCGTCGTTGTCGCGCGCCTCGCTCGAGCGCCTCTCGCTGATGCTCGGGATCTACGGACGGCTGCACGGGCTCTTCGGCGATAAGCTCGCCGATGCCTGGATCAAGCGGCCGAACAAGGCTTTCGGCGGCAAGCCCGCGCTCGAGGTCATGCTGCGCGACGCGGCCGGCCTGCGCGAGGTCCGCGACTACCTGAACGGCGTGGGCGGCGGCTGGCTGTAAAAGGAAAAAAGGTGCCTGGCCTAACGGTAATGACAGTATTACGGAAAAGACTCGCGCCGATGCGAGTCGCGGTCGCCTTGTCGTTGCTCTGTACGGCGGCGCGCGCGCAGGTTATAACACGTCTTCAGGCCGGCGTGGCGCCGGTCCCGTCCTTCTCCGCTCCGGCGCCGCTCCTCTTTCATACGCCCGTTCTCTCGGGGCTCTCGCTCTCCGCGCCGTCGCTCACGGCGGCGCTCGTGCCCGCGTTGGCGGCTCCGGCCGCCGCCGTCGCCGCGATCCCGGCCGCTCTTCGCCCGATTCAGGCCGTGCCGGCGATTCCGGAGCGCCCGAACCCGCTGGTGCAGCTGCGCGAAGTCCTCACCGACTGGCTGAAGCCCGGACTCGCCGCCGAGGAATCCGCGCCCGCGACGATCGCGGCCTACGTGCTCGATCTCGACGGCAACGCCTTCGGCCCGGGCTTCCCGACGAAGATCGTCCTGTTCAAGAAGGGCGGAAACGAGGAGCTTCTCGTTCCGACCGCTCACTTCGCCGTGATCGAGAAGAGCATCGGGAAGGATTACGCCTACGGCGGCGCGAACCTCAAGGATTATGAGCTCCGCGGCGACGCGTCCTTCCGGGAGTTCTTCGGCCCGAAGTTCGCGGCCGACCTCAAGTACGCGGCCGAGAGCCTGCCCGCGTCCGAGTGGCAAGGCCCGAGCTGGGGCGCGATGGTCCACGCTTTAAGCGATCCTCGCATCGCGCCGAACGTGTATGTCCTCACCGCGCGCCAGCACACCTCCGAGCAGCTGCTCGACGGCTTCCGGTATCTCCAGTCCGCGGGCCACATCCGGTTTCTGCCCAAGGTCGAGAATTTATACGGCGTCGGCGGCACACGCCGCACCGCCGAGCGCAAGGCCGAGCTGATGGCCGAGTTCGTCGACTCGCTTCAAGCCGCGCCCTTTGGCGGCGACGGCGGCCCGCACACGATCGGCTTCTCCGACGACACCTGGGAGAACTACGAGAAGATGCGCGCCGCGCTGACCGCGACGCTCGCGCGCGAGCCGGGCCGCTGGGCGCGCGTGAAGATCGTGCTGTTCTTCACGGGCTCGAACGACGTGGTGCATCGGCCCGAGGCGGTCGTGCTCAACCAGGACGGCTCGACGCGCCCGTACGTCCCCGACGAGCCCCGCTAAGCGGGATCGCGGCGGACGGTGTCCGGCGAGAAGGCTGGAACGCAGACGGCCACGTATTCGCACGGGCCGCCCGGCGTCGAGTAGCGCACCCATTCGCCCTTCGGAGTGATCACGGCTTGGCCCGCGCGCACCTGGAAGGTCTGCGCGCGCGTTTCGACCTGCAGCGAGCCCGAGATCACGACCGTGTACTCGTCGAATTCGGGCGTCTGGCCCGGCTCCACCCAGCCCGCGGGGCTCGACATGCGCGCGACGCTCGCCTTGTCGGTCTTCGAGCTCACGCGGCCGACGAACTCGCGGATGATCTTTGGCTTGTTGCCGGCGGCTTCCACCTGGACCGGCTGCTCGATCAGCGTCGCCACGGTCAGGCCTTCGCGGCCGGGAAGGCCTTCTCGGCGAGCTTGTCGTAGCGCGCGGTCACGGCCTTCACGAAGCTGCGCTTCTCGGCGAACGTGCCGTGGAAGAACGCGCCCTTGAAGCCGGCGACGACGAGCCGCTTGAGCTCGACGCGCGTGACCTTCGCGTGCTCGCAGACGAGCTCCATCTCGCGGGAGACCGTCGTGTTCGAGACGAGCCGGTTGTCCGTGCAGATCGAGACCGACAGGCCGTGGTCGATCATCTGCCGGATCGGGTGCTTGTCGAGCGACTTGAGCGAGGGGATCGTCTGCAGGTTGCTCGTGACGCAGACCTCGATGCCGATGCGCTGGCTCGCGAGATAGTTCGCGAGATCCTCGACGTACTTCTTGCGGTCCTCGATCTTCGGGTCCGCGATCATGTCCTGCGCGAACAGGAACGTGCCGTGGCCGATGCGGTTGGCGTGGCACTGCGTGATCGCCTGCCAGATGGACTCGGGGCCGTACGCCTCGCCCGCGTGGACGGTCTTGCGCACGAAGTGATTGTGCGCGAACTGGTAGGCGGCCCAGTGATCGGCGGGCGGATAGCCGGCCTCCTCGCCCGCGAGGTCGAAGCCCACGACGGGCAGGCCCTCGCGCGCCAATTCGACGCCCGCGCGCGCGAGCTCGAGCGACGCGGCCGCGTAGATCTCGTCCTTCGGCGCGTGCTCCATCAGGCGCAGCATGTCCGCGAAGTAGGGCGACATGCCCTTCTTGAAGCGGCGCATCGCGCAGAGGATCATGCCGAAGTGAAAGGGAACGTCCTCGCCGGACTTCACGGCCTTCGTGCTGTTATGCGCCTTCGCGCCGGCCGCGAGGCCCGCGGCGACCGCGCGCACGACGTCGCGCACGCTGGTCGAGGACGTCACGTGCAGCTGCGGAGCGAAGCGGACCTCGATGTAGCGCACGCCCTCGGCGGCGTTGTCCTCGACGAGCTCCTGCGCGACGCGCGACAGGTTCTCGAGGTCGGGCAGCACGGCGCAGGTGTACATGAAGCCATGCAGATAATCCGGAAGATCCTTGTAGGTCTCCTTGAAGACGAGCTTCCTAAGCCCGGCCTCGGAATAGGAGGGGAGCTTGACCTTGGCCTCGCGCGCCATCTCGATCAGCGTCTTGAGGCGCAGCGAGCCGTCAAGGTGGAGGTGGAGGTCCGACTTGGGGATCGCGGCGATGAATTCCGGCGTGATGCGGTCTTTCATGCGCGTAGATTACCAAATCAGACGGCGAGCCTCGCGCGCCGGGCGGCGGGGCGTATCGCCGCCAGCGCGCCGGAGTTGAACTCCAGGAAGTCGGACTCGACCCCGTCGCTGAAGATGACGCCTCCCTCGGCCATGAGGGACTCGATCTCGAGCGGGTGCGAGTCGGAAACCTTGCCCGCGACGATGCCGGCCGCCGAGGTCCGGCTGACGAACGGCTCCCGCACGACGAAGAAGAGGTCCCGGTCTTCCCAGCCGAGTTTCGGAGCCTTGCCGGGCTTGCCTCCCGTGCTCCGGACCAGGCCGGCCGCCATGTTGAACATGGAGGAAAGCCAGCCGGTCGAGCCCGCGCCCGTCGAGACGATCAGGCCGCTCGACGACTGGTCCTCGGCCTCGTCGCCGCGGCGGATACGGTAGCGCGCGGATACGTGGCTCTTCGCTCCGATGAAGAGGTCGTTGAAAGCGAGGAGGCGCTGCCCGTCGTTGAGCACGGCCTCGGCGAGCGTGGCCTCCCGGAAGCGCGCGCGCCCTTGGAGGACGTTCTCCACGGCCGCGACGGCGTTCGCGAGGTCGAATGGAAGCAGTACGCCGTCGATCCGTCCGGGATCGGGATTCACGCCCACGATCGGCTGCGCGCCGGCGTACTTCGCGCAGTTGGCCACGAGGCCGTCCTGGCCCAGCGTCAGGACGACGTGATGCTCGGTGAACTGAAACGTCGAGACGAGCGCTCGGTCGATCGCCTGCACCTCGACGTCGAGCTTTCCGAGCCTTCGCAGCAGGCCGTCCACCGCGGGACGATAGGCCTCGTCCTCGTCCTCGTATTCCTGGACCGCGGCTTCCGCCATGGAGAGCGCCCGCTTCGCCGAGTAGGACTTCTTCTCGGAGAAATAGTTCGCGAGCTGCTGGCGGACGCGGAACTTGGCCTGGTCGGGCGTGTTGTAGCGCGCGACGAGCTCCTGCATGCGCGTCTTGCGCGTGACGATGACGACTTTATCGAGCGCGGGCACGTCAGCCGACGTTCTTCTCGGTCAGCGTCTGCAGCAGGTCGGGTGAGATGTTCAGCGTCCCGATCTTTTGCGCCTTGTCCGCGAGGTCATGGAAGGCCAGCGAGATCATGAGCTTCGAGTCGACTCCGCCGTTGGAGACCGCCATCAGCGTGCGCCAATCGACTCCCTTGAGCGGGGCGAGGCTGGTCTCGAGGGCGAAGGCCTTCGCCTCGGCCTCCTTGCGCTCGTTGCCGAGCTTCTGCTCGAGAAGCTTCACGCGCTGCTGCTCGATGGCGATGTCGGCGGCCATGCGTCCCTCGCGGATCTGGCGCTTCTTGGCCTCGACGGCGATCTCGGTGTTGAGCTCGCTTTCCTTGATCTTGCGCTCCTCCTCGACCGCGGCGTTGCGGCGCGCGTAGGTCGCCTGGTCGGCCCTGCGCAGGAGCAGCTCGCGCGCGTCGGCCTCGAGCGCCTTCGCGGTCTCGGGCGTGGGCCGCACCGAGACGATCGACAGCGCGATGATCTCGAGCCCGTGGGTCGCCGCGAGCTCCGACTTCCGGATCTTCTCGAGCAGCGAGGCGACGAGAGACTGCGTGCTGGACAGAGCCTGCTCGAGCGTTAGCGATTGGATCTCGGAGAACGCGACGGTCTGGGTCAGATTGACGAGCCGGTCCGCGAGCTTGGCCGGGTCCTCGCTCGAGTAGCCGCCGTGCGAGCCGACGGTGTAGTTCAGGAGGCCGGACAGCTTCGCGGGATCGACGACGCGATAGCTGAGCTGGCCCTGGACGGTGACGGTCTGGAAGTCCCTCGTGACGAGCTGGAACGCGAAGGGGACGTCGACGGTGTTGAGCGGCACCGCGACGATCGACGAGTCAGGTCCGAAGTAGAAGAAGGAAAGCCCGGGCCCCTGGCGCTTCACGACGCCGTTCTTGTAGTGCAGCACGAAAACGGTCGGGTCGGCCTTGAAGAAATTTATTCCGAGCATGGGAGCTCCTGATCAAATGTTGAGGTTTCGTGAATTCGTCGAGGATAGCAGATTCAGCGCTCTTTCTATGGCGTCGCATGAGAGGGTTACGCCGTTTTCGGCCCGTATGGCGGCCCCGACTTGAGCTGCCCGCTGTTTTATCTCGTCGTTCTCGGTTAGCCGCGACAAAGTCGCGGCAAGCTCCAGCGCCCCCGGATTTCGACGTTTGAAGCCGTATCCGACCCCCATCCGTTCGATCCGCGCCGCGTTGTCGAACTGATCGTGAGCGAACGGCGCGATCAATTGCGGCGTTCCAGATCTCAGCGCCTGCGCGGTCGTCCCGATCCCGCCGGAATGTACGATCACCGCGCAGCGGGGGAATAGGGCGTGATAAGGCGCCGATTCGAACGCCTCCATTTTTGCCGTCAATCCGTTCAGAGGCTTTGCCGCCGGCCCCGTGAGAAACACGGCTCTGATGCCGAGGGTCTTCGCCGCCTCGAGCGCCCGCTCATAAAAGTCCCCCGCGATCATGACCGCCGCCGAACCGAGCGTGAACACGACCGGCGCCGGCCCGTCGTTGAGGAACACGTCGAGCCTCGGGTCGAGGCCCTTGCCGCCGATATCGGAATCGAGGAACGGGAACCCGCACGCGAGCGTATTCTCGGGCCAGTCCGGCTGCGGCGGCCCGAACAGCCGCGAGAACAGCGCGAGCGTGCCGTACGGCGAATATTGCCCCGCGAAGAGAGGGTCTTTGTCGTTTTCCAGCCCGAGCTCGGTTCTGAGCTTCCTCACGGGATCGCCCCAGCGCGACGCCGCCAGCTTGAGCAGCGCGAACAGCGCGCCGTTTACCGCGGGGCCGAGCGGCCGCAGCGCCCCGAGCCACGGCGCCGGCGCCATGATCGACGGGTCGTGCGCGGAGACGAACATTAGCGGCTGCAGCACGACCGAGAGCCAGGGGATGTCCTTCTTCTCCGCGAGCACGGGCGCCGCGTACGTGAGCGAATGCGAGAGGATCAGGTCCGCGCCGGCCGCGGCGCGCTCGAGGTCCTCGTAGCTCTCGCGCACGCGGGGCATCACGAGCTCCCGGATGATGACCTCGGGGCCGCGACTTTGGTCGAGAGCGCGCGCGAACAGCGGCAGATCCGTCTTATCGATGTCGGGCCGCACGGGCGCGAAGCCGAGGCCGCGGCTCTCGACGTCCTTGCGGTAGCCCGCCGAGGTCGCGATCACCGCGTCGTGGCCTCGCTTCTTGAGCTCGAGGCCGAGCGCGAGAAAGGGGTTAAGGTCGCCGTAGGAGCCGAAGGTGGCGAGGATGACGCGGGCCATTCCGGAAGATATCAATTTGCCGGGCGGCCGGATCGTTGCGACAGGGCACGCGAGGGCGGGGACAAGAGCCCCCCTTCATGACGCACCCGCGGACGACGCAGACGAGACGCAAGGCAGGGCGGCCATCGTAGACCGCCCTGCTTCCTTTTATTAGGTGCAGCGGCGCGGGGAGGTCGCGGCGAGCAAGCGGTCGGCCTGGGCCGCGTCGGCGGTGAGCCGGGGCGGGTCCTGGTAGAACACGCTGAACACCGCGTACGAGCCCCACGACAGGACGAGCGTCGCCGTCGTGAGCAGGAAGTAGCCGTACTGGTAGCCGAAGCTCGCGAGCAGGCCGAACTGCATCGTGAGGCTCGAGAGCTGGTAGCAGTGCATCATCGTCGAGTGGCTCATCATGCCCGCGCGGCGCGCCTTGTTGATCGCCGGGATCAGCGGTCCGCCGGAGACCATGCCCTGGATGATGTTCACGAAGATCAGCCCCATGCCGCTCCAGGTATAGACCAAGGGGTTTTGTCCCAAAGGCCCGAGCACAAGACGATTCAAGAATTCAAAAAAACAGAGCTGCACGTATACGAAAGAAAAATCGCCGAGCCAAATGGGCCCGACGCGCAGCATGCCGGTCATCCGGCCCAGGAACTTCATGTAGGTCTGGCCGAACACCGTGAAGATCGTGTCCTGGAGCTGGTACCAGGTGAGCGCGGCGGCGGCGCGCGCCAGCGCCAGGCCGCCGCTGCGGACGGGGAGGATCATGAAGAATACGCGCACGACGAGGTTGAGGCCGAAGGTCTTCGTGACCAGGTACATGTAGTCCTGGCGGTTGGGCACCGTCCATTGCTCGCGCAGCAGCTCGGGGACGCGGCGCAGCATGTCGGGATGAAACTCGAAGAAGGATTTGGGCCCGCTCTGCTCGTCGCCTTTCGCGCCGTGCGCCAGCGCGCAGACGGCCTTCGCGTAGCGGGCCTCGAGCGCGCGCCAGAAGGCTCGATCCTCGGGGGAGCGCTCGGAGCCGCCGCCGCCCATGCCCTCGGAGTAGGTCTTCGTGGGCGAGATGATGAAGAGCACGGATGCGGATTCGGGGGCGTCGACCGGGGACGCCAGGCGCTTCGGGGGGGCGCCCTCGACGCAGGCGAAATAGGCGCGGACGGCCGCTCCGTTTTCGTCTAAGTCTCGCGCGAGGACGACGAGTTCGCCTTGGCTCATAGGTCGAGGACTATATGATCGTATATTTTTGGAGCGTCGAGCGGGCCGCCGTCGGCGACGGAGAACGCCCAGTCCTCGGGGGCGGCGGACAGCGCGCGGAGCTCGCCTAAGTATCCGTCCCATGTCGTGATCAGGACCTTGGCGCCCGCGAAGGTCTTGAGCTTGCCGAAGCAGCGCTCGGAGAACAGGAAGTTGACCGTGCGGCGCGCGGGGTTGGCGCTCTGCTTGACCTCGCCGGGGAGCGGCGGGCCGTACGAGCCCGCGTCCGAGCCGCGCGCCGAGAACGAGCGGGAGCCCCAGCCGTACAGCAGGAAGCCGGCGTCCCAGCGGAAGCCCGGTACCTTGGCGCCGAGTTTGGGGAGCGCGTCGAGGCCGGGGCGGCCGGGGAATTGGAAATAGACGCCGAAGTAAACGTGATCATAGCCCTCGGGCGGGTTCCAGGAATCGGTTACCCGCGACATCAAGAGCTCCATCTTGAGGTCGCGGCCGCGCGCGCAGATCCGGACGCGTTCTAAAGACAATTGGCCGTCATAACTGTTCTCCACGGGCGCTCGCAGGCGGCGTCCGGCGAAGCCGCCCTTGTTCGAGGGGGGAACTCCTCTCTCGACGAGGAGCCGGTCGCAGCAGCGGAGGTCGACGTTCACTGAGTTGGATAATGACCTGTTGCCGTTCGACGCCGTCGCGAGGAGGCGCAGCGTACGCTTGCCGCCGCCGAGGATCTCGGGATCGGCCACCAGGGCGCCGGCTTTCAGGTCTTTCACGAGGCGGCGCCGCTCCAGGTCGTCGTCGCACAGCAAGTCCAAGCGCGCGGGTTTGAGGCCCTTCGGCAGCGAGAAATGGACCGGGAACGCTTCTTTGAAGGGGCCGGAGCTCTTCAATGTGAGCTTGGGCAATAACGACAACGAAGTTTTTTTCACGCGGGAGCGGCTCTCGTCCAGGATCAGGAACGATTCAGGAGGAAGAGTTAAAACGGCGGACAACGGAATGGGATCCGATGAGAGCACGATCTTCGAGCCCTTGCCGGCGCTGGGCAGCGAATAAACACGGCGTTCAGGCGCGGTATTAAAAACAACTCGGTAACGGTTTTTTCCGTTAACGACAACGTATGAAAGTATTCCGCAAGAAGCCCCGGAATTCTCCACGGTCGCCTCGCCTACGGCGAGGCCCGCATGTTCCTTGCGCAGGGAAATCAAACGTTTTAGAAATCTGTTCTCCGGACGCTTCGCGTCCGTAAGACTATCGTTGAACATCTGCTCGCGCGCCCCGGTCAGACCGGCTTCCGTGCCGTAGTAAACGCAGGGCAAACCGGGCAGCGTGAATAATGCCGCCAGACATTGCCGCGCTGCGCGCGGCGTGCCGCGTGCGTAAACTCGTTCAACGTCATGGTTGTCCGCAAACGTTACCCACAGTTCCGGATTTCGCTTGCGTGCCGCAAGCGGCGATATCATGGAGGAGGTCGCGGACTTCCGGAAGAAAACCTGATTGAGGGCCTCGTTCAACGGCAAATCGACCGCGGAATCGAGGCGCGCTCCGCGCGGACCCTCGAGATACTTTCCGATCGCCTTGTAATCGTAGGACCACACCTCGCCGAAGACCAGGAACTCCTTGTTGCCGCGTTCCGCGGCGAACTTCTTCACGCCCGGATCCTTCGGATCCGTTTTTCTCAAGAAATCATCGTAGAAGCCCTCGGGTGTGTAGTAGACCGTATCCACCCTAAATCCATCCACGCCTACCTGTTCGATCCAAAAACGGTAGATCTCGCGCATCCGCCTCGCGGCGACGGCATTTTCAAGGTTTATATCGTCCAGATCGCCCATGGCGTGCGTCAACGTTTGCCGTCTGTCGCGATAGTCGTCGATGTTGGGCGTGAAGTTGTATACACCCGCCTTGCGATGCGCCGCGTCCCGCGGATCGTTCATCTTGAACACGGGATCGTTCGGCGCCTTGGGCTCCCCGTCCGGAGGATAGGTGCCGGCGATCGCGCGCCAGCTGCGCTCCGGATGCTTGGGATCGTAGCCCTCGCCCGTGACCGTGAAGAAGTTCGCCGTGTGGTTGACGACGATGTCCTGGATCACCTTGATGCCTAAAGCGTGCGCGTCGGCGACCATGCGGCGGTAGTCCTCGAGCGTGCCGAAGTGCGGGTCCACGGCCGTGAAGTCGTAGGGCCAATAGCCGTGGTAGCCGCGCGTGGCGATCGTGGGGTTGACCCATTGGCCGTGCGTGGGCGGGGTGAGCCAGACGGCGTCGATGCCCAGGCGCTTGAGCGCGGGCAGGCGGCGGCGCAGGCCCTCGAGGTCGCCGCCCTGGAACTTCTCGGGATCGGTCGCGGAGTATTCGTCGCGGCCAAAGTCGTTTCGCGAGGGATCGCCGTCGGCGAAGCGGTCGAGGAGGACCAGGTAGAGGACCTTGCCGGCCCAAGACGGCAGCGCGTTATTTTTCGGCACGGACGAGGACGCGCACGCTGAGCGGCGGCACCGAGACGGTAAGTCGCGAGCCGGTCCCGCCGAGGAGCGCGGCTTGCGCGCGATAGGAGGTGTCGAGAGCGTCGACGAACTTGGCGCCGGCGGGGCTGATCGTCGAATCGACCCACATCGTCTCGGAGACCTCGTTCGTGCCGAAGTTCAGCGCGATGACGGCCTCTTGGCCGTCATGGATGCGCGAGAACGCGAAGAGGCCGGCGCCCGCCGGATCGGACCAGCGCACCCACTGCTGGCCGCGGCGCAGCGCCGCGTGCGCCTTGCGCAGGTCCGCGAGCCGCTTCATGAACCCGTACGTCGGATTGCTCTGGTCGAACTTGTCGCCGGCCGAGCTCTCGGACTTGAACGCGCCGCCGGCGAACTGGTCCTCGCGGTTGCGCGGGTCGGCGGGGTGGTCCGGCCCCTCGGGATCGAGGCGGGCGGTGTCCTGGCGGAAGCCCTGCTCGGTGCCGTAATAGGTCATCGGAATGCCGATCGAGAATAGCAAGTACGCGAGCGCGACGCGCAGCTGCGCCTCGGGCTCTCCCAGGCGCAGGAAGCGGTACACGTCGTGGTTGTCGATGAAGCGCAGCACCTTGTCCGCCAGCGGCCCGAGCGTCTGGTTCGTGCGGTGCATGCTGTCCTCGAGGACGCGCGTCGGGGCCTTGCCGTGCAGGGCGTAGGTCTCGCGGCGGTACGCGGGATAGCCGAACGCGCTGTCCATGCCGTCGCTCGTCAGGTGCGGGATCAGGTCCGAGTCGGCCCCCGTCGAGTTCTCGCCGACGAGGAAGAAGTTCTTCTTGCCGATCGACGCGGCGTAGTCCTTGATCGCCTTCGAGAAGACGGGCACGAAGCCGGGGGCCACGTGGCGCACCGCGTCGAGCCGGAAGCCGTCGATGTCCGTCTCCTGGATCCACCATTTCGCGATGTGGATCAGAGCTTCCGCGGTCTCCGGCTTGTCGGAGGCGTAGTGGCGGTAGTTCGGGGGGAAGTCGCCGTTGGTCGCCTGGGCCTGGTCGTTCCAGTTGTCGATCACCCCGCGGCGCGTGAAATGCTTCGGGTCCTTGAGCTCCTTCGGGAGCAGGGTCTCGGTCCACTCGCCGATCTCCTTGGGCGCGCCCTCGAGCCCGCGCCATTGCGAGCCCTCCTTGTATTCGAACACGGGGCCCGAATGGTTGAGCACCCAGTCGAGCACGACCTTCAGGTCGCGCTTGTGCGCCTCGCGCACGAGCTCCTTGAAGTCGTCCATCGTGCCGAGATGCGGGTCGATCGCGAGCATGTGCACGGGCGCGTAGCCGTGGTACGAGTCCGCCTTGTTCTGCGTGACGGGGGAGAGGAGCAGCGTGGTGACGCCGGAATTCTTGAGGTAGTCGAGCTGATCGATCACGCCGCGAAGGTTGCCGCCGTGGCGAGAGCCGCCCTTGGAGACGTCTCCGTGCGTCTTCGCCTTGCCGCTACGCGCGAAGCGGTCGAGCAGCATGAAGTGCAGGATCTCGTCGCGCCAGTCGGCGGGCGACGGCGTGTATTCGCGGCCGGGCTTGGCCGCGATCGGCGCGTCGACGAGCGAGTCGGGCGCGTCCGGGACCTCCTCGACGAGCGCGTACGCGGACTGCCACGCGTTGCGAAGGGCCTGAACCTGGCGAGGGGAAAGCCCTTCCTCGGACGGCGCGGGAAGGATCGAGGGCGTGAGCGCCTTGGCCGACGTGGAGGGCTTCGCGGCCGCGGCCGCGGGCGTGACCGCGGCGACGGGTACGACGGCCTTCGCGCCCGCGTGCATGACCGCGGCCGCGAGGGCGGGCGCGGGCGCGAGGCCCGGGACCGGCGTAAGCCCCGCGGCGACCACGAGCGAAGGAGCCGAGGCGGCCGAGAGCGGAAGCGCGAGCGCGGGACCGGAGACCGCGCCGAAGGAGCCCGTGACGCGCGGGACCGACGTCGCGTTCGCGGCCTCCGAGACGACCTGCGCGTAGGACGGCGAGGAGGAGAGCGCTAGAAGTATCGAAAGACCGACGGCAAAGATGCGCCGCGTCATTTCTTCTCTCCGCGCGCTAGCTTCCAGAGGGCGCGAGCGGGCCACGTCATCAAGCGCACGAGCGGGTTGTCGACGACCGCCATCGCGGCCTGCTTCAGCGGCGGCTCGATGACGACGCCCTCGGACGGATACTTGGCCTTGAACTCCGCGCTGCCGGCCACCGCGGCGCTCGTGACGAAGACGATGGGGCGCGACTTCGCGCGGCCGGCCCAGATCGCGATCGCGAGATCGAGCGACTGCTGGAAGAGGAAGATTAACCAGAACACGGTCATCGAGCCCGACGCGAAGAACGGGGCGGCGAGCAGGAAGCCGAGGTCGCGCACCTGCTGGATCCCGGAGTGCTGCCAGCGGTTGATCGAGCCCTTCGCGTACAGCGCGTTGAGGCTGTTGTAGCCGAGCACGCCGAAGAACGTGCCCGCGACGGACATGACCGCCATGTCCTTCCAGTAGTGGACGCTCCACGGCGGCGTCACGCTCGACGGATTGGCGGACCAGGACAGCAGGCGATACAGCGTGCCGAAGCCCTGCATGTAGGCGAGGTTGAAGAACATCTGGTAGTTGAAGCCGCGCTCGCGGCGCAGCGTCTCCTGGAAATTATTCCAGCTCTTCAGGAAGAAGCCGTGGAAGACCTCCTGCGCGACGCTGAGGCCGATGAGGCCCGCGAGCGCGAACGGATGCGCCAGGCCGACGGCCGCCCAGTAGACGGCGACCGACGTCGCGAGCGGGAAGGATTTCGTCGCGACGCCGCCCAGGATCTCGCTCATCGTCGGCTTCACGAGCGAGGCGCCGAAGCTCTTGCCGAGGAACTTCGCCTCGCGGACGGGCCAAAGGAATTTGGAGGCGAGCGACGAGGCGGCGGACCGTTCGACGGACGGCGCCTGCTCGGCGGCCTTGGCCGCCCAGCTCACGCCGAGAGCCTCCTGCTGGACCTTCGCGTTGATGCCGCCGCTCTTCATCAGGCCGGCGACCTGGGCCGCGTGCTTCTCGTTGAGGCCCGACGGATCGTTCTTCGCGGTGAGCAGGCGGATCTGGGCGTTCTTCGGCAGCGCCGTTCCCGGAGCGACCTCGATCATCGGCCGGCCGTGCTGGACGATGAACGTCTTGAGATTCGCGGGATCGACGGGAGCCGCGTCGCCGTCCTTCTTCACGCCGCCGTCGAACATCCCGGCGAGCTTCTCGGTCCACGTCTTCGCGCCGGCCTTCTCGTCCTTGGCCGCGGCGGAGGGGACATTTCGTAAAGCGGCGGGCGCCTGCGCCGCCGGGACGACCGGGGCCGCGGCGGCGACGGCGGCGACGGCGGCGACGGCGGCGACGGGCTTGAGGGGGTCGACCGCGGCCGCGGCGGAGCGGACGGGGATCAGCGCGGCGGGTATAAAAGCGGCCGGATTAGACGCTGACACGGCGGCCTGAGCGGCCGGAACGGCCGCTCCGATGCCCGGGACCGGCGCGGAGAAGCCGAGCGCGACCGACGGCGCGGACAGCGAGAGCGTCAAGGTCCCGAGCCCGGAGGGGACCGCGCTCACCGCGCCCGCCGCGCCGGCGACGCCGGATTCGGCGGCAGCGCCGGACTGCGCGGCGGATAGATTTTGGCCGAAAGCGGCGCCCGGGATCGCGATTGAGAGCAGGACGGCGAGGGCTCCGGACGGTTTTTTCACCTTGCCGAGAGTGTAGCCGGGAAATGAAGGCTTACCCAGGGGCTAGGGGCCTATTAAGGATTAGGCCCATTGCCCGATTTACCCTTCAATGGCCTAGGCATGCGCTTTGCGCACCGACCAGACGAACCCGTCGTACCAAAAGTGCATGAGCGAGACGACCAACGTGACGGCCAGCGCCTTGTCCGACAGGTCTCCGAGCACCCCGAAAACCGCCCCGTACAGGAAGCCGGCGCCAGCCAGCAAGGCGAGGGGGACGCGCTCGTAGCGCCGGACCAGAAAAAAGTACTGCCAGGCGTGGAAGAAGTTCATGATGAACAGCGCCATACCGAGAGGGTTGAAGCCCCAGGCCCAGACCGACACGGCGGCGGTCCCGAGCTGAAGGGCGACCTTCTCGCGGGGCGGACGATAGCCCTTGGAGATCAGGGCCGCGTAGTTCACGATGTAAAGCACGAGGAACAGGAGCCCCGCCCCGACGATGAACGGCCGCATTCGCGGCTGGAACCGCACGATCGCCTCGACCCACGGCCCGGCCTCGAGCGAGTAGAGCGGCTGCGCGTGAAACAGCAGCATCGAGCCGCAGAGGATCGGCCCCGCGTAGAGCAGGAGGCTCAGGATCAAATCCAAAGAGCGGCCCGCCTCGGGGTCGTTGTCCGCGTTGCGGTCGAAGATGCGGCCGATGCCGAAGGTCTGCAGCGACGAGTGATACACGTCCCACCAGATCGCGAGCGCCGCCGCGGCCGTGAGCGCCGGCGCGGAAAAGACGAGCGCCAGCAGAAGCGCGGGCGGCACGAGCCAGAACCGGACCGGATGGCGCGCGCGCACCTCGGCGTTGCCGTGCGACCGGAAGAACACGATCACGAGATGCGCCATGATGAACGCGCCGAGAAACGCGTCGACGGGCGAGCCCGAGAGCCCGAACGCGGACACCTTCCAGCGCGTCAGGGGAGACCACGCCAGCGCGAGCCCGAGCGCCAGCGCCCACACGGGCGCGAGTACCAGATGGATCCAGTCCTCGCGGACGGTGTCGAGGACCGGCCTCGCTTTGCGCATCGCGGAATTATAGATACAATATGAAGGCTCCTGATGAAGAATCCTCGTCTCAAAATCCTCGCGTCCGCGCTGTTCCTCGGCCTCGCCTCCGTCGCGGTGCTCGCCTACGGGCTCGGCTCGCCGGGCGCCACGCTGCTCGCGCCCGCGACGGTCCGCGGCTCCGACCCTTCCGAGGTCCTGCTCACCTTCGACGACGGCCCGTCCGAGCCGTACACCGGTCAGATCCTCGACATCCTGCGCGCGCACAAGATCCGCGCGACCTTCTTCCTGTGCGGCTCGAACGCGCTGGCGTATCCCGACCTCGTGCGCCGCATCCGCGACGAGGGCCACGAGATCGGCAACCACACGTGGTCGCATCCGTACCTCTATCTCGCGAGCGGCGAGACGATGGCCTCCGAGATCGACCGCACCCAGGACATCCTCGAGAAGATCACGGGCACGCGGCCCGTCTGGTTCCGGCCGCCGTTCGGCGTGCGCGGCCTGGCGCTGCGCGGCGTGCTCGAGAGCCGCGGCTTGAAGATGATGCTCTGGTCCGATCGCGGGCACGACGGCGAGCTCGACGCGGCGGGCATCGCGAAGACGACGCTCGAGCAGCTCGCGCCGGGCGCGATCGTGCTGCTGCACGACGGCTTCGAGACCAAGGCGCCCGCGCTCGTCGACCGCTCCGCGACCGTCGCGGCGCTGCCCGCGATCATCGCGGGCGCGCGCAAGGCGGGCTACGTCTTCGCGCCGCTCGCTCAGCGCCCTTCTTCGGCCGGCGCGACTCCGACGGGCACGTCGCGCGGCGGCGCGACCTTGCTCCAGTCGACGGGCTTGCCCGCCGCCGCGGCGAACCACGCGCGCAGCGCGGGCCGAGCGGCGTCGAGCTCGGCGCGCAGGGCCTTGAGCTCGAGCTCGGCGTCCCTCTTGGCAGCGGAAGGCGCCGCGGAATCGAGCCAGAAGACGTCGTCCTCGCGCCCGTAGGTCAGCAGCCCGTCCGCGGAGCCCTTCTGCGCGGGAGGAAGCGTCTTCATGTCCTCGACGAGGCTCTTGAGCTCGGCGCGCACGCGCGTGGCGCGGAGCCCCGCGGTCAGCGGGTCGGCGAGCGCGCTCTTGGCCGAGTAGGCGCGCCGGTACATATTCTCGAAATCCTCGGTCGAGGCGGCGCCGAGCTCGAGCGTCCGCACGATCAGGACCTTCGTCGAGGAAAAGGCGCGCTTGGCGCCGTGCGCGCGGTACGCGGCCGCGAGCCCGCCGAACCCCGGCTCCGCGGCGAGCGCCTCCGCGGTGAAAAGGGCCTGCGTGTAGGACGCGATCAGCTCGTCTTCGAGCGTCGCGCTGACCGGCCATTTGATCGGCCGCTCGTGGACGCGGCCGTGGCTGATCTCGTGGACCCAGACCGGCAGCATCAGGTCCACGTACGACTTAAGGTCGCCGGGACGTCGCGCGACGCCGCGCTCGCCGCCCGGGATCTCGTGCAGCGTCGAGTGCTCCACCATGTAGCCCTTGCCGACCATGTACTGCATCAGCGCGTGCGGGACCATCAGCGGAAGCTCGGGCATGGACTCCGCGAGCGCGGCGTCCACGCCGATGGCCAGCGAGTGGTCCGGGTGGGCGGCGAGAAAGGCCGCCGCGCGGCGGGCGTGCGCGCCCGTCATCGCGGCGAGGCGCGCGTGGACCGCGGCGGGGAGGACGAGCTCGAGCTCCTTGTCGAAGGCGCGCGTGCACGACGACATCGGCGCGGCCGCGGCTGGGGAGCAGAGGACGAAAATCAGCGCCAGGCGGATCCGCACCGTCTAGCGGGGCTTTCGCGCGCCCAGCGTCTCCATCAGAAGCTTGTAGGAGTCCTGCCCGCCCCAATAGCCCCCGGTGCTCATGTACTCGTATTTCGGCGGCTTGTAGGTGTACTTGAACGTCCAGCGGCCCGCGGCGATGCAGGCCTCTTCTTCGCACATGAGATCCGCGGGCGCCGGGGAGGCTAAGGCGCCTTGGGTGTGCACGAGCCCAAAGGTGTGCCCAAGCTCGTGAGCGATCGCGCGCGCGAGCCATTCCGGCGAATCGGTGCGGCCGTTCTTGCCGGAGAAGATGAAGGCGAGGTTGTTCGGATCGCTGTTGCCCTTGTCGATCGGCGCGGCGCCCGCGACGTTTCCTTTGTTCGGCATGATGTCCTTCGCGTCGCCGCCGATGATCGCCTCCGTGTAGCTGCCGCCGGAGGGCCGCGAGAGCGTGATCGCGACGTCCATGTCGTAGAAATAGCCCGTCACGAGGCGCGCGATCGTGTTCACGCTCGCGGTCCGAGCCGCGGGGGAGGAATCCACGTAGGCGGGAACCTCCACGCGCTGGAGGATGCTCGAGTCCGTCCGATTGGCCCTGCTGTTCGGCCCCGGTCCGACCGCGTACGCGCCCCGCGCGCCGTCGAAGTTGAGATAGACGACCTGGGTCGCCCGCGCCGCCGGGGCGCTCAACGCGAGACAGGCGACAAGAAGGGGGATCAGGGGCCGGGACATGCCGTGAGCATAGCCCCCGGAGCGGCCGTTCGCCAGCCCTATAAAACCTGTTAAACTTTACCGACGCCCCCTTAGCTCAGTGGTCGAGCAGCAGTTTTGTAAACTGCCTACCCCAGTTCGATTCTGGGAGGGGGCTCGTTTTTTCCCTCGGTAGAACTCCGCATAGTCCCGTCGCCGCTCCGCCGCTACAATGGGATCATGCTCGGACGACGCAGCGCGCTACGCGGATCATTCGACCGCCGGGATCTTCCCCGGCCGTCGCTGCTGCTCAACCTCGTGCTCCTGTCCGCGGCCGTCTCCGCGCTGATCTTCGCCGCGCGCGCGCGGGTGGACATTGATGCCGACTACGCGCGCGTCTTCGACAAGACGTCCTCCGGCTCGCCCGAGCTCAATCAGGTCAAGGCCGAGCTCGCCGAGATGGACCTCAACAAGGACGCGCTAAGATCGGAGCTCGACAGCCGGCTGGCGTACATCGAGAACCGCAAGACGCGCGATTTCTTCCTCTCGATCGACACCGCGAAGAACCGCATCTCCCTGAATTTCGGGAACGACACGGTGCGCGACGCCGATATCCGGATCGGCGAGCCGATCGCCATCGAAGGGCCGAACGGAAAGCCGCTCGCCCTTTCGCTTAAAGGCGCGTTCACCGTCACGGGCAAGCAGGAAGGCGCCGAGAGCAAGCTCGGCCGGTACGTGATCTTCCTTCCGAACGACAGCGCCATCCACTCGCCGCCGGCCTCCGGCCTGAGAAGGCCGAAGCCCGGCTCCTTCACGATGTCCGAAAAGGACCTCGCGGTCATCTGGGACCGCATCACGCCCGAGACGCGCGTCTATATCTTCTAGGAGACATCATGCCTCGCTGGTTCGGCTTTTTGGGTTCGTGGGCGTTCTTCTCGCTGGGCCTGGGGCTAGCCTCGATCGCCGTCGCCGGGCAATGGATCAACGTTCGGGACTCGCGCAGACTGGCGCGCTACACTTTAGTCGACAAGCTGCTCGCCGACCGCTTGGCGGGGACGGTCGCCAAGCTCCAGCTCGTGAAGGAGAAATCCGAGTCCGCCCTGAGCGGCGCGCGCGTCGAGGTCGCGAGGGTCTCCCTCGCCATCGACGACGCGAAGGACACGGACCAGAAGATCATGGTCTCGACCTCCGAGAACAGGCTCTACGTCCGCAGCCGCAAGGAGACGACCTTCAAGGCCGTCTGCTCCACGGGCAAGAACACCACGCTCATCGACGGAGCCCGGATCAAGATCTTCCGCACGCCCATCGGCCGGTTCCGGGTGCGCTCGAAGGAGGAGAATCCGGTCTGGGTGCCGCCTGACTGGCACTACGTCGAGGAGGCGCGCAAGAAGGGGCTGACGGTCGTCCGCCTCGAGCGCGGGCAGTCCATCGACGCGGATACGGGCGGACCGGCGCGCCGGGTCGGCGGCGGCGTGTGGGACTTCATCTTCGAGCCGGGCGGCTCGCGCCGCGTGCTGACCGTGAAGAACGAGACCATCGTCGTGATCTCGAAGGACGGCGAGCGCGAGCTCCCGGCCGGAACGATGATCCGGGCGGGCAAGACGCTCGTTGTGCCGCCGTTCAAGACGCCTCAGCGCCGATTCGAGAAGGTCCTCGGAGCCTACCGCATCAACCTGGGCGACGGCTACGCGCTGCACGGGACGCAGGCGCTCAATCAGCTGGGCCAGAGCGTCTCGCACGGGTGCGTGAGGCTCGGGGACGCGGACATCGAGGCGCTCTACCGGATGGCGAACGTCGGGGACGAGGTCATCATCTACTGACGTCCTACCAGCGGCGCACGGGGCCCACGTCGACGTGGACGAAGTCGGACTTCGCGTAGTAGCCCACGCCGCCGCGCGCCATCGCGAGCGCGGTATCGCGCACGCGGGACGAGCGCACCCCGGGCACGCGGATGTCGATCGCCTCGGCCATCATGTGGAGGCTCGCCTTCGCCACCTTCGAGCTGAGCTTGCGCAGCCCCGCGTTGCTCTTGGGCGTGCGGTAGCCGCAGATGACATGGAGCTCGGAATCGGGGCTGCGCATCTGGACCAGGAGCTCGGCGAGCAGGTCGAACAGGCGCGGATTGTATTTCTTCACGGAGCCGGCGCGGCGGTCGCGCAAAAACAGGTCGAGCTTCGCGAGCGCCTCGGGATCGTAGACGTTGCCGCGCTTGTAGACGATATCGAGCCGCTCTCCCGAATGGGTGTTGTACAGCTTGAGGCGGGATTCGCGCGGCGCCTGAGCGTCGGGAGACGCCGAAGCGAAGGTGGCGGCCAGGAAGAGAGCGGCCAGGGGCAGGCGTCTCATGCTCTCAGTTTAGCTCGATTTCCGCTCCGGCGCCATCGGGGATAATACGGGGGCGTATTCGGGCTTTAGAGCGCCTTCATGAAGGCCGACACGTCCGCCTCTTCGTCGGGCGTGAGCTTCGTCTCCAGCACGACGTTGAAGAAGCGCACCGTGTCGTCGAGCGTCAGCAGGCGCCCGTCGTGCAGATACGGCGGCGTGTCCTTGATGCCGCGCAGCGGGAAGGTCTTGATCGGGCCGTCGCCCCCCAGCATCATGCCCCGCGCCCGCCGCGGCTTGAAGAACCGCTCGAGCTTCAGGTCGTGCATCGTGTTGTCCGTGTAGTACGGCGGCGCGTGGCACGTCGCGCATTTGGCCTTGCCGAAGAAGAGCGCCTCGCCGCGCAGCTCCTCCGGCGAGGAGATCTCCGGGATCAGGCGGCCGTCGACGCCCAGCTTCGGCGCGGGAGGGAAGTCGAGCAGCTCCTGGAACTCCGCCATGTGATGGACCTGATGGCCGCGGTCGAGGATGTTGACGCCTTTCTTGACCGCGAGCGTGATGTCGCCGTCGAAGTACGCGGCGCGCTGCTCGAACTCGGTGAAATCCTCGACGGTCTTCAGGGCGCGCTGCGAGCCGAACAGGCGCTGGATGTTCACGCCGCGCAGCGCGGGCGTCTCGATGCGGTGGCGGAACTCCTGCGGGCGGATGTCGCCCACGAGATGCGCCGCGCCGTTCGTGCCGCCGTTCGCGTGGCAGTCGAAGCAGGTCACGCCGAGGCTCGGGCGCTCCACGCGGCGGTCGTCCGTCGCGTTGAACTGCTGCTGCGGGAACGGCGTGAGCAGCAGCCGCAGGCCGTCGAGATGCTTCGGGTTGAGGATTTCCTTCAGGAGCTCGTGGAAGTTATCGATCGTCAGGAGCTTGCCCTTCGTCACGTCGCCGAGGTCTGGCCGCGTCGTCAGGAACATCGCGGGCGGGAACTCGGGCAGGAAGCGCTCCGGAATGTCGAGCTCGAGGTCGAATCGCTCGAGATCGCGGCGCTCCTGGCGCAGGATCTCGTCGATGTGCGCGCGCGGGAAGAGCATTCCGCCCTCCGGGTGGTTCGGGTGGGGAAGCGGCATGTACGCCGGCGGAAACAGGCCGCGCTCGCGGACCTGGTCGGGCGTCAGCTTGACCAGGTCGTCCCACGACGCGCCGCCGGGCAGCCGCGCGCGGACGCCGTCCTGGACCGGCTTGCCGCGGAACATGCGCGCGGTCTTCGACGGCCGGTCGGACAGATCGTAGCGCTCGTCGAGCAGCTTGAGCTGGCCCGCCATGATGGCCGCCTTGTGGTCGACGTACCAGCGCCGCACGTCCGCGAAGGTCTTCAGGCTCGAGGGCGCGACGGAGGGCTCGTTATCCTTCGCGGCGGCGGCGGCGAAGACTCCGGCCGCGCCTCCGGCCATCAAGAGAGCGACGAGAACGCGGCGAAGCTCGCGGGTGTAGTGGCGCATGCGCCGGATGATAGAAAGCCCGGCGCGGGGCGGCTACGTCCGGCCCGTCACGTTCTCGTGACGGCTACTTGCGCAGCGAGACGGTGAAGCGGCGCGGCGTCGAGCCGACGGGGGAACCGTCGCGGTTCTGCCCGCGCGCGACGAGCACGTGCTCGCCGCCGCCGTAATCCGCCCAGTCGTACCACCAGTAGCCGCAGGCGCGGCGGCAGGCGCGCCATGGGCCGCGATCGACGGAGACCTCGAGCGACGCGAGCGTCTCGGGGCCGTCGACGCGGAACGTGTAGACCGCCGAGTGCACGATCTGGTCCTGCTGCGGGTGGTCGATTTCAAGTTTTAACATGGGAAGAGTGAGGACGCTCATGCGGTAGTCTTGCAATAACACGCCTCGTGGAGCCAGCGTTATTCAGGCGCCACGCGAGGTATTTTTCAGCGGAGAAATCTATCCGCAAGGCGCGTCCACTGTCGTTGACGACAGTGTCCCTGTGGATAGTGGGGATGATTCCGGCGTTTCGTCAGGTCGTGAGCCGCAGGACCGTCTCGCGAGCGTTTGGGAAGCGCGAGAGCAGAGTCGCTTGTGAACCGAGATCGAAGTCGGCGAAGTCGAAGCCCGGCGCGACCGTGCAGCCGACGAGGCAAAAAGCCGAACCGGGCTCAGGCTCGGCGCCGAACCAATACCGCGCGGGAACGGCGTGCTGCAGGAGCTGGCCCTTGGAGGCGTCGGGCCCGAGGATGAAGTCCTCGATCTTTCCTTCCGGCGAGATCTGGGTCAAACGCAGCGCGCCGCCGAGGTGGTAGTGCCAGAGTTCATCGGACTTGATTCGATGCAATCGGGACTTTTCGCCGGCGGGAAGAAGGAAGAGAATTCCCGTCGAGATCGGGCGCGTGACGCCTCCGCGCGTGGTCATCGTCTCGGCGCTGCGGTACGTTTCCCGGAAGAAGCCGCCCTCGGGATGCGGCTCGAGCCCGTAGGCTTCGACGAGCGCCTTGCTCAACAGCCGATCGCGCGGGAGATCACGAGGCGCTGGATCTCCGACGTGCCCTCGCCGATCTGCAGCAGGCGCTGGTCGCGGTAGAAGCGCTCGACGTCGAATTCCTTCATGAGGCCGTAGCCGCCGTGGATCTGCACCGCTTCGTTGGCGACCCGCTGCGCCACCTCGGAGCAGTACAGCTTCGCCATCGCGCTTTCTTTGCCAAACGGCTTTTTTTGATCCCGAAGCCAGCACGCCTTGTACAAGAATATTCTTGCGTGTTCTATCTCCATCGCCATGTCGGCGAGCTTGAAGCTGATCGCCTGGAAGCGGGAGAGCGGCTTGCCGAACTGCACGCGCTTCTGCGCATAGGACAGCGCGAGTTCAAAAGCGCCTTGGGCGCAGCCGAGGCCCATCGCGGCGATGGAGAGGCGGCCGCTGTCGAGCGTCTTGAGCATCTGGCGCGAGCCCGTGCCGCGCTTGCCGAGGATCGAGGAGTCGGGGACCACGACCTTGTCGAAGTAAAGCTCGGCGGTGTCGGAAGCGCGCCACATGAGCTTCTTGTGCATGCGCTTGGAGGTGAAGCCTTTCGTGCCCTTGGGCACGATGAAGCAGGTGAACTCCGGGTCGCCCGCCTCGTTGCGGTTGCTGACGGCCTGAACGATCACGCCCGCGGTCAGCTCGTTGGAGCCGTTCGTGATGAATATCTTCGAGCCGCTGATCGTCCAGGTCCCGTCGGGGTTCTGCTCGGCCTTGGTGCGCGAGCCGCGCGAGTCGGAGCCGGCGTCGGGCTCGGTCAGGCCGAAGGCGAAAAGGTGCTCGCCGGTGACGAGCTTGGGCAGCCACTCCTTTTTCTGAGCGTCGGTGCCGAAGTAGAGGATCGGCGCCACGCCGAGGGAGACGCCCGCGGCGATCGTGGCCGCCTGCGAACCGTCCACGCGCGCGAGCTCCTCGACTGCGATGCAGTAGGACGTGTAGTCGAGGCCCGAGCCGCCGTATTCCTCGGGCACGATGAGCCCGAACACGCCGAGCGCGCCCATCTGTCGCGTCAGGTCCGCGGAGAACTCCTCTTTTTCGTCGAGGTCGTGCGCGAGCGGCTTGATCTTCGCCTCCGCGAACTTGCGGACCGTGTCGCGGATGTCCTTCTGCGCGTCGCTGAGCTCGAAATCCATTCTGGTTCTCCAAAACTGCAAACTGCAAGGCCTGACACTGCAAAACGCATTGTAGCGCATCCGCGGCCGAGGTTGTATCGCGCGACGAACTGGGCGAATAGGATTTTGTAGGATAGGCCCCTCATGAAGCACGCCGCGCACCCTCACGAGAAGCCGCATCACTCCCACTGGCCGCTCGAGACTTTGTTGTTCGCGTTCGTCCTCGCGCTGGGGCTGCGCTCGGTGCACGCGCCCGAGACCTGGATCCACCTGAAGACGGGCGCGAAGATCCTCGCCGAGCACCGCATGCCCAAGACCGATCCGTTCGGCTACGGCTCGGCGGGCGCGGCCTGGACGACCGATTCCTGGCTGTTCGACGCCGCCGCCGCCAAGCTCGACCAGGTCGGCGGCGTAAGCGCGGTCGTGCTCGTGAAGAGCGTCACCGCGGCCGCGGCGTTCGCGCTGATGCTGCCGATCAATCACGGGAGCCCCCTCGCGGCGGCTTCGCTGCTCGCGCTGGGCGCCTGCGCGGGCTGGACCGGGCTCGTCGAGGCGCCCGCTGTCTTCGACCTCCTGTTCTTCGCGCTGTTCATCCGGCTGTTCCGCCCGCGCCATCGCTTCCACCGCAAGCAGGGAGCCGCGGCCGCGATCCTGACCGCGCTGTGGGCGAACGTGCACGGCGCGTCGGCGCTGCTCGCGCTCTGGATCGTCGGCCTCAAGGTCTTCAAGACGTCCCTGCGGACGACGGCGCGCGAGCGCCTCGCGTATTGGGCGACGCTCGCGGCCTGCGTGGCGACGATATCGTGGAACCCGCTCGGCTGGTCCGTCCTGGGCCGCACGTTCGCGGACGCGACGCGGGTCGTCGGCGGCTGGCCCGCGGATTGGGCCTCCCTTTATACGCTGTTCGCGGTCGCGGGCCTGGCCTCGTGCTGGTACACGCTCCAGCAGGAGTTCGTGACGACGATGGCCGCGGCGCTGATCATCTCGCTCTCGTTCGTCCTGCCGGGCCTCCGCTCGCTCGCGATCCTCGCCGCGTGCCCCGTCATCTCGCTCGCGCTCGGGCATTGGCTCAAGGCGCGCAGCGACACCTGGCCGCGCGTGCTGCGCTGGGCCGTGTTCGCGGTCGTGCTTCTCGCCGGATATCAGTATTTCGTCGCCCAGCCGCTGTCGCGCGTGCGCGGCTACGGCCAGCCCGGGCTCGCGGGCGCCGTCCATTACCTGAAGTCCAACGGCGTGGCGGGCCGCATGTTCAACGAGCCCGACGCGGGCGCCGAGTTGATCGGCCTTTCGGACCGGCCCGTGTTCGCGGACTCCCGCCACGGCGTCTATCCGGACTCCTTCAAGCGCGAGGCGGCGGCCTGGCCGCGCGTGTTCCGCCAGCTGGACATGGTCTACCGCTTCGACTACGCCGTGGTCTACAATCGCCGCGCCGGCTCGCCGGCCCGGATCATCGACGAGGATCCGTCGTGGGCCCTCGCTTACGCGGATGATCGGGCGCTGATTTTCCTGAAGAAGAACGGCGTGAACGCCGCGCTGATCCCGTCGCAGCCCCGGAGGCTCATCGCCCCGAACCGGATGTGGCCCGGGGAGATGGATCCGCTGCTGTCCGATAAGCGCTCGGCGGGCGCGGCGCTCGAGGAGCTCGACCGCTGGCTCCTGCAGGCTCCGGACTCCGCGCAGGCTCTGATCTGGAAGGCCTACGCGCTGGGACGGCTGGGCCGGTCCGACGAAGCCGACCGTCATCTCGAGCTCGCGCGCGAGCGCCCCCGGCTGCGGCGCGATCCCGAGCTCCGGGCCGCCTACGCGTTCGCGCTCGAGGCGCGAGACCGGCTGCCCGAGGCGAAGGCCTCCTACCACGCGGCGCTCGCGGCGGCGCGGCGGCTTGACGAGAGCCGGGGCGAAGCCGAGATCCTGCCGCGCCTCGCGCGGCTCAATCGCGAGCTCGGCGACGAGGAGGGCGCGCGCGCGGCCGAAGCCCGCGCGAAGGCCTTGCCCGGGCCGAACGAGCCCGTCGAGTGATCCTCCCTAGACAACTCCGCATGGGCCTGGTATACTCGGGGCTCTCCAAGGGATGAAAAACACGCTCGCGCGCCGTCTGTCCGCGGTCCTCCTGCTCGCGCTCGCCGCCGGCTGCAATCCTCCGAAGTACGCGACCTACGAGTCGATCAACAAAGACTACACCGCCGCCGTCCCTTGGGGCTGGCAGGTCGTGACCGACCAGCAGGACAACGATTTCGCCCAGGCCACCTTCATCGGCCCGTTCGACCCCGACTTCTACCTCGGCGCGCCGAGCCTCAGCGTGCGCTGGTACCGCCGCTATCGCCCGCATCGCCTCTCCGACGGCCGCCTCGAGATGTACGCCGGGCCCGACGACTTCATCAAGCAGACCCTGTCGATCGTCTACGGCCCGGAGTACGTGCTGCTGACCCTCGATGGCCGGCCCTCGTACGACAACGCGAAGCGCACGGAGATCATTCCCGATATCGTTCTCAAGAATTCCGGGCTCAAAGCGAAGGCTTTCGCGGTCGAATCCGCCGTGCCCGCGCCGGAGCAGAACCGCTGGGGGATCAGCGCCCAGACCGGCACGGACAAGCCTTTCGTGCTGCGTAAGCACGCGTACGTCGTCGTCCCGATCGAAGACGGCTTCTACGTCCTGACGTATCCGGCCACGGAGCGCGGCTACCAAAATTTCCTGGACAAGTTCGCCGGCCTGATGGGCTCCTTCATGCCGGTGAGCGCCGGACCCGGCGGACCGAAGATAAGGGTTCCCGGCCCGCGAGCGTCCTAGCTGGACCCCCTGGCCCTCCCGTCGGGCCTCTGCTACACTGAACTATGCCGTCCGCCGAAAAATCCCGCCTCTCCACCCGCGATATCCGGCTGTCCGCGACGATCCGCGCCAAGCCCGAGCTCGTTTACCGCAGCCTGACCTCCGCGCGCGAACTGACGCGCTGGTGGCTGCAGGGCGCCGAGACCGACGCGCGCAACGCCGGCCGCCTGCGCATGATCTGGCCGCGCGTCAAAGGACAAGACGGATTCGGCGAGCGCGAGGGCGTCTTCGTCGATCTCGAGCCCGCGCGCAAGGTCGCCTGGCTCTGGAAGCCCGCTCGCGGGGTAAAAGGCGCGCCGGCGCTGACCTCGATCTTCATCCTGCCCGCGCGCGGCGGCAAGAGCGAGGTGACGCTCCTTCATTCGGGCTTTCCCTCGGCCGTCAGCGCCGACGCGCTCTTTCAAGGCTACGCGCGGGCGTGGGAAGACGGCCTCGCCAAGCTCAAGCTCTATCTCGAGACGGGACGCACCTGCAAGCTCGAGTCTCTCGATCTCGAGACGGTGCGAATCCTCACGACGAAGTCCAAGAAAAAATGAACGGGTTGACGATTCTGCTGGCGGTGGTTTCCGGGGCGGCCGTCGCGGTCGTCATTTGTTACCTCATCTTCTTCTCCTCCCGCAAGAACGAGGACGCGGGCCGCGTCCAGATGCGCGAGGATTTTCGCGCGCTGCTCGAGCTCGCCGAGCAGAAATTCGAAACGGAGCGCGTCAAGCAGAAGAGCGAGCTCGAGGAAAAGAAAGCGTCCGTCGAGAACACGGTGGACAAGCTCTCCGATCGCCTTAAGAACTATGAGGACATGGTGCGCCGCTTCGAAGCGGACCGCACGCAGAAGTACGGCTCGCTCGAGAAGGGGCTCAAGGACGCCACCGAGCAGACCGCCAAGCTCGCCTCCTCGACGGAGGGCCTGCGCGCGCTGATGGACAACTCGCGCGCCCGCGGCCAATGGGGCGAACGCATGGCCGACGACATCCTGCGCGCCTCCGGTCTGGCCGAGGGCGTGCAGTATCGCAAGAATCGAGCCCTCGACACCGCCGCGACGCGCCCCGACTTCACGTTCCTGCTTCCCGAGGGAAAGAAGCTGAACATGGACGTGAAGTTCCCGCTCGACAACTGGCTGAAGCTGATACACGCCGAAGGCGAGGATGATCGATCCAAATGTAAGAAGGATTTCGAACGCGACGTGAAGAACCGCATCAAGGAGCTCCAGGGCCGGGGCTACATCAGCGTCGACGAAGGCACGCTCGATTACGTTCTGCTTTTTATTCCCAATGAGCAGGTTTACGGCTTCATTCAGGAGAATTACCCCGGGCTCGTCGACGATGCGTTGGCGCAAAAGGTCGTCCTATGCTCGCCGTTCACGCTTTATGCCGTGCTCGGCGTCATTCGCCAGTCCTTCGACAACTTCCATTTCGCGCAGGCGACCCAGGAAGTGATCAAGCTGATCTCGCACTTCTCGACGACCTATGAGACCTTCAAGGCGCGCTTCCAGAAGCTCGGGGAGCAGGTCGGCAAGGTCGGCGAGCTCTACTCCGACATCGAGCAGACGTCCTTCAAGCGCCTCGACGCCTCCATCGCGAAGATAGACCGCGTGCGCAAGGGCGAGGGCGGAGCCGCGGTCCCGAAAGCCGACGCGCCCGCCATTCCCTCCGATCCCGCTTAGAGCGGGTCGACGCCGCGCAGCGCGACGCGCTGAGCGGGGGTCAGGAACGAGTCCACCTTCTCCCACGCCGAGATGAGGCGCTGGGCGTCCACGTGGGCCGAATCCGAGGCGGCTCGAGCGGCCCGGGCGTCGAACGTCTGGGCCTCCATGATCCGTTTGAAGTTCCGGTTCCAATTCTCATCGGAGGTCTTGGCCTCGACGCGGAAGGCGTCCCACGCGGGGCGCTGGGCCGGGGTCGGCGCGATCGCGGCTTCAAGCCGGTCGAGCCCGCCGCTCGCCACGACGTTGGGCTTGCAGGCCGTCAGCGACAGCAAGACGAGAAGGATTCCCGTTCGGTTGACCATGCCTAAATGATAACAGTCGTTTGACGGAGCCGCCAGACTCCCAAAGAGAAGCACCCGGCCCTTTCGGACCGGGTGCTTTGTGTCCCGGGCTGCTCTGTATTAGAGCTTGACGACGCCGGCGGCCTTCGGGCCCTTATCGGTCTGGAGCAGATCGTACTGGACCGCCTGATTCTCGGTCAGGGAGCGGAAGCCGTCGGACTGGATCGCGCTGTGGTGCACGAACACGTCCGCGCTGCCGTCGTCCGGAGTGATGAAACCGAAGCCCTTCTGGTCATTGAACCACTTCACTTTGCCTTGCATGCTAGTACACCTCGTATTGCGACTTGCGCGAGCCCCTCGGAGGGCCTCCTCGACGACGAATCGGCGAGAACTGAAAAAATTATACCACGAGAGCAGCGTCCGTCAAGTGCCATTTATTAGCGATTCAGGGGGTTATTTTGGCGCCCTCCGTAATGGTGCCTGGCCTAACGATAATGACGGTATTTGGCTGGACGCAGGCGGAGAATCCTGTCATTATCGTTAGGCCAGGCACCTCCTTCGGCCGCTAGCGCGGCTTTTCGAGGCGGCGGCGGCGGCGGGATTCGGCGGCGGCCCAGACTTCTTTGTCTTCCGGGGTCTCGAGGAGGAGGGCCGGGATGGGGGAAGGGCGGCGGTCGGCGTCGACAGCGACCATCGTCACGAGGCAGGAATTGGTGTGCACGCGCGTGCCGCCGGGCATGTCCTCGGCGTAGACCTCGACGCCGATCTCCATCGATGATCGGCCGGTGTAGTTGACCCGCGCTTTGGCGATGAGGAAGGTTCCGACGCGGATCGGCACCAGGAACTCGACGCGCTCCATGGCGACCGTGACCACCGGCTTGCCGGAATGGCGCATCGCGCAGACCGAGGCCGCCTTATCCACCATCTGAAGGACCTTGCCGCCGAAAACCGTGCCGTGCATGTTCGCGTCCGGGGGGAACATGAGGTCGGCGACGTCCGAGAGGGACTCGCGGGCGGGCTTGGGGGGGAGGGCGGGGCTCTTCTTAGCGGGCATACTTGCCGGGGCGGCGATCCTCGAAGAGGTCGCACGCGGGGTGGACCCTCTTGTTCTTGGCGGTCCAGGCGTCCACCGTGACGACGGCCGCGGCGGGCTGGTCGGGGCCGAGGCGGACGAGCAGGGTCCCGTTGGGCGAGACCATCTGGGACTGGCCGATGTAGCGCAGGCCGCGCTCCACGCCGACGCGGTTGGCCGTCGCGGAGAAGACGCGGTTCTCGAGCGAGCGGATCTTCATGCCCTCGGGCGCCCAGGGAAGGACGAGGTTCGAGGGGTGAGCGATGACCTGGGCTCCCTTGAGGGCCAGCGTCCGGGCCGACTCCGGGAAGAACCAATCGAAGCAGACCATCACCCCGACGGAAACGTCCTTGACCTTCTCGGTCCAGAAGCCCGTGTCGCCGGGCGTGAAGAACTTCTTCTCGCCGCCGAACAGATGGGTCTTGCGATAGACGCGGCTCTTGCCGCCCTGCGCGAGCACGGCCGAGTTGTAGAGCTTCGCTCCCGCTTTTTCGGGGAAACCCGCGACGATCGCGCATTCGCGGCTCGCGGCGTACGCGCGCAGAAGGCCGATCAAAGGCCCGTTCGCCGCCTCGGCGCACTTAGCGGCCTCTTTCCGGGTCTTGAAGTTGTAGCCCGACGCGAAGAACTCGGGCAGCACCCAGAGGTCCGCGTCCTGCTTGTCCATCAGCTCGAAGCACGCCTTGAGGTTCTGCTGCGGCTTGAGGAACTTCGGCGAATTTTGGACGACGCCGAGTCGGAATTCCATTGCGCCGATCCTACCAAAAATCGAAGAAGTCCGCCTTCCCGGATGGTGTCAGGCCTTGCAGTTTTCAGTATTTCCCGGATCTGTTCACATACGAAATACTGCAAACTGCAAGGCCTGACACCTAGCCACCTACCAGAATCGAAGAAGTCCGCCTCCCTGGGAAGAGAGGCGGACTTCTGCCGTCGAACCGCGGTTGAGGGGGCGTTACTTCCTGTCTCCGCGTTGCGCCGTCTTCCGGGATCCGGGATTGGACCGGGAGGAGGAGGAAAGCGCTTGTAACCACAGGGTAGCCGACAAGCGCGCCCGCGACGAGGGTCGCCGGAACCAGGCGGGTCTAGGTCTAAAGTCCTATATCCGACGTTGGCCTTCCTTTATAGAATCGTAGCGTGAAGAAAGAGGCGCTGTCCTGGTGGCGGATGCACCTCGAGGACGACCCTCGCCGCCCGCACTCCCAGATCAAGACGCAGATCGACGGAGTCGAGCGCTTCATGCGCCTCGAACCGCGCTCGCGCGTGCTCGACCTCGGCTGCGGCTCGGGCCGGCGCACGATCGAGCTCGCGCGCCGCGGACATCGCGTGCTCGGCGTGGATCCCGACGAACGCGCGCTGGCCGTCGCCCGCGCCTCGGCCAAGGGCGAGAAGCTCCACACCCATTTCATGAAGGCCGACGTGCGCGCGATCCCGTACCGCGCGGAGATCGACGCCGTCGTCAGCCTCGACGGAGCCTTCGGCCAGCTGCCGAACGATCGCGACGACCTGCGCTGCCTCGAGGCGGCGCGAAAGGCGCTGAAGCCCAAAGGGCTTCTGCTGCTCGATACGCTCAATAAGGAGTGGCTCATGCGGCATTTCGAGCCTAATTATTGGGAGCAGGGGGAAGAAGGCAAAGGCGCGGTCGTGCTCGACCAAATCAGCTTCGACTTCGAGCGCGGACGCCTCGACAACCGGCGCGTGATCGTCGACGCCGACGGCAAGCGCACGCCTTCGTTCGTCAGCATACGCGTCTACGCGCTCACCGAGCTCAAGGCGCAGCTCGAGCGCGCGGGCCTCGTCTACCGGCAGTGCTGGGGCGGCTTCGACGGCTCCGCCTATGCGATGGACAGCCCGCGCGTGATCGTGCTGGCCGAGAGGCCGGCGGACCGCGCCGCGAGGCCCGTCGATCCCGACGGCGACCTGCCGACCGCGATCCGGATCAAGGGACGCAGAAAGAGATGAGGCGCCGAGCGCTCGCGCCCGCCGCATGCGCGGGCGCGGCGCTGGCGGCCATGCTGTTCGCGTCGCGCCTTCCCGCGTCGCTCGACTTCATCCTGCCGCGGCGCCCCGGCTGGCCGATGTTCGCCGCCGCGTTCGAGGCGCTGTCCGCCCCGGCGTTCCAAGCGGTCTATTCGGCGCTCGCGGCCCTGCTGCTGGCGGGCGCCGCCGGCCGCTTCCTCGTCCTGGCCGCCGCGTGCGTCCGCGGGCGGACATGGTCCGCGCGGGACCTCGCCTCACGCGGGCTTGCGCTCGGGCTGCTCGTATTCTTGACCCGGAGATGGTTCGCGGTCTGGTTCGACCTCTCGCAGAAGTTTTGGTTCCCATTCAGCTCGTTGAACCCGCTCGAGCCGTTTATGAACCTGGCCGTATGCTCCGCGCTTGCGTTCGGCTCGATCGTCGCGGCGCTCGCGCTGCTCGGCTCGCGCCCGCCTTCGGCGCGCCGCGCGCTGCTCGTCTGGGCGGTCGCCAACGCGCTCGCCGCCGTCCTCGCGCACGCGCTGCACCGCGTCTGGAGCCCGTCGAGCGCGGCCGTGATCGCGGGAGCGTCGGCCCCGGGCGGGGTCCGCCGCCTCTTCGTCGTTCTAACCGAGGAAGAAGGGCGCGCGAACCAGATGGCCTACGACCTTCCCGTTCCGGCTGACTTCGGATATCTGGATCAGGTCGAGCACGATCTCGAGAAGCCCGACGTCGGCAGGCTCGACGTTCTCCGCGCTCTTTACGAGGCGCGCGCGAAGCTCATGGACCCCGCGGGCCTGCGGCGCGCCCTGATGCTCGGCATAAAGCATGGCGACCCGCTCGCGCTTTCGCTCCTGCTCGAGCACCTGTCCGCGGCTCCGCCCTCGCCCGGGGCCTTGGGCGCGCTAGGGGCGCTGGCCGATGAGAAGACGTATCGGATCGGATCGACTGGCGCATCGCGCATCGCCCTCGCGTACGCGCGCCTAGGCGACGCGGCGCAGGCGGCGGTCTGGGCCAGGCGCGCCGCCGAAAGACCGCGCGGCATTCCCGCGGGGCTTCTGGACCTGGGGCGCGGCGGCGCGCTCAGGCCCGGGCGGATCGCGGGGCGCGTCGAGGGAGTCATGCCCGTCAAGCTCGCGCTATATCGCAAGGCCGAGCCGGCCGCGCCCTACCTGCTAGACGCCGGAGCTCTCGTCGCGTCCGCCTCGCCGGACGACCGGGGCCGCTTCTCGTTCGGGGGCCTGCCCGCCGGACGCTACTATCTCGCGTTCGCTTTCCAGGTCACCGTGGCGCGGCGCGGTGAGATCCGCGTGCTGGGACATCGAGGCGACCTGACCATCGACGCCGGCCGCGCTTCCTTGGAGCTTCCTGCCTTTGTGATATCATCGGTGACCCCGTGATCTCCCTCATTCTATTGAGTGTTGGCGCCGTCTGCTCGGTCGGCGCGGTCATTTACGGTTTTTACGGGATCGCGCGATTGGACGGAGACTCCCAGGCGCAGAACGGCGCGATCGTCCTTGGGGTCGGCGGGGCGATGTTCATCTTCAGCGGAACGACGCTCATGTTCCCGGCGGCCGCGGTCATGGCGGCGGGCGCGTTGATGAGCATGAACGTCGTATCGTCGGAATGGCTGGGCGGCGATGATTCCGATAACGACCAGCCCGCGCGCCCCGCGCTGGGCTGGATACTCATGATCCTATCTTTTCCGATACTCGCGGTCGGCGCCCTGCCGTTCTGGATGAACGTCATCCTCCTCGTCGGCGGTGAAGCGATCTCTCCCTTGGTGGTGTTCGTCGGACTGGCCGCGCTTATGCTTGGCGGTTGGCTATTCGTCTCCGGTTTCGAGATGAGCGGCCTGCGCCGCGGACATGCCCTTCTGCGCGGGGGAGTCTTCGCCGCGGCGATTCTTTGCGGGAGCTGGTTTGCGATTTTCATCGGGACTGCGATCGCAAAGGGGGCCCTACAGCGGCTGACTGGCCCCGCCTCGGTCGAGAAATCCTCTTAGCGCCGGACAGACTTCAGGCTCGCGGCGTTTTTCCCGCTCTGAACGACAACCTCGACCACGGCGCCGACCGGACGTCCGACGTCCTCGACCGCCATCCCCTTTTCGGTCACGAACACGAAATCGGCGGCGAGCGCTTCCATTAGCGACGATCGCGTCGGGACGTCGCGGCGCAGCACCCCGAGCCCGAGAAGCAGCGACACGTCGGCCGGGGCGCCAAGCACGGCGACCCGCTCGCCGTCGCGCGTCAGCGCGAGCGCCTCTCCGAAAGCGCGGATGCGCGAATACTGCTCGACGTCGTTGACGTACGCACTGCGCGCGGCCCAGAGGACCGGCTGCCGAAGGATCGCGAGGCAGAGCGCCGCGGCGGCCGCCTTGCCGATAAACCGGGAAGGAAGGCGCGCCAGCAGGTCCTCGAAAGCGCGCGCGAACAGGACCGACGCTATCAGCATGCAGACGAACAAATAATGGAAGCTGCTGAAGTCGCCGCTTCCTGAGATGCAGCGATAGAGCCAGATTACGGCCGTATAGCCGGCGGCCGCCGCCGGCCAAAGCCAGCGACCGGCGTGAGCGCCGGGACGCCGCGCCTCGAAGAGCGCGCCGTACGCCGCGATCGCGGCGAAAGGAAGCTCGCAAAAAAAGAAGAGGCCCGACTTCGTTGGCAGCGGCAGCCAGTCCCGGAAGGGAATCTTCGCCGCGTCGCGAGCCAGGCCCGAGAGCAGGCCGGCCTGGCGCGCGGCGAGCCCGTATAGCTTCGCGAACGGAGAGGAACTGTCCATGCCGGCGACGTCCCAAAACGCGAAGAAGTCCTTCCAATCGAGGAGGCGCGACGAGCAGGCCAGCGCCAGAAGCGCCGACAGGCAGAAAACGGCGGCGGCCCGCGGCCGGCGCTTACCGGGGCGCCGAACGACGAAGCTCAAGAGGCCGATGACCGGCAGCGGCCAAAGAAGATGGAATTTCGTGCTGAGCGCGGAGACCGCCGCCGCGCCCGCGAGCGCCGCCGCTCCATACGCGCGGCCGCGCCGCCCGGCAGTGAGGTTTTCTTCGCAGCTCCACAGGAGGAGAAAGGTCGCGAGAAAGAAGCAGGCCATGAACGGCTCCACGGAGACGCGCGTCAGATAATAGACGACCGGCAGGGACGTCGCGTAGGCTAAAACCGCGATCATCGCCGCGCGTTCGCTTTGAAGCAGTCCTCGCGCGAAGCTCAGCATGAGCCGGAACGAGATAAGGTGCGCCGCTATCGCGCAGAGCTTGGAGAGAAAGAAGACCTGGACGATGTTTTTCGCGATGAAGCTCGTGAACTCGACGCCGGGGGAGGCGAACAGTCGGAAGTAAGCCGACTGGAGCGCGTGGAGGAGCAGTTGCATCGGCAGTCCCGGATGGCCCGGATAGAGCAGCCGCCCGCCGAAGCTGTAGAGCTCATGTGCGCTCGCGATGTAGAAGCCCGCCGGATCGGAGTGGCTCCACATGAGGTTGCCGAAGACGGCGTCGGGCATCGCGCCGCAGGGCGCCCGCGCGCTCCAGACGGCGCCGAACGCGAGATAGACGCCCGACAGCGCCGTCAAAGCCCGCGTGGAGCCCCGCATGCCTTGAGTGTAGCGCTTCTCGTGAGGGGAGTTTGGCAGAATACCCGCTTATCGCGGCGCTGCAGTGTATCGGTAAGTCGGGTTGGGGCTGATGGCCGGGAGCTCGAAGAAATCGGTGTGCTCCGTGCCGCTGCGAGCGTGAAAGCGCTTCGCGAGGTCGTTCTGGGGGAACAGCGTGCCCGGAAACCAGCCGCTGTCGATGACATATGAGAACGTCGCGCCCGAATCGTTGGTGATGATGACAATGTTCGCCACATGCTCCTCGCCCGATGAGCCGCTGGCGCTGACATGCTGCGACAACGTCCTTTTGATGTTGAGCTCATCGAAGACGACGTTGAAGGCCTGCGCGTGCGAGCGGCAGAAGGAGCGTAACCCGTCGAATTTGAAGTTCTTGAAGAACTGGTGAACCCCCGCGGAGATGCAGCCGACCTGATCCCAATATTCCTTGTACGACGCCTTACAGCGATTCGCGATCATCTTAGCGTCTGAAGCCTTGAAGGGATCCATCAGGGGACTGAGAAGAGGGCCGAAGGGAAGGGGGGTTTCATAGATAAATACCCCGATTGCTTTGTTCAGCGTCGACGGCTGTTTCGCCCAGGAGTACAAGCGCTGGCGGTTCGAATCATTCCAAAGATCGCCGACCTGCACCTGCGTGGAATAAGGCGCCATCCGGATGTCCGCGTACTGAGCGGCGAATGAAGGCTGAACCGAGACCGCGAGCGCGGTCGCAAGAGACAGCCTCCTGATCGTCCGATGTAATCGCATCTGAACCAGTATAAGCTGGCTGCGGAAAAAATCAAGGGACCGGCTACTCCAAATATCTGCGCGACCTGTTTTAGGCTAGAAGCGCACACCTCATGAGCTTGCGCGATTTTGGAATCCAGGGTATGCTTCGGCGATGTCCGACAACACAGAGATACAGCCCGACGATTCGCAGTCGGCCTCCGCTCGGATGTCCATGCCCAAGGACGTCGAGCAGCACCCGCAGGCTCCCAAAATTCCCGGCTACGTGCTCGTCGCCACGATCGGCAAGGGCGCATTCGCCGAAGTATGGAAGGCATGGCAGGTCCGCACCCACAAATGGGTCGCGGTCAAGGTCTTCATTCAGAAGACGGGAGTCAACTGGCTCTTTCTGCAGCGCGAGGTGGAGAGGCTGATCCGGCTCGACAAGCATCCGCATATCGTCTCGCTGCTCGACGCGGACCTGGAGGGAGAGATTCCCTACTATGTGATGGACTACATGGAGGGAGGCTCGCTCGAGCAGTTCGTCGACCCGCGGCGGGCGATCGGCCCCGCCCAAGCCGCGCTTTGGATGGAGGAGATGGCCCAGGCGCTGGCGTACGTCCATGCGAAAGGCCTCATCCACTGCGATCTCAAGCCCGCCAACGTGCTGCTCGACGGGGAAGGCCACGTGCGCCTGGCCGATTTCGGGCAGTCGCGCATCGTGACGGATTCCTCCGGCGCGCTGGGCACGCTCTTTTACATGGCGCCCGAGCAGGCGGTGATGGTCAAGGCGGGGGAACCTCTGCAGCCCGACGTGCAGTGGGACGTCTTCGGCCTCGGCGCGACGCTGTGGGCGATCGTTACCGGGCGCGTCCCGCGCGGCGACGAGGCCGGGCGCGACGCTCTGGACGCCGCGCCCTCTCTTGAGGCCCGCCTGGCCGTCTATCGCCGGATCGTGACGGCGCGCAGCCTCGCGAATTGCCAGCTCGAGAATCCCTCGATCGACGAGGACCTGGCCGCCGTCATCGATCGCTGCTCGGACGCGACGTCCCTGCTCCGCTATGACGCCGTGCAGGATGTGCTCGCCGACCTGGGTGCCCGGCGCGAGAACCGTCCGGTCAAGCCGTTGGCGCACCGCGCCGGCTACCGCGTGCGAAAGTTCGCACGGCGCAACGCCGCTCTCGTCGCTTTGGGCGCGTTCGCCGGCGCCGTCCTGGCGGGAGCCTTCGCGCAGATCATCAAGGAGCGCGACTCGGTCCGCCGGGAGCTGAGCGTAGCTTACCTCTCTCGCGCTCAGCGCGCGGCTCGCGACGCCGATTGGGCCGCCGCGGCGCTGCTCAACGCTCAGGCGAACAAGATCTATCCCTCCGACGTCGCGCGCTGGAACGCGGCGTCGGGGCTTGCCGACCTGGCCGTGCCGGCGGCGGTCATCTCGACCCCGGATCCCAAAGCGGGCGGGATCTTCCTCGCTCCCGACTTCAAGACGATCCTGATGGCGGGGACCACCGAGGTGGCGCTGGTCGATTTTAAGACACGCCTTCCGATCGGAGACCGGATCGTTCCGGGCGACGTGCTGAGGTCCGCCGCTTACTCGGCCGACGGCGGGTTCGTCGCGACGGCCAATGACCGCGGCGAGCTCCGGCTCTGGGACGCGCGGACGGGCCGGCCGGCCGGCCCCGTCATCAAGAAAGCCGACGAAAAGGTCAAGGATAAGTTCATGCTCGGGCGGATGCGTCTCATCGGTTCGGTCGAAGGCGGCCGCCTCGCCGTGGGCGCCGGCGGCCGCACGATCTTGTCCTCCGTCTACAACGACGTCGCGCGGCAGTGGGACCCCAAAAGCGGGAAGAAGCTCCGGGAAGGCGCGTGGCCGAACAGCGTCGAGAACGTCGTTTACAGCAGAGACGGCACGGCCGCGGCCGGCATCGGCTACTCGGGCGTCGCCGTTTGGAAGACCGGCGACGGCTCTCATACCCTTCTGAAGCTCGACGCGCCCGGGTTCTCTGTCGCGTTCAGCCCCGATGGCGCGAGGTTGGCCACCGGCGGCGAAGACGGATTGTCGCTGTGGGACCTGAATACCAATACGCGCATCGGCCGCTGGGACGCGGGCAAGGCCGTGGTCACCGCTGTCGCGTTCAGCTCCAAGGGCGATCTGGCCATCGGCTGCCAGGACGGCCGCGCGGTCCTATGGGACGTCGCGAAAGGCGCCGCGACGGGGCGTTGGATGATGCACCCCGAACCGGTCACGACGATCCTCTTCAACGTGGACGGCTCGTCTCTGGCGACCATAAGCGACCGAACCCTTCGGCTCTGGGATTTGAAGAGCGGCTGGTCCCGCCGGCGGGAATTCACGCTGCCCGGCTACTACCCGAACGCCGAGGTCGCCACGTATACGGCCGACGGCCGCTACATCATGACCGTAGCGGGCACGTCCAGAGATGTGGAGAGATATGACGCCGTCACTCTCCGCCCGGAGGGCAAGCCCCAGGTGCTTCCCAAGACCGAGATGATCTCCAAGGTCACCTTCAATCCCGACCGAACCGCGGGGCTGCTGACCGATTATAAGAACGGAAGCCGTCTTTGGGATTTCCGTTCGGGCAAGATGATCGGCGCGCGTGAAGTGCATGGAAGCGGCGTCGTTGGAATCACCCTCGTCGTGTTCAGTCCAGACGGACGCAGCGTGCTCACGGTCCCGTGGGAGGGGCACTCGCGGCTCTGGGATGCCGGAACGGGAGCGCCGCTCGGCCGGCCGCTTGTGCACGCCGGCCCGGTCCGCGGCGCCGCCTTCAGCCCCGACTCTCGCTGGGTCGTCACAGGCAGCACCGACACGACGGCTCGCATCTGGGACGCGCGAACCGGCGAAGCGATCGGCCGCGCTCTGCCGCATGCGCGCGAAGTGTACCCGATCGCCGTCAGCCCCGACGGCGATACGATCGCCACTTCGACGTGGAACGACGTTCAGCTCTGGAGTGCGAAGACGCAGGCTCAAGTGGGGAGGCCGTTCGCGCATCCCTCGACCGTCATGAACATGACCTTCAGCCGCGACGGTCGAAAGCTTCTCGTCGGAGCGGCCGACCACAAGGCGCGCCTATGGGACGTGCGAAGCCATAGCCCTATCGGCAAGGCGATGTCTCACGACAGCTTCCTTCACGCGCTGAAATTCAGCCCTGACGACAAGCTCGTGCTCACGAGCAGCTGGGACAAGACCGCGCGCGTTTGGGACGCGGCGACCGGTGAGCCCGTCGGAGAGCCCATGAGATTTCCGGAGGGCGTGACCTACGCGGAATTCAGCCCGGACGGAAAGACGGTGCTCGCCGGGGGCGGCGGCAGCGGCAACGTGACCTTATGGGACGTCTCCTGGCTCGGCGAGCTGGCTTCACCGGACGAAGTCGTTCGGCGCGCTCAAGCCGTCACACTGCGCCGCCTAAACGAGCGCGGAGACGTCGAGGTCTCCGCGCCGGCTCCATGACGACGCATGCCCTCGAGTGCACGCGCGATGGCGTAGCGTGCGGCCGCTTCTCCCTCGTTGAAGGCTCGGCGCTTCGCGTCGGGCGCGGTGAGGAGGCCGGCGCGCGGATCGCGGACGAGCCGTTCCTGAGCCGCGTTCACGTCGAGCTCTCGCTCGAGTCGGGCGCGCTGCGCGTGCGCAAGCTCGCGCAAGCCGCGAACCCCGTCTTTCATGACGGCTCGCAGAAGGACGAGTTCCGGCTGGAGCCCGGTGAATCCTTCACGATCGGGACGACGCGCCTGCGCTTCATCGCCGACGGCCCGGCCGCGCTCTCACCCTCGAAGCCCGTCCCGGCCGGCGAACCGGCTCCCGCGTCGCGCCGTCTGATGGAGCGGGACGAGGTCTACGCCGTCTCCGATCGCATGCGCCTCAAGGATCTGCTCGAGCTGCCCGAGATCCTGCAGTCGAAGGACCGCAACGAGTTCTATCTCCACATCGCCTCGATGCTGAGGATGGCGACCGGAGCCAAGTGGGCCGCCGTCATCTCGGGCGACTCGCGAATCCTCGGCCGCGACGCCGCGCGCGATGACGAGTCGTTCGGGGTAAGCGCCACGCTTCGTGAACAGGCCGTCCTCGCCGCGCCGCGCCCGGTGTTCTATTCGTGGCGTCAACCGGCCGCCGATCTCGCGGCCACCGCGCATGAGGGCATCGATTGGGCCGTTTGCGCCGCCGTCGAGCTTCCCGGCGGAGAGAAGCTCCTGTTCTACGCCGCGGGCTCCGGCGGAGCCGCGGAAGCGTCCTCCCCGGCGAACCTGGACACGACGCGCTATATCGGGCTCGTCGCCGACATCGTGGGCCGGAGCCTCTCCGTCCGGCGCCACGAGGAGTGGGAGACGCGGCTGCGCCGCTTCTTCGCGAAGCGCGTCGCCGACCAGCTGCTGGCCGGAGGCGATTTCCAAGCGCTCGAGCCCAAGGCGGCGGACAGCACGGTGCTCTTCTTCGATATCCGCGGCTTCTCGAAGCTGGCCGAGGCCTGCGAGGACATCCTCGTCTTTCAAAGGCAGCTTCAGCGCGTGATGACCGCCATGACCGACGAGATCCTCAAGGAGGACGGAGTCGTGCTGCAGTACATGGGCGACGGCATCCTGGCGTGCTGGAACGTGCCTCGCCCGGAGGCCGATCACGTGGACCGCGCCTGCCGCGCCGCTCTCTCGATGCGAAAGCGGCTCGCCGAGATCGAGCCGTCGATGCGGTGCGGCATCGGGCTCCATACGGGCCGCGTCGTCGCGGGGACGATCGGCTCGGAGCAGATCTTCGCCTACGGCCTCATCGGCACCGTCATCAACCAGGCCTCGCGCGTCGAGGGCATCACGAAGACCGTCGGCGCGCCGATCCTCGTCACGCGGGCGATCGCCGAAAAGCTGACGCCGGGCAGCGGCGCCTCCGCGACGCTCCTGGGGCTGTTCCGGCCCGCCGGGATGACGGCTGATCTCGAGCTGTACGAATTGCGGGCCGGCGCTCGCGACGCCGATCGCGCCGCCGCATTCAGCGCGGCGGCCGAGGCTTTGCGCGCGGCGCGCTGGGCCGACGTCGCGCCGGCGCTCTCCGCGCTGCCCGCGGACGACGGGCCCGCACGCTACCTCGCGGCTTATGCCGAGAAGTGCTCGAGCGTCCCGCCGCCCGCCTGGCGCGGCGTCATAGAACTCGGCGAAAAGTAAGGCTTACTTCGCGCCGACCTTGTAGATGGTCCCGCGATGGAGCACCGTCACCTCGGAGCCGAGCGCGAAATAGCGCGCGAGCCCGGGGTCCTTCGACAGAAGGTCGAAGTACGCGGCGCCGCGCGCCGTCACCTCGACCGTTCGTAGCGACGCGGCTTCCGGCGCCTCGGCGTCCGCGTCGATCCACGTTCCGCCGCGCCGGTAGAACGTCTTGCCGCCGATCGTGCGCGTCTCGACCGAGGCGAAGCCCTTGTCCTTGTTCTCGTCCCGAGCCTTCTTCTCCATTTTCGCCAGCATCATCGCCGGCGCGTCGAACGCCCCCTTCGCTCCCGACGAGCCGCGAAGGGCCGAGACCGCGGGCGAGCGGCCGCTCATCGCTCCAAACGCCATGGAATCGGACTGCGCCTCGGCGGCCGAGCCCGGGGCCCCTCCGAAGCCGCTCGAGAGAGCGTTCGCCGACAGCGCGTCGAACCTCCGGCGGCCTTCGTTCTCGGCGCGGCGCAGGTCCGTTCCCTCCTCGGTGACGAGGAACGACGTGTAAGGCGTGACGATGCCGTGCTTCTTGGCGAGGCGCACGATCGACGACACGACCTCCGGGTCCGCGGGGCGCCCGGAGAGGCGGATGACGTCGAGCTCGTGACCGATCTTCTGCGCGGCCCACAGGCGCGGCAGGAAGGAGTTGCGCGAGCTCTCGGCCGGCAGGTCGACGGGGAACTCGAAGCGCGCGGGCTTGCCGTTGGCCTTGCCCGTCACGATCAGGGTTCCCTTGCCGCCCGCGCGGAAGCGGCCGTAAAGCGTCAGCTCGCCGCCGTGGAAGAGATCGGGAACGGGCCGCGGGAAGACCTGATCCACTTCGACGCCCCGCCATTCGACCTTCACGTCGCTGAGTGCGGGATGCGAGACCTTCTGATACAGCGACGAGACCTTTGCCTCGATATCCTCGTTGGGCGCCACGTAGTCGCGCGCGCCGCGTCCGCCCTCGGCCAATTTGTCGAGCAGCAGCGTGTTCACGTCCGAGCCCACGCCGAACGAGAAGATCCGGGCGCGCAGCGAGGCGTTGTCCTGCGACGCCTTGCGCAGCAGCGCTCCGGGGTCGGTCTGCCCGATCGTCGGGACGCCGTCGGTCATGAAGAACAGCATAGGCGTGATCCCGCCCGCCGTGTTGAGGAGCTTGAGGCCCTGGTCGAGCCCCGCCTCGATGTTCGTCCCGCCCGCGGCGTCGATGCGTTCGATATACCGTTTGGCGCGCGCCTTGTTCTCCGGAGTCGCGGCGAGCAGCGAGCTCTCCTCGAGCGCGTTCCAGTCGGTCGCGAAGTCCACGAGGCCGAACCGGTCCTGCGGGTTCAGCGCGTCGACGCACCACGCCAAAGCCTTTTTCGCCTGCTCCATCTTTCCGCCCTCGGTCATCGAGCCCGAGCGGTCCACGACGAACACGACGGCTTTCGGCGCGGCCTTCGCTTCGGCCTCGAGCTTCGGCGACAGCGACAGGAGGAAGGTGCCGTCCTCTCCGGATTCGCGGTAAGCGAGGACGCCCGCGGCGAGGGGATCCTCCCGCATCGAGAACGTCAGAGCCAGGTCCTGCGGTCCGGCCGCGCCTTCCTCGAAGCTGATCGTCGCGCCGTGGTCGCCATCGCGGGTTATCCTGGCGTCGGCGTTCGAGGACAGGATCGTGCGCAGAGGCCGAGTGGTCTTCAGCGCTATTCGCGCCGAGGCCTTGCCGCCTTCGCCCTGGGTGAAGCGCGCCGACCTCATCGGTACCGAGAGAGTCACGAGGCCGCCGCTCTTCGCGAGCGTTTGGGTCATCTTGAGCGTCGCGACGATCTCGCCGCGAGGCTCGATCGGGAACACCTTGGCGCGGAACATGCGTTCGCCGATGAGCTCGAGAAGGCCGGGGTCGATCGCGCGGCTGACGATGCTCTGGTAGATCGACGAAGCTTGCGTCGCCTCGAGCAGCTCGCCTTTGGTCTCCTTGCCTCCGATCACCATCGAGAAGCCCGACAGCGACGCGTCGGCCGGCAGCGGCACCATCAGCACTCCTTCAAGACGCCGGTCGGTCGGATTTCTAAATACGATCCGGTAAGAGAGCTCCGCTACCTGGTCGGTGATGGTCCCCTCGACGTGATAGCCGGTCATCGTCACGGGCGAGGCTTCGGAGGGAAGGATGGGCGCCGGCCGGGGTCCCGGAAGCGGCACCGGCATGGGTCTCGGCCCGGGGCCGGGAAAGATCGGATGAGGCATCGGCATGCCGGGCAGGAAGGCGCGCAGGGCGGCGTTGGCGGCCCCGATGGGCCACGCGAGCAGCTGTTGAGCGGGGGCGGGAACGGCCAGACCGAGAACGAGAAGGGCGGACAGGGCGTTGCGTTTCATTTGAGCTCCTCCGTAACGTGGAGGTGCGACCCCGCCGGCGCCGAAAAGGTTCCAACCGAGCCTTTATTCGGCGAGCTTGACGACGACGGGCTTCGCGGAGAAGGGCACCGAGTGAACGCGCGCGGAGGAGTCCTCGAAGCCCGCGTCCTTATAAAGGACGACGATGAACTTCCTCCGGTGCTGGACGCTCACGATGCCGGAGCCCTGGGGACCCGCGAGAAAGATGGCCATCTGCTCCGGAAAATTGATCGTGGGGGGAGCGCCCGGGAGGCCCGCGGCCGCCCAGGCCGTGTAAAGGGCGTCGGCGCTGCGAAGCGCGAGCGCCTTCAAGACGGGAGCGCCCTCGCGTTTGGCCTTGGCGCCCGCCGAGCCGCGCACGGAGGACACGATGCTGGCCCGGCCGAGCCGCGCCGCTTCGGGCGAAGCTTGAAGCGCCATCATCTCGCGCCCGCCCGCCGAGAGCTTCTTGTCGTCGGACTCGGATTCGGGCTCGAGAATTCGCGCGATGCCCATGCGCTTCTTCTCGGCCTCGAAGCTCTTATAGAGCCGCTCGTTGATCGCCGAGCGTTCTTCCTCGCTCCGGGCGCTCACGGCTCCGTTATCGGCGAGAGTTCCCTCCGAAGCCGGCGCGGGAGCCGCGGGCGCGGCGGAGGGGGTCCTCGAGAAGGCCGGAGCGGGCTCCTCCGCGATCTCGACGGGCTTGCCGGGGGCATTCAGATGCTTTCCGAACGTCGAAGCCGAATCGGCCCCCTTGGGGCGGACGTCGTCCTTTCGGGCGAGACCGTCGAAGGACTCATCTTTCGGGGCGCCGCCGCCCGCGCCGCCGGCGTCGAGCGCGGAAAGCTGGCCGCTGACGTCGATCGAGGACGGCGCCTCGGCGGCGTTCTTCACGGCGACCTTCTGGCTTGCCCAGCCGATCTTGGGCTCGAGGGCGTCGCTCGGCACGTGATTCTTGTCCCAGACGACCAGCGCGACGATCGCCGAGGACAGCGCGAACGCGAGCGGACGATAGGAAGGCGGAAGGATGAAATATGGCTGCGCGGGCTTCGAGCCATCCCGGAAACGGCGGGCGTCGAGCCTCGCCATGAAGCCGTCGGGAAGCTTCTCCTTCGGGAGGCCTTTCACCGCGGCCGAGACGGCGCGCAGGGCCTCGAACTCGAGGCGCACCTCTTCCGAGCGGGAGATTTCGACCTCCACGGCCAGGCGATCGGCGTCGGAAAGCGCGCCGTCGAGATATGCGGACAGCTTTTCCCGTGTGTCGTCGTTCATGCGGATACCTTGTCGAGCAGAATCTTTAGCTTTGCGCGCGCCCGGAAAAGGCGCGATTTGACGGTCCCCTCGGCGAGGCCCAAGGCCGCTCCGATCTCGCCGTAGGAGCGCTCCTCGATCTCACGAAGAACGACGATGGCCCGGTCGTCGGCGTCGAGCTGCAGCAGGGCTTTTTGAACCACGGCGGCCGTCCCCTCCTTTTCCAGGTCCGTGTCGAGCGGAGCGTCCTTTCCCGCCGGCTCGAACTCCGGGGCGTCTTCGTCCTTGTCGTTCCCGAACGCTCCGAACGAGATCGTCTTCCAAAATCCGCGGCTCTTCTCGGCCCGGACCCGGTTTTTCCAGGCGTTGACCGTGATGCGGTATACCCACGTCGAGAGCTGGCTGTCGCCGCGGAAGCCCGGCAGGGCCCTCAAGGCCCGTATCAGCGCGTCCTGGGCGAGATCTTCGGCGTCGGAACGGTTCCCCGTCAACCGAAATGCGAGGTTGAAAACGAGCTCCGAGTGCTTTTCGAGGAAGTCCTGTTCGGACACCGGTTGATAAGACCCTGGCTCAGGCACTATGTTCCTTAGCGGGCGTAAGCCTTGACGTCGGGGGCGACCTTGAACGGCGCCCCTGTCAGAGCCTTCACGGCTTCGACGGAGGTGTCGGGCGACATCGCGACGAGGACGAGCCCGTCCGCCGTCAGGTCGAAGGTCGCGAGCTCGGTGACGATCGAGCTCACGACACCCTTGCCGGTCAGCGGCAGCGTGCATGTCTTTAGGATCTTCGGCTTGCCGTCCTTCGTCGCGTGCTCCATCGCGACGATGACGCGCTTGGCGCCCGCGACCATGTCCATCGCGCCGCCCATGCCTTTGACCTTCTTTCCGGGGATCATCCAGTTGGCGAGATCTCCGTTCGCGCCGACCTCCATCGCGCCGAGCACGGTCGCGTCGAGGTGCCCGCCGCGCACGATGGCGAACGAGTCGTGCGATCCGAAATACGAGCAGCCCGGAAGCTCGGTGACGGTCTCCTTTCCGGCGTTGATGAGGTCGGGGTCCTGCTCGCCCTCGTGCGGGTAAGGGCCGTAGCCGAGCATCCCGTTCTCGGTATGCAGCGTGACCTCGACGCCCTTCGGAAGATAATTCGGGATCAAGGTCGGTATGCCGATCCCGAGGTTGACGTAGGAGCCGTCCTTAAGCAGCGTGGCGGCTTGGCGCGCGATCACGACGCGGGAATCCTTGGGCTCAGACATGGGCGGCTGCCTTCCTGACGGTCAGTTTCTCGATCGGCTTCTTGTACGCCGCGCCGGTAAGGATCGCGTCGACGAAGATGCCGGGAGTATGGATGTGCTCGGGATGGAGCCCGCCGAGCTCGACGAGCTGCTCCACTTCGGCGACGACGTAAGCCGCGGCGGTCGCCATTACTTGGTTGAAATTGCGCGCGGTCTTGCGGTACTCGAGGTTGCCGAGCTCGTCGCCCTTGTACGCCTTGATGAACGCGAAATCGCCCTTAAGCGGCTTCTCGAAGACCATCCAGCGCCCATCGATGAGGCGCGTTTCTTTTCCCTCGGCCACGGGCGTGCCGTAGCCGGTCGGCGTGAAGAAGCCGCCGATGCCCGCTCCGCCGGCGCGCAGGCGCTCGGCCAAAGTGCCCTGCGGGTTCCACTCGACTTCGAGCTGCTTGGTGAGCGTCATCTCCTCGAAGGCCTTGCACTCGCCGCCGTAAGACATGATCATCCTGCGCACGCGGCCCGCGCGCAGCAAAGTTCCGATGCCGAAATCGTCGAGGCCCGCGTTGTTCGAGACGAAAGTGAGGTCCTTCGCTCCGGAGGCGAGCAAGGCGGCGATGAGATTCTCCGGGAGGCCGCAGACGCCGAAGCCGCCGAGAAGAATCGTGGAACCATCCTTGACGCGCGCGGCCGCCTCAGCGGCGGTGGCGATGGTCTTGTTCACCGGGAGGGCCTCCTTGGAGCCGGATGTCATAGACGACCATGAGGCGCCGGCAAGCCTCGTAGCCGGAGTATATCATGAGGGCCAAGGTCAGATACGGCAGCGCGTCGAGCAGTCGTCCGGGAGGGACGCCCGCCCATTTAAGCAGGGCGAGGACGGCCCCGAGCGCGAAAGAGCCGAG
>Ga0163144_10001486_pt1 | contig 55352 bp, 59 predicted proteins | sample OliLak19BULKMAT1_FD_123175 | JGI IMG/M metagenome (GOLD analysis project Ga0163144, IMG submission 123175) | Freshwater microbial mat bacterial communities from Lake Vanda, McMurdo Dry Valleys, Antarctica - Oligotrophic Lake LV.19.BULKMAT1 | ecosystem: Environmental > Aquatic > Freshwater >... | reverse complement strand
CGCAACTCCCTCCATCAACGGCATCTTCTCCATCGTCGATGCCCCAAGTAGCACAACAGTTCGCATCTTGGCTCCTGCCACTGCCATCGGCACGGGCGCAGCCGGTACGCTTCGCACCATCGACTCTGTTCACCTTGCCGCCGCGGGTAACGCCAGCCCGGACGCCACCGGGGGCACCGTAGACGGCTACTACGAGTACCTCAAGCCCATGTGGGACGACATGATGGATGCCGTCGCCTCTTCTTCTGGTTCCGGTAGGGCCTCCTCATACGTCGGTTTCGGTCGGGGGCGCACATCCCTATAGTGCGGGATGCAAACCTACAAGATGACGTTCGCCGCCGCCTCCGCCCTCGGCAGCCTCGCCGCCGCCTTCGAGATTCCCATCGACGACGGCGACGAACCCCAGCCCTTCTCCGCCGGTTCCCAGTGCTGCTCCGTTGACGTGACTACCAACGTCGAAGGTTCGGGCACCCTCCGCCTCATGCTCGCATCCGTTGACGGTCCCGGCGGCCCCGGCGACGGCGTCACCCGCGTCATCGACCTCTACTTCAACTCCACGGGGGGCCGCCGCACCTCTTCGGACGGTACCACAGGTTCCTACAACGCCATCGTCACCTACAGGTCTACTTCCGCCGACGCTACTCCCGGCACCGTCCTCGGCAACAAGGTCGATCTCATGGGCCGCGGCCCCGTCACCACCCTCACCCTCCCCCCCTCCCTCGCCATCACCGATGGCGACCTCGTTGTGCGCCCTGTTCCCGCCTCTCGCCCCCAACGCGCCAAACGCCGCCTCTTCCTCTCCTCCATCCTCCTCACCACCGTCACCTCCATCGACGTATACCTCACCGTTGGCCGCATCATCTAACCCACTCCACCCGCCCTGGAATACCACCTCATGTGCCTTGAGTTCTTCCTTTCCTTCGTCATCGCTTTTGGATGCGGCATCTTCTGCTACTTCTGGGGTCGCCACGAAGGCCGCACCTCCACCCCACCCCGTCCGTGAGTCGAGGTGCGGACGCCGCGTTCGCGTCGCGTCCGCACCTCTTCACCCCAAGGTCTTATGCACTCAGACACCTTCCTCCTCGAAAAGATGGGGCTCCGCGCCACCTCTCCGCCCATCCGCTCTTCTCACTATTCGGTCGCCCTCTCCGACCCCTTCATTTACTACCTCACCCAGCGCCTGGGCCTTTACAACGCCCTCTCCTGGTCCCGCGTTCTCTCCCACGGCTCGTGGTTCCACCGCGCCGCCCAGCTCGACACCTTTCTCACGCCCGACCAGCATCCCGAAATCGTCGGCCACACCGACGCCTACCTCTCCCTCCTCCGCGCCCGCCAGGCCGAACTCACCACCATCGCCAAAAACCGCGGCATCCAGCCCCCCGGTCTCGCCTGCATTCTGGGCCGCGAAGAAGAGGAGGCGCTCACCGCCCTCGCCTGCTATACCGTCTCCGCCCGCGTCCCCCTCTCCCGTCCGGGCCTACCAGTCCGTCGATTAGGGGAGGCCGCCCCAACATGGCGATCCTGGCTCTCCTCCAAGTTCGACGTTCTCGCCCAGGAGTTCGAGGTCCGCGGCCTCACGCCCACCGGCCACCCCGTCGTCATCCTTATAGATGCGGTCCTCTACCACCGCGAACACCACACCATCTGGCTCCTCGACTACAAGACGACCGGCTTACTTCCCTTGGTCCGTATGTCGATCTGCCCCGTCGAGTTCCAGACTCAACTCTACCTCGACACCGCCGCCCGCGATTTCCAAACCGAAACCAGGACCGGCCTCTACTCCCTTCTCGACGGGCGTGCCTGCGAAGGCGTTTATGGCATGGTCCACGTCATCTTCCAGAAGCCCAACCTCATCTTCGGCTACAGGGACCGCGACAAGCGCGCCGTCACCATCACGCCCACCCGCGGCAAGAACAAGGGGATCGAGCGCACCGAGTACGAATACTTCGGCGAGCCCACCCTCTCCAACTACTGCCGCCGCATCACCAACTGGGCTCTCGCCACCGAGGAATACACCCACCTTGCCGAGACCCGCACCGAACCTCCCGTCAACATTTCCTGTTCCCCCCTCTCCCGTGTGCTTGACCCGTCGGGCCTTCTCTCCTACCATTCGCGTCTGAAGTACCTGTCCGACCTCGCCACCCGTGATCCTCACCCCTCCAACTTCCTCTCGAATCCCGCCAAAGCCTTCTCTCACGGCGACCTGACTCCCTGGGCCGACTTCATGCTCAACCCACTCTCCGAGTGGCACAACCTGATCTCGGCCCACAACCTGATCCCCCGTCTTCCCTCAGACCCTGTTCCCCACCCCGACACCATCAAGGACCCCTGACCCATGAGTTCCAGTTCCATCGACATCGACCCCGACGACGCCCCCTCCGACCCCTCCCTCTCCATCGCCGCTTCCAAGGCCAAGAAGAAGCAGATGCACTGGACCGAACCCTTCGAGGAAGAAATCCTCCAGTCCGTCCTCAAGCCCCGGATCGCCGGCATCCTCCGCGAGGGCGTCCGAAACCGCTCCCACCTCATTCAGAAGTTCAAGGAGAAGTACGGTTCCGAACTTCCGGCTAGCCGCCTCATGGCCTTCCTCTCCAAGATCGGCTTCGGCGCCCTCTTCGGCGACAAGCCCCTCATCCGCATCGAAGACCCCGTGCCCCAGGCTCCGCCCGCCCCCATCCAGGGAACGCACGATCTCTATGGCCAAGACCTCATCGGCATCACCTCTCTCCCGCCCGAGCCGCCCGGCGTCTTCCGTCCCACGCCTCCCCGCAACACGGCCCTTGACGGCGGGATCGCCGCCGTGACGTCCGCCGACTTCGCCAACAACCCCATCCCCACCGTAAACATCAGGGGCTAACCCCCCTCCCCGCCTTGTCCTGCCTCTGTGAAGAACACCCTGCCGCCCTTACCCGGCCCAGGCTTCGCACGCGGGAGCCAGAGTAGCGCAGCGGCAGCGAGCCGACGGTCCCTCCTAACTTCGGTCGGGTGGCCCGTCGGAAGTCATGGGTTCGAGTCCCATCTCTGGCTTTTTATCCCCTCTCCCGCGTCTTGAAACGAAGGATGCGTTCCACGGGAGAGGGGGCCTTTTGACCGGACGCGATTCCTTCCTTCGGAAAGGTAGCTCAGTTGGCTAGAGCGCCGACCTTCTAAGTCGGATGTCGTGGGTTCAAGTCCCACCCTTTCCCTTATGACTCCTCCCCGACACACCACCTGCCAATCCGACCTCACCTGGGAACCGGCCCACAACGATCCCACCAACAACGACGTATCCCCGCCCGGCTGGTTCTGTTCTGAATGCAACGTCCTTGTTCCCATTTCAGATGTCCCCCCCGCAGAGGACGATGACGACGACGATGACGACGACGATGATGACGACTTTCTCGATGACGACGACGACGACGAGGAATACGAAGAGCCGGAAGAAGACGACGAATGACCTCTTATACTGCCGCCTCGATTGCGGCAGACATCATCACCACCCAGCGCTTTCCGGCGTCCGCCCCCGGCACCATCCAGGCGGCCCTCGCCGAGATCGCCGATGCCCTTTTACGCGCCGCCGGGCGCAGTGAGTACCCATGTCCACAGAGCAAACCGTTGAGTTCGGTCGAGTCCGTTCAGCCCGCTACGCCGGACTCGGCGGATTCACCGGGCACTCCATCGCGCCCGCCGACCGATGCCGCGCCGTGATCGCCTCCTTCCCCAAGGTCGGCAAGTCCTGCCTCTTCCAGTCCTGCCGCGACGGCTTCATCTTCAACTTCGACCTTTCATCCACCACATCCCCCTCGCCCCGCGCCGTGATGTGGCCGGTTGTGGACGCCTCCGGTGCCTGCCTTCTCGACAACGGCCCTGGCCTCCTCTCCTGGGACCTTTGCCAGTCCAAGATCGACACCCTCCTCTTCCTTGCCCGTACCAACGCTCCCCGCCCCCGCATCATCTTCTTCGACTCCCTGACCACGTGGATCGGCCTGCTCCAGCCCTGGATCACAGCCCACGCCCAAGACCTCCGCATTTCCGCCTCTCCCTGCACCGACTGGAAGCAACTGCACGGACCCGCCGCCTACGACACCCTTTTCTCTCTCGTAGTCTCCACCATCAACACCCTCTACAACGCGGGCTACGGCGTATACACCGCCATCCACGTCCTGAACGACACGGTGGCTGTGGGCGAGAACGAACTCAAGGTCGAGCCTTCGCTCTCCGCGTCCGCGGGCCTCTGGAAACGCCTCTATCCCCTGATGGAGTTTGTCGCCATCATGGACCGTCGCCTCGTACCCCGCTCCCGCGTCAACCGTCGTTCCCGCACCGTCTCCGGCGTTACCACCTACTTCGAGGTACCCGAGTCCTACAACGCCGACTGCCGCTTCCTCTCCGTTGACACCCCCATGTTCTCGAAGATTTCCGGGGGCCGCACGCAGTTCAGCCCCACCGAAATCCCCAAGGCCGACGGCTGGGCCGCCTTCGAGTCCTCCTACGCCGCCGCCGTCGTCGTCGCCATGACCCCCTCTCCCGACCTGTCCACTGTCGTTCCCGCACCCTGACCTCGCACCGCGTCCCTCTTCCCTCTTTCTCTCCATTCTTTTCCTTTTCTTTTTCCTTCGGAGCCGCGTTCCCATGACCCAAGTCGCCCCCCTCGACCCCACCGTCGCTTCCCTCTTCAACGCCTTCAACGGCCAGTTCCAGAAGGCCACTGTCAACTCGAACATGTGGCCCCCGGAGGGCACCCACGTCTGCGATGTGGTTAACATGGTTCTCAAGCCCGGCGAGTTCAAGTTCAAGAACGGCCAGAACGTTGAGAGCAAAGCACCCTGTATCGACTGCTTCTTCGTCTACAACCGTATCGTCTCCAAAGACGACCCCGACTTCAAGGAAGGCACTTCCTACGAGTTCATGGGCGAGCGATTCCAACTCCTGCCCGTTCCCGCCGATGCCCCCCACAATCAGGTGCAGCGCATCGAGATCGCGGCCAACCGCTTCCTCACCCACCTCTGCGTGATGCTCAACAAGGCCGCCGAAGAGGTCAAACAGAACGTTTTGGGGTCGGCCCAGAACCTCAAAAACCGCATCGAAAACTCGTCCTCGGCCCTTACCGTCCAGATCAAAGTCAGCAAACGGGAAAACCCAAAGGACAAGGACAAGCCCTACTGCTCCGAGAGCCTGGTCGCCAACCTGTCGGCTGCTCCCGTCCCATAACAAGAATCTCTCTGAGGGTCTTCATCTTCCCTTCATCTCCCTTTAATCTCTGCCTACATTTCGGGAACCCCCTCTCCCGTCCCGGAGCCAGGACGGCCCAACCGGCCCCCTGGCTCTTTTTATGCCCACCTGCACACTGGTCCGACCGCGTCGCTGTGTCGGCCCCATTGATCTGGTCTTCACCCGGCCCGACTTCCGCCTCTCCCCTCTCCAACCCACCGGCAACCTCTGTGGCTACATCCTCTCGCGCCCGAGCCCCACCTCCTTCCTGCTTCCCCTGCTCCTCTCCCAGAAGGAACCATCCGGGGGCTTCCCCCTCTGCTCCATCGACATTCTGCTGCTCAAGTCGGGCGCCGTCTCCATCCTCCGCATCCACCTCTCCAACCCCAACCTGGCCCTTCTCTCCTCACGGTATCAAGCGAACCTCCTGGTTCCGCCCCGGCGTCTCGACTACACTCTCTTCACACCCCTCCCCGGCGACCTGCCCGTCCTTCACGTCAACCTCGAACACACCCCGCCATGACCCCACCCCCCACCCAGCTCCCTCCTTCCGTCCGCGCCGCCACCCGCGAGGACCTTCTCGCTCTCCTCCGCTCGCTCGCCGCCGAGATCGTCCCCCTCGTCGAAGCCAAGAACAAGGGCTACGGCATCCATAGCGTCTTCCAGAACTTCTTCGTCATCGAAGACTTCACACGCGGCGACATCAGCACCGAGATGGGCATGTTCGTCCGCCTGATGGACAAGATCACCCGCCTCTACAACTCCATCGTGAAGGGCGTGGCCGACCTCTCGGACGAGCGCACCCGCGACACCGTCCTGGACCTCTGGGGCTACTCAACCCTTCTTCTCCTCCGCCACATGGAAAAGAAGAGCGCCCTACCCCCCCTCCCGTCTTGGACTCCGGCGCCGGTCCCCGCCCATCCCTCAGAGCAGTCCGCGCCCTCGCCTGCACCCAAGCTGGGGTACGCCGCCCAAGGCCGCTATGAACGCCGCAAGGTGTCCGCGCCCTCGCCTGCACTTAAGCTGGTGCCGCTGCCAGGAGACGAAATCTCTTTCATGGGACCGGACAATCGCATCGAACACGGTCGCCTCATCAGCCCTGTTCTCAACCAAGCCATCGCCCTCCTCTTCTGGAACGTCCGCACCAACGACTTCGCCTGTATCGTTCCCCGAAACCAGTTCCTTACCCACCACCGCACCGACACTCCCTTCTCCAGTTCCTCGTGGGACGACCTTCTCCACAAGGGCGACCGTGTCCGCTTTGTCACCACGCCCCCTGGTGTGGGTTCCGTGGAAGGAACCATCAAGCATCAGATTCAGGTCGGACCCTTCGCGGGGCTGTGGGCCATCGAAGACCCTCTCACCATTGTGCCAGGTTCCCAAATCGTCTCCAAGATTTTGATCGCACCCCCAGTCCCTTCTCCACCTCACCCACCTCTGCGTGATGCTCAACAAGCCCGCCCTGATATGTGGGACTACGACAGCAACGCCATTGCTGCCGTGAAAATCGGCGAGCTCGTCTGTTTCCAGCACGGGAACAAAACACGCCAAGGCATCATCGCCAAACAGGACGGCCCCCTGCACTTCGTACGGGACACCGAAACCAACCTCGGCTACCTCATCTGCGAACGTGAGATACTCTGCGTCGCCCGCCCCACACCCCCGCCCTGAACAAAGAAGCCTAGACTTTCCTTTGTTTCTCTCTCTCCTCTGGCGGGGCACTGTCACGAATGGTGCCCCGCTCTTCCCTTACCCCCTTACCCCCTTACCCCCATCTGGAAAGGAAAGCAGCATGGCCAAAAAGCCTACTAAGCACCTCGGCGATGAGGTCTACGCAAGTGTTTACAACGACACGATTGAGATTCGGGTGGGTAGCCCCAAGGATGAACCTGTCGTTTTCCTGGACCCGTATGTGATGGGCAAACTCGTGGAGTACGCCCGCAAAGTCGGTGTTCTTCCTTCGGAAGAGGAAAAGGAATAACACATGTCCAACACCCAGACGCAATTCACGACAGCACAGAAGCAGATGGCCCTCGGCGACCTGTTCGACCGACACGGTATGGAGATCGAGCCGGACTCAGCGCCAACGTGGTCCAGCGGCAACCCCGAGGTATGCACGGTGGCCGCCGCGCCCGATGGCCTCAGTGCCGAACTCACATCGGTTGGTGTGGGTTCGGCATACGTCACCATGACTCCGATCAATAATGGTCGGCCCTACCCAGATTCGTTCCTCGTGAGCGTCGATTACGACGGTGCGCTCACCATCCGATTCCGATTTCAGGCTCCCACCCCCAAGTAGACCGGCGAAAGCTGGAACGACTCCCAGGGGCTTATTCTTCCCCTGGGGACACACTTCTGCGGTGGTGTCTCACAACGCCACCGCAGGATTCAGATAGAATCGGTGGCGTCGGGAACGAGGGAACCGGGTCTTTGAGTCGCCTGCCCTTCCTGAATCTTGACCAGCGCCCCGTCCACGCCGAAGGGGAAGCCGTATTTGGCCGAGGTTTGCATATCCCTCAGCGCCGTAGCGAGTTTCAGGTTGTCCCCCACGCTCTTTGCCTGGCTCTCCTGCGTCTCGCGCACATGCGACTGCATGTCCTTCACGATCCTCACCATCTCCAGGCCCGTCTGAGCGCTCATGTTGCGGGCTTGCTCGACCGCCGACTTCTCGGCCTCCAGCAAAATCCTCTTATCCAGCATCTCTTTGGCCAGAAGGCCCAACGGCATCAGCTTCTGCCCCAGATACACAAGGATTCCCACATAGATAACCGGCCTGATAAGCTCCGGGGCGCTCTCGGCAATCCCCGTCATGTCGATCTGCATCAACGTCATCAGCATCTGTGTGTGTTCCATCCCTTACTGTAGCCTCGCCCATAAAGAAACTCTTATGCCCGCCACGCCTCCCGCTCTTCACGAGGGCCATCGCGCCAACTTCACCACCCTCCTGGCCGCCGCCAAAGCCCACCGCGTTGGCCTTGTCTCTTCCATCCGCATTGCCCTTGTCTCTTCCATCCGCAAGTCCGACGGCGCTCCGGTCGCCCTGATCTGCGCCGTCAACATCGACGACAGCGGCTCCGAACCCTTCTACGGGTTCGTCCCACTCGCCGTAATGGTCGAAGGCGACCCCTACGAAGACTTCGAGGACCCCACCCTCCTTCCCCCCGATCTCATCGCCCATTAAGAAGCCCCCCCGCCCTGAAGCGAGTCCTCTTCCGTGACTTCAAGGACGGCCTCGACTACCTCGCCCAGATGGGAGAGGGGGGACTCTGAGCCTGATGAGCCAAGCCCTCCTTCTAAACATTTAGAGAAAAGAATGTATATATATCTTGGGGTTTGGGCCTGGCTCATCCGGCTCCCGAGTAACTTGCGAACTTATCGAACCCTGTCTTCTGGGCGGCTGCCGGTCCCACCGCCTCCACCCTCCTCTGCAACTCCCTGATCCGATCATCCTGAATCGTGGTGTCCCCCCTCTCCCGTGTGGAGGCCGTGGCGCCGCTCGTGAGGTCGATGCCCCTGCTGGCGCCCGCACCTTCCGCGAAGGCGGCGTACTGGCTTCTGGCGTCGGCGGGCAGGCTGTCCAGGATGCGTTCCGTACGCCCCATCATCGCCCTGGCCCTCATGTAGCTCTTGACCTGCTGCTGTGTCACCGTAAGGGGCATGGGCTGGCCGTTGACGGGGTCCTTGAACTTTGTGCCAAACTCCCTCCTGATCGCTTCGGCGCCCGCCGTGTCGTTGCCCGCGAGCCTCCTTAGAAACTCGTGCCTGTACTTGAGAATCCGTGCCCTCTGCTTAATCAGGTATCCATCAATGGCCCCCTGCTCGCCCCAGCTTCCCAGATCAACGCCCAGACCTCTCATCACAATCTCCGCCGGGGTCTTGTTCTCAATGAGCGTGCCGTCCCACTTATAGACGGGCACCGTGCCGTCGGGCTGGATGTTCCCATAATCCGCATATGTCTTCTGGAGCAACCCGGCGCCCATCAACGGGCTCAGTTGGGGCATAACTCCAACGGCCCTTCCCAACGCGATGCCCCCCGGCACGCTGGTGGCCAGGAAGTCGGCCATCGCCGTGGTGTCCCCACCTAATCCCCTCACCAGATTGGTGGCCATCCTCACCACGGGCGGCATCGGATACCACTGATCGTTGTACAGCACTTTGTTGCCGCCCATCACGTCGGTCACGCTGCTCGCCGCCAGGCCCCTGCTCAAATGCACGCCCAGTATCCCCTTTCCCACCTCATTCACGACCGCGCTGATGGCGAAGGCCCGGCCCCAATACTTCAGTTTGCTGGCCACGCCCTCCGCCCCTCCCAGATCGGGATGGATGGCCCAGAAGTTCGTGGCCGTCCGCACCGGGAACTGCATGAACATCTTCACGAGGGGGTTCGACAGCAATCCGTGCATCTTAACACCCCTGATCTGGCTGTCGGGCTCCAGAAAGACCAGAGGCGTGAACAGCTTGTCGGGCGCGAACTGCGTGCTGGCGATCCACCCTCTCATATCGCTCTTGAAGAGAGGGTCGGTCATCACGTTGCGGCCCGCCTTCACGTAGGCGTGTTCCAGCATGTGCCCCGCCGCGCTCTTGTTGAACCACTCGCTTTTCTCAAACAGATTCATCGCCAGCTTGCTGGCCCTGCCCATCCAGCCGTCCACGCCGCTTCTTCCTTCAACCAGACGCATCCAGTCGGGCGTGATCCCGGCCTGGTCGGCCCACTTAAAGTGCTTCTTGATGAGGGCGGCCCTCTCCACGTCCGTTGCGAACGCCTTGCCGCTGCCCACCCGCTCCGCCACATATCCAAACACCTCCTTGATGGCCTTCCCATACCCCTTCGCAATCCCACCCAGCCCCGTAGCCCCTGCCGCCAGCGTCAACGGCTGCATCATGTTCACCAGCACGCTTGATACATTGAACCCCATATGTGTCACGAACAGGTAGTTGGCCAGGTGCCTGCTCATCGTCTGTGTGCCCGTGGGATTCAGCTCCTTCTTCGAGAACTCCTCCATGTCATCGACGAAGGCGGCGCCGTGCTTCCCGCCCCACGCCCTCACCATGTTCCCGATCTTGCTCTTTGCGAACTTACCGGCCATCGACTTCTGGAACTCGATGCTCGCGGCGTATGCCATCTGGGAATGATTCGACGATCCCACCAGGCTGGGAATCAGCACGTTGCGCAGCATCGCCTGCCTCGCGGGATCGACCATCCCGTCATGCGCCCTCTGAAGCAGCATGTAGTTACTCGTATCCTTGATCCCCCTCGATTTCAACCCGTCGCGCAATGGCTCTCCCAGGGGCACGCTGATCCCCGGATGCGACGCCCCCGTGTTCGGATTTGTATAGCCCTGGTTGGGGCCCCCGAACCCATGCTGAGTCTGGCGCTGCCTGGTTTCCGTCGGCACCTGTCTCGCGTTGTGGGCCTCATGCCGGTACGCGGCGTCGCTGACCGCCGCCGTGTTGAGAGCGTGCGCCCTATGGACTTCGACCACATACCTCGCATGACTGTCCTCCAGTCTCAACGAGTGGGTGGACAGCGTCTCCTTAAACCCGTCTTTCTCCCGCCCCCTTCTCAGAGCCTTGGCGGCCTCCTCGTCCACCAGACTGATGTGGTCCATTCCCTCTTTCGTCAGACCAAAATGCTTGCCCGCATCTACCATATCCTTATTGTGATACAGGGGCACCGCATCCGTCCGCGGGATCACGCGGCCCGCGCCCACCGCCATCGTGTGATAGTCTTCCTCTAGTTCCCTCATCCCCTTCGGCAGCTCCACGCCCACCACTTCCGCGGGCTTCATCAGATTCCTCGGCGCGTACTTCTGGCCCCACTCCGTACTCAACTTCGCGTCGAGCATGGCCTTCGCCTGCGCAATCGCTCCCGCATCCCCCTTCTTCACCAGTCTCCACATCTCGCTGGTGTTATCCTGGCCCACGATCCAGCCCAACAGCTTGGCGCCCGTTGCCTCATTGTCCCCCTCTCCCAACTTCTGGTGGCGGAGAACCTCCGCCAACCGCTCCAGCTTATCTTGGTCCGTATGAAACGCTCCGCCCCGCACCAGGTCGCCCTGGGGCGTGAGCATCCGGGTCTCGTCGCCCACCAGCTTCACGTACCCGATCCGCCCCACGTCCTCCATCATCTCCACATGTGCCAGCGCTTCGGGGTACTCCGCGAACAACCTGTCCGTATCCCCCTTATTGAAGTAGGCGGCCCGCTTCTCCCTCAACAGCGTCTCTTCCTCCATTTTGATCGTCACACGGAAGGGAACCGAACCCGCCGCGTTCCCGGCCTGCTGCGCGGCGACCGCCCTCTGCTCCAACCTGTTGTTTAAGCCCTCAACCGCGCTCGTATAGGTCTTCATCGGAGCGCCCTTCACGTTCTCCAGCGCCTCCAGCTCCTCCGTCAAATCTTTGGGCAGGGCCGAGGGCGTCAGCACGTTTCCGTTCCGATCCGTCACCGTAAACCCGCTCAGCTTCCCCCTCTGGTACGAGGTCTCCGCCACGTCATCCAGCCCGGTCCCCCTGACCCGGATTCCCCACATCACCCGGTTTACCTCTTCCCCAACCACCCCTTTGTAGTCTTCGGGATTAAGCGTCGTGATCTTGGCGATTACGCCTTTTCCCGCCAACCTCGTTTCAATGGCCACCCGCAGCGCCGCCTCCGTCTTTGCCCCCATCCGTGCCGCCAACTCCAGCCCCTCCTCGATCACGCCCTGCATGTCCTGTCCGGCCTGTACCGCGTGACTGGGCATCATGGTGCTGAGCCCCATCACACCCGCGCTCTCCAACATGGTGAGGGTTTTGCGGGCCATCGGGTTCTTCGCCGCGGCCAGCATGAACAAACTCTTCCCGCCCTTCAGGGCCTCCACACCCAGCGGCCCCGTAAGAAGTGCGATGTAGAGCCACGGACTTGTGGCGATGTTGCCCAGCGTGTCTACGATCCGGTTGCCCGACCCCCCTCCCGTCAGCGTCTGGTACAGGTTCTGGCGCTCACTGGGACTCAGATTCTCAGGATTCAGGACCGCGTCCCTCGCGTTCTTCAGGCTCAACTGCCCCTTCAGGGCCTGACCTGCAATCGCGCTGGGCGCATCATAAATATTGAACTCGCTGTACCTGCTCATACCCCACTGTAGGAACCACATGGCCCGCACCCAGTACACCCTCACGAACCTCCAAGCCTACGACCTCACATCCGCCGCCTCCCTCGGCGAAGAGAATCGTAACAAAGCGTGGAACTTCCTCTGCAAAGAGCTGGGCATCTGGCCCTTATCCGCACTTCCTGTTGAAGGCTGCACCGACATCACGTTCACCGCGGTTCCCCTCACCGACGCCGAGCCTTTGCCCCCTCTCCCGTCCTTGCTTGACACCCTGCCGCCCCTCGAAAGGGCCTACGTCGCAACCAAACAAGGGGAAGAGCGAGCGGCCCGCGCCCTCTGCGCACTTCGCGCCATCGGCGAGTCTCTTGGCGGCTACGGGGGTGCCTCTTCCCCCGACGACATGGACGAAGTGGACACCACAAACGCATCTATCTGTGTGTCTCTCATCTTCGACATCCTCCACCTTCTCGCGCAGCGCACGCCCACCACTCAGATCGAAATCGGTCGCATGATGTACCTCGTACTCGAACAGTTCGCCCGCGAGTGGGAAGGCGCCAACGGCAACCCCCCGGAGTCTCCAAAGGGCTGAGTTACGCTCTACCCTCCCGCATGACAATCTCATTTCTCTACTGGATCATCATCGGTTGGAAGCTCTTTGGCGCGCCTATCCACAGATGAAATAAAACCCCCCCGGCCTCACGCCAGGGGGTTTTTCACCTACCGGGTCCTCGCACCCGATCCGCCTTGTTATGCCTTCCTGTACCCAATAACCAGATGCACGTAGAGCCCCGCCAGGTCCGTCGCCGCCAGGTCCGTGTGCAGGTACAGTTCGTTGCCCGCCTCAATAATGTTTTCGTACGGCCCCTGGACCACGCCGCCTGTGAACACCTGATCGCCCGGCTCGACGCCCGGCACCACGATGGCGGCTCCCGTCCCGAACCCCTTGATAAGCTCGACCTGTTCCTTGCGATTGTTCGTGATCCCCACCTGGTTGGTTGTGGTCCCATCCCCGATATTCCGGGTGCTGCTCACCCGATTGTTCGGACTCGCGGCCACCGTACCACTGTGCGCCGTTACCACTTTCGTGGTCGCGTTGATCGCCCCCTTCATCAGGGTCAGGCCGACATCGTCCACGCTGCTCCTCGTGCCCGCCTGCACGCTCATTTTATGCACGACTGCATCCCTCTCGAACATGATGGGCAGGCGCACCACGTTGTCGGTGCTGGCGAAGTTCGCAGCCGCGTACGGCCCGAACGTCCTCGTCTTCACCTCGAAATCGCTGAACTCTTTAACGGGCATCGGGAACTGACCACTCATCTTCGTGTCTCCAGGGTGTCTCCAACTATAGCCTCAACTTCCGCCTCGCCAACTGCCTCAAAATCTTCCAGATCAGCCCCGCTTTCTTCTCCATCGGGGTCATCAGCCTGCCCACCTGCTTCACATACGGCTTAATGGGCGGATTCCAGCTGAACACAGGCGGCCTCCCCTCGCCGCTCAGCCTGTTCACGTTCGCGCCTCCCGGCCCCACCCTCGGCATGGGGCTGCCCCCCCTTGCCCCACCCTTCTCAGCCTTGCCAAGATTTCCTGCCGCCGCCTTCTGGTCCGTCGTCCACTCAGCGTCCTGCGCAATCGCCCTGTTCTGATCCGTGTTCGCTTTCCAGTCCTCCCTCCTCTCCTGCTTCTTGCGGGACCGGTCCTGCCCTTCCGTGGTTACGGGCCTCCCGTCATCATCGTACTCGGGGCTCTTCGTGTACCGCTGGCCCCCACCATCCACCACGCTGTAGTACTGCCGCTGGTAGGAATCTCTGAGTCCCCTCGCCTCTTGGTTGCGGGGGTTCTTCATCATTTGCTCCAGGTTGAACATCTCCAGCCCCTTCAGGTGGGCCTGCGTGTACTCCCCCCTCTTCACATGAACAACCACGTCGGCCTGCCCCGCCGCCAACTCCTCCAACCTCTTAACCAGGCCTGGGTCGGCGCCCCCCTTCTTCGCTTCGTTAAAGTCGTTTAATGCCTGCTTTGCAAAGTACTCGGGCCTGTTCGCCAACAGTTTGTGGTGTGGCGCTACGAGCTTGTTGATCTCGGAGGCGTCCGCGAACCGGCTGCCCTCCTCAACCGTCGCCCGCACAATGTCCGTCTGGCGGGACACCCGTTCCTTGAACATCTTCTTGTTCTTCGGACTGTCCCACGACTCTTTATTGTCGGGGGGGAACTTCTGGTTCACGTCCTGCATCGCGTGGTTCAGTTCCCTCTCCAGCATCTTCATGCGTTCCTTCAGGCTCCCTTGCTTCAACGGATTGCTGATCTCCCTGGCGCTCTTCTTGAAATCCACGACCTCTTTGGGCACGGACGCATCCACACCGGGCCTGAACCCCGACCTCGTCTGATCGGGCTCCCTCCTTTTATGCTCGAACCCCTTCCTGTTTTCGGCATCAGCCTTCCTCTCCCGCCTGTCTTTGCGCTCCTCCTCCATCATCTGCTCGTCTTCCCTGAAGGCGGCCTCCTTCTCCTGCTTCAGTTCGTTCAGCGTCTTCTCGGGCTCCTTCTCTGGACCCCGCATCGACCGTGCCTTGGCCGTCCTGACCGTCTTTTCCAGAGCCGCGTGCAGCCGCGGAAAATCCTCCTTATCCACCGTCCTCTTTGTTGACCCCTCTAGATACCTCGCATACATCTTCTCCATCACCGGACGGGAGAGGGGGACATCCAGATTAATCTTGTCGTTGGGAGTCGCTATCAGCCTGTTCGTGTTGGCGCCCCCCGGACCTTTTCTGGGGGGGTTCGGCTTCTGGCTCTCGAACTTCCACTTCTCCGGCATCCTTCCAGCCAGCTCCGCCTGCATCGCTTCCCTCAGCAGCTTGGGTCCGGCCAGCTCCTTCAAGAGAGCGTTGGGCTCCCCCCTGATCTCCCGAATGAGGTCCTCCGTAGGCACACGATTCAGGTGTTTTGTCAGCGACACCATCCGCAGTTCGGGGGGCATCTTATTTACGTTACTGTCCAAGGAAGGCCCCCTCTCCCGTATCGGGGGGCGGACCTCCGAAGCGGCCCTGGCTCATCTGGAGGGCGACCTGTCGCAGAAGGTCTTCGCGCTTGCGGCCCCCAATCGGCACGGAGTCTCGCGCCAGTTGGCGTCCCGCGCTGATCTCGGCGTACAGGTGGGGATCGAGCTGCTGCAACCGCATCGTGTTCATGGCGACGGCCCGTTCCTGCTTCCGGGCCTCGATCTCCCTGAGCATCTGGTTCTGACGGGCCTGCCTCAACACACCCCGTCGTTCGTCGTATCTCGCGTTCGTTATCGCCTCATGCACGCCCTCGCCCGCGTCAGCTACCCCTCCCGCGATCTCGTCGGCGAACGTCAGACCCACGCCCGCCGCCGCCCCCAGCGCAATCTTCCCTTTGTTCCTCTTGAGAACGCCCAAGCCCGCCATCGTGGCTCCGCCCACCGTCACCGCAGCCTTCTTCGCTCCCGCCGCCGCAGCCTGGGCGCCCGCCGACGCCGCAGACCGGACGCCCGCCGTCGCTTCCACAGCCTGGGCGCCCGCCGCCCCCGCAGACCGGGCGCCCGTCTTCGCCGCAGCCTGGGCGCTGGCCCAGGCTCCCTCTAGGTAGGCGAGGACTCTCTTTGGAATAATACTCATAAGGTCGGCCCGCCCATCCTGATCCACCGCTCCGCCACGCGCCCGCTCACCTGCTGGGCGAATCCCACATAGACCGTTCCGTCATCGTCCTTCACGGCCCACAGGCTCACGCCCTTTTCTTCCAGGAACCGGCACTTTCTCTGCTCCCACAACCACCTTCTCAACTCCTTCAGGGTGAGACCCTTCTGGGCCACGAAGATGCCCCGCGGTACCCAGACCCCCTCTTCCGCCTGGGAGAAGACGATTTTGAAGCGGTAGGAGTTGTCGAGGCCCGCCATGATCTGTCGGGTCACTTCTTTCCAGTTGATTTTCATACGGGCAGACCCAACCTTGCCGCCAGCTCCGTGAGAGTCGGCTGTTGGCTCTGGGGCACGCTGGCCGCGGCCAGCCTCTGCGCCCTGCTGTTGAGCAGATTCTCAAACGAGAGGTCCGCGTTGGCCTCCGCGAACCCCGTGCTTTGGGCCAGCCCGTCGTGCATCCGGCCCACGGCCCCCAAGGCCGCCGGTGTCACCTCCTGCTCCCGGTATTTGTCCGCCCTCCTTTCGAGGTCGCTGTCCAGCATCGCGCTGATGTCGTCGGCCACCAGACCCTTCCGTCGCCTCTCGACGCCCCAAATATCGGCGCCGAACCTGTCCGCAATGTCCAGGATCGTCGGGATCAGAAGTGCTACTCCCAGCGCCCCGCCCCCGATCTTCAGACCCATTTTTCCGAACTTCATGGCCTTCGCCATGAACCCCGTTTTCCCCATGGCCCTCCCCATAGCCGCTGCTGCCGCGCTTCTCGCCTCTGCCTCGGTTGTCGTGGCTGCCGCGGTTTTCGCGGCTGCCGCGACTGTCTCGGCTGTCTTGGTTTTCACATCTGTCATTTATATCTACCTTTTTCCAGAAGCCTTCCGATTTCGTCGTCCGACCCTTTCCTCGCCTTCCTCTTCTCATCCAAACCCTTCCGTCTTTTGGCGGCTTCGCTGGCTGCGCTCTTCAGCTCGTGCTTCTTGGACACCGTATCCCTCTCCCCAATCAGGCCCTCGACCGCCTTCTGAAGAAGCTCCGGATCAGTCTCTTCCCCTTCTCCCATCTCTTTCCTGGTGACATTGTGTTCGGCCAGCCTCTGGTTCACGATCTTGCTCATGGCGTCTTTCAGCCACTCGACCTGCTCGGGCTTCATGGTCAGCAGCAGCCGCTGCGCGATGACATTCCCTCCCGGATTCAGGGGGTTGCCCTGGGGGTCCGTGAAGTCGGCCAGCGCTCCCGCCAGGTCGGGAGTCCGCAGCACGTCCTGCAAGACCTTCACCAACACCTCCATCTCGGGGGCGCCGTGTACAAGATCGCTGAGGTTTCCCAGCGTCCCATATCCCGGAAACAACCGCCCTTTACCCTCGTTGTCAGGCAGAGTTCCCAAAAAGCGGGTGAGCTCGGACATCTCCTTTCTTGCCGCCTCCTTGGTGTAGAGCATCCCCTCACCCTTACTCTGGGCCCCCGTAATCCCACTGCCTTCTCCCATCGGGCTCAGCGTTGTCAGCGGCTGCCCATTTTGCAGCGCCGTAAGGTTGATGTCCGTCAGCGCCTGGGCCTTCACCTGGGAGTCTCCACTGGTCAAACGATCGGTCAGCTCGAAGAGCTGACCCAGCGTCTGCCTCACTACCTTGGCGCTAACTTCACTCTTCACGAGGTCTTTGTTCGAGGCCACAATCCCGTTCACGACGTCCCCCAACGCCGCCGCCGCCAGCTTCTTGCCGTCCGGCGGCGCCATCCTCACAGCGTTCATCACGGCGACGATGGCGCTCGCCTCGCTGTCCTTGATCTGAATCCCGCTGTTCATAAAATGACTCTGAATCAGCGTCCCGTACCCCCCATCGACAGGGAGTTGCCTCCCCGAAGCCGTAGACCCTCCCGTAATTTTTTCGGCACGATACCCCAAATACCGCATCTGTCCTTGGTAACTCGAACTCCCGGTCGGCCTCCGCGACCCGTCCGGTTTGATTAACATCAGACGGCCATCCTCGACAATCACCTGAGTCCCCCCCTCCTTCGTGCCTGGTTCTCTTACCCAAACTATCGTCGGGTCTTTCGGATCAACAATGTGATCTCCCGACTTGCCACCGAGGACGTTGCTCTCGATGAGCCACTTCTTGAGGTTCTCCGCACTTGTGTTGACGGCGTTGGCCCTCGTCTGTAGGGTCGCCCTCGCCGCGCCTGTCAGGTGCGCGATGAAGGCCGACTGGTTGGTAGGACTGAAATCTGTCGTATAGCCCGCAGACAGTGCCCCAAAAGTGGCCACTTTCCCGTTCAGGTCCGCGATCTTTCTCTCAAACTCTTGAATCTCCTCCTGCTTCTGGGCGGCGTCCTCTACCCTGCCCTGCGCAACAGCCAGCTCGATCTCCGCGTCCAGCGCCGTCTGTTCAGCTTGATACTGCGAGATCGCCAACTGCACCTTCATATTTATCGTCTGGGTTTCCTGGTTGGCCGCGATCTGCTTGTCCGCCTGCTGCTGCTGGAACGCCTGGCCCTGCCCCGCGAGCTGGGTCGCCGCGGCGCGATCCTTTTCCCCCTCTCCCGCCCGGAAGCCACGGTCGGCTGTGGCTTCCTTGGCGCCCGCGGCCCGGTTCGCTGCCCCCTCGCGGCCCTGCGCCGAACGGTTCTTGGCGTTCTCGCCTGCTTCGTGGGCGCGGTTGAGTTCGCCCTGCTTCACGCCCGCAATCGTGTTGATAGCCTGTGACGGATCAACACCACTGACATTGATGCCGATGAAGGGGGTGTTCGTGGGTTGGAGCGGCTGGCTGAACTGGCTCATACCACCAGTTTATGCAGCCCGTGCCACTCCGGTTGCCGCGCTCTGAGCGCTGTACATGGCGAGAAGACCCTGGAACCAACTCACGACGCTCTCGGGATTCTGCCTTATCATGTCCGCCAGCGCAGTGCGGCCCTGGAACTCCAGTTGGGTCGCGGCCAGCACTCCCGCGTTCCTGATCTGAGTATCCATTTCCCGGTAGCGCTGGCTGATCTGCGACCACTGCTGCCTGCTGTGCTCACCGGCCAGCTTGTCCTCAACGCTCTGCTGCTGCACGCCCGCCAGAGTCTTGGTGGCGTCTAGCCGCAGGGCGCCTCCCTGCAACCTCATGCCCGCGTTGCCCATCCTCAACTGCGCCAGACCCTGCTGCATCTCCGCCATTGTGTTCTGGAACTGGCTGTGGATTTGCGTAATAGCGGTCTGCGTCTCCTGCCCAACCTGTTGAGATACCTCATATTGCTCCTGTGCAACCTGAGCCGATGTCTTGGGGGTGCCGTCCGGGTTCGTTTTGCCGCCCATCTGCTGCTGCAACGCTCTGCCCCTCTGGGCAATCGCGGCTGCCGTCACAGACGCCTGCTCGTTGCTCATGTCCTCCCGCTCTTTGATGCTCTGGTCGTACTTGGCGACGGCCTCGTTTCCCAGCCGGTACGCCTCGTCAACGTCCTTGTTGACTCCGCCCACGCCGCCCCTCGCATCCTGCACCATCCGATCCGTCTCTCTGTTGACGCCCTCGCCCACGCGCTCGGAGTGCCGATCAATCGCGTTGGCCTGCTGGCCCATCACCCCCGCGGTCTGACCCGCCACCCCCATAATGTCACTTGGCCCGTGCCCCAGGAAATCCGCCATCCCCCAAATCTGCTGGTTGTTGCGGCCCCACTGACGATCCGCGGCCCCCTGCATCGCATTGGTATCCCGGCGCAGGGCGCCCCCCAGCATCCCGCCCATTGGACCACCGGCCCCGCCTCCCGCCGCCGAGAAAGAGCCGTCGTTGTTCAGTTGGGGTTTATAACCGCCCGTGGCGTCCAGCATCGAGCTGAACATCCGCTGCGCAAGGTTGTTGCGCCACCCGTCCCACACGCCGCCCGCAGTATCATGCTTCTGGACGCCCACGCTCCCGTCCTCATTGAGAGAGTACGTAGAACCGGCGCTGAGCGACCTGTTGTAGTCGTCAAAGGGGTCGCGCCCGTTGGCGTCCTTCAGGTCCCAGTTGCCCCACTGATTCCTCTTGAAGGGAGCCTTGACCCCCCCTCCCATGAAGTCGTCGAACTCACTCATGCTAGTATCCTCCTCTCGCGGTTCTTCTAAGACGGCTGCTCGCGGGTCTTCTAATACGGCTGCGGTTCAGGGCCGCGTGACCTGTCATCTGGCCCTGCACCGAATACGCCAACGGATCGAACATATTGCCCTGTCCCTGCCACCTTGAACTGTTGGGGTTTCCCAGCGGATCGGGCGGGGGCGCAAAAGGGGTGGTGGTAGTCGCGCCCGGCGCCAACCACCCCGATCCTCCTTTGATTCTAGGAGTAGGGTTTTTCTTGAACATCTTGCTCATGGGGTCCCAGTAATACTCGGCCCTGTCCCTCGGGTTCATACCGTCAAGGGAGCCCAGACCCAAAAAGTCGTCCAGCTCTCCCCGGTCGGGAGAGGGGGTCTTGGGCTTGAAACCGCTGGACGTTACCATCCCCAACTATAGCGGTCGCCTCTGCTGTGAAAAGGTGGACAGCAACTTCCCGCTGACCAGGACGCCGCACATCTTGAAGTCCAGGCCCGGACACACGATCTCGATGCCGGGCGCCAGGGTCGCGCCCGTAACGCCCCACTTCGCGGCCCCCTCTCCCGATCCGAAGGCGGCGGCCCACTTGGCCTCGTCCTCCAGAATACTTTTGACGGGCGCCCCGTTCGTATCGAGAGTTTCGGCCCGTGCATGGGGTTCGGTCGCGTCCCCCCTGTACACCAGCCCGGAGAACCGGCACAGGGTCGGGTAGTCGTCGGGGACGAAGCCTCCGACATCGGTGAAGTGGGCCGTCACGCTGTTGATCTGCTTCACCCTGAAGAAGTTCTCGGCGGTGGTCCCCCCTCCAAAGATTTGCTGGCTCTCTTCCACACTTCCGACCGGAGCGCCCACCCACCTGAAGATAACAGGGCTCACGCCCACAATGTCGCCCGTCACCAGCCGGTCGAACCCGTTGTCGGGGAGTAGCAGGTCATCATAGATGAGCTGGATCGTAACCGCGTTCGGAATCTTGGCAATCGTAACGTGCTTTCCCACAATCGTTGGGTCCGCGGCCCTCAAGATATAAAGTTCGAGGCCGTCACCCCCAACCCCCGTGGCGTCAACGGTCAGGTTAGAATAATAGAGGGAGTCTGCGGCGACTGTTGCGATCCAGCCGCCCCCCTGCACAAGACCGTATTCCCCCCTCTCCCGTTTGGAGTCGGTGACGTAGAGGCCGAAGTAGGTGCCGGTGATGGGCTCACGGTTGTTGTTCTCGCGCTGGGCGTTCATCACGTAGATGGCCCGCTCCACCAGGGGGTTGAAGAAGTTCTCCGATGCAGGAAGCGTCTCTATGTTGACGCCCTCGGGCCACGCCCCCCTGCGCACGAGGGTGAAGGGCAGGTCCGACAGCTCGGTCATCTTCGCGGTCGTGAACCAGAAGATGACGGCCTCGCCCAGGTCCCCGTTCATGGCGGTCCAGCTGCTGGTCAGCCCGTCGTAGGCGCAGCTTACGCTGCCCAGGGTGTCTTTCCAGCGGCCCATCACGGTCGTGTTGAAGTTGCGAACGTCGTCCAGGCTGCCCATGCTGTCCACGCTCTTGATGCCCTTGCTGCTCACGAAGTAGAGCATGGAGCCCACGGTGTCCATCGCCCTCTCGTTCACGATGCCGTAACCCTCGTGCATCATCTGCACCTTGATGTAGTTGGCCTCGATGCGGATATGGTACTGGCGGTCCCGGCTGAACCCGATGGCGTTGGGGCCGACTTCGGCCATCGCAATGATGGTGTTGTTGAGAAGGCTGGGCACGTACCTGTTCTGGGGAGGGAACAGCTCGGGGCTCACGTCCGTCAGGCTGCTCCACCTCAGCTCGCCCAGACCTCTTAGGGCGTCGCCCGGACTGTTCTCGCTCGAACTGCTGGTGTTGGCGTTGCTGATGTTGCTCACCAACATCACGTTGTTGTAGATGAGGCTGCATCCGCCCTTGGGCAGCTCTTCATCGAAGACGTTGCGGTCCAAAAACACATCCTGGAACACCAACTGTTTATCTTCAAGCTTATACCAATAGATAATATGGGTGCCCTCACCGGGAGCCAACGGGTTGTTGACGGTCTTGTAGTCGGCCAGCGTGATGATGCGGTCCAACTGGAGGATGCTAGCAATATAAGTGCCGCCCGCACTCTGCACCCGTACGCTCCGATAGATGTACGCCTGATCGTACCGGGCCTCGTCATAAGCGATCTCGATGGCTGCGAACAGCGGGGTGCTCTCGCGGGTCACCGGGGTCGCCGGATCGTCGAAGTCCTGGGCACGTAGGGGCGCTACGTCGCTGAGGGCACTGCGCCGTCCGTTCTCGCTGTTGAACAGCACGTAGGAAAACGCATAGTCGCCGGGCGCGATCCTGGTCTGCTGGCTGGTGTCGTCGGGGTAGGGAAAATCGTCGGCGCTGCCTACCGTGTGGTGCGTGCCGTCCAGATCGAACTGGCCCGTGAACAAACCTGTTTCCCACGGCAGCATGTCGATCAGGACAAGCCTTCCGTATCCGGCTTTTCCGTCCCTCGTCACAACCGCACCCAGCGTTACCAGCGTGTAGTCCTTGGGCGACTTCAGCACGGGCTTGGCGCCCGGCCCCGGACTCGTCAACAGCGTGTAGGTCCACGGGTCCTCGTAGAGTGTGTAGAAGGCCGCGACATCGTTATCCTCCAGGTAGATGTACACGAAGCGCCCGAAGACGCTCACGCTCATCTGCTTCCCGGCGTTGGTCGCCACCTCACGACGGGAGAGGGGGACATCCTCCAAAATCACCTCGCCCTTCACCCACGCGCCCGTCTGCGTATTAAAGTAGTCCACGAAGATGTCGGCGTTGTCGGCGTGGAACGGGAAATCGACCACGGCCTTCCGGCGCACCCGGTACACGAAGCCGTAGCCGTAACCGTCTTCCCCAATCACGAAGACGATGGGAAAGCAGTCGATGATCCGACTGGTCTGGTTGTGGTGGGCCCCCCACGACTCCAGATCAAACCGATAGATGCACATGAAGCCGGGGTGCGGCCTCAGCCCGCCCTCCACCAGGCCATCGACGCCCATCAGTTCGTGGGAGGCGGGGTTCTTGATGCCGAGGCGAGATGTATGTTTGTCCGAGGTGGTTTCGACGGTCGGGATGATCCAGTTGGTTTCGATGGGCTGTATATATGCTGGCATGGCCCCACTGTAGGGGTCTCCACAAAAGTCCCGACGAGACACTTCCCCACCTTTTCCGTTACGGTTCCCCACCTCCCGATCCTGTCGAGCCACCACTGCTCCGGCCTCACCGTCATATGCAGTTCTTCTCCCCACCTGGGGTGGCTTTTTTCGTACGAAATCGAGAAGGCGAACCGAGCCCCTTTCGCGGCGACCCGGTGCATCTCGGCCAGAACCTCGTCCACCTCTTCGGGCAGCAGATGCTCCAGTGCGTCGAAGGAAGTCACAACGTCGGCGCACCCCCCCTCCAGTCCGGTGGCGTGCATGGGGGCCTTGATGTCGGCCTCGGGGAACGCGAAGTCCACTCCCATCCCGACGACCCCTCTTTCTCGAAGTGTTTTGATAAAACGGTTTCGAGAGCAGCCAAAGTCAACCACCATTTTGGCCTTCCACAAAGTCACGATGTGGTCAAGAACAAGGGCACCCAACAACCATCCTCCATATTCGGGCCTTTGAGTGGCCAGTTTCTCGTACTTCTGGCGTTCGCGGTCGCGTGCCCCAGACAGGGGGAGGGGGGGAGATGCCACCACGGTGGCCGAATACCAGCCCTTTGTGGGGCCGGAGACGGGCATGGAAGCGGCGGCTACCGCCTGATCGAAGGGGATGTGGTCGAAGGCTTCGAGGGCGCTGCCCGGCGAGCAGTTGAGAACGGTGAGACCCCGCTCCTCGAAGTGGGGGCGCAGCGCCTTGAAGCGGGCGCCCAAGGCGTCGTAGAGGGTGTTGTTGCCCCGGATGCTGGAGAGCGTGCGGTCTTCCTCGAAGGCGTAGTGCGCCCCCTCTCCCATCTTGAAGTCACAGCCCAGGAGGTAGATGGTGCGGACGCCCAGAAGGTGCAGGAGATGGACGGCGATGAGCATCACGGAGCGTTTGCCGCGGACCCCCACCGAGTCTATATCTTTGTCGCCCTGGCCCCAGTTGATGAGGGGTTCGTCGAGGAAGGTGGTGTGGTTGAAGCGGCAACCTCTCGTGAAGAAGAAGGTGGCGGGGGCCTCGAAGACGCGGCGAGAAGACTCGAAGAAGGCCCCCTCTCCCGTTCGGTCGCGGAGGCGGGTGCGCCAGTAGCCGACGGGCACGAACTTTGTGATGGAGGGGTCCATCCAGCGGGCGTGGAGGAACTTGCGGGGGTTGTCGGCGCAGGTCCACAGGGTCGGGCGGTGGATCGACCAGCTGTTGTTGACGCCCATCGAGAGAAGGCCACGCGCCCCCATCTTCGAGAGATCGAGCTGGTTCAGGGAAGGGCCGCCGCACACAAGGAAGGCGGCGGCCCCCCGGTACATGCCGCGAAGGTCCGCGGGGGACAGGTTCGATGTCCGCAGCACCGACGGGAGAGGGGGGATGCGGCGACCACTCAGGGCGGCCTCCAGCATCTTGGAGTCCCACTTATTGGGGGGCGGGGACGTGGTTGCTGAAGCCTTCTTTCGCACGGGGGCACTCCAGGTAAGGATACATCAGTTTGTTGTAGGGTTTGGTGTCGAGGAGAGCGAGCTTGCGGTCGCCGCACCCGCAGTCGTCGCAAAAGTGATGCACCCCATCCTTACTAGGGGTGCGGGAGGGGCAGGCGGCGCAGGAGGCTACGCGCTGCTGGAGGATGGGCAGAGAAACGGACTTGTTGGTGAGGCCCCGGCTGACCATGCTCCGCACGAAGGACTCGGCCATCTCCCAGGACGGCTTGGATTTGTCCCACCTTTCTTTCTTGGTGAGGGCGAGGGGATACTCGGGGTCGTTGCGGATTGCTTGGGCGGCCACGGGGGTCAGGTGGACCGTCAGCATCACTTCGATGATGTGGGCGGACGCCTTGAAGAGACGGTCGGGATCGGACATCTTTTCGATGACGGAGGCGGCCATCTGGTCGCGGAAGGCGATGGACTCGGGGCTGTCGGGGCCGCCGCGGCTGAGGCACTCGTGGCAGGTTTTCTGGGTGACGCCGCAGGACCAGCCCACGTTGATGTCGAGGTCCGAGCACTGCATCTTGTGGCGCAGGTGACACTTGGCCTCGATTTCCTTCTCGCGGTCAAGATAAGCTACGGTCTCGGGAGAGGGGGGTTTTCGTTCCATGAGGGGTCAGGCCGTTGCGCAAGAGCAACAATAAGAAGTGCCGGTGCGGACATCGCCGTTGTCGTAACAACAATAGCTAACAATGGGGCAGCAGTGTAGGGGCTCGCTATTGTTCTGACAGCAGACAGAGCCGGGGAAGTCGGGAGGTGGGTTTGTGCAGTCGGTACAGACGGGGCACAAGTCCAGAGAATTGCCGTCGTCATAACACCTCGTGTCCTTGGCACACGCGCAAAGTACGGCGAGGTCAAAAGCAGCAACGCCATTTGTGTAGGCAACCAATACCGAGAGGCAGGCGTCGCTGCACCCAGACGGTGTGCAGAAGATGGGGTTGTCGCACAGTGTCGGTATTTCGCAGGAAAAGGTGTCGGTACCGCCGGTGGTGTCGCTGCCGTCTTCGGTGGTGGTGGTCATGGCTGTGCCGGTGGCGGAGGTGGGGGTTTCGGTAGTGTCGCTGTCGGAGCTGGCGACGGAGGAGGCGGCGGATGTGCCGCCGCCGGATGTGGTGTCGCTGGATGTAGGGCCGGTGTCGGTGTCGGTGTCGCCGCCGCTGCCGCCGCCGCCGTCGCCGCCGTCTTCATGGTCGGGCAGGAGGGCGTAGAGGTCAAAGCGGCGGTCGGCGCCGTTGTCGGAGAGGGGAAGACCGAAGGCAGGGGGAACGCGGATGGGGATTTGGCCGAAGCCTTTTTCGAGACGGGGGTCGAAAACTTTGGTGGGCTGGAACCGTCGTGTGAACTGGGTTCGGGTGTATTTGGAGGGATCGTTGATGCTCATCTGGTTCTGTTGCTGAGGGCGCGGGAGGGACCAGGCACCTTGTCGATCACGGAGGGGCGGCGGTGTTGTTCGAGGGGCACGTCGAAGTAGGGGCCGCCCCGCATACGCACCTGGTTGAAGTTCCTTTGGTAGGTGGCGAAGGTGGAGGGGCCGAGGCGCGGGGAGAAGGAGGAGACCCACTGGGCTTTGAGGAGACGGCTTTGTTCGATGGTATCGACGTTGTTCACCGGATTTCTCCTTGGGAGGAGGGACCCATGCTGGATTGGTATGGCGTTGTGTTGCCGCCAAATGTCTTGAGCCCGGCGGTCTGGAGGGTGTTGAGGTTGTCGAGGACGCTTTTGAGGGCGCTGAGGTATTGGAGGCGGATGGCGTCCTGATTCCCCTTCGTGATTTTGGTGGCGGCCCCCAGGCGCATAGCGGACCCTGCGGACACGGCTTCCATGAGGGCTTCCATGCCCGAGCAGACGATCTCGTAGGGGACGCGGGGGGCTTCTCCGGGAGGAAGGGCGGGGCCGGGATCAAAGGGGGAGCGGGTGGTTACGAACCACTGGGAGCCGGAAAGGTAGTGGGAGGCGATGAGGACTTCGGAGATAACCGCGCTGTCGCTTTCGGGGATGATGCGGAGGGTCTGACCGACGTAGGAGGAAGGGCGGCGGTCGCGGGTTCCGATGGTGGGCGTGCCGGTGGAAAGACCGGCCTTTCGGAGCCAGATGCGGCCCGCGATGCCGGTGGGATTCGTGAGACCGGATTTGAGGGAGGTGGCCAGCGTAAGAATGAAGGAGGTGGCCCCCTCGATTTCGTATTCGCCCAGGATGATGTCGCCACTTCCCGCCGTGATGGTGACGCGGTCGCCGGGTTCCCACACGTAGTTGGTGGGAACCGAGATGGAGAGGGCACGAGTGGTGTTGTTCCAGGTGCCGCTCGTGAAACTGAAGTTGTCGAGGTTGGCGCCCACCGTGGCGCCGTCGCACCAGTGAAGCATGGAAGAGCCGTTGGAGACGTACCAGACCTGGAGGGACCCGGCGCAACGGGGTCCCCACGCGGTGACGGGCACGTAGAGTTCGAGGTTGCCGCCGGACCCCTCAAGGCTCCAGGAGAGGGCCTCCATAGAGCCAAGGTTGCGGGGCAGGAAAGAAGAAAGGGTGCGACCCTCATTGTCTACGCCCACCACCTGCCACACCTCCTGGACACAGGGGGGCAGTTTATAGAGGGTCTGGCCCTCTCGGAGGGGGATCGTGATCGTGTTGAAGATGGGAGCCGCGGTCCCGTTGTTGAGACGGGAGAGAATGTCTACGAGGGTGGGCTGCACCACGTTGCGCAGGATGTAGGTGTTGCTGTATTTGGCGTCCACGTCGCTGCTGTCGAGGTAGGTGCGGAGACGCTCAAGGATTGTAACGATTGCTGATTCGGTTGCCGCCATTACTGTCTCCGTGCCGCCTTGATGAGGTCGCGTGCGATCTGCTTTGTGCTCTCGCTGCTGCGATGGTAGGGGCTGGCCCCGATCCGCATGTTGTGGGCTTCTTGCTCCAGACCCTTGCGCTTCAGGATGGTGGCGGCGTCCTGTCGGCCCGCCCAGTTATCTTCGATCTGGCTGCGCTTGGCGTAGACGGCTTCCCGTTTGAGGGATTCGCGTTCGGTGGCCACCTCGTCGTAGGGACGGAGACGGTTGAGGAGGTCGGCGGGTTCGGAGAGACCGGCGGGCCAGATGGAGGCCGGGTTGCCCGCGAAGCTCTCCAGTTCGCAGAGGATGGGGGGCTCCCGTTCGGAGGGGCTGTAAATCCAGACTCCCAGAATGAAGCGGGCGAAGAGCCGGTGGTGGACCACGACAAGGCGGGGGTTCTTGATGGTGTTGCGGAGCCACGTCAGCCACACGAAGTCGCCCAGAATCTCGTGGTTCTCGCCAATAGTGAGGTGGGCGAGGGCCGCGGCCTCGACAGGTTCGTATCCGATCTCAAGGGTTGGCATAGGGGTGAGGCTCCGGGGAATGAAAAAAGGGAACCCGCTGGTGGGGTTCCCTTGAGAGTAGCAGATGTGAAGGCCGGAGTCTACAGGCTGTAGGTGCGATCCTCGGCGACGTTCTCGATCAGGAGGCCGTCGGGCTGCTCGGGCACCAGCTGCATACGGAGCCAGCCGGGCATCTGGGCACCCTCGGTGACGGCGCCGAAGATGTTGGGAGTGGAGCCGACGCCCATGAAAATGGGAATCTTCGTGCCGGGCATACCAAGGGCCTGGGCCACGAACCGGAAGGGAATCCAGGCATCGTTGTTGCCGAAAGAAGTCGTGCCCTTCTGGTCGTTGGGCACATAGCGCTTCCAGTTGGAGCCCTTCTTGAAGCCGTAGACGGTGCCGCTCTCGATGAAGGAGCTGGTGTAGCCGGTATAGCTACGCCCGTCCATCTCGAAGCGGAAGCCCTCGCCGGACCCCTCGTTCCTCACGTCGGAAAGGCGGCCCGTCCGGTTGAGGATTTCACGACCGATCTTGGTCGCCTCATAGGCGAGCCAGACGCCGTCGGAGGCCACCAGGCAGTCGATGGTCTTGCCGTACTTGAGCTTGGCCATGTGCCACCGCCTCAGGATGGACCGCATCTTGTGCTCGGTAAGAGCCTGGTTAGCCATGTTGATCCGCATGGAACGGAACTCGGGATGCGTATTCACGTTGATCCGGTTGGCCGAATCCGACTCGGCCCCAAGCAACGTGTTCCCGTCATAAGTGGTGCTTCCGTTGGAGTCTCCGAACTTGAGCCAGGACCGGATACCCGCGATCCCTGTGAAGTATTCGGTTGCGCTGACGTTGGCGGCGTTGCTGGCGAAGGGAGTCGAGGAGTTACCCACGATTCCGAAGGGAACCACGATGTCGCCCGCGGCGATGTCGAGACCCGTCAGACTGGTCTGGAGGGCGCCCGTTGACTTCTTGAACGCCTTGAAGTAGACCTTGCAGGAAAGTTCATCGACGGCGGTGACGACCCAACCCAGGTCGAACGCAGTCTGCATCGCGTCCGTAACCACGTGGGTGAATGTGATGGGTGTCCCTGTGAGGGTGCCGATCTCGACGCGCTGGCCCACCTGGAACCGATCAACGGCGTAGTTGTCGTAGGTGAGGTCCAGCATCAGGGTCGAGCTGGTGTCCAGGGTGAAGGACCAGCCGCCCGTCCGGGCCGTCGCCAACTGGTAACTGTTGTTCTGGGAGGTCCAGAAGCTGTTGACCAGGAAGAGAGCCATGTTGCGGGAGAAGCCCTCCAGCTTGGGCGCGATGATCTCGCCGATGACGGCCTCGGTGGCCTCCATCTGGAGTTCGCCCAGCGTGAACATGATGTTGGCGTTCATCGTGCGCAGGGGGATGCCCAGTCGGAAGGGCTTCTGGTTCATGCCGCCGCGGGGGTCCGGGAAGGTCCGGGTGAGTCCTTGGGAGAACATCTTGGAGCCCCAGTCGGTTGCGGCGTCGCCGTAAAGCCCGAAGTCGGCCTTGGGGCCGCCCGGTTCAATAACGCCGGTCAGGCCGCCCTGGAACGTTTTGAGAATCTTGTAGTCTTTGCCGATTTCGCCGTTGGACGACATGCTCTGGTTGGACACAATGTGGTCCTTCCAGAAGGGGTCCATCGCGGGAAGAAAGACTCCGACGCTCTTGTTGATGATTTCTTCGACCTTGACGGTGTTCGCGTCGAGGAGAAGTCCAGTGTTGCCACCAGGCATAAGTCCCTTGCTTTCTGCCCCCCTCTCCCGTCCCGAAGAGGGGGGCAGAACGGGGGCCTATGAGTTGAGTTTGTTTTCGCCAGACGTACTGCCTCGAAGGAGGGAGTCGGTGGCCCATTTCCGGACTTCGGTGGAGGTCGTCCCCATGTCCATCCCGGATTTATGTTCCGGTGGCTTGATGGCGGGCCGTCCTCTCAGCATGTCGCCCGTGTCTGTTTCCGTGGCCCTGCCGATCTTGGCGGGGTCCCCGATTACCGCACGGTACTTCTTGAAGACCTGGGTAGCGGCTTTCGTCGCTTCCTCGGCAATCCAACTATCTTCCCACGCATTGGGGCCTTGGTTCGCCCTTCTGATCCGCAAGTTGTCCAGGGTCTTCTCCCTGACTTCTTCCTTGATGATGGCCTTGCGGATTTTGGCCGCCTCGTCGGCGGAGGCCCCCTCTCCCGTCTCGGTCAAGGATGCCAGACGGTTCACCATAGTAGTCAGGTCTTTGTTGAGATCAACAGAAGCCGTCACGCTTTCGCGCACGATTGTTTCGAGCTGGGTCTTGCGGGCCTGGGCCTGCTTGGCCGCAGTCTCGCCCTGCTGGCGCTCCAGTTCCTCCAGACGGCGCTCGGACTCGGTCCCCTCGTCGTTGGGGTCGGGGTCGGCGTCCTGGCGAGATGCTTTCTTGCCGGTGGGTGGGGCTTCGTCGCCCTCCTTCATGGCGTCAAGCTGGGCCTGAATCTGGTCGGCGGGAACACCGGCTGCCGACATGGCGCGTCGGAATGACCTCTCGACGACATCGGGGGACTGGTCCCCCTTCATCAGGACCTGGGCATCGTTCCAGTTGTTTTCGAGGGTGGCGGCCTTGGCGCGGAGGGCGGTAAGTTCCGAGGCTTGGTCGCGCAGGGACTTGAGTTCCTCGGGCGTGATAGAGGGCTTGGTGTCCCCCTCTCCCGTCTTGGGGATAGCGGCGGAGGAGGCGTCGAGGGAGGGAGCGGTGAGTTGGAAGAGGGGCTGTCCGAAACGAGGGGGCATGTGGGGTTCCTAGGCGAGGGCCAACTGGGGACTTCCACCGGGAAGTCCGGGAGGGGGAGCGCCGTTAAGCATAGCAGCGTCGTCGGGGTTCGGCACGGCCTGGGGCAGTGAGATTCCGGCGAACATCATCAGGGTTTCGCGGAAGACGAGGAAGGCATCGACGACTTCGACCGAGGCGACCTGCATCGCGGGGCTGGTCATAAAACCGGCGAGGATGCGAAGGGCCAGGTCGGGCTTGCTGGTGTGGGGCGCGGGCGCGATGAAGCCGGGTTCCTGACCGTCGTTGTAGAGGGTGAGAATCAGGCGGATGGTGGACTGGTAGGCGCCACGGTCGTCTTCGATGTAGAGGGGGATGTCGAGACCCGCCTTCAGGCAGTAGAGGCGGAAGTTGAGGGGGTCCTGCTCGACGCCCTTGACCCAGAGGTCAATGGCCTCCTGCTTCAGGGCTACTTCGGATTTGGGACTGGCCGACCGGATCGTGAAGTTGATGCGGGATACGTCGGGCAGGGGGTTGTCGGCGAAGGAGACAGAGTCGGTGGCCGGGTCGATGATGGCGCCCGCGAGGTCGAGGGTCAGCTCGCCGACGGGCAGGGACCGCTTGGAGACGGCCAGGTTCTGAGCCGCTTTCTGGACCAGCGACTTGTACATGGTGCCCCACATCCGTTGGATGTTGAGGGAGGGCGTCGTGATGGCCCTGTTGATCTGCTCGTCGAGGAAGGCGAGGCCGGGCGCGCTATCGACGCGGCCCTTCTCCTGGATCAGGTCGCGGATGGGATTGATGCCGTCGATAAGTTCGGAGGCGTGGGCGGCCACCCGACCGGGCATGTCGCCGGTGGTGACGGGTTGGATGGCGAAGGGGTTGAAGCCTTCAGCGATGGGGTCGGGCTCATAGAAGACGGCTTTGAGGCCGCGGCCCACGTCCTTCAGGACGGTGTTCTGGTTCATCTGGCCCGCGGGAATGACGAGCATCCCGTAGCGGTCCAGGTTGCGGACGTTGTCGAAGAGGGTCTTCTGGAGGGTTTCGAGTTCTCGGTGGATGGAGAAGAGGAGGTCGAACATGCCGGTGCCGTGGAAGGTGCCGTTGTTGAGGAAGCGGGCAAAGCCGATGGGGCAGTAGGCTTCCACGTCGGAAAGGTCCTGGTCGTCGAGGAGGGCCATGCCGCAGGTTGCGATGTAGCGGCGGGTTGTGCCGTTGGGTCCGTAGAGCCAGAGTTCGCGGATGCGGGCCACTTCGAGGGTTGTGTCCCCGGACTTGCGGGTGGAGGTGCCCTTGCTGCCGTCGAACCAGGTGACACCCGACGCGCTGGAGTCGTTGTTGTTGTCGGCGTCGAGCATGGCGTCGCCTATCGCCCTTTGGTAGCGTTCCATGTTGTCGAGGCGGGCCTCGATGCGTCTGGCCCCGTACACCTCCTTCAGATAGGAGAGGGGGACCATGCGCTGGCGGATGATGCCCCGCACCTTCGTGTGGTCCTGACCCTGGACGGGGAAGGGGAGGAGTTCGCGGGGATGCACGACCTCGATGTCAGAGGTGAGTCCGATGGTCGGGTGATCGACGAGATGGCCGCACAGACCGACCGAGCCAAGGCAGGTGAGGAGGTAGGAGGCGTGCTCTTTCACTTCTTCGATGTGGTTGGTGGACGTGATGGCGTCCGCTGTGATCTGGGAAACGGCCCTGTTCTGCATGGAGGCGAGGGAGCCGCCCTGGCGTGTGGCGCTGGGTCGGTAGTCCATCGACTGGAAGCGGCCCGCCATCTGGTTGATGACGTAGAGGAGCTTGGTGGACTGGTACTCCATCTTCTGATCGGTCGTGAGGTATTGGGGTGAAATCATCCCGGAGACGGGGTCGTAGACGTTGAAGCGGCGATAGCCGTTCATGTAGTACCAGGCCAGGAGCCAGTTCACCCGGCGGATCATCAGTTGGGATTCGGACCTCACGCAGTGCGCATGGAGGATTTGGGGCAGCACGTCCTTGTCGGTGGTCAGGTTGAAGGTGTCTACCGGCATGAACTACTGCTCCTTGGGTACGACTGTAGGATATGCAGCGGGATGACGGGCTTTGGCGGCGCAGCCGAGAGGCGTCCACCGGGAGTGAGAAGAGATTGCTTCGAGGGTCTCGGGGTCGGCGATCTCCTGATTCAATAAGGGTTCGGACCCCCTCTCCCGTTGGTCCGGGGACGACGGCGGGAGAGGGGGCGACTCTCGGGCTTCGTGCAGGCGGGGGCCGGTGCCGTAGTAGCAGGAGGCCATCGCGGTGAAGAGGGAGACGGGCACGGTGACGCCCGAGGGGGTGGCGTTCATGGTAGTTTTCCTTCGAGGGAGACGATGTCGCTTAGGTTCATATCTTGGATTCTCCGGAGGAGGAGGCGGCGGACATGGCGGCCTGGATGAGGTGGTGGGGAACGGTGTTGATGTCGAGGCCGCCGACGATGGGCATACCCAGCCAGTGGGTCTGGCCGGATTCAAGGAGGGCGACGGGGTCAACGGGTTCGTAGGCGGAGCCCTGAGAGAGGGGGAGGGCGCGACGGCCCTTCAGGACGAACATGGACATGGAGACGGTGTCGATCTCGTCGTCCTTGGGGAGGGTCTGGGACTCGGGCGTGAAGCCTTCGATCTGCTCGATAAGGCGGGACCAGGAACCGGCGCCCATGCGGCGGTCGATGGGAATCTTGATGAGGGAGTGCTCGAAGCGGGTGTCGAGGCCCGCGATCTTGTCGAGCTTGGAGATGAGGCCCGGACGCAGGGGCTTGATGGAGGGGATGTGGGAGGAGGAGGCGACGAGGTTGTCGGCCATGCGGGTCTGCACGGAGGACACGAAGCGGGCGTAGACCTTGAAGGATTCCTTGACGACTTCGATGTAGATGACAGGGGATCGCCAGCGGTGGGCCATCTCGAAGGCTTGGTGTTCGAGAACGGAGTCGGGCCTGCGGTCGCTCCACATGTCGAGGACGAAGAGAATGTTGCCGGGTGCCTGGGCGAGCTGGGTGCAGCAGCGGCGGTCGGAGGATGCTTTTTCGGTGTAGGCGGTGTCGATGGTGATGAAGAGGCGGCAGGAGGCGAGGAACTCGGGCAGGGGGGTGCGGACGGTGGCTTTGGTTTTGGGATCGAGGTAGCAGATTAAGGTGGTGGTGCGCCAGGGGCTGTTGGGGAAGAAGGTGTCGATGTCCTCGTACCAGTAGGCGTGGGGGCCGTGGGAGGAGGGGTCGAACTTGAAGAAGGCTTCGTCATCGGCGGAGCCGGGGCGGTCCATCATCTCGGCGTTGAAGGCCGCTACGCCCATGATGGAGGGCATCTCTTCGATGGAGACGCGGTTGAGTTTGTTGAGACGGACTTTCTCGGCGATGGTGGAGGGCCACATATCGGGCCACACGGAGATCAGGGAGCCGTCGGGTCCTTCGTAGGCGGCGTTGAGGGAGAGGCGTGCCCAGTGGTCGAAGCGGGAGTCCTCGGCGCGAACGGTGCCGTCGGGCATCTTGATGGTGGAGAGGGCGTGCCACAGATAGTGTCGCTTGGAGACAAAGGTGCCGACCCAGTCGATACCGGCCCCGGCGCGGAGGACCATCTGAAGAGCAATCTTGAAAAGAAGGCGGTCCATGTAGTCGCGGATGTCCTGCATGGACGTGGTTTTGTGCTCGTCGTACTCGGGGTCGTCGAGGCGGAACTTCTTGGGGCGCAGGCCGCGTAGACGGGACTGGGCGCTGACGGAGCGGACCCAGGAGCCGTTGTTGAGGAAGAAGAACTCGACGCCCGTGGGCTTGGAACCGCGTACGGGTTTGAGGGAGGCGAGGTCGTAGTCGGGGCAGAAGTCGTCATTGATGCGGCGGTTGTTGAAGCCCTGGTCGCGGAGGACTTGGCCGGTGAACTTGGCGTTGTCGTGCGTGGAGGTGGCGTACGCGAAGGAGTATCTGGGAGCCGAGACCATGCACATAAGCATGTCCTTGCGGCAGTGCGTGGACTTGGCGCAGCCGCGGGGGGCTTTGGTCACGGACATCCGGTAGAGAGCCCACTGGCGGGACATATCCCAGTGGAGAGAAGGGGTTTCTAGCGGGGGGTCGTCGTAGAAGCCTGGGTCGAAGTCCCCTTGTGGGTCGGGGTGGAGGTAGTATCGGTCGAAGAACCAGGTGGAGGCGACGCGACGGTCTCCGGTTTCAATGGGGTTTCCTGGAATAAGCCATTGTCGGCAGGCGTTGACTCGGGCCTGTCGGGCTCCTTCGGGGGTGAGTTCGTAGTAGTCAGCGGGGAGGGGATAGTTGGGGTTTCCGGTGCGGGGGATGGGGATGGGACTTCGCATGGGGGGTTCACGCACCGGAGGTAGAGGGAGAGGGCCGCTGCCCGGAGCAGGATGATGAGGGGATCGCCGGGGCCGACGTGGGTGTAGTTGAGGCACTCGTTGGCGCAGCCGCCCCGCCAGTCGATTGAGGCCGGGATGAGCGCGACGAAGCCGAGGTGGGCCTCAAACCACCGGAAGGGGTCCGGGATTCCCAGGTCCTGGAAGAGGGGAGAGACCAGGCGGGCAATGTCCTGGAGAGAGAGGTGCTCCAGGCGACGCCGGGAGTCCTTCAGGTGGTCCTCCAGAGAGAGGTGGATGGGAGAGGGGGGGAATAAAGGTTTTACCGGCGACGGCGAGCGAATCGGCGTCGAAGGAAGGGATGATGCTTTGAGTGCTGATGGTTTGTTGATTGTCATTTTCTTTCCTGGTGATGGTCGCTTTTCCGATGCGACCGCTGAGCTCAAGGACTTCCCTGGTGTACTTGGTGAAGAGGGCGGCTGCGGCGTGGGCGATCTCGGCCTTGGGGCTTCTGATGCGGTCGATCATGCCAGAGACGAGTTCCTCCTGGGTGAAGGCGTTGGCTTCGACGGCCTGACCGATACCGTCGAAGGAGAACATGCTGATGGCGGCTCTCTCGCCGCGGCGGGCGAGGACGAGGTCGGCGGGATCAACGGGATCGAAGGCTACATGGTCAGTCACGTTTCTTTCGGGGGGTAGGAGGTTCGAGCTGGTCGGCAAAGACGGAATATTTTTCGATGAGGCGGGCGCGGAGCCGGGCGGAAGCGTGCTGGTCGGAGCGGTTCAGGTGATCGACGGAGGACATGGCCATGCGGCGGGCCGCGAGCAGGCAGGCTTTTTTGATGGCCGAGTCGATCTTGGTGTGGGTCTTGAGTTCGGCGGCCCCGATCACTTCGAGCAGGAGGGAGTTGAGGTTGCGCTCGACGTAGGCGGGATCGAGCTGGGTCTCGAAGGAGGAGGAGAGGGCGCGGGAGCCGTGCTTGCGGCGGGCCGGTGCTGTGGATGTGATGAAGGGCTTGCGGCCCACCCGCATGATGGCACGGAGACCGATGGAGAGGGAGAGGGCGTCGATGAAGCGGTGCGTTCCCACTTCGAGGTAGGGAACGCAGAGGGAGGCGAGGAAGGCCCGAAAAGTGCGTTTGGTGAAGCCCAAGGGCGCGAGGGCGGCGAGCATGTGGGTTTCCTCGTAGAGCCGGTTGACCGTAAAGGGAAACGAAATACTTCGTAGATTTTCTTCCATAAAGAGGGTCGGATGAGAAGTGTGAGCCTGATGAGCCTATGCTTTCAGGAAAAGCGGTAGCCAGGGTCGATTATATCGACGTTCTTCCGGCGCGGGGGGGGATTGCCCTCCATGAACTTCTGGAAGTCGTTCTGGTTCCCGTCCTGGCCGAAGTCGGAAGGATCGTTGAAGGGGGGGCCTTGGTAGCGGTACCGGGGCTTGGGGCGGCGGGGGGCATTGAAGGGGGGGTGCGTGGGCGTGCGGGTACGGTAAGAAACGGCATCGACGTCGGACTCAAGGGAGGAGTGTTCGGGCACGTTGAGAAGGCGGGCGAGGTAGGCGGAGGCGTCCGAGGCGCCGTAGCGTTTGGTGAGGGTGGAGCGGACTGCGGATTCGCCGCGGCGAGAAACGTTGGCCCGGAGGGCGCGCATATTGGGGTGGAGGCCGGGACGGGTCAGGATGTCCTGGGCGTCGGGAGAGGTGCGGGCGGGGTAGGGGTTGTCGTCGATTGAAGGACCGAGCATGAAAGGAGTATAGCGTGAGTGAAGTGAAGAGTGATGTGATACAGGACGGGGACGGGACGCTGGCAAGGCCGATCATGCTGATGGAGAGCATGGGGCTGGCGCGGGCGTTTCTGAGGAGCGAGATGGCCACGGAGAACGGGAGGGTGGGCCTATGGTGCTGGAGGGACGAGTTCTGGGTGTGGTATAAGGGAAGGTGGGTTAAGAGGGGGCGCCAGGCCCTGACGGATCATGTGTTCAGGTGGGGCGAGAACGTGCATTGCTGGGTGCCGGTGGGGGGCGGCATGAGCGCGAAGAGGTGGAGCCCCACGAAGAACAAGTGTGAGGACGTGGTGGCGGCCATCGCGGCGCTGAGAACCGGGAACTGGGTGAACGCGCCCGCGTGGACGGAAGAGGCGGAGCAAAGGTTCAATCCTGAGCACTGTGTGGGGTTCGAGGACGTAGTGCTGAGCGTCGAGACGGGGGAAGTGAGGACGGTGGTGAGGGATGAGACGTGGTTTGATCCGGGAGTCATGCCCTGCGCGTATGAGGAGGGGGCGCAGTGTCCCCGGTGGATGAAGTGCCTGAATGAGTGGGCCACGGAGCCCGAGTGGAAGGTGCTGGATCAGAGGATTTTCGGGGCAGCCATTACGGGAAACAGGAGGCACGCGAAGATTCCGCTGCTGTTCGGGGCCACGAGGGGCGGCAAAGGCGTGAATGTCAGGATGATCCAGATGCTGTTGGGGGACGTGTGCTTTATGAGCAGCACGATGAGCAGCCTGACGGACACGTTCGGGCTGGACGGGTGCGAGTTTGCAAGGGTGCTGAGCATCAGCGAGCTGGTGGGCCAGGACTGGGTGAGCAACCAGAAGTTTACGGGGATCGTGAAGAATATTGTGGGCAGGGATAGTTTTCCGGTAAACATCAAGTACCAGAGACAGGTGAAGAACGTGACGTGCGGGGCGATGGTGGTGCTGAGCAGCAACCGGATTCCCACAATGGCGAATGATGGGGACAGCATGGGCAGCAAGATGGTGATTCTGCCCTTCGTGAAGAGCTTCAGGGAGAAGCCCGAGCTGGACCTGGAGGACAAGTTGAAGAAGGAGGCGGCGGGAATCGCGGCCTGGGCGGTACGGGGAGCCTGCGACCTTCAAAAGGGGCTGGGGTGGCCTGAGCTGAAGAGCGCGAAGGAGATCGCGGACACTTACAGGGCGCTGAACAATCCGTACGACCAGTTCTTGCAGGCCCGGTTCGAGAAGAAGGATGATGGGTTTGTCACGAACGAGACGCTGTGGGATACGTGGCAGGAGTACAGGAGGGTGAACAAGATCAAGGATGATGTTCCAAGGAACATGCTGCCGGTGACGCTCGTGACAGAGACAAGCTGGAGCCTGAAGAAGAACCGGGTCCGGGTGGAGGGCGGCCAGGTGCGAGGGCTGGTGGGTCTGGGCCTCCTGAAGCAGGGAGAGGACTAATGGGACCCCCCCTCTCCCATCGGGGAGGGGTGTTCGGGTTAGGGGGAGGAGGCGGAAAAAGGAGGGAGCGGGAAGAGTGAGACGAGTGAGCCTAGGTTGACTTCCTATCTATATATACAATAACAACTTTACTTTATTTAGAGAAGGGTCTTGGCTCATATGGCTCAGTGAGCAGAAAAAGCGGTAAATGACGGCCCAAGTTGAGCCAGGGTATCGGGCTCAGAAGTGGCACAGAAGGGTGCTGGGTACCGTACGGGGCACGAACGTCGGAATGGCACCGATTTTTGTAAGCGGACGGTGTTTATACAATAACAGACGAAACCCAAGTGGGGGCCAAGCCTCCTACGAACCCCAAAGACTGACCCAAAATCAGCCGTTGAGCGTGACTCGTACAGAAGCCGGAAACACACTGAACGAAAGCATGACGCCAAAGCCCGATAACGGGCCTGTGCCAGCCTGTGCCAGATGAGCCAGGTGCCGAGCCCCGTCCCATAATGTTACCCCCGTACGGTCCTGGATCGGAAAGGGTACTGGTCCGATAAGATTTGCGTGTAGACTTTGGTTCATTTATTTTTAAGAAAGAAAACAGAAACTCCGCATGTCCGCATTCGCATACCTCAGAAGAGTCCACTCTCTCCGCAACCCCCTCTAACCCGCTCGCCCGCCCCCACCCGTGTCGTGCCTGCTTTGTATCGCTCTCAGGTTCATTTACTTTTAAGAAAGGATCGTGTTATATGGTAATCGTTGTCAATCTTCGCGTTTCCCCATACGACGTATACGGCGGACGATCATCGGGCCAGCACATCGGCCTCGGACTGGGAAACCCATTCGTTGTCGGTCGTGACGCCCCCGCCGGTGAGTGCGCTGAGATGTTCGGACTGTGGTTCACGGGCACCACACCAGCCGCACTCGACATGCAAGCCCTGGCACTCCGTCTGCTCTACAACCGGGCCTTCGACGCTCCCCTCCGCTTGGGCTGTTGGTGCAAGCCCGCCAACTGCCACTGTGACCACATTGCCCGGTGGATAAACAACCACATCCAGGCCGCCGTTGTCCCCGACCACCAACACGCCTAACCCACCCTCCCTCTGCCGTGCATCTCGGGACACCGGATGCACCGTCTTCGCGTCCTTCCTTCCGTTCATTTACTTCTTAAGAAAGACTCACCATGACACAGACACAAATCGACGCCGCTAAAGCCAACTACCTTGCCACTGCCGCCAAAGCAGCAGCCGCGTTGGAGGTCCGCTGTGCGGCGGTCGATGCCTTTGCCGCAGCGGCGGCTGCCCTTGTCCTCATTATCAGTGCCGATGCCCTTCCCCCAGTCCCCCCCGCCCGCAAGAACCTCTAACCCTCTCTCTCTTCCCTCTTACCGAAAGGCTTGCTCCATGTCTCCCTCTTCACTTCTCCGCTCTGGTGTCCTTCGTTCCGGTCTCCTGTTCAGTTACTTGAAGACCACCCTCTTTCCTCTTTCCCGAAAGGCTTGCTCCATGTCAACCTCACCCATCCCCTCTTCAATTCTTCGCTCGGCCCCTCTCCAACCCACCCGCCACGCGGCCCAGTTCGCTCTCTTCGTTCAGGGGGACGCCAACATGGCCATCATCGACCACGGGGTCTCACCCTCGGACCGAGTCTCCTACTACGTCCCCACGGCCTTCCGGCCCGAAGCCCATCGCCGGGCCCGTGCCATCATCGGGATGATTTTAGACGGAAAACCCCGCGATGTGGTCGCAGTGGCGATCTCCGCCCTCTTAGCCTCTTGCAACCTCCGGCAGATCGGCCCCGCCTCCGCCGAGAACGCCCTCCTCGCCCAAGCCCGCCGCGAAGCCAACACCGGCATCACCTCTCCCGTCCCCGTCCCCACCGAGGTGGTAGCCGCCGCCGTCCTCTCCACACGCACAGCAGTCCCCGGACACTCCGTTGTCATCCCTCCCGCCGTCATCAACGGCACCTACGCCGCCGAGATGGAAGCCCCCTCTACTCCTCCCACCATCTACTCAGAAACTGACTTCACCGCCGACCCCGTCTCCCGTCTCGTCCGTCCCCGCCCCCTCTAACCCCTTCCCTGTGTCGGTGGCCGCCCCGCTTCATGCGGGCGGCCACCTTTTTTTCCCGTCCCAGTTACCCACCCCTCCCTCTCTTCGCTTTCTTCTCTTCGCTTTCTTCTCTTCGCTTTCTCACCTGTTCATTTACTTTTTCAGAAAGGCCCCCATGACACCTGCCACTTCCCCTCCTTCTCCCTCCTCTTCCCACTGATCTTCCGTGGTGGGGTGCCCGCCGCAGGGCGTCCGGGCACCCCACCCCTCATCATCTTTATTTCTTCCTCCTTTCCTTCTTTTCAGGAGTTTCCTCCATGTCAACCGTCTCCCCCTCCACCACCACCACCGATGAGTTCGCCGCCCTCTTGGGCTCCGGCGTCTCCACAGAAATGATGGCCCGCCTTCGCCGCTTCGAGAGTCTCGAAGCCGAGGTTCTCGCGGCCCGCCGCGAAGCATCCGGCGCCACAGCCGCCCTTCGGGCCCGAGATCTCGCCGATGGATGTATCCAGACCACCATTGGACTGGGCAACAACGCCACATGTCTCCCCGGAGACGGCGGCATGGACATCATCGTCGCCCGCTCCATCGAGTCGCTCGCCTCGCAATTGAAGGCTTCGATGGACGGCGCCACGGCCTTCGACGGGCCAGTGGCTTTCATTCCAGTCGTTCTCTTTCCAATGGTCGTTCCCGACAAGGCACGGCCTTTTCAGGCCATCACCACGAGGGAGGGCAAGCCCATCGCCAACCTCGTCGTGGGACGGACATTCGTGAACAACTCGTATGCCGAGCATTGGGTCACCAACCCCGTCACGGGCGAAAAGCGGCTGATCTCCCTCTCGGGCATGTGCTTCATCAACGCAGCGATGGACCTGACCACAGGCGATCTCGCCGACCCCACCTCCATCCAGGACCGAATCGACCGCCGCGGAGAGTTCCTCCGCCGCACCATCACCGCCCACCCCTCCACCACGCCCGCTGAAGCCGACGCCGTCACTCCAGGTGCCGTAGCCGTAATGAACGGCTACCGTGCCTTGGCCGCCTCCGACATCCCCTTCCGCATCACCGACCGCGCCCCCACCACCGAGGACATCGCCCTCGGCACCATCCCCGCCCCCTCCACCTAATCCCTCTACCATTTGACTCTTGGACCGCCATCCCTAACCGGATGTCGGTCCTTTTTTCCCGTCCCAGTTACTCGCTTTCTCCCCTGTCCCCCTTTCCTACCTGTTTCCCGCCCCTTCCTGCCCCTACCTCCCTCCCTTTTGGGCCGCTTCCTCCTCCTCTTTCCACCCCCCTTCCACCCCCGAGGCCCCACATGCCCGACTCTCCGCCCGCCCCCACCTGGGAAGACCGCTTCAACGAACTCCACGCCTTCCTCCAGACCCTCCTCGAATCGTCTCGGATCACCACGCGCCTGGCCAACTTCGTCCTCGACACCAACGCCGTCCTCCACGCCGAACTCGACCGCGCTCACCACGCCCACTTCACTCTCTCCTCCCAGCTCGACCTCCTCCTCCAGAACCCCGACTCCCCCCGCGCCGCCGCCGCCGCCGAGGCATTGGCTGCGGCCTTGGTCTTGGACGCGGCCTACACCAAGACCAAGGCTGCCGACAAGGACAATGCCAGGGTCACGTACGAGGACGCCGCAGCCGCCGAGGCCATCGCCGAAAGCAAAGTGGTCTAGACCAACACCCTCCCACGCCGCCCCCCCACCGGCCCCGCCGAAAGAAGGAGTACACATGACACTCAACAACGCCGCCGCTGCCAACGCCACTAATGCCAAGGCCAAGTGGGAAAAGAGCATCGCCGCCACGAGTATCGGAGACTTCAGCACATCTTCGAGTGTCGGAGACTTCAGCACGGCGTCGAGTACCGGGGCCTCCAGCAAGGCGTCGAGTATCGGCCTCTTCGGCAAAGCCGCAAGTAGCGGCATCTCAAGCTCGGCATCGAGCAGCGGCACCTCCAGCTCAGCTTCAAGTGTCGGCCTCTCCAGCACATCTTCAAGTATCGGCCTCTCCAGCTCATCTTCGAGTATCGGAGACTTCAGCTCGGCATCGAGCAGCGGCACCTCCAGCAAGTCTTCAAGTAGTGGCGAATCCAGCACAGCGTCAAGCAACGGCCTCTCCAGCTCGGCGTCGAGCATCGGCGAATCCAGCTCGGCATCGAGTATCGGCATCTCCAGCAAAGCTTCAAGTGTTGGAGACTCAAGCTTAGCGGCAAGTGTCGGAGACTCAAGCTCAGCAACAAGCATCGGCGCCTCCTGCACTGCTTCAAGTAGCGGTGCCTCTGGTATTGCTGCGGCTTGTGGGAGTGACTCGTGGGTCAAGGCCGGGCCGCTGGGCTGCATTTTCGCCACCGAGTGGATCGCCGCAGAAAACCGATACCGCGGCGTGGTTGGGCACGTCGGCGAAAACGGCGTGAAAGAAGATACATGGTACCGATGTGTTGCCGGACAGTTGGTAGAGAAATGAATCACCCTGCCCTCGCTTACCAGCGTGGGCCGGGCTTCTCGAAATCGCAGACAACGCAAACCCCCAGCGTACACAGGGGGTGTTTCACAAAGACCCGACAATCGGGAGAAGGACATCACATGACACACAACAACGCCGCCGCCCTTGTCGCCGCCGCCAATGACGCGGCCAATGTCGCAGCCCGTGCCGAGGCAGCGGCCTATGCCGCGGCGGCTGCTCTTGTCGCTGCGGCCAATGCCGATTCCAGAGCCACTTACGCCGCCGCCGCCACATTGAAAGCGGCATATGCCGCGGAGGCTGCGGCCAGCGATGCCCTTGTCGCCGCCGCCACCGCCGCGGACATCGCCGCCGCACCCCCACCCCCGGCGAAAGCAGCGGTTGCTCTCGTGCTTCGCACGTGCGATAAAAACATGCAAAGCTACGGGGGCTTTCAATGGCCCACAAGCGGTGAGGTTTCCGCGCCCGTCTGGGGCTCAAAGCCAATCTGCGGAAACGGATTGCACGGCCTGCTGTGGGCCAACGGCAGTAGCGCACATCTCTCTAAAGAGAGGGACGCAAAGTGGCTCGTTTGTGAAGTTGACCCTGCCACCTGCATTGACCTTGACGGCAAGGTGAAATTTCCAAGATGCAACGTAGTAGCCGTCTACGACAACATGGCCGAGGCGATCACGAGAATCGTGTTTGATTCGGGATATCCGCAGCCAAACGACAAAAAGATCGCATCGGGCGACTACAGCTCAGCAACAAATACCGGAGCCTCCAGCAAAGCGACAAGTAGCGGCACATACAGCTCAGCCGTGAGTAGCGGCGACTCCAGCAAAGCAACAAGCAGTGGGGCCTCCAGCTTAGCGGCGAGCAGCGGGACCTCCAGCAGAGCCACGAGCAGCGGAGACTTCAGCAAAAGTTCAAGCAGCGGCGACTCCAGCAAAGCCGGGAGCAGCGGCGACTACACCAAAACGGCGAGTATCGGCACATTCAGCTCGGCGGCGAGTATCGGCAAATTCAGCACGGCGGCGAGCGGCGGCGCCTTCGGCAAAGCCGCGAGCATCGGAGACTCAAGCTCGGCATCGAGTATCGGCATCTCCAGCAAAGCGTCGAGTGTCGGAGACTCAAGCTCGGCGTCGAGTAGCGGCGCTTGCAGCTCGGCGTCGAGCAGCGGCGACTACAGCTCAGCGTCGAGCAGCGGCACCTCTGGTATTGCCGCCGCTTGTGGATGTGAAACTTGGGTCAAGGCCGGGCCGCTGGGATGTATTTTCGTCACAGAGTGGGTCGCGGCGGAAAAACGATACCGCGGCGTGGTCGGATACATCGGGGAGAACGGGGTTAAAGCAGATACATGGTACCGATGTGTTGCCGGACAGTTGGTAGAAAAATGACTCACCCCGCTCCCCGCTTACCAGCGTGGGCAGAGCTTCTCGGAATGTTCACAACACCTTAAGGGATAAACGATGAACGCACAGCCAGACCCCTCCACCTCGCCGACATACGTACAGCTTACCGCCCTGCTCGTCAAAGCCAGGCCCTGTAGTATCGTCGCCGAGAGCATCATGCCCGAGGCCGCTACGGTGACAGCCGAGATCGACGCCGCCATCGCCGCCATCGCCGTGTACAAGTCGGTGAAAGCCCGCTGGGAAACGGTGTTTAGCGCGGCGACCGCCCTCGCCGCCATCGCCGCAAACAAGCCTGCGAATGCCCGCTGGGAAACGATGCTTGCTGCGAGTATCGCCGCAAGCATCATCGCGGATATCGACGCCGCCCGAGAGGCCCTCTACCCCTCTCTCACTTCCCCCTCTCATCCAGACCACGGTGGTTGGTGGGCCATTGAAGCGAAAGACGCGGTCTCCCATTATGGGTATGGCTATGAAGATGAAGCGATGGAGTACGCCGACGAACTTAACAAGAAGCGGGTGTCCGACCGCTACTCATATTATTTTCTGGGCGAAACCGACGCCGAAGCCACCGAAGCCGCCAAAGTGCCTGACATCACTACCGCTGGGTTCACCTTCAACGCTCCCAAGGCCCCCAAAGACCCCAAAGACCCGACCCCATGAAAGCAGGGGGGGGGGCTTCTCGAAATGTTCGCAACGCAAGCCCCCAGCGTACACAGGGGTAGTTTGACAGACCCGGCAACGCCGGGAGAAGTCCCGCAAATGGCAACACTGATCGAAAAAGAAACCGTCACCCGCGACTACGACTTCGTGGGGTGCAACGCGATTATTGAGTACCAAGGCAAACGGCACCTCATTTGTGACGCATTCGCGGGCCAGGAGTCGCTCTGCGGAGGAGCCGTGCGGTGGAGGCATGGCGTCGCCTGCACGCTCATGCCAGATGACACCCTCTCTTCACTGCGACAGACCAGTTACAACCACGACATGAGCGTGTTCGACGCCCTGCTCAAGGGTTGTGCGGTAGAGGGACGGCACTTATTGGATGACTGGGACGGCCACGCGGTCGCGGCCATCGCGAAACAGGTTGGTCTGTAGGTCAACGGTCGAAAAAATACCCGGCAACGCCGGGAGAAGGATCAACAATGACACACAATGCCGATGACACTGATGCCAAGGCCACAGTGGAGCAAGATACGATGTGGTCTGCGCGGCTGTCAAAGGCTTCCCACACTGATCTCGCCCGGTTGTACCGCTTCGCACCGCCGGGACATCCTGTGTTCATCCGAGGGTCCGCACTGCACGCACAGTTCGAGGAGGCCTGGAAAAAATACGGCGGGTGGAACTCACAACTCAGCAAAGAAGTTGGTTGGTAGACGGCTGTGCGACTGACCTGCGCAGGCGGGTGGGCTTGTCGGATTGTTCGCAACGCAGAAAAGGATAAACGATGAACGCACCCGCCCAAAAACTCACCCCACAGACCCCCCTTGAACGCGCCGTAGCGCGCTCGCTGAACAGAAAAGCCAAATACTACAAAACCACAGGGTTACCCGGCCTCCTGAAAGATTTGCAGCACGGGTGGGAATCCGGGATCGTCTCCCACCTCATCTACACACAAGATAGTGTGCCGTTCTACAAACGCCACCGACGCGAAATCTGCGCACTGGTCTCGGAGCAAATGAAATCGACCAGCGCAGACAGCCCGGCCCAACTCTTCGGGGCCGAGCGTTGGGACACCGACGATCCATTCGCGCTTGATGTTGTCAACCAAAACCTGTTAGCCTGGTTCGGGTTTGAAGAAACGGCGCGGGTTCTCGCAGCCCGTGCCGGGATTGAAATTTGACCCTCCCCCCCCCCTCTCCCATCACGGAGCAACCATGCCGTCCATCTCCTTCACCCTTCCCCCTTGCGACTGCCAGCTCCTCCTCACCGCCATCTCCGCCCTCTTGACCCCCCTCTACCTCGAAGGCTCCTCCTCTACTCCACCTACACTTGTGGCCAACCTTGAATCCCTCGCCCTCCTCATCGCTGAAGCGGGCCACCCCCACGTCAAAAGGCTGCCTTGGCTCCCACACCCTTCCCACCCCGTCCCCCCCTCGATTCTCTCCGCGTCGGGGACTACCTCTCCCTCTACACCCCTCCGTTCCACGCCCACCTTTGGCGCATCGAGGCTATTGAGCTTCCCTGGCTCTGCCTCTCCACCTCTCTCCCGCCCCCCTTCCCTCCCACCTGTTCCATCATCAACATCACCCTCTACCCCTTCTCCCTGATCCCCCCCTCCATCGCCCTGGCCGCGGGCTTCCCCCCACCCCCTCCCTGCCCCCTTGTCTCCTCCATCTGCCCCTTCTCCCTGGAGCCCCTCCCATGAACCCCACCGAAACAAAGCTCCGCCCCCGTTCCGAGTACCACGAAGACTACGGCGTGGTCTGCTGGTGGGATTCCGGCGTGTGCGATTCCCACGAACCGCCCTACATCGGCACGCCAAACGACATCGGCGCGGACGGAATATGTTGCCTCCCAAATGAGTGCGAGTGGTGGAGTCCGTGTCCCGACTTTGAGCCGATGGTCCGGGCGAACGAATCCGCCGCGATCACCGCCGCCCTCGCAGCGATCACATCGAGCATCGCCGCGGAGATCGGAGCCAAAATCACCGAGATCATCGTTACGGGCACCTCCGCGGAAATCGGAGCCAAACTCGCAGCCATCATCGCCGAATACAACGCAGTGAACATCGCCGCGGACCTCACCGCCGCCCTCGCAGCGAAGGAGAAACTCCCCAGGATCGACACGACCGGCCCCGACTGGGAGACGTTGGATTGTACGAAGGGAGCGACCCGTATCGACGAACTCAACAAGGGCAACTGATGCAGCTCCCCCTCTTCCCTTCTCCCCTCTCCTGCCCTCTTCCGCATCCCTCCGTGGGTGTCTGCACCCTCTGCCCCCTGCACACCGTCGCGCGCACCGTCTGCGCCCCCACATACAGCCTGACATCGCCCCTTCCGGGCCTTCCAAGCCTTCTCATCGTCGGGCGCAACCCCGGCTACTCCGAGGACGCCTCCGGCATCCCCTTCACCGGCCCCACCTCCTCCGTCCTCTTCCACGCCCTCATCCCCGGCGCCCGCCTCCACATCCTCTCCTCCATTTACCTCACCAACATCTGCCGCTGCTACCACCGCGACGGCGACGCCCCCCCGCGCCGCTCCTTCGTGGCCTGCCGCCCCCACCTCCTCTCCGACCTCTTGAACCTACGGGAGAGGGGGTCTTCTCCGATCTTCATTCTTACCCTTGGCGCCGAAGCCGCTTCCCACGTCTACGCTCTCGCGGGCCTCGGCTCTCCCTCCCTCACCAAGTGCCTGGCGACCCAGGGCACCCTCCTCACCTTCTCCAACTCTGTTTGCGCCCGCGTCTACTCCACCTACCACCCCGCTTTCCTGGCCCGCGAGAATCGCCACATCCACTCGATGTCCGACCACCTCTCCCTTCTGGCCTCCGCTCTCCGCGGCCATACCCCCGTCCCCTCCCGCCCCTCCATCATCCCCCCCCGGAGCCCCAACCCATGATTGACCACACAGTCACCGCCCTCCGCATTTGCGCCTCCGACGCCATCTCCGCCTCCAAGCCCGTCCTCTCCGCCGCCGATTACTCCTGGCTGTGGGTCCGCTCCACCGCCGACCCCACCATGATCCGGCTTGAAATCTCCGCGGCCCTTCTCAAGAGCCTCATCTCCGGCGCCGACCTCGAACTCACCATCCCCGCCACCGACCTCATCACCGCCTGCTGCCGCGCCACCCTCATCCCCGACCAATGAGCCCTTCGACAAGGCTGTCTGTCGCCAAATCCGCAACGACCTCCTCACCCCGAGAGACCGATCCATGCCTCCCCCCTCTCCCGTTTTCGAGGACGATCTCCCTCTCCTCTTCCTCGTACCCGTCCGCTCCGAATCCACCCACTCGATCTGGCGGTGGCTTTCCGAAACTCCCCAACTCCTCACCGATCCCCCGGACGACGCCATCATCGCCGACTCCTGCTCCGCCTGCCTCGCCCTCCTCGCCGAGCGCCACCCCTCTCCCCACTACCTCCTCTCCCACCTCCTGGTCGTCCGCCTTCCCGCGGGCACCAACGAGAAAATCCCCGTCACCTCCGTCTCGGGCGGCTCCTGGAGTGACGGCGTCCTCGTCTACCACAGCCCTCTCTTCGTCGGCTCTGACCCCATTGACCTCTCCGACCTGTGCCGCCGCTTCGGCAACCTCGCCTGCCCCTTCATCCAAGGCAGCTTCAACAAGTCCGGCTTCCGCCCCTACAACCCCCATCCCTCCTTTCCCTCCGACGTGTACCTCCAGGTCAAGCCTCTCTACCCCGGCCCCTTCCCCATTGCCTCCCTCGACCCCCTCGGTCGCCACGCCCTCCGGCACACCCGCGCCCTCGCCCGCAGGCCCCGCCCCCTCAGCTTCTCCATTCCCCCCTCTCCCGTTCTCCAGCAATCCGTCACCAACGCCGTCGCCTCCTTCCGCCGCACCCGCCTCTTCCTCCTCGCCAACCACACCCAACCCCCCCGCACCCACTCCGCCATCTCCGAAGTCTCCATCACCTCCCTCCTTCTCCCCGAACCCCGCTGGCTCTCCACCCAGAACTTCCCCTTCTCCACCTTCAACTACTCCCTTTCCAACGCCGCCGAAGCTCTCTCCGACCTCCTCGCCTGCCGCCCCTTCCTCCAATACCTCACCTCCACCCCCCGCCCCTCCGACCCCCGCCCCGAACGCCTCGCCCCCAAACACCGCCTCGAAATCCTCACCTCCCTCTTTGCCTTCTCCCGTTACCTTCCTACAATAAGGTATATCATGGGAGAAGCCGTCTTCCCCGTCGCCGCCTACGAAACCAGCACCTTCCGTCCCAACTGTCTCTCATTGTGTTTCTCCGTTTCTCGTTTCATCCGGGCACTTCGCCCCTCTCCTAAGGAAATCCATGACCTCAGCACCCAGTACCCCCTCTCCCACCACCTCCCCGACGCCTTCTCCGACGTCTCTCTACTTGCAGGTATCCCCCCAGCCCACCCCTCTCGCTAACCTCCCGGCGCCCGCCCCCCTCCGCAACGAGCTGGCCCAGACCATGCAGGACGCGGGCATGGATATCAAAGTCACGAATGAGGACCTGATCGCCATCAAGACGGCTTCCGAAGAGGCCCGCCTCAACTCGGAAATCCGTGCCCTCCAAACCTCCCGCGCCGCCCTCGGCACCTCCTCGAACGAGGTCCACGTCTCCATCACCGAGGCCGTAACCGCCTTCCCCTTCCCCCCCGAACTCTCCTCCATCAGCAACTCCCTCGCCGCCTCCCTCTTCGACTTCTACGGCGTCAAGTTCCCCGTCACCGCCGAAAACGTCCTGTGCGAATCCGACGGCACCATCCGTGTCACCGCCTCTGTCCATCCCGTGGCCCGCATCAACGGCGTCGGCTCCCACGAGAAGTCCGTCAACCAGCCCCTCCCCCCCTCCATCACCGACCTTCTCAAGAAACGTGACCACATCGCGTCCTCCATCGCCTCCGTCGAGAACGACATCAAAACTCGTCGCCGCGCCCTTGCCAACCTGCCCGCCCTGGGTCGCCAGGTCCGGGCTTCTCTCGCCACCGCCCTCCTCTCCTCCACCGAAGCGGGTGGGCGTATCCTGAGCGCCATCAAGGGCACCGTCGCCTCCGACACTCCCTCGCCCGACTGATTCTCCCCCCTTCTCTGCTCCAGGCATGAGTGAGCCTCCTAACCATGCCCCGCCACCCAACCGCAGTCGGATGGCGAGCCTTTCGGGCCGCACGGGCTACCCGTCCGTGCGGTCTTTTATGCCTCCTCCCCCCCCTCCCGTCCTCTTCTCCCAAGTCTTTCTCCCCAGGCCCCCCTCCACCCTCCTCCTCTTCCACTGCATCGGTCGCCACCAACTCCACCAGTACGGCACCGGCCCCTCCGCCTCCTTCTTCCTGGGCACCTGCGCCCCACCCTTCCGCGAGTTCGCTCCCGTCCGCCCCATCGTCCGCGGCGAAGCCCAGGCCCTCTTCCCCTACACCCTCCCCTAACCACTCTCCCACCAAACCCCCTGACGGGAGAGGGGGGGACTCCACCCATGCCTGATCCGACCTTCGCATCCCTCGACATCGAGACGTACGGCATCCTCGAAGGCAGCGTGCCCCAGACCTGTTTCTCGCCCCGCCGCTGTCTCTTCGTGGACCGGCCCCCCTTCTCCTCCCTCATCAACTGCGTCTCTCTCACCCTCCCCGCCTCCCCCCTGCCCCCTCTCCCGTCCCTGTCTGACCTTGCCTCGATGGTGCCCGGACCCACCCTGGTCTTCGACTGGTCCTCTGCCTCCGACCAGCGCCACCTGCTCTTCTGGCTTCGCCACCTGCGCACCCTTACCGGCTTCAACCTTCAGTTCGACCTCACCTTCCTCCGCGCAGCTTCCCCCCTCTTCCGCTCCGCCCTCTCTCCCGCCCGCCAGTTCCTCGTCGATGCCTCCCACCTCTGCTTCCTGGAGAACCCCTCCCGCCCCGAGAAATCCCTCAAATCCATTCTCCTGGCCCTGGGGATCGCCGCCTACTCCGAGACCTCGGCCTCCGGCCACCGATTCAAGGACCCCGCCGCCGTCCTCTCCTACTGCGCCCAGGACACCCACGGCTCCCTGATCCTCACCTCCACAATGGCGCGCCGCATTCTCGGCAACCCCCTCCTCTCTCCCCACCTGGGCGCCTTCACCCTCCAGCTCTTTTCCGACAATCTCTGGTCCTGCGTCCAGATGTCCGAGAACGGCGTCCCCTTCCACCGTCCCTCTCTCCTCTCCTTTGCGTCCCGCCTGCACCGGGCGGCCTCCTATCACTCCGCCCGCTGTCTCGCCGCGGGCCTCCAACTCTCCGGCGTTGGCTCCGAGTCCTCCAAGCTCGCCTTCATGGAGTCCATGCTGGACGCCTCCTCCATCGACCTCCGCTCTCACCCCCTCGTCGGCTACTCCGCCATCAAGAACCGCCTCCAAGTGACCGAGGCCAACCGCACCTTCATCTCCACCTACCTCCCCTCCACCTCCCCCCTCTCCCGTGTGGCCCGCCACTGGGACTCCTTCTCTCGCGCCGACAAACTCCTGGGCACCTACTGCTTCCCCCTCCTCTGGGGCTCCCGCCGCCTTTCCTCCGGCGTCCGCTCCCGCAAGTCCATCCTCACTCCCCAGTCCGGCCTGCCCTTTCCCCCCCTCCCGGAGCCTCCCCCATGCCTTCTCTCCTACGTTCCTTCGGACTGCGCATCCTCGAATCCTTCATCATCATCTGCACTCTCATCGCCCTCCGAAACTTCTTTGACGCCACCAACCCCCTCTTCCGCGGCTGGTGGCTCTTCCTCTCCTCCGGGCTCCTCCTTTTCATCTTCCAATACATTCGCACCGAGGTCCTCAAATCTGACTACGAGGACAAACCATGATGTCTGGCTCTCCCACACCTCCTGGTTCATCACGCCATCCGCTTTCAAGGATGGTCAGGGAGGCGAGGGCGGTACGAAGCAGGGCCGCCGCACTCCCAAGGACGGTGCCCACCAGACCGACCCCCCGCCCATCCAAGCCTGCGTCCGCTCCCGCTGGCACTCGGGCTGCATCCTCTCCGCCGACGCCTCCCAGATCGAACTCCGAGTCCCCGCCATCACAAGCGGTGAGCCCTCCTACGTCAACGCCTTTATCCGCGGCGACGACATGCACACCGCCACCGCCCTCCTCTTCTGGGACCTCCCCACCCTCCTTGCGCGATACCCCTCTCTATCCGGTGTCCCCCTCTCCCGTTGGAAACGAACCTGTCCTGCCTTCGACGCCCGCGAGCGCCAAGTCGGCAAGCGTGGCAACTTCGCCCGCGGATACCGCGCCGGACCCGACAAGATTCAGTCTTCCGTCTATGAAGACATCGGCGAGCTGATCCCCCTCCCTGTCTTCCAGAAGTTCACGCGCAACATGTCCACCGACACGCCCCTCCTCTGGCAGTGGCAGGAATCCCTCATCGCTACCGCCCACTCGACCGGCTCCCTCGTCCTTCCCATTACCGGCCAGTCCCGTCAGTTCGGCGGCACCCTCTACGACATCAACGAAATCTGCAACTTCCCCATCCAGACCATCGCGGGCAACACTCTCATCTCTATCCACGCCCGCTTCATGCACACCCTCCTGCTCCGCTCTCCCCGCGTCCAGTCCTCCATCCTCCCCGTCCTCGACGTTTACGACGCCCTCCGCATCGACTGCCGCTCCCCCGCCTACGCCCTCCTGGCCTCCCGCCTCCTCCGCGACGCCGTCACCTACGTCCAGGACATTGGCTACTGGCACCTCCTCTCCGCCCACTACGGCCACTTCGTCCCCCTCGTCCTCGACTTCAAGACCCTCGGACCCTTCCCATGACCACACCCCCCACGTACCTGGGCGACGGCGTCTATGCCACCTCTCCCGGCTACGGCACCATCGAACTGCGTCTGGGCTCCCACACCTCCGAGCCCGTCGTATACCTCAATCCCGCCATCCTCGCCGAACTGATCCGCTGGTCCGTCCTCCACGGGCTCTTCGACCCAACCTCCATTTGACGGGAGAGGGGGACACACCTATCGTTCCTTTCTGACCCTCTCTAAGGAACCCCATGCCCTCCCCCAAGACCAAGACCAAGACCCTTTGCGGCGCCGCCCGCACCCGCGCCCTCCGCATCGACATCAGCGCCAACGGACTCTCCATCGCGGAGGCCGCCCGCAAACACAACGTCTCCAACCGCTACCTCTACGAGCTGGTCGCCAAGTACAAGCTTCCCACCAACCCCTCCATTCTGCCTAACTCCAAACTCGAAGGCCAGATCATCCGTGCCCTCGTCATTTGCGGCCTCCGAATCGAGAACGTGGCCCGGCTCTACGGCCAGTCCCCCGTCAACATCCGCCGCCTCATCCAGCGCATCAAGACATCCACCCCCTGACCCTTCACGCCCCGTCCCTCCTTGTCAGAGGGCTGGGGTTTTTGTTCCCATCCACCTATGCACCACCCCCACCCCGTCATCCCCGAGATCGTTGTTCGTGGCCGCCGAAAGGGCCGTTGCACCCTTTGCAAACGTCGAACCACCCGGTGCCGTCTCTTCTCCCAGACCCTCCATCCCCAGAATCGAGACGCCTTTGGCAACCCGAAAACCCAGGACCAAATCCTCGCCAAACTCCAGTCCCAGCGCGACCTCTGGATCGCCTCCTGCCCCCTCTTCTGCACCGCCTGCAACCACGAAATCACCCCCCCTCCCGTCGTCACCCCCAACCCCCATCTTCCCCGGTGAAGTCCGCTCCTTCAAGGACTGCCATATCGTGGGCCGCTCCCTCCCCGGATTCTTCCGCGTCCTCGAAACGTCTCCCACGCAGCTCCGCGCCGAACCCTACCCCAACGATTTCTGTCCCCCCTCCTGCGCCTATTCCTCGTTTCTCACCAAAGACTGGGAGAGGGGGGTCCTCGTCCGCTCCGGCACCGACCCCTCCGTCCCGCTCTATTCGATGACTCCGCTCGAAGCCGCTCTCTCCTTCCTTGACGGCACGGCCCGCTACGGCCCCGTCACCTTTCACCTCTGCCGTCCCAGGACCCCTCTTGCTTCGTGAGTACACCATCCTTCAGGACCTGCGGGAGAAGCGCCCGCTTCCCTTCCCGGACTACCTTCCCTACTTCGTGCCCAGCGCGTCCGCGGACTCCCCCCGCCTCCAGTCCCTAAAGCTCACCGTCAAGAAGTCCCACCTCCTGACCGGCGACTACGTCCTCGAAGGCTTCGAGACCTTCGGCTGTATCGAGCGCAAGGCCCATCTCACCGAACTCATGGGCAACCTCTGCACACCCACGGGCCGCTTCAACTTCCTCGCGGAACTCGACCGCCTCTCCACCTTCTCCGCCCCCCTTCTCCTCCTCGAAGACTCCTGCTTCGCGGCCATCCGCCGACCCCCCGGCGACAACCGACCCGCCCACCCGCCCGCCGCCGTCCGCGACATGCTCCTGGCCCTCGTCATCTCGCGCCGCATCCCCCTCCTCACCTTCCGTGCCCACAGCCTTCGCGACCGCCAAACCGCCGCCTCCTGGGCCGCCTCCTTCCTCATCACCGCCACCCTACACTCCAGCCTTCCCCCCCCTGGAGTTCCCTCTTGCCAAGCTCTATCGTAAACCCAACCGCTGCCGCCGCCTTCGTGGGCCTTATGAAGGCCCAGCGAGTCCTCATCACTGGCATTGGCAACTCCAACACCAACCGCTCCCTCTCCGGCTTCGCCCGCGCTATGGCCCGCTGTGCAATGGACAGCGGCTTCTCCGAGTGGGGCATGGGTCCAAGTTCTTTATGTGAAACAGACGCGACCACGGGCGAACACATTGACAGCGGCTCCATCGCCCCCGTAATGGGCATCAACTTCCCTCTCGGCTGCGGTCGCATCAGCACCTCCACAGGCAACCCCGGCATCCTTCGCCCCTTCTCCGCCACCGGCCTCTCCGGCAAGGTACAATCCTCAACCCGCGCCCAATTTCGTCTCACCTACCCAGCCGCCGTCACAAATATGTACGAGTTCGGGCAGTTCGACACCTCCCTCTTCAACACACAGTGGCGTGCCCTATGCTGGACCAACGACACTCAAACCGAGAACACCTCTCGCACCATCACTTCTATCGCCGACGGTGGCGCCTCCACCGCTCTCGTCACAACCTCCGTAGCCCACGGCTTCGAGGTCGGCAACGTCCTCCTGCTCGCCGGTACAAACAGCACCGACACCCTCAACGGCGCTCAAACCGTCGTCACCGTTCCTTCTTCTACAACCTTTACTGTCGCCGTCGCCATAACCGTCGCAGGCACCACCGGCACTGCCATCCGCAACACCACCGCATCCACCCAAGGCAACTGCCAGGCCGGAATCTCGATCTCCTCCAACAACAGCGGCACCCCTCTCTACGTCCAAGGCCATGACGCATGGCTCCACGACATCTGGTACGCGAACGCCTCTCCCCTTGGCGGCACCTTCCGCCCCGGCGCTCTCACCAACGCAGTCCCAAACACTAGGGTTATCCCCGACGAAGGCGAAGCCACCGTCGTCCCCGTACCTGCTGGCATCGCTAGCGGCATGGCCCGCGCAACCCGCACCTACCCAACCGGCCCCCGTCAAAACAACACGCTTCACCTCCAACCCATTCGTAGTAGTGCCGTTTCCACCGTTCTCCCCACCGGCCAGATCATGTTCGGCCATCATTTCGCCCACCGCTCAATCATCACGACTGGCCCCCACGTCGCCTTCATCGCCGCCCAAGGCGGGGTCTCCTT
>Ga0163144_10001485_pt1 | contig 55353 bp, 54 predicted proteins | sample OliLak19BULKMAT1_FD_123175 | JGI IMG/M metagenome (GOLD analysis project Ga0163144, IMG submission 123175) | Freshwater microbial mat bacterial communities from Lake Vanda, McMurdo Dry Valleys, Antarctica - Oligotrophic Lake LV.19.BULKMAT1 | ecosystem: Environmental > Aquatic > Freshwater >... | reverse complement strand
TTATTTGTTCCTCTGTGAAACGCTTTTTCATGGAATGGTCCTCCGTTTGGTTATGCTAACAGAGGGCTTAAGGCGAGTAAAATTCTAAAGCTCGGAATGGTCCGGTTTATTGGGAGAACGTCAAAAGCGGATCTCGATTCGAATGCGGCTCCCTCGAGGAAGCCTAACCAACAGCGGGGACCGCGAGAAATCTAGGCCTTTTTTTCGTTTGCCAACCGTCTTCGTGGAAGCCGCATTCCGAGGTATAATCCTTAGCGGAATGGCTGCCAACGAATCCTCAAAAAATCGACGGGAATCCGTTTCCGTCGTCATCCCTGTTTATAATCGTCCGCTCACGCTGATCCGGGCGGTCCGGAGCTGTTTTTGGCAAACTTTTCCGCCTCTGGAGGTCGTCGTCGTGGACGACGGATCAACGGACGGCACCGCGGACGCTCTCGGGGCGCTTGCGCAGGAGGATGGGCGCGTTCGCGTGTTCCGGTTTGAAAGGAATAAAGGCGCTCAGCACGCGAGAATCGAAGGGATCAAGCGGAGCCGCGGAGACTGGGTGGCCTTCCTGGATTCCGACGACGAGCTAACCCCGGATTCGATCGAGCTGCGCCTGCGCGCGGCCCAAGAATCAGGGATCGCGCCGGGCCTCGTTTACGGGGACACGCTCTATGAGCACGAAGCAAAGCGCGTCGTCGTACCCGTGGCGCGTTTCAAGGGGCCCGCCTACAAGGAGATCCTCCGGGACTTGTATCTGGGTTGTTACGATACCTTTTTGATCCGGAAGGAATGTTTCCGGACCTGCGGCTATCCGACCGAATCCATGCCGTCGTACCAGGATCGCGACATGGCGCTCGTGGTGGCGAGGCATTTTCCGGTTCTGCACTGCGGAGCCGTTGTATGCGTGTGTCGTCCGGGGCCGGGCCAAATCACGTCGAATCTCGACGCGCTGGTCACCGGGAACGATATGATGCTACGGAAATACGGAGCGGAGGTCCTTCGCCACTGCGGGCCGTTCCGTCTGGCGCTGATGAAGTTCCAGGGGTTTCGCGGCAGGTTGAAGAGGCGACACGTCTCCGCGTCAAGCCGGCACCGGCGTTTGGCCGGAATTTTAGGCATGCGCCTTCATCCTCTGCGCGTGGCTCACGCCGCTTACGTGCGCGCGCTTCACGCGGCGCTCCGGATGGCGAACCGTTTCCTCCGCCACGCATTTTCCAAACCGTACTGGTTCACCGACTGATGGGTAAGGGCCTGCGCGTAGTCTTCGCCAGCGACGACCGGCCGGGTTACGTGGGCGGCGTAAACGCATGGTTAAAGCGCCTTTTCGAAGGCCTCGCGGAGCGCGGGATCGAGTGCTGCGCTTATTTCGTGGCGGAGCCGGGCCCCGCGGCCACCGCCGCCGAGCTGGAAGCGCGCGGCGTGCGCTGCCGCGTGATTCGGGACCCGGACACCGAGTCTCGCGTGCGGCGTATCGTCGGTTTTCTGGGCAAGGACCGGCCCGACGTCTTCGTCGCCAATCACGTCGTGTCCGCCCTGTTCGCCGCGCGATGGGCGCGTGAGGCGGGTATTCCCACCGTAGCGGCGTTCCACACCGACGAAGACGTTTACGAGGCGCTCATGGACCTGTGTCTCGGCGCGCGCCCCGAATACGCGGTCCACGCGGCCGTGTGCGTTTCCAGACACATCGAGCGCGAGGCGACGCGCCGCGCGAGGCCCTCTGTGCGGATCGAGCGCATCCCTTACGGCGTGGACGTGCCGTCCACCGTCGGTCCGCCCCCGGACGGTCCGATGAGGATCGTCTATTCCGGCCGCTTCGTCGAAATGCAGAAGCGCATTTGGAGGACCCTTAACGCGCTGTGCGAGGCCGTGACGGAAGTTCCGGGGACCGAAGCCGTCGTTTACGGTACGGGTCCGGAGGCGGCCCGGATGAGCGACCGGCTCGCGGCATACGGAAGCGGTTTTCCCGTGAGATTGGGTGGGCGCGTGGATAGCGAGCGCATGCAAGAGGTGCTGTCCCAGGCGCACGTGATCGCGCTTCTTTCCGATTACGAGGGTTTGCCCGTGGCGCTGCTCGAGGCGATGGCTTGCGGCGTCGTGCCCGTCTGCCGCCCGATGCGGAGCGGGATTGACGAGCTCGTGGAGCACGGGGTCACTGGGCTCCTCGTGGAGGACTCTTTCGATTCGTTCGTCGGCGCCGTGCGCCGGTTGAAGCTCGACCCCGCGCTGCGAGCGCGCCTTTCGGAAGGCGCTCGCGCGAGAGCGGCGGAATTCGGCCGGAAGCGCAACGAAGAAGCCTGGGAAAACCTGCTGCGTTCTCTGGCCGGCGAAAAAAGCGCCTCCGCGCGGAAGCCGCAGATCTGCCGCGCGCCGGAGTTGCCGCCGCGAGATTTCAGGATTTACAAGGACGTTCGGCGTTCCGGCTCCCGCTACCTGCCGCGCATGCGTACGCGCCTTCGCGTGTGCATGGCTTATCCGAATGGCTCCGGAACTATTGAGTCCTTCGTACTTGCTCATCTTCAGGGTCTTCCCGCGGACGTCGTCGGCGTCTGGGGCCGCGGCTTTCCTTTGAACGTGGGAAGCGGTAGGGTTTCTCTGCTCGGGACGACGCTGTGGCTCAGGGCTGCGCGCTGGACGGCCCACCGGATCAAGGGCGCGCCCACGCTGTGGCCCTATTCCGAAGTTTTCGCGCGATTCTTGAAACGCGAGAGGGTGGACGTCGTTTTCGCGGATTTCGGAACGACGGCGGCGTATCTTGTCGAGGCTTGCTCCCGCGCCGGGATTCCGCTCGTGTCTCATTTTCACGGTTACGACGTCTATCAGCGCTCCACGGTTGAGGCTCACCTTTCCATGTACAAGAAACTTTTCGAACACGCGTCGACACTCGTCGTGCCGTCCGACCACATGCGGGGGCGCCTGATTTCTCTCGGAGCTCCGACGGACCGCATCCGGAAGATCCATTGCGGGGTGGACCGCCGCGTGTTCGGCGGCATGAAACCGGGCGAAGCGGGCCCGCACTTTCTGGCCATAGGGCGCTTCGTGGAGAAGAAGGGGCCGATATTGACGCTCTCGGCGTTCCGTCGCGTGAAGGAAGCGGTGCCGGACGCGACGCTCACGATGGCAGGAAACGGCGCCCTCTTGGCGCAGTGCATCCGCCTGGCGCGAAGTTGGGGAATTTCCGAATCGGTCCGTTTTCCGGAAAACGTAATGCACCACGCGGTGCCGCGTCTCTTGGGCTCGGCGCGCGCGTTCGTGCAGCATTCGTTGACGGCCGCGGACGGCGACAGCGAGGCTGTTCCGGTTTCCGTGCTCGAGGCTCTTTCGAGCGGCGTTCCGGCGGTGGTCACTCGCCATGGCGGCCTGGAAGAGGCGGTGCAAGACGGGGAAAACGGATTTTTGGTGGATGAAGAAGACGTTGAAGGTATGGCTTCGACGATGATCCAGCTGGCTCGGGATCCGGAGTTGGCCGCTCGCCTGGGTTCACGGGCAGCCGCCGGCTTCCCTGCGCGCTTCGAGGCGGACGCGTGCATCCGTGAGCTTCATTCCGTGCTGGAAGAGGCGGCGGCCGCCGGGCGAGGCGCGCGATGAAGACGGTCGTGGCGCATCCGTCCCGGAATCTTTACTCGGAGACGTTCATCCGCGCCCACATCCGGCTTCTGCCCGGAGAGGTCGCGGAATTGAGCGGTGGTTTGCCGCCGGCATGGGCGGACGGGAAGCCGCTCGTGAAAACCGACCCGCTTTCGAAAGCCCTGCGGCGGCTCTTGGGCGTGGCGGCGGGCAAGCCGCGCGGCCATTTCCACGCCCAGGCGCTTGCGAAGTATCTGAGGGAGACCGGAACAGACGTCGTTCTCGCCGAATATGGGCCCACCGGCGTCTCCCTGCTCCGCCCTTGTGCGGAAGCCGGCGTGCCTCTCGTGGTCCACTTCCACGGTTACGACGCTTACGAGAGCGGAGCGCTCGAGCGCTACCGCGAAGGCTATGAGAGGCTTTTCGCGGAAGCGGCGGCGATCATCGCGGTTTCACGCGACATGTGCGCGCAGCTCGAATCTCTGGGTGCAGAGCGCGCGAAGATCCGTTACAACCCCTGCGGCGCGGACACCGCCGCGTTCGCCGAAGCGCGCCCCGGCGATTCCCCGCCGGTGTTTCTGGCGGTCGGCCGTTTTACGGAAAAGAAAGCCCCGGGGTTCACCGTGCGCGCTTTCGCCGCCGCACACCGGGCGTGCCCCGAGGCGCGTCTCGTGATGATCGGGGAAGGGCCGCTTTTGGAGGAGTGTAAGGGGCTGGCCGCCGGGCTCGGAATCGCCGACGCGGTCGAGTTCGCCGGAGTGAAGCCGCATGCGGAGATCGCCGCGCGTGTGAGCAAAGCGCGAGCGTTCGTCCAGCATTCCGTCCGCGCCGCAAACGGGGATTCGGAGGGAACGCCGGTTTCGGTCATGGAGGCGGCCGCGGCCGGCCTGCCGGTGGTGGCCACCGCCCATGCCGGGATCAAGGATGTGGTGGAAGACGGAATTACGGGTTTTCTCGTAGCCGAAGGCGACGTGGAGGCGATGGGCTCAGCGCTCGCCCGGCTCGCGCTGAACGCCTCGCTCGCCGCAGAAATGGGCTCGGCCGCGCGCCGCCGTCTGAAACCTGAGTTCAAGCTCGAGAACAGCGTGGCTTCCCTGGGCGCGATTCTCAAAGAAGTGGCGAGGCGGGCGTGAAGACGGCCGTGTCCGTGGTGATTCCGAGCTACCAGCGGGCGGCGGTGGTCTCGCGCGCCGTCGAAAGCGCGCTTTTTCAGACGCACGCGCCGTCCGAGATACTCGTGGTGGACGACGGCTCGACCGATGGCACCGCGGAAATGCTGGCCGCTCGGTTCGCAGCCGAGACGCGCGTGCGTGTGATCCGGCTTTCCGAAAACAGGGGCGCTCAGGCCGCGCGGATCGAAGGGATCCGCCAGGCGAAATTCGAATGGGTGGCTTTCTTAGATTCGGACGACGTCTGGACGCTCGATTCGCTGGAGCGGCGGCTGGCCGCCGCTGAGGCGGCGCCTTTCGAAGCGGCGTTCGTGTACGGGGACTGGTGGTGGACGAACGGCGAGCGGCGAGCGTGCGAAGCAGCCCCCCGGTTGTCCGGACACGTTTTTCCCGAGCTGTGCCGCCGGATTCACGCGATCTCCTACGTGACGCTTATCGTTCGTCGCAGCGTGTTCGAGGTTTGCGGGTATCCCGACCCCGATCTCCCCGCGATGCAGGACGAGGACATGGCGTTGACCGTCGCCCGGCATTTTCCGGGTCTGCACTGCGGAGGCGCCCCTCTCGCCATGGCCGACGTGCGGGGGCGCAGGATTTCGTCGGATCGGGTCCGGCGGACGGCGGCGCGCGAGCGCCTGCTGGCCAAGTACATGCCGGACGTGCGGCGTCACCACGGACGGACCGGAGTCTTCTTCTGGAAGCTCAGGCTCGCGCAGGCGCGTGTGAACGACCGCTACGTGGCCGAACGCCGCACGGCGGACCGCTTGCTGAACGCCGTCCTCGCGCGGTTCCTGCGGCTTTATTTCTCGAAGGTATGACAATGACGTCTCTCGAGGTTTTTTACCGGCTTTCCGCGTTTGACGCTCCGCGCCGCGGTTTTCGGGAAGAGGTGGAGGGGGAAACCCTCGCCGCCGCCGCCGTCCGCGCGTTCGCGGCGGGCGCGCCGCAAATTTTTTGGAGGAACGTGCGCGAACTGGGCTGGGCCGGCAAACTACCCGTCGAGATGGCCGGAAAGCTCGCAGCCGCGGAACGCACGGCGTTCTCGAACGGTCTTTACTGGCGCGCGTGTTTTCGCGCGTTTCTCGCGGAGATCGCACCGTCCGGCATTTCGTGCGCGCCGCTGAAAGGGCTTTCGCTCGCCGCGCGTGTGTACGGCGAAGAGGCGCTTCGCATGACCTCCGACCTGGACGTACTCATCGATCCGGCCGATTTCGAAGGGTGCCGCGCCGCGCTCGAGCGGACGGGGTTCCGCCTCCGGGACGTCGCCCTACGCGGCGTCCTGCCAAATCACGGGCAAGAATGCGTCTGGACGAACGCCGAGGGAAGCGAGATCGACCTGCATTACCGTCTTTTTTCCTGGTACGATGAGGCGTATATTCACAAGATCGATTCGCGCGATTTCCTGCGGCGCGGAGAGCCCGGCATCTGGGACGGTTTTCCCGTGCGCTTTCTCTCGGCGACCGACGAGCTTCATTATCTTTTTCTTCTGGCGGCCAGCGACGGCGCGTTCCGGTATTTCGTCGACGTCGACGCGTACGTCTATCGCCTCGGCGCGTCGATCGACTGGACCCGCCTCGGTACCGCGCTTTCGCGCGGTCCGGTCTCGTCACGCGTTCGCGGCGTGGCACGTTTTCTCGAAAGCAGATTCGGAACCCCTTTTCCCGCCGGTTTCGTGCCGCACACTTCGGTGGAGCTTTCTCCCGGTGCCCGCAGAGCTTCCAAAACTTCCCGCCGCTTAAGTACTTTCCTTTCCGCAAGCCCCGCCGACCAGCTCAGGCTCGCCGGGGTTTTCGCGCGGTGGCGGGTGTTTAAGTGGACCGGTCTTTTCCGCGATTATTTCATCCGGGTGAACAACCCCGTGCCGCGGGCGTTTCCGTGACGAGGATTTCGCGAACGCCGGCCAAACGGTATCTCGTGCGCGAGCTGGAAGGCGAGTTCGTGCTCTTGGATCTCGAGAGCGGCGATTGGTTCACTTTCGAGGGAACGGGAAACCGGGCGTTCCAGCTTTACATGGAAGGCCGCACGGAAGAGGAAGTGGCGGCTTCACTCGAGGCCGAGCACCCCGAGACCGAGCCGGGCCGCGTGCGGCGCGATCTCGACGATTTTTTCTCCCAGATCCGGCGCCGCAGGGTTTTTGGCCCTTGAAACGTGCCGCTTTTTTCGTAGGGAAGGACCGGATCGAGGTCGAGGCCGACGCGGCTTTCCTCGGCTCGCTTTCGAAATTTCTTCGTCTCGACGGCCGCCGCCGCCGCGCATCGATGGTCTTCCGCGTTCCCGCACACGTACTCCTCTCGGGAGAGGCAACGGCGGACTGGGTCGTCGCGCGGGCGCTCGAGGCAGGCCGCGCGAAAGGCTGGCACTTCATCCACTCCGGTGCGGTGGCCGCGCGCGAAGGGGCGGCACTCTTCATCGGGCGCTCGTTTTCGGGTAAGTCGACGCTCTCGCTTCTTTTGGCCTCGCGAGGCTACCCGCTTCTTTCGGACGAACTGAACGTGCTCCGTGCAAAAAAAGACGGCTGGCACGCGGCGGGTTTTCCGCTCGTGCCCCAAGCTCGCGAGACCGCGTTCACGAACGTGCCCACGCTCGCGCGGTTGAAACCGGGTCTCGAACGCACACCGCGGAACAAATGGCTCGTTCCGTACGCGGCGGGAGCCGAAGCGCCAGTCGCCCGCATTTTCTTTCTTCGATACGACCCAAAGGCCGTCTGTCGCTTCACGCGCGTTGCGCCGGCGGCTCTCGGGAAAACTCTCGCCACACACACGGCGGGATACGTCACCGCTTCGGACGCGGGCCTGCTCGACTTCGTTTTATCGCTTCGGAAGCTCGCGCGTCAAGGAAGAGTCTGGACGTGCGCCTATTCCGACAAGGGGTTTGCCGCTCTGACTGGGGCTCTCGAGAGGGAGTTTTTGGGACCGGCGTGGCCATTGAAGAAGCGGCGGCTGAGTGGTATAGTCGCTGGGTCGAAACGGAAGAGCACCTCGTCAAAGGAGCATCGATGAAGAGCGAAAAGAAGAATCAGGCGCGGAAGGAAACATACGAGAAACCGCGAATGAAGAATAACGGCAAGATATCGAAAATCGTCGGTACCATAAGCGCCCCTCCACCCCCGCTTCTCGCTTGATTCCCTGGGGAGAGCGACGGCTTAAGGTTCTTCGGGCGAGAATTCGACCACGATCACGTGGCCGATAGGATCCGTCCCTCGAGATAAGGTTTTTTCGGTGACATAATCTAGGCGGACGGTACGGATTTTTTCGGCGCCGCCTCTCCTTCGCCATTCTCGGATCCAATATTCACAGAAAGCCCGGCTGAGCCGGGCTCTTTTTTTACCCAGCGCTTTTATCGTGTACTCCTGCCAACGGTGGCTGAGTCTCAGAATCACGGGCCGCACCGGTTTCTCATACGACACGGGCTCTCCGCTCCTCAAGAGATCGATCTTCCGCCCGTCCTCGAGTTCCGCTTCCACGACGATCCAGCCGTCGATCTTCGTAGGCCCCGGCGCGAACATTCCCCAGTGTTGGTTGATTTTTAGGTGAGCGCCGAGGAGCTTCATTTTTTCTGGCATGGCCCGCTTGCCGTGGTTGAAGTTGGAGAGATTCCACGCACACACATAGAGGACGGCCGCCGCGCAAAGGGCGTGCGAGATGAACGTCGCGCCCAAGGGGTCGCCGGCCGGCGGTCTTTTGCGGTCCCAGAAGACTCCAGGGAGGAAAGGAAGCGCGGCCACGACGCAGATCACGGGGAAGAGCCCCAGCATCAAGCAGAGTCCGAGCCCAAAATGAAACAAGTAATTGATCGTGACTGCCGCGAGCCGGCATGTCGCCCTACGGAAAGGCGAGAAAAGAAGTGCGGGGATCGCCGCCTCGACCGCGAGTGTGAAGTACGTCATCGCCGGATGAAGTTCTGGGCGCGAGAGGAGATAGCGCCCCAGCGGCGTGGTGTACATGTTGATGTTGAGCGCGTAATAAACGGCCGTTCCGTTCCGCCATTCGACGCCGATGATTTTGTGAAGGATCGTGAAAACGTAAACCATCGCGAACTGCGCGACGAGAGCGAACGTGGCCACGGAAGCTGCGCGGTCTGCTCCGGGCGGGCCGTTGCGCTTGGCATCCAACGACCAGCGCGCGCCCCAAGGCAGGAACATCGCCCAGAAGAGCGTCATTCGGAGAAGCGTATCCGCGCCGTAAAGGAGATAGGGGTTCCGTTTGTGGAGGGAAACCAGAAGAAACCAGGAGACGACTGTGACGAGGCGCGTGCGCCAGCCGAGCGTGAGCCCGATGGCGAATATCGCCGCGACCGCGAAAAGGAAGACCTGGGGCCCCGCGCCCCCGCTCAGGGTGTGGATCGACGTATAGGAAGGAGAGGACAGCTCCCGCAAAAGGGAGATTGTGAGTATGCCCGAATCCGTGTAGTGCGCGCGCAGATCGCACGCCCGGTGGAAGAGATCCGCGAGGAGGACGAGCCCGATGCCGATGCGCATCGCCGCGATCGAACGCAGATCGAGCGCGAACGTTTCGCGAAGCCGCTCGGAAACGCGGCCGAGATTCACGGCCGTCGGAACGCCTGGTAGCGGTCGAGCACGTCACCCGCCGGGCCGTCCGCGACGAGCGCGCCCTTGTCCATCCAAAGGACGCGCGACGTGATTTGCCGCATCTCCGGCAAGGAATGCGACGCGAAGAAGATCGTCCGTCCGGCGCCGAGGAACTCGGCGATCTTCGCGCGGCTCTTTTCTTGAAACTCCTTATCGCCGACCGAGAGCGCCTCGTCCACGAGGAGGATTTCGGAAGGCAGGTGGGCCGCGATCGAAAACGAAAGGCGCGAGCGCATGCCGTTCGAGTATTTGTGGACCGGCATGTCGTAGAAACCGTCAAGGCCCGAGAATTCGAGGATCCGCGGCAAAAGGCGATTCTTTTCCGCTTGGCCCAGAAGATGGAGGGACAGGAGAAAACGCGCGTTTTCCACGGCATTCATCGAATGCTGGAGACAGCCTTCCATCCCCAGGAGCGGCATCACCCGCCCACGGATCGAAACGCGGCCGTGTGTGGGGCCGGTGATGCCGGCGGCCAAGCGCATCAGGGTTGTCTTGCCGGCCCCGTTGGGTCCAGCCATACCGATCGCTTCTCCGGCCCTCACTTCGAAAGAGACGTCTTCGAGCGCGGCGAACAGATCGCGCCGGCTGAATACCGAACCGCGCTTGTGATAATGCTTGGAGACGTGTTCGAACCGGATGACAGGCGTCACAGGTGATCCGCCACATTGCGCTCGAGGGCCCGGAAGACGAGCACGCCGCTCGACAAGAGGATGGACGCAGCTATTACCGCAGGAAGGAGAGCGCCGTAATCGGGCGTGCGGTCGTGCAGGAGCGTCGCCCGGTAAGCCTCGATGATTCCGACCATGGGATTCAACCGGTACGCCCCGAGCCACTCTTCGGGAACGCGCTCGAGCGAATAGACTACCGGCGATATCAGGAGCCACGCCTGCATGGCCGCCGAGAGGACCGAGCGCACCGCGCCCACGTAGACCGCGATCACCGCCAGGTGAAGCGCGAGGCCCGCGCCGAGGGCCGCCTGAAGCGCGAACACCGGAAGAAGCCGCGGGAGAGCCGAAAGCCCCACCGGCACACCGAGGGCGTGGAAAACCGCCGCGAGTACCACGAGGTTCAGTACGAACGGGACGGAGAGGGCCAGCACGGTGGACAAGGGAATCGCCTCGCGGGGGAAACGGAGGCGCGTGATGATCGGAACGTTCGACGAAAGGGAGCTCGCGCCGCCACGGACGCAGCCGGTCAGGTACGCCCAAGGAACGAGCGCCGCCAGGCTGAAGGCCGCGTAGGGACGTCCCTCGGAGCCGAACTGCGTGATTTTCGAAAAAACGAGCGTGAAAACGGCCGCGTGGAAGACCGGCTGCATGATTGACAGCCCGAAATTGAACCAGCTCATTTGATAACGCTGCTTGAGGTCCTTACTCGCGAGCGTCAAGACCAATCTCCAGAAATTCATCTCGCCTCCAGAGGCAATCATATCAAAAAAGCGGTGTAAACGGACCGGAAATTTGTTAAACTACGGCACTATAAGCCTAGCAGTTAAAAGGAGAAGCGTTTTGCCCGTTACCAAAAAACCCGGTTTTGAAGAAGGGCGCTGGAACCTCGGCCGGGGCGGGGAGCTCGCCCTCCGGCGGGACGGAGTAAATGAATCCGCGTCGGTCAAAGCGGAAATCTTGGAAGCCGGTCCCGCCTTCCTTTTGGTCCGTGTCCACGGCGAGCAGGCCGGGCAAAAAGCCCGTAAACGCCGCATGCGGCTGGCGGGCCGCTGGACGATCGATTCGAGAAACCGGCTCGTGTTCGAGGTTGAGCGCGCGAACGGTGTTTCCGACGCGCTGACCTTGGACGGCGCGTGGGAGATCGGGCGCGATCTTTCGATCCGCTACCAATTCGCCCATTCGGGCAAGAATCCCGCGCGGGAGATTTCGCTCGAGGGCGTTTGGGATTTTCCTGGGCCGGGCGAGCTCGTCTATACGCTCGAGAACGGCGACGCGCTGCGTTTCCGGGCGGCCCTCCAGACGCGATCGGTGCGCGCGAAGCGCGGAGAGATCCGCTGGCAGATCGGGATCGACGCGCGCCGCCGCCTCACGACCCGCACGCTCGCGCTCTTCGGCAAGTGGAGGCTCCGGCGCGATCTTTCTCTGGCGTTCGAGACCTCGTTCGGCGGCCGGCGCCGATCGATCGCGTTCGACGCCGTGTACCGCGTCGGCGCGCGGGATTCGGTCGCCGTCGGCTTGGCTGGTTCGAACGGCCGCCCATTGGGCGTCGAGGTGGTTTTCAAGAGGGAAGTAAGCAAAGACGCGAGCGCGTTCGTGCGGCTCGAAAAGAACGCGAAGGAAACGCTCGCCGAAGCCGGCTTTACTTTCGCATGGTGAAAAAGTGATCGAAGAATTCTTCTCCAAACTGCATCATCTCGACCAGCTGATCGCGTGGGCCGGGCTCGTCGGCCTCACGGTGATCGTCTTCTGCGAGACCGGCCTCCTGGCGGGGTTCTTCCTGCCGGGCGACTCGCTTTTGGTGACGGCCGGTTTCGTGGCTTCGCAGGGAGGCCTCGACATCGTGCAACTCAACGTCTATCTCACGCTCGCGGCGATTCTGGGCGATACGACCGGATACGCGATCGGCTACTACGCCGGCCCCAAGCTCTTCAAGAAACAGGACTCGTTCGTCTTCAAGAAGGCCTACCTCGAGCGCACGCATCTCTTTTTCGAAAAGTACGGCGGGAAGACCATCATTCTCGCGCGTTTCGTCCCGATCGTCCGCACGTTCGCCCCGACCGTGGCCGGGGTGGCGAGGATGTCCTACAAGAAATTCCTTATGTTCAACGTCGTGGGCGGCGTGCTCTGGGTGACCGGCATGACGTCTATCGGTTATTTCCTGGGCCGCTCGATCCCCAATTTGGACAAACAGCTCCACATCGTGATCGGCGTGGTGATTCTCGTGTCGTTCCTTCCGATCCTCTTCGAATGGTTGAAAGCCCGCAAGCACTCCCGCTAAAAGTCCAATTCCGCTTGACTTTCTTCCGGACTAGTTAGACAATCAAACAATCTATTTAGTCAATCTAACTATCCGGAATCCCATCCCATGGTCGCAAGCAACCTCAACGAATTCAGCCGGGAACTTTCGGAGATCATGCCGCTCATGGTGCGCGAGTTCGCGCGCCGCGAGGACAACGACCTCATGAGAGGCAAGATCAGTTGCCCCCAAATGGTGACGCTCGAGTACGTCTGCCGCCGTCCGTGCGCGACGATGACCGAGGTTGCGAACCTCCTCGGCACGAAGACGAGTTCCGCTTCCGTCCTGGTCGACCGCCTGATCCGTCAGCGGATGCTCTCGAAAAGCCGCGACAAAGCGGACCGCCGGGTTGTGTGGGTGAGCGTCACTCCCAAGGGCCGCAAGGTCGTGGGCCAGATCATGGACCAGAAGCGCCGTTCGATCCGCGAGATTTTCGCGCCGCTGACCGACGGCGAGCGCCAACAGTACCTCTCCGTTCTCAAGAAACTTAAAAACCACTTCGATGGAAACGCCCGTGCGTAAAGCCGTCGCTCTGGCACTCCTATTAGCCGTCTCCACGCCCGCGGAAGCCTTCGTCTGGGGCCGTAAGCGGGAAAGCCCCCAAAAAACGGCGGTGAAGGCCGCGAAGGCGCCCGTAGAGACGACGCTGACTTTCCGTGACGCGTTCCGCATGGCGGTGAAGCGCAGCGAATCCCTCGCGATCCACGCCGAAGATATCGAGCTCGCCCGGGCCCGCTTCTACCGTTCCTTTCAGTTTTTCTTCCCCAGAGTCTCGTACCAGATGACGCGCACCGAACGCGACGTGGACGACGACGGTTCTTCGAGTGGCGAGGGTTTCTCAAGCGATTCGCGCCGCCGCACCACGCCGGAGAAAAAATTCACGTTCAGCCAGCCGATTTTCAGCGGTTTCAAGGAAATTGCCGCTCTCAAAGGAAGTGGCGCCGATCGCGGCCAGCAGACGCTCGAGTGGGAGCGCGCTCGCGAGCTTCTCTTCGTCGACGTGATGGAGGCCTATTACGCGGTGCTTCAGTCGGAGAAGGACGTCTCGATCCTGCGAGCCACCCGGAAGGCTTTGTCCGAGCGGCTTCGCGAACTGAAGGGCAGGGTGGAACTGGGCCGCTCCCGCGACATCGAGATGAAAGTCTCGCTCTCGGATCTGAAGTTGACCGAGGCCGATCTCGTCGGCGCCGAAACGGCCGCCATCGCCGCCCGGAATCTTCTCGAGTTCTATGTGGGCGAAGCGCTCGGAAGCCGCCGGCTCGAGGACGCGCCGGTTCCCGCGCCCGCCGAAGAACCCGCGGACATCGCGGCCCAAGCGCTCGCGCGTTCGGACGTGCAGGCCGCGCGCTCGGGGCTTCGTCTCGCCGAAAACCGCATCACCTCGGCCCAGGCGGGTTTCTTTCCCAAAGTTTCGCTCGACGGCAACTATTACACGGAACGCGTGGGATTCCAGGAGGGCAACGACTGGGATTTCACGATCCGCGTGGACGTCCCGATTTTCGACGCCGGAGCGACGCTCGGCGACGTGAAGGAAGCCTGGGCGTTCCGAGACGCGGCGCGCCATGCGTACAGCCGCGCCCGCCGCTGGGCGGAGCTCGAGATCCGGAACGCGTGGGAAGATTACCGCTCCGCGCACCGCGCCGGCGAAGCGTTCGCGGACGCCGCGCGCGCAACGGAAGAAAGCTACACGATCCACACGAAGGAATACCTGAACAACCTCGTTTCGAATCTCGACGTGCTCGACGCGCTCCGCCGCAGCGAAGAGGTGCGCCGCCGCGGGAATCAGGCCGAATACGACTCGAAGCGCTCTTACTGGCAGTACCGCGTGGCTCTCGGAGACATTAATGAGCTTATCTGACGTCTCGATTAAAAATCCGGTTTTTGCGTGGATGCTCATGGCCGCGCTCGTTCTTTTCGGCGGCTTCGCGTACAAGGACTTGGGCGTGAGCCAAATGCCGGAGATCGATTTCCCGGTGCTGACGGTCGGCGTGACGTGGGAAGGTGCCGCTCCGGAGGTCATGGAAAGCGACGTCACCGACGTCCTCGAGGACGCCCTCATGAGCACCGAGGCGCTGCGCGAGATCAGCTCGACCACGCGTCAGGGTGACATGAGCATCAAGCTCGAGTTCGCGCTCGAACGCGACATCGACATCGCGCTCCAAGAAGTGCAGTCGAAAGTCGCGCAAGCCCAGCGCCGCCTTCCGGAAGACATCGACCCTCCCATTGTCTCCAAGCAGAACCCGTCGGAGCAGCCTATCCTCTGGCTCGGCCTTTCTTCGGAGACGCGTTCGCTCCGTGATCTCATCGCCTATACCCAGGACAGCCTGAAAGACCGCTTCCAGACGATCCCCGGCGTCGGCGAGATCATTCTTTCGGGCTTCGTGGACAGAAATCTCCGCGTCTGGGTCTCGCAGGCGAAGCTCGACGAGTACCAGCTCACCATCGGAGACGTCATTGGCGCGATCGAGCAGAACCATGTCGAGATGCCCGCCGGCCGCATCGAGACTGCGGAGAAGGAAATGAACGTCCGGGCGATGGGCGAAGCGCTGTCCGTCGAAGAGTTCGGCGAGATTCTCATCTCGCGCCGCGGCGGGCAGCCGATTTACAAGCCGATCATGATGAAGGACGTCGCCCGCATCGAAGAAGCGCTCGCCGACCAGCGCCGCATCTCGCGCGTTCTCGGAAGGCAGGCGATCGGCCTAGGCTTCCGCAAGCAGATCGGCGCGAATTCGGTCGAGGTGGCTCACCAGGTGAAGGCGAAGATGAAGGATATCCAGAAGGACCTCCCGAAGGACATGCAGCTGGGAATCAATTTCGACGCGACGACGTTCGTCGAGGAAGCCGTCCACGAGCTCGTTTTCGCACTCCTTCTGGCAGCGTTTCTGACGGCGGTCGTGTGCTGGGTGTTTCTCGGCTCTTGGAGCTCGACGTTCAACATCCTTCTCTCCATCCCGACGTCGATCATCGGATGCTTCCTTATTTTCCGTTTCATGGGGTTCACGCTGAACACGTTCACGCTGCTCGGACTTTCGCTCGCCATCGGCATCGTCGTCGACGACGCGATCATGGTTCTCGAAAACATCGTCCGTTACCGCGAAAAGGGCCTCGGCCGCGTGGAGGCCGCCGCGGTGGGCGCGCGCCAGATCACCTTCGCCGCCCTGGCGGCCACGCTTTCACTCGTCGCGATCTTCCTCCCGGTTGCTTTCATGACCGGCGTCATCGGCCGTTTCTTCTTCGAATTCGGCGTGACCATCTCGGCCGCCGTCATCCTCTCACTCCTAGAAGCACTGACGCTCACCCCGATGCGCGCCTCGCAGTTCCTTTCGGTTGGGGAGAGGCACAACAAGTTCGGGCAGGCAGTCGACCGCGGGTTTGCGAATCTCGCCAAAAACTACGGGCGTTCGCTCGAATGGTCACTCAAACGGCCGCTCGTGATCGTCGCGGCTTCTCTCGCGTTCTTTGCCCTTTCGCTCCTGGTTGCGGGCCCGCTTCGCAAAGAATTCGTTCCCCCGCAGGACCAGGGTTATTTCCTTTGCCGCCTGCAGACTCCTGTCGGGTCGTCGCTCGAATACACGAACGAAAAGTTTAAAGCGGTGGAGAAATTCATTTCGGAGCAACCCGAGGTCCATCGCTCGTTCGCGGCGATCGGAGGCTTCGGCGGCGGTGAAGTGAACACCGGTATGATGTTCATCTCCATGAAACCCAAAGGGGAACGCGGCGTACGCAAAGGCGCGAAGAAGGAATTGGGCCAGTTCGAGCTCATGGACCGTTTCCGCGAGGAGATCGGGAAATTCCCCGACCTTAAGATTTTCATCCAAGACCTCTCGATGCGCGGCTTCACGGCGCAGCGCGGCTTTCCCGTCGAGTTCTCGGTGCAAGGCAACGATTGGGGCAAACTTTCCACGTACTCGACCCAAATGATGGAGAAGATGCGGCAAACGGGTCTCATGACCGACGTCGACACCGATTATCTCCTGGGTGTCACCGAGGTCCAGATCCGCCCGAACCGCAAAAAGGCGCAGGAGCGCGGCGTCGAAATGGGGGCGATCGGAAGCGCGGTGAACGCCCTCATCGGCGGCCAGCGGGTGGGCAAATACACCGAGGGCGGGCGCCGCTACGATGTTCGCGTGCGCCTGGTCGCGGAGGACCGCATGAAGCCCGAGGACATCGAGAAAATTCATATCTGGAACAACCGCGGCGAACGCGTGCTCCTGGCCGACGTTGTGGACGTCGAAATGAAGCCGTCCCTTCTCAGCATCACGCGGCGCAACCGCCAGCGCGCGATCGGCGTGTTCGCAAACATCGTGGCCGGAAAATCCCAGGCCGACGCGATCTCGGCGGTCGAGAAAATCGCACGGGAAACCCTCCCGGAGGGCTACCGCGTGGAGTTTGTCGGCGGCGCCCAGAGCATGCGCGAATCGATGTCGAGCCTAGGCTTTGCCTTCCTCATGGGCATCATCATCGCGTACATGATTCTCGCGTCGCAGTTCAATAGCTACATCCATCCGGTCACGGTGCTCCTGGCCATGCCGTTCGCCGTCTCGGGTGCGCTCATCGCGCTTTTTCTCGCGAACCAATCGATCAATCTCTACAGCATGATCGCGTTCATCCTTCTCATGGGCATCGTGAAGAAAAACTCGATTCTACTCGTCGAATTCACGAACCACGTCCGCGACGAAAAAGGAAAGCCCGTGCGCGAGGCGCTCCTCGAGGCCTGCCCGATCCGCTTGCGTCCGATTCTCATGACGTCGGTCGCGACTGTCGCCGCGGCCGTTCCCGCCGCGCTCGCACTCGGCCCTGGATCCGAGACCCGCATCCCCATGGCCGTCGCCGTCATCGGCGGCGTGGTGGTATCCACGTTCCTGACCCTCTACGTCGTGCCGTGCGCTTACGACCTCTTTTCAAAGTTCGAGCGCGGCCGCCGGAAAGCGAATGCGTAAGTTCGCGCTCGTCGGAGCGTCCGTATTCCTTTGCGTGGCGGCCTCGGCGGCCGAAATCCGGAGCGATTTCATTTCCTACGAGAAATACGGCAACCTCACGGGCGTCGGCACCGAAGATTACTCTTTCGAGGTCGCCGATCCGGCCGCGCTCGCCGAAGCCTCCGGAGAGGGGATCTACCCGAACCGCTCCCACGAAAAAAATGCCGCCTACCTTCGATTCGTCGAAAAAGCGTCAAAGCCGGTGAAGCCTTGGGATTACTCTGCCAAAGGTGGCCGCGAGGAAGTATTCGCGTGGCTCGCCTCCGAGGAGCCCGACGGCGTGAAGCTTTATTTCATCGCGGAGGCGCACCGGAAGGCCGGGAAGCTACAACAAGCGCTCAAAGCCTACCATGCGCTCGTTGTTCATTTTCCGCGCACGGTGATCTGGTCCGCCGACCGCGCTTTCTATTGGTACGCCGCACCCGAGGCGATCGCTCGCATCCGGAAAATCTGCGCCGAGCACCCCGAGCTTGAGCTCGAACTTCTCGATACGCTCGTCGAGGTCGAGCGTTCCTCCGCGAAGGACCCCGAGAAGGACCGCGTGGTCACGTGGCCCGGCCGCTTCGAGCCGCGCGCACCCAAAAAAGCCGACCGCTCGGAGTTCCGCGTCACCGCGGAGCGAGGCAAGGGCAGGGTCCGCCTCGTCCAGTACGACGGGCGCCGCTGGGAGCTCTTGGTCGACGGAAAGCCCTTCTTCGTCAAAGGCGTGACGTACACCTCGACGACCGTCGGAGAATCCGCGCACGCGATCAATCTTCGTCCGTGGATGACGCTCGACGACGACAAGAACGGCAAGAACGACCCGATGTTCGATTCCTGGATCGACGCCGACCGGAACGGGGAGCGCGGCGAGAACGAGAAAGCCGTCGGTGACGCGCGGCTTCTGAAAGAAATGGGCGCGAACGCCATTCGCGCGTACCACGGCGTGGACCACCTCGGCGACTACGATCCGAAAGGCTACGACAAGGAACTGATGCGCGAGCTGAACCGCGATTACGGGATCTATTTCGTAATGGGAGATTTCTTCGGCGCGTATACCTTGGGCTCGAAGGCGAATTGGGAAGCCGGCACGGATTACACCGACGAAGAGCAGAAAAAAAACATGCTCGCGTCCCTGCGCGCCATGGTGGAGGATCACAAAGGTGAGCCGTACGTCCTCTTTTGGCTTTTGGGCAACGAAAACCAGCACCCGCATACGCGCACGAACGCCGACCGCGAACCCGAAGCCTACGGCCGCTTTTTGAACGAAGCCGCTCAAATGATCCACGAGCTCGATCCGGATCACCCGGTCGCGGTGGGAAATCTCACCACCGAAGGCCTCGCCGAGATCGCGCGGCATGCGCCCGAGATCGATATCTACGGAGCGAACGTCTATTCCGGTGCCTATTCGATGGGGAGTGTCTGGCACAAAACGCGGCGGCTTTTCGACCGGCCGGTCGTCGTTACCGAAATGGGCTGCGATGCGTACGCCGATGGGCAGGGGCCCGACGAAAAAGGCCAGGCCGAATATTTCCGAGGGAACTGGCGCGATGTCGCGCTCAATTCGGCCGACGGACGCGGAGAGGGCAACGCGATCGGCGGGATCGTCTTCGAATGGATGGACGAGTGGTGGAAATCCTCGAAAGGCAATACGTGGGGAGACCCCGAAAAACACAACGTCGAAGGCGACTTTCCCGGACCTTTCCCGGACGGCTGGATGCACGAGGAGTGGCTCGGCGTCTTCGGTCAGGGAGACGGCAGGCATAGCCATTTTCTGCGCGAAAAACGCGCGCTCTACGACGAAATCCGCGAGGCCTGGACAGCCTGAGGCCATTTTTTAATTGCAGTTTCCGCAGGGCTATGACAGAATTCCCGCATCGACCGCCCCGACCGACCGGGCCGCGGCGCGAACCTAAAGAAAGGATGCGTGGAAAATGAAAACGTCCGCTCTCGTTTCCGGCTTCGCACTCGCCGCGATCCTCGTTTCCGCCCCCGCGCATGCGGGCTGGCTCGACAAACTGAAGGCCAAGCAAGACGCCAAGAAAACCTCCGAAGCCGCTCCCGTGCGCCAGGCCCAGCTGCCTCCGCCGATCGCTCCGCCGCCGCCCGTGGCCACCCAAAGCGCTTCCGAGACCTTCACGGCGGGGGGAACGCTTTCGCCCGAGGAGAAGCGCGACCGCACCTCGTCGTTCAACCAGGGTCTCATCGCCGAGCGCGAGCGCTTGGAAGAAAAGCTGACCGCGTCCGGCCTCACTGAGAAACAGAAAGACGAAGCGCGCGGGAACCTCGAGCGCCAGTTGGGCGAGAAACGTGCCCGATTCCTCGGGGAACTGAACGCGGCCTGATGCGGATTTCCTGCCTCGATCTCGAGGGCGTCCTCGTCCCCGAGATCTGGATCGGGGTCGCCGAGAAGACGCGCATTACTGAACTTCGCCGTACGACCCGCGACGAGCCGGACTACGGCAAGCTCATGCATGAGCGCATCAAGATCCTCCGCGAGAACAATCTAAAGCTGAAGGACGTCCGGGACGTGATCGACACGCTGAAGCCGTTGCCCGGCGCGAAAGCGTTCCTGGATGACCTGCGTTCCAAGACACAAGTCCTCATTCTCTCCGATACCTTCTACGAATTTGCCGGCCCGCTCATGGAAAAACTCGGCCGTCCGACCCTCTTCTGCAACCGCCTCCTCGTCGACCGGAAGGGGTTCATCTCGGGGTTCGAGCTCCGTCAGAAGGACGGCAAGCGCAAGGCCGTCGACGCGCTCGTCAAGATCGGCTTCCGTGTGCGTTCGGCGGGCGACTCGTTCAACGACCTGACGATGCTCGGCCGCTCCGAGCGAGGATTTCTCTTCAATCCTCCGCCGAAGATCGCCGCCGGGTACGGCCGCCGTTTTCCGGTGGTGAAGTCCTATTCCGAGCTTCTCGTCGCGCTGACGCGCTAAAGACGTGGGGGATCGCCTGCGACTCCTTTCCTGGAACGTGAACGGCATCCGTGCCGTCTTCAAAAAAGACTTTCTTCCCTGGCTTGCCACGGAATCTCCCGACGTGCTGTGTCTCCAGGAAACCAAGTGTCAGGTGCCGCAGCTGCCTCCCGAACTCGCGCCTCCGCCCGGTTACCACGCGGAGTGGTTCTGTGGCGACCGCCCCGGCTACAGCGGCGTCGCCACGCTCTCCAAGGTGAAGCCGGCGCGGGTCGTGAAAGGCCTCGGTATTCAGAAATTCGATTTCGAGGGACGCTTCCTCGAGACCGACCACGGCACGTTCACGCTCTGCAACGTTTACTTCCCGAACGGCGGTTCCGGGGCCGAGCGCCTCGCGTACAAGCACGAGTTCTACGCGGCCGCGCTCGAACGCCTGAAAAGCCTCCAGAAAGAGGGGAAAGGCGTCGTCGTGACGGGGGATTTCAACATCGCCCACGCGGAAATCGACGTTTACGACCCCGCGAAGTGCTCGAAGATCTCGGGCTTCCTCCCGGAAGAGCGCGTGTGGCTCGACCGCCTCACCGGAGAACTCGGCTTTGTCGACGCTTTACGCCGGTTCGACGCGAGCCCCCAAAAATACACTTGGTGGGACCAGCGCACTTTCGCGCGCAAGCGCAACGACGGCTGGCGGATCGACTACCATTTCGTGAGCGCGGACCTCTCGTCCCGCCTCGAGAGTGCCTTCATCCTTCCCGACGTTACCGGCTCCGACCATTGCCCCGTCGGGGTGGTCCTCACCGTTCCGTAACATATTCTTAACAATCCTGAAAATATTCCGTCACAGGCCACGCGTACAATACGGGCATATCCGGGTCCCGGGTGTGCCGAAAAGGGTTTATTCGCTTGACGGCGACGGAGAGCGGCAGTAACGTAGTCGAACGATGAGCCCAGACGGGCGAAATAACATAAATCGAAGGAGCGGGGCATGGCGGAGATCCAGGACCTTTCGAAACTCATGGTAACCAACGGAAACAGGACCGGCATGAAATCCAATAAAGACGTGAACGTCACCAAAGTTTTCGCTTCGAACGTGTTCAGCGACCGCGTCATGAAAGAGCGGCTCCCGAAAGACACGTACAAGGCCCTCTGTGAGACTATCCAGAAGGGCGCTCCCATGACCCTCGAGGTCGCCAACGTCGTCGCCAACGCGATGAAGGATTGGGCGATCGAGAAGGGCGCCACGCATTACACTCACTGGTTCCAGCCCCTTACCGGCCGCACGGCTGAGAAGCACGATTCGTTCATCGCTCCGACCGCCGACGGCGGCATCGTGATGGAATTCTCCGGCAAGCAGCTCATCCAGGGCGAACCGGACGCGTCCTCGTTTCCGTCGGGCGGCCTCCGCGCGACCTTCGAAGCGCGCGGCTACACCGCGTGGGACTGCACGTCGCCCGCTTTCCTCAAGGAAGACGGCGTCGGCAACGTCACGCTGACCATCCCGACCGCGTTTTGCTCGTACACGAGCGAGGCGCTCGACAAGAAGACCCCGCTCCTGCGTTCAATGGAAGCGATTTCGCGCCAGGCCGTCCGCGTGATCCGCGCACTCGGCAATAAGCAGGTCAAACGCGTCACGGCGACCGTCGGTCCCGAGCAGGAATATTTCCTGATCGACAAGAAGTACTACGATCGCCGTCTCGATCTGATCGCTTCCGGCCGTACGCTCTTCGGTGCCCCCGCCCCCAAGGGCCAGGAGCTCGAGGATCAGTACTTCGGCGCGATCAAAGATCGTATCTCGGCGTTCATGAAGGATCTGGACACTGAGCTCTGGAAGATGGGCGTGCTCGCGAAAACCAAGCACAACGAGGTGGCCCCGGCCCAGTATGAGATGGCGCCGATCTTTTCGACCACCAACATCGCGACCGACCACAACCAGCTCGTCATGGAAACGATGCAGCGCATGGCGCTTCGTCACGACCTCGTGTGCCTCCTCCACGAGAAGCCGTTCCAGGGCGTCAACGGTTCGGGTAAGCACAACAACTGGTCGCTTGCCACGGACGACGGGCAGAACCTGCTTGAGCCGGGCAAGACCCCGCACGACAACGAGCAGTTCCTCGTTTTCCTCGCGGCGACGGTCATGGCCGTCGACAAGCACGCCGACATGCTTCGCGCCGGCGCGGCCAACACCGGCAACGACCTGCGCCTGGGCGCCAACGAAGCTCCGCCCGCGATCATCTCGATCTTCATGGGCGAAGAGCTCGCGGACATCCTGACAGCGCTCGGCAAGGGAAAAGCGGCGACGTCCAAGGGCCAGCACTTCATGGAAATCGGAGTCGACTCGCTGCCGAAGTTCCCGAAGGACAACACCGACCGCAACCGCACGTCGCCGTTCGCGTTCACGGGCAATAAGTTCGAATTCCGCATGGTGCCTTCCTCCATGTCCATCGCGGGCCCGAACACGATCCTCAACACGATCGTGGCCGAAGCGCTCGACGTCATCGCGACCCGTCTCGAGAAGTCGAAGGACACCGAGAAGGAAGCCGCGGCGATCATCAAGGAAGCGATTCAGAAGCACGGCCGCATCATCTTCAACGGCAACAACTACTCCGAGGACTGGGTGAAGGAAGCCAAGAGGCGCGGCATTCCGAACATCGCGAATACCGTGGATGCGCTCGCCGCGATGGCGACGCCTGAAGCAGAGAAGCTCTTCGAGAAGTACGGTGTGCTGAACGCGAAGGAGCTCCACTCGCGCTACGAGATCTACCTCGAGAAGTACGCCAAGGACATCAACATCGAAGCGCAGGCCTCGGTTCAGATGGTCAAGAACCAGTACCTGCCGGCCGTGATTGCTTATACGGGCGAGCTCGCGCAGACGATGGCGGCCCTCAAGTCCGTCTCGGGTCCGGTAAGCGTCCAAAAGGACCTACTGACCCGGATCTCGGGCCTGCTCGACTCCGCGTCAAACAAGCTCACGGACCTGGAAGGCGCGATCAAGAAGGCGCAGTCCACTCATGAAGCCAAGCTGAAGGCGGTCTCTTACCGGGACAAAGTGGTTCCGGCGATGAACGAGCTTCGTTCGGACATCGACCAGCTGGAGCAGATCCTGCCCTCGACGCAGTGGCCGGTTCCGTCTTACGCGGACATGCTCTTCAAGCTCTAAAAGTTAAATAAACCCCCTACCGTAGGTCGGTAGGGGGTTTATTGGGTCCGGTTCTTAAAGCGATATTAAACTTTTTTATCCAGGTATCTGACTTTTTTAAGCTTTGACTAAACTCGATTCCCGGAGTTATAATTCGTTATACTCCTCGGGAATAAAATCGGCATCGCCAAACGGAACGGATTGAATGGCTTATCGCTCGCTCTATAAGAACGACTACCTGACCGATCGCGAGCGGAAGAATATCATTCTGCTCGACGTCATCCGTCGCAATGGCCCTATCGCCAAGACTGATATCTCCCGCATCACCCAATTTAACATCGTCACTGTTTCCAATTACGTCGAGCATTACATCGATCAGAAGCTCGTCGTCGAGAAGGGCCTCGACATCTCCTCCGGTGGTCGCCGTCCCGAGCTCGTCGAGCTCAATTCCGATTGGGGGAATCTGATCGGCGTCGAAATCGGCCCGACCCACATTTTAGCCATGATTTCGAACCTGAGCCCGCAGATACTGCACAAGGTGAAGGTGAAGCGTCCCGAAGGCCACATGGAAATCGTCATCGCCGAAGCGGTCAAGCTCGTGCGCCGCGTGATCGACGAATCCAAGATTCCGCAAGAACGCATCAAAGGCATCGGCCTCGGAATTTCCGGCGTCATCGACCGCTCCGCGGGCACTATCCGCGACACGGACAATCAGCGCGGCAAGACGGTCGGCAGCTATTCGACGGCCAAGGGAATCCTCGAGAAAGAATTCCGCGTGCCGGTTTCCGTCGGAAACGACGCGTCGCTGGCGGCCCTCGCCGAGAAGAAGCTCTCGCTCCGTATCGACGACGAGAACGTCCTTTATTTCTACGGCGACGTCGGAAGCGGCGTGATTGCCAACAACGACCTTTTCTGGGGGTCAAGCTGGTCCGCCGGCGAAATTCAGCTCAATCTCGACAACCTCGAAGGTCTGCATGTCGAGCCTTGGGTCGAGAAGACTGATTTCTTCCGTTCTGAGGGCCTCGATCTCGGCATGTCGCGCCGTCTGAAGGAAGCGCTTAAAAAGGACCCGTCCAAATCGAAGTCCTTTGACCTGAAGGACCCCGATAAGATCGACGGTTCGGCGATCTATGAAGCCGCCAAGAAAGGCGACGCGCTCGCCACCCAACTGGTGGAAGAAGCGGCCAGCCGCCTTGCTCTCAAAGTGGCGTATCTCACCAATTTCTTCAATCCCGAGGTCGTGGTCCTCGGCGGTGGCGTGGAAAAGGGCGGGGAGATTCTCCTCAGCATCGTGCGTCGCGCGGTGAAGCAGCTCGTCATGGAAGAGGCGTCTGGCATCGTGAAGATCATTCTCTCGCGTCTCGGGGAAGACGCCGTCGCTTACGGCGCCGTTTGCCTGGTCACGCAGGAACTTTTCGCGGAGGTCTGATATGCCGCCCCTTACCAAACGCCGGCTGATCGACCAGATCGAGCTGAACGACCACGAGAAGAAAAACCTTCAAATCCTCGACACCATCCGCAAGAAGGGTCCCATCGCCCGCGCGGAAATTTCCAGGCTTATCGGCCTCAACATCGTCACCGTCACGAGCTATATCGACCAGTACATCAAGAAGGGCGTGATCAAGGAAGTCGGCATCGACGTCTCGTCCGGCGGGCGCAAGCCGACGCTCGTGGATCTCAATCCCCAGGCGGTGTACCTGATCGGAGTGGGCCTCAACGTCGTCGACATGATCGGCGTCCTCTGCAATTTGAAGGGCGAGATCATCTTCAGTGTGAAGAAAGAGCGCCCACTCAAGGCCGGCGAAGCGCTCGTGAACGCAATGACCGGGCTTGTCACGGAGCTCATCGAGAAATCAAAGGTCGACACGACGAAGGTCCACGGCATCGGTATCGGGATGCCCGGCATCTTCAACCGCGAGACGAACACCGTCCGCTGGCCCGTCGGCCTTTTGGAGGGCGATCTTTCGATCACCGTTTCGATCCACCGCCTTTTCGAGGAAAAATTCAGCATCCCCACGTTCGTAGACAACGACGCGAACGCCGCGGTGTTCGGCGAGGAATGGTACGGCCGGGGCCTCGGCGTCCAGCACGCGATCTACCTTTACTCGGGAAACGGTTGCGGGTTCATGGTGAACGGCCAGATCTACCGCGGCGCCAACGGCTGCGCGGGCGAGTGGCTCTTCGACATCGCCGACGACAACCCGCTCCCGGCGCTCGTCGAAGCCTATAAGTCCGGTGTGTGGACGATGGACCTCGGCATCTCGCTCCGCGCCCAGGCCATGAAGAATGACAATCCCCAGTCCAAAATTTACGAGCTTTCCAAGGACGACATCAAGAAGATCACGCTCGTCACGGTCGCGAAGGCGGCCGAAGCGGGCGATCCGTTCGCGAAGAAGCTTTTGAAGGAAGCTGGCCAGCGTCTCGGCCGCAAGGCGTCTTTCCTCGTGAACCTTTTCAATCCGGAAATTCTCATCATCGGCGGCGGTATCGAGCTCGGCGGCGCGTTCCTCCTGGATTCGCTCAGGGAGACCGTCAAGGCCTCGTCTGTTCAGGAAGCCACTGAGAAGCTCAGGATCATCCCGTCCCAGCTCGGAGAAAACGGCGTCGCGCTCGGCGCGGCGGCACTCGTCGCCCAAAACTACTTCATCAGCGTCTGAGAAGGGCCGATGGAACAACGGGTCTGCCTCTACTGTAAGCAGCCATTCCTGCCCAACAAATACTCGCCTCGGCAGTCCATCTGCTCGGGGAAAGAGTGTCAGAAGAAGCGTCAGCTCGAAAGCATGAAGCTGTGGCGCCAGCGGAACCCCAATTACTTCAAGTACGATGAATCCAAGGGCGTACTGTGGCTCGAGACGCAGCGCAAGCGCTCTAAGCAGTGGCGCGAGAAGAATCCCGAGAAGGTCCGCTCCTACCGGAGCGCCCACAGCGAGGAATACCGCCGCTACATGCGGGAGTATATGCGCGGCTACCGCGAGAAGAAACGACAGACGCCCGACGAAACCTTAAAAACCGACGGCCCTCAGGCTGGCGCCGCTCCGACCCCGACCCCGACCCCGACCCCGAACCCGTAAACCGATCCGCCGTTCGCGGTTGACGGCGTTTCCCGCCCGAAGTATACTCTCCCGAAAAGGAGACGCCATGCTCGACCGCATTCTCGCCGCACGCGAAGCCGTTCTCTCCGGAAGTGACATCACGCGCGAGCAGGCCCTCGAACTGACCCGCATTCCCGAGATTCTCATCCCGTACCTTGCCGCCGCCGCGAACGAAGTTCGCGAAAAATTCGTGGGGAACGAGGTCGAGTCGTGCGCGCTCTCGAACATCAAGAGCGGCGCCTGCAGCGAGGACTGCAAGTTCTGCGCGCAGTCCGGCCATTACAAGACAGACGCACCGGTGTACCCGCAGGTTTCCGTCGAGGAGATCGTTTCGCAGGCGAAAGCCGCCGAGGCGATGGGTGCGACCGAGTTCTGCATGGTATCGAGCGGCTGGGGCGCGACGAACGAGCGCGAATTCGCGACCGTTCTCGAAGCTGTGCGCCGCGTGAAGACCGAGACGAAGATGTTCGTCGACGCCTCTCTCGGATTCCTGACGGGCGAGCAGATGGCGCAGCTTAAAGAGGCCGGCCTCTTCCGCAACAACCACAACCTCGAGGCCGCGAAGGGCTATTTCGACAAGATCTGCACGACCCACACCCACGAGCAGCGCACGACCCACGTCGAGATGGTGCGCCATTACGGCATCCATCCGTGCTCGGGTGGCATCCTGGGAATGGGGGAGACCCCGGAGAACCGGATCGATCTCGCGTACGAACTGAAGGCTCTCGGCTCGGACTGCGTTCCCATCAACATTCTGAACCCCCGCCGCGGCACGCCGCTCGGGGACGTCGAGCCGCTGAAGCCTCTCGAGATCATGAAGTACATCGCTATCTTCCGTTTGATCCTTCCAAAGAGCACGATCAAGATCGCCGGTGGCCGCGAGGTGAACCTGCGCGACCTCCAGGCGAACGCGATGATGGCCGGCGCGAACGGCTTGATCCTGGGCAATTACTTGACGACGATGGGCCGTAGCCCGGCCCGCGACATCCAGATGCTCGAGGACGCGGGCTTCCGTGTCGTTCCAGCACCCGGATCCGTCCCGACCGCCGTTTCGGCCTCGGCCGCCCCCGCCGCCTCCGCCGCGTGCGGAACGGGCGGCTGCTGCGGTTGATCGAGCGCGAACTCGCCGCCGAGCTCGACGCGCTCGCGGCGCAGGGTCTGCGCCGGTCCCTTTTGCCGGTGGACGCCCGCCGCGCGGCTTCCGTCCGCGCCGGTAAGCGCACCCTAGTCGATTTCGCCTCGAACGACTATCTCGGCCTCGCCACCGATCCGTCGATGGCCTCGGCCGCATGCGCCGCGGCATCGAAATGGGGAAGCGGCAGCGCCGCCTCCCGCCTCCTTTCCGGCAGCTTGTCGCTCCACTCGGACCTCGAAGCGAAACTCGCGCGTCTGAAGGGCGAAGAAGCCGCCCTCGTCTTTTCATCGGGTTATCTCGCCAATCTCGGCGCGATTACGGCACTGGCCAGCGAGCGCGACGTCGTCCTCGTCGACCGCCTGAATCACGCGAGCCTCATCGACGCGGCGCGGCTTTCCCGGGCCAAGTTCTGGGTTTATCCTCACCTCGACGTCGCGGCCGCATCGCGGCTTTTGGACCGGGCGGCATCTTTCCGGCGGCGTTTCGTCGTAACCGACTCCTATTTCAGTATGGACGGCCACGTCGCTCCGCTCGCGGACCTCGCTGAACTTTGCGCGAAGAAGAAGGCGTCGCTCGTCGTCGACGAAGCGCACGCGACGGGTGTATTCGGCGAAAAGGGCGGCGGGCTCGTGGAAGAGGCGGGTCTCGAAGGGAGGGTCGACGTGACGATTGGGACGCTCTCGAAGGCCCTTGGAAGCGTCGGGGGATTCGTCGCCGGAAGCGGGGTCTTGAAAGAGTACCTCGTGAACAGCTGCCGCCCGTTCATTTACACGACCGCCCCCGCTCCGGCCGCTTCGGCCGCGGCGGCGAGGGCGGTCGACATCGTCCGCGCGAAGCCCGCGCTCCGCCGGAAGCTCCATGCGAACGCGGCCGCCTTGCGCGAACGCCTCCTTTCCTCGGGCCACGATTTGATGGGCTCGGCCGGTCCGATCGTGCCGGTACGCGCTCCGGGAACGGCCGCGGCCGTCGCCTGGCGCGACCGGCTTTTCGCCGAAGGTTTTTACGTACCGGCCATCCGGCCGCCGTCCGTTCCCAAGGGAACGGACCGCCTGCGGATCTCGGTCAGCGCGGCGCACACGCCTGTGCAAATAGAACGCCTCGCAGCGCTCTTGGCAAAACTGAAGGAGAAAAAATGAGAAACGCCGCGCGACTCGAGGCGATGGACAAGAAATACGTCTGGCATCCGTTCACGCAGATGCACGATTGGAACGGCGATTCCGTCGTAGTGATCGAGCGGGGAGAGGGGAACTGGCTCGTCGACACGCGCGGCCAGCGGTACCTAGACGGGGTGTCGTCGCTGTGGTGCAACGTGCACGGACACCGCGTCCCGCGGATCGACCGCGCGGTGAAGGCTCAGCTAGGAAAAATTGCGCACTCCACTTTTCTCGGGCTTTCGAACGTTCCGGCGATCGAGCTTTCGAAGAAGCTCGTTAATCTCGCGCCCCCCGGTCTCACGAAGGTTTTTTACGCCGATTCGGGTTCAGCCTGCGTCGAAATCGCGCTCAAGATGGCCTTCCAGTACTGGCGCCAGAAAGGGAAGCCCGAGAAAAAACTTTTCGTGAAGCTCAAGAACGCCTATCACGGCGACACGCTCGGGGCGGCATCCGTCGGCGGCATTCCGCTCTTCCACGAGATTTTCGGCCCACTTTTTTTCCCGACGATCGTGCTCGACGCGCCCTACGCTTACCGCGACCGCTTCCGGGGAACCGAGTCCGAGTACGCGGATCACTGCGCCGCGAAAGCCGAGGTGATCCTGAAAAAGCGCTCGGGGAAAATCGCGGCGCTCGTGGTCGAGCCCCTCATGCAGGGCGCGGCGGGGATGCTCGTTCAGCCCCGCGGGTATCTCAAACGCCTCCGCGCGCTCACAAAAAAATACGGCGTTCTTCTCATCGTGGACGAAGTTGCGACGGGCTTCGGCCGCACCGGGAAGATGTTCGCCTGCGAGCACGAGAAGGTCTCGCCGGATTTCTTGTGCGTCGCCAAAGGGATCACCGGCGGTTACCTGCCTCTCTCGGCGACGCTCACGACCGACGAAATCTACTCGGCTTTCCTCGGGGAGTACGCGGAGTTCAAGGCGTTCTTCCACGGGCACACGTACACGGCTAATCCACTCGCGGCAGCGGCGGGGCTTGCGAACCTGGAAGTCTTCGAGAAACAAAACACCCTTAAGAAACTCGAGCCCAAGATCGCGCTTCTTTCTCTGGAACTCGCGAAGATCGCCGCGCACCCCAACGTCGGCGACGTTCGCCGGGCGGGGTTCATGGCGGGCATCGAGCTCGTGAAGAACAAGAAGACGAAAGAGCCCTTTGCGGCCTCCGAGAAGCGCGCGATGCGTGTCTGCCTAGAAGCGCGAAAAAAAGGCGTGATGATCCGGCCTTTAGGGAATGTGGTTGTTCTTTTTCCACCGCTTTCCATCAAGGAATCCGAAATCCGCCTCCTTTGCCGCGCGATCCGCGAAGGGATCGAGAAGGCCATCCGATGAAGGTCGTTTTCGTCGCAGGCACCGACACGGGCGTCGGGAAAACCATGGTCGCCGGCGGCATCGCCGCTGCGCTGCGCTTAAAGGGAATAGACGTGGGGGTGATGAAACCCGTCTCCTGCGGCGGGCGAGAGGACGCGGAATTCCTGATCCGCTGCGCGGGCGTATCGGATCCCATCGACCTCGTGAACCCGATCGCGCTCCGCGAGCCCCTTTCCCCGAACGTCGCCGCGGCGGCCGAGGGGCGAAAAATAGACTTGGGTGCGTTCCGGAAGGCGTTCAAGGAACTTTCCCGCCGGCACGAGGTTGTGGTGGTCGAAGGCTGCGGCGGCCTTCTGGTCCCAGTGACAGATTCCTATTGGGCGATCGATCTCATCCGCGACTGCCGTGCGAAGACCGTGCTCGTCTCGCGCTCCGGCCTCGGCGCGATCAACCATTCGCTCCTCAGTCTCGAAGCGCTCCGGTCCCGGCGGCTTCCGGTAGTGGGCGTCGTGTTCAACCGCCTGACCGGCGGGCCGGCGAGCGTCCCCGAACGCACAAATCCCGAGGTGGTCGCGCGTCTCGGAAAAACTCTTTCGCTCGGCGTTTTTCCCTACATGAAGTCGTGCGGGGAGAACTGCGTAGGCAAAGCGGTCCTGAAACATATAGACCTGAAAAAAATACTGTGTTAAAAATGGTGGCATGACCGTCTTGGAAGCCGATACGCTCAAAAAAACTCCGCTTTACGACCGCCATCTCGCTCTCCGGGGCAGGATCGTGAACTTCGGCGGTTGGGCCCTGCCGGTGCAGTACCCGGAAGGCATTCTCCGCGAGCACAAACACGTCCGCGACGCCTGCGGCATCTTCGACGTCTCCCATCTCGGGGAAATCCGCGTCAAGGGGCCGGGCGCCTTCCGCTTTCTCCAGTTCCGTCTCACCAACGACCTCGCGCGTCTTGGCGACGGCCGCATGCAGTACCATCTTCTTTGTGACGAGTCCGGGCGCACGCTCGACGACGTGCTCGTCTACCGCGAGAGTGCCGACGATTTCTATCTCATCGTGAACGCCGCGAGCATCGACCGCGACATGGAAGCGATCCTGCAGTACGCTCCGGAGTCCGTCCGCGTCGAGAACCAGAGCGACGAAACCGCGTGCGTGGCGGTCCAGGGGCCGCTCGCCGAGAGCGCGCTCGAGAAGCTCTTCGGATGGGACGTGAAGACGCTCAGGTACTATTCCTTCCGCGCGCACGACTTGGGCGGCCGTCCGGTGTGGGTGTCCAGGAGCGGCTATACGGGAGAAGACGGTTTCGAAATTTTCACTCCGAACGCCCTCATCGGCGGCGTTTGGGACCGGCTCGCGAACGACGGGCAGGCGCTGGGCGTAAAGCCCGCGGGTCTCGGAGCGCGCGATACGCTCCGCCTCGAAGCCGGGAACGCGCTCTACGGCCACGACCTCGACCCAACGACCACGCCGATCGAAGCGGGCCTCACGTTCGCCGTCGCGTTCGGCAAAGACGGCGGTTTCGTCGGCCGCGACCGGCTTCTCGGGCAAAAAGAGGAAGGCCCTTCCAGGCGTCTCGTCGCGTTCCGCATGGACGGCCGGGAGATTCCCCGTGAGGGTTACGGTATTTTTCATGAGGGCCGGAAGGTGGGGGCCGTCACGAGCGGTTCGTTCGGCCCGACGGCCGGCGCCGGCATCGGGCTCGGGTACGTGCAGAGGGGGCACGACGCGCTCGGCAATAAGATCGAGATCGAGGTCCGGGGCGAACGCTCGGCCGCCGAGATCGTAAAGCGCCCTTTCGTCGAGCTTAAACACAAGAAAGGCTGAAGAATGGACACCTCGAAACTTCGCTACACGCAAACGCACGAATGGGTGAGCCTGGAAGGCAAGATCGCCAAGATCGGGATCACCGACCACGCGCAGAAGGAAATCTCGGACGTCGTCTTCATCGAGCTTCCGAAGCAAGGCCGCGCGGTCAAGGCGAAGGACAGCGCGATGATCATCGAGTCCGTGAAGGCGGCGTTCGACATCTACGCGCCGGTCTCCGGCACGATCGTCGAAACAAACGAAGCGCTCAAGAAAAAGCCCGAGCTCGTGAACCAGTCACCGCTCGGCGAGGGCTGGCTCTTCAAGATCGAAGTCGCGGACCCCAAGGAAGTCGAAGCGCTCCTGACGCTCGCGCAGTACGACTCCGTGAAGGACGCGGCCCACTAAAGGAAGCATGCGTTACATCTCGAACACCGACAACGACCGGAAGGAAATGCTCGAGGCCATCGGCGTCCGCTCTTTCGAAGAGCTGATCGAGAAGATCCCGGCTTCGCTCCAAAATTTCCAGCTCGACATCCCGGCAGGTCTCTCCGAACCCGAGCTCATGCACGATTTAGGCGCCACAGGACGCATGAACAAGCACGCGGCCGACCACGCCTCTTACCTGGGCGGCGGCGTGTACGACCATTACGTGCCGACGGTCGTCTCGCACTTGGCGCACCGCGGCGAATTCATCACCTCCTACACGCCTTACCAGGGCGAGGCGAGCCAGGGAACGCTTCAGGCCGTCTACGAATACCAGACGATGATCTGCGAGCTGACCGGCATGGAATTCTCGAACGCGTCGATGTACGACGGCGCCTCCTCTCTCGCCGAAGCGGCACTTCTTGCCATCCGCGCGACCGGCAAGCGGCGCATCGTGCTACCGGCCACGCTGCACCCGGAATACAAGGCGGTCGTGCGCACGTATCTTTCCTGCCTCGACGCCGAAATCGTCGAGGCTCCGGCCGTGGATTGGGCGCTCGACGGCAAAAAACTCGCCGCTTTGGTCACGTCCGAGACGGCGGCCGTGGTGCTCCAGCAGCCTAATTTCTTCGGCGTGATCGAAGACGCGCGCGCGGTCTCCGACGCCGCGAAAAAGGCGGGCGCTCTTTTCATCGCCTGCGTGAATCCCGTCTCGCTCGGCCTGCTCGAGCCGCCCGGAGAATACGGGGCCGACATCGCGGTCGGCGAGGGCCAGCCGCTTGGAAACCCGGTGTCGTTCGGCGGCCCGCACTTCGGCTTCTTCACGGTGAACGAGGAGCTTCTCCGCAAAATCCCGGGCCGTATCGCCGGCATGACGGTCGACAAGGCCGGCCGCCGTTCGTTCGTCCTCACGCTCCAGGCGCGCGAACAGCACATCCGCCGCGAGAAAGCGACGTCCAACATCTGCACGAACCATTCGCTTTGCGCCCTGAAATCCGCGATCTATCTTTCGCTTTTGGGCCCGGAAGGCTTGCGGCGCCTGGCGCTCCTCAATCTCCAAAACGCGCACGAAACGCACGACCGGCTCCTCGCCGTAAAAGGCGTCCGCGCGCTCACGACGCGTCCGTTCTTCAATGAGTTCGCGATCGAGATCGACAAGGACCCGGTGAAGCTCAAGGAAAGCCTCCTCAAGAACCGCGTGCTGGGCCCTCTGGCACTCCGCCGATTTTTCCCGGAGATGAAAAATGCCTACCTCGTGGCGGTCACAGAGAACCGCACGAAGGATCACTTGGAACGTCTCGTGGAAGCGGTGGAGCGGGCATGAGCGAACTCATCTTCGAACGCAACTCTCGCAGCGACGTGACGCGCCTACCCGCTCTCACGACCGACGAAAAGACGCTTCTTTCGAAGCTTCCGGCCGCGGTGCTCCGCAAGAGCACCCCCGCGCTTCCGACGGTCTCCGAGCTCGATGTCGTGCGCCACTTCACGAACCTGTCGCGTAAGAACTTCAACGTCGACTCCAATTTCTACCCGCTCGGCTCGTGCACGATGAAATATAATCCCAAGGTGCTCGACACGATCGCGTCGATGACTCCGTACGCCCATTCGCACCCGTATCAGGACGAATCCGAGTGCCAGGGCGCGCTGAAAGTGCTCTTCGAAACTCAGCGTTTCCTCTCCGAGGTTGCCGGGATGGACGAATTCACCCTTCAGCCGGCCGCCGGCGCGCACGGCGAGCTCACCGGGCTTCTCATCGCCCACGCCTACCACCGCGCGAAGGGGAGAACGAAGACCAAGGTGCTCATCCCAGACTCCGCGCACGGAACGAACCCCGCCACGGCCGCGCTTTGTGGCTACGAGGTCGTCACCGTGAAGACGGACGCCAACGGCCACGTCGATCTTGCGGACCTGCGCTCGAAGCTCGACGCGGGCGTCGCAGCGTTCATGATGACCAATCCAAGCACGCTCGGTCTTTTCGAAGAGGACATTCTCGAAATCGCTAAGGCCGTTCACGCGGTCCAGGGCCTCGTTTACTACGACGGCGCGAACATGAACGCCCTCCTCGGTATCTGCCGTCCCGGGGACATGGGTTTCGACATCGTCCACATCAACCTGCACAAGACGTTCGCCGTGCCGCACGGTTCGGGCGGCCCCGGCTCGGGTCCGGTGGGCGTGAAAAAAGAGCTGATCCCGTTCCTGCCATCGCCGCGCATCATGAAGGACGGGGACAAATACCGCCTCGAGGACGCAGCCCAGTCCATTGGCAAGCTCCGCACTTTCTACGGCAACTTCGGCGCGATCATCCGCTCGTACGCCTACATCAAAGCCCTAGGCCGCGAGGGCCTGCGCGAAGTCTCGGAGCACGCGATCTTGAACGCGAACTACCTGCTCGCGAAACTGAAAGACACGTTCGACGTTCCGTACTCGCACCGCTGCATGCACGAGTTCGTGATGTCGGCCCGCCGCCAAAAAAAGCGTGGCGTGAGGGCGCTCGACATCGCCAAGCGCCTCCTCGATTACGGCATCCACGCGCCAACCGTTTATTTCCCGCTGATCGTCGAAGAGGCGATGATGGTCGAGCCGACCGAGACCGAATCGAAGGAGACGCTCGACGAGTTCGTGCGGGTGCTCCTCGAGATCGACAAAGAGATCACAGAGAATCCCCAGAAGGTGCTCGACGCGCCGCACACGATGCCGGTCTCGCGCATCGACGAAGTCCGTGCCGCGCGCGAACCGAACCTGCGCTGGAAAAAGAAATCTCCTCCCAAGGCCGTTGAATCGAACGATCCGGTTCATACTCGATAGCGCGCGCCCGGTCGCCGCAAACATGGCGGTCGACGAAGCGCTGTTCGAGTCCTGCGTCTCCGGCGCCTCCGCCGTCCCGGTTTTACGCGTTTACTTCTGGTCCGAACCTTGCTGCACCGTCGGTTATTTCCAAGACGCCGCACGCGCGGCGGCAGCGCTCGGCGTGCCGGTCGCGCGCCGCTCGACCGGAGGCGGTCTCGTTCGCCACGGTTCGGATCTGACGTTCTCGCTGTCGCTCCCCAAGGCTAATCCGTTCGTAGGTTCGGACGTGAAGGAATCTTACCTCAAGGTCAACGCGGCGCTGATCCGCGGCTTTCGAGCATTGCACCCGGAAATCGATTACTCGCCGTGCAAGGACGTGCCTTCGGGCCGCGCGTCGAACGAGCGCGTGTGCTTCGAAAGCCCCGTGTGCTCGGATTTGATGCTGGGAGGGAAAAAGGTGGTCGGTGCGAGCCAGCGCCGCCGCGAAGGCGCAATTCTCCACCAGTCGGCGGTTTTTCTGCCGGATACCACCAAAAAGACGATCGCGGCGTTAAGAAAAGGATTCGAAGAGGAGTGGAGTGCGGTCTTCGATGAATCGAAGCTAGGGGCGGAAGAGATCGAGCGTGCGGTCGGGATCGCGCGCGAGCGGTACGGAGCGCCGGAATGGGCGGCGCCGACCGTTCAGGACGCGCGCGCGCTTTTCTTGGAGTCTTCTTTTAGGCGGTAGCAGTCCTGACAATTGTACAACGCCTTCGCGAGCGTACGGTCGTAGCCCGCATCGACGACGACGCGCTTTACTTCTTGAACCGTTTTTCCGCAGGTGTCGCACTTCATGTCCTTGAGTATAACGGGGGCGTCCGCGCGCGTCAACGCGTCAAGAGCTGAAAAACGCTCGATAGTGCTTGACATTGATGGCGGTCGAAGTAAACTTAAATGTATCGGCGCATTTCGCGCCTTTTTTTCTGCGACGATTTTTACGGAGGGAAGACGAGAAGATGCCAGCGAGTCCGGCGAACGGTCAGAAGATTTCGACGCTTCAAAACCATCTCGACATGGGGCAGCAGCTCCTCGTTCCCAAAAAGATGTTCTTCACGAAGGGCGTCGGCTCCCACAAGCACGAGCTCCGTTCGTTCGAAATCGCGCTCCGTGACGCCGGTATCGAGAAGTGCAACATCGTTCACGTCTCCTCGATCTACCCGCCGAACTGCGAACTCATCTCTCGCACGGAAGGCCAGAAGTACATCTTCCCCGGCATGATTACGTTCGCGGTCACCGCGCGCACTTCGTCGAACGAAGCGCGCCGCCTGCTGTCGGCCTCGATAGGCTGCGCGATCCCGTCGGACAAGAGCAAATACGGCTACCTCAGCGAATACTACGCGTTCGGTCAGACCGAGAAGGAAACCGGCGACACCGCCGAGGACCTCGCGGCCGCCATGCTCGCCTCGACGCTCGGCATCGACATCGACGAAGACAAGAGCTGGGACGAGAAGGAAGAGATCTTCCGTATTTCGGACGAAATCGTCAAAACGACCAACGTCACGCAGTCCGCCATGGTCGAAAAGGGCGGATACACGACGGTCGTCGCCGCCGGCGTCTTTATTTTCTAAAAGAATTCCCTATACGCAGTCCCGAATAAAGGGCGAGGGGTCCCGGTTAAAAACGGGCCCTAAGCCCTTTTTTCCGTTGTGTTTAAAGCACACCGGGGCTATAATTCTCTTGCCGAGGCCGATCTCTCCATGAAGAAAGCCAAACCCAGCGCCAAAAAAGGAAAGACCGCGTCTCCCGCGGGCTCCAAACCTTTGAAAAAGTTCGTGAAAAAGCTTAAAAGCGTCGCCGAAAAGCTGGTCCGCAGGCCTTCTCGTCCGAAGGAGGCGGCCCCGGCCAAGTCGCTTTCAAAGCCCGTTTCTTCCAAGCCCGCCGCGGCTTCCAAAAACGCTCCTTCGAAACCCGTGCCGAAAGCCGTCGCCAAATCCGTCTCGAAGGCCGCCCCTAAAGCGCGCGCCCGCTCCCAAAAGGTGATACCGCCCGTCGCGTCCATCCGTGAGGGGGTTCCGATGATTAAGTCGCCTCTTCCGGAAGATGACACCGCAATCGTCGCCGAGGTCCCGTCGGCTCCCGCCGAGCAAGAGGAGAGCCGCTTCGAGCTTCCGTCTCATTACGGCGACGACAAGATCGTCCTTCTCGTCCGCGACCCCTGGTGGATTTACGCGTATTGGGAAGTGAGCGGCGGCAGGGAAGCGGAAGTCACCTGCCGCATCACCGAAAGCGGAGCCCAGCGTTCGAAGACCATTCTTCGCGTGTACGACGTCACGGGTTCGTCGGTCGAGGCCCCGCGCTCGTCATTCGACATCGAAGTGGCTTTCCTCGTCGGAAATTGGTACGTCGACGTCGGTATTCCGGACCGCGACTGGGTCGCTGAGCTCGGCTTCCGCGCTTCGGACGGCTGTTTCCACGCGCTCGTTCGCTCGAACGTGGTCCGAACGCCCCGCTTCGGAGTCTCGGACGTCGTCGACGAGGAATGGATGTTCCCGGACGAGACCTATTGGAAAGTGTTCGGCCTTTCGGGCGGCCTCGCGGACCGCAGGAGCTCGCTCGATGTGAAGGAAATCCTTCAGAAGTATCTTCGCAGCATCGTTTCTTCGGAAGGCATGTCGAACTACATGCAAAACAACAAAATGCTGCGCAATGAATCCCGCGTGGACGTAAGCGCCAAAATTTCGGAACGCCCCTAAGGCCGCCATGGAAAAAGGCTATCTCGCGATCGTCCTGCACGCCCACCTACCGTACGTACGCCACCCGGAGCACGAGCGCTTCCTCGAAGAGGAGTGGTTCTACGAAGCAATCACCGAGACGTATATCCCGCTGATCAAGGCTTTCCGTGCCCTTTCCCGCGACGGGGTCGATTTCCGCATCACGATGTCGCTGACTCCGACGCTTCTTTCCATGATGACGGACAAGCTCCTGCAGGATCGTTACGTCAAGCACCTGGATCGCCTCATCGAGCTGACCGAACGCGAGATCGACCGCCTCCGCGACGACGCGCCTTTCCGGCGCCTGGCCGTGATGTACCAGCACCTTTTCACCGAAGCTCGCCAGATCTTCAACGACTACGGCCGCGATCTTTCGAAGGGCTTCAAAGAATTCCAGGATGCCGGTAAGCTCGAGATCATGACTTGCGGCGCGACCCACGGCTTCCTCCCGAACATGGAAGTGGACCGCGCGGCGGTCCGCGCGCAGATCCGCGTCGCCGCAAAGACCCACGAGCGCGTACTCGGCCGGCGCCCGCGCGGCATCTGGCTTCCGGAGTGCGGTTTCTTCCCTGGCTTGGACGAGATTCTCAAGGATGAGGGGATCCGCTTCTTCATTATCGACACGCACGCGATCCTCTTTGGGACCCCTCGCCCGAAGTACGGTGTGTTCGCTCCCGTTTACTGTAAATCGGGCGTGGCCGCGTTCGGACGCGACATCGAGTCGTCGAAGAGCGTCTGGAGCGCCGAAGAAGGTTACCCTGGAGACGGCGCCTACCGCGAATTCTATCGCGACGTCGGCTTCGATCTGGATTACGACTACATTCGTCCTTACTTGAACGGGGACGGCAGCCGGATCCACACCGGCGTGAAGTACTACAAGATCACAGGCGCCACGATGAATAAAGAGGCTTATTCGCCGGAAGACGCGACCCGCAAAGCCGGCGAGCACGCCGCGAACTTCATGTACAACCGCGAGAAGCAGATCGAGTACCTGGCGGGTCTCATGGGCCGGCCGCCGCTGGTCGTCTCGCCGTACGACGCCGAGCTTTACGGCCATTGGTGGTTCGAAGGACCGCAGTGGATCGAATCCCTTTTCCGGAAGATCCATCACGACCAGGGGACGTTCAAGACGACGACGCCCATCGAGTACTTGGAACGTTTCCCAGGAAACCAGGTCGTCACGCCGACTTTGTCGAGCTGGGGCAACAACGGCTACGCCGAGGTGTGGCTCAATTCGACCAACGACTGGATCTACCGCCATCTCCACAAGGCCGCCGAGCGTATGATCCAGGCCGCCAAGCGCCACCCGAACGCCGAAGGCGTCGAGCGCCGGGCACTCAACCAGATGGCGCGCGAACTGCTCCTGGCGCAATCGAGCGACTGGGCGTTCATCATGAAGACCGGAACCCACACGCAGTATGCCGTGAAACGCACAAAAAATCACCTCGAGCGCTTCACCCGGCTCTGGGAAGGCCTCGAAAATAATTCCGTGGACACGGATTATCTCGGCGGAATAGAATCGACGGACAATCTTTTTCCGGACATCGATTACTCGGTTTACGCGTCCTAAAATAGCTAAAAGGAGACGTTCCAAAATGTCGAAAAAAGCGCTTACGGTTTGGGTCTTTTGCGGTTTCATCCTCGCGGGTTGCGCGACCACCGGAAGCGGCGGCAGGAGTTCCCAGGCGGACATCGACACGCTGAATCAGCGTGTCGCCGCGCTTCAGGGCCAGCTTTCCGAAAAGGACGCCGAAATCGCCAAGATGCAGAACCAGATGCGCGAAGACACCGTCGCGATGCAGCAAGTCGAGAGCGATAAGCGCGCGCTCGCGGAGAAGCTCGACGCCGCGACAGCCGAGCTCAATTCCTCCAAGAAATCCTCCCGGTCCTCCTCCTCGGACCTCAAGTAACGTGCCGACGCGCGCCGAAAAAGATTCTCTCGGCACGCGCCAGATCCCGGACGACGCTTATTACGGGATACAAACGGACCGCGCGGTCGAAAACTTCCCGGTCAGCGGGCTCCGCGCGCACCCGCGCTTCATCGATGCGTACGTCCTTATCAAGAAAGCCGCAGCCGCCGCCAACGAGTGCGCCGGCGAGCTTCCGAAGGAGTCGGCCCGCGCGCTGATCCAGGCCTGCGACGAGATCCTGTCTGGCAAATGGCGCGAGCAGTTTCCGGTCGACGTCTTCCAGATGGGCGCTGGCACCGCGTTCAACATGAACGTGAACGAGGTGCTCTCGAACCGGGCCAACGAAATCCTCGGCGGTCGGAAGGGCGAGTACAAGCCCGTCAACCCGAACGACCACGCGAACATGGGCCAGTCGACGAACGACACGTTCCCCACGGCCTGCCGCATAGCAATCCTTCTCATTCTCCGCGAGCAGCTCTACGGCCCGCTCGAACAACTCGAAAAGTCTCTCGCTCGGAAAGGGAAGGAGTTCGACCACATCCTGAAGTCGGCGCGTACGCACCTGCAGGACGCGGTTCCGATCCGCCTTGGCCAGGAGTTCACCGCGTACGCCGAAGCCGTGCGTCGCTCGCGCCTGGCGATCCAGAACGCCGAGAAATCCTGCCTCGAGCTCGGCATTGGCGGGAGCGCGGCCGGCACCGGTCTCAATACCGCGAAAGGTTACCGCGAAGAGATCATCCGCGAGCTCTCGAAGCTGACCGGCCTCGAGTTCAAACCTGCCGCCGACATGCGCGAGGCCATGCAGAGCCAGCGCCCGCTCGCCGAAGTTTCGGCCGCGATGCGAAACGCCGCGCTCGAGATCACCCGCGTGGTCAACGACCTGCGCCTTCTCTCGTCAGGCCCTACGACGGGCCTCGCGGAAATTCTTCTTCCCGCCGCGGCGCCCGGCTCTTCGATTATGCCGGGCAAGGTGAACCCGTCGATCCTCGAGATGGTGAACATGGTGATGTTCCAGGTGATCGGATCCGATTCCGTGGTCGCATACGCGGTACAGGCCGGCCAGCTCGAGCTCAACGTCATGATGCCGGTCATGGCCTACAATCTGAACTTCTCCGCCATGATCTTCGGCAACTCTATGCGGATCCTCTCGGAGAAGTGTATCGACGGCATTCAAGCCGACGAGAAGCGCTGCCGTTTTTACGCGGAAGGCAGCATGGGGCTTGCGACCGCGCTGAACGCCTCGATCGGATACGCGCAAGCCGCTGAAGTCTGCAAAGCCGCCGTTAAGGAGGGGAAGACCATCGTTCAGATCATCCGGGAGAAGGGGATCCTCGACGACAAGGGAATTCTTGAAGTGATGGATCCGGTGCGAATGACCGAGCCCGGCATTCCGGGAAAATCCCGATGACCGCCCCCGTTTCCCTGACGCCCTGGTACCTGACCAAGAAAGCGATCCTCGTTTTTCTCACTCTTTTCGGGCCGCTCGCACTTCCGCTGGTGTGGCTCAGCCCGCGCTTCGACCGCCGGTGGAAGGTGATCACCACGATCGTAACGCTCGTTCTCGCCGTCGTTTTCGGGATGCTGACCGCGAGACTGGTCGAGATCGTCCAGGCGCGGCTGGCCGTTTAAGGTTGATTTCGGAATGTCCCGGTGGCAGAATAACCGGGCGTCCGAACGTGAAGCAAACATTGGAGTTATCGAAAGTGACCGTCAAAGAACAGAGCGAATTCTCGAAGGGCCTTGAAGACGTCGTCGCAGCGGAAAGCTCGATCTGCGCGATCGACGGCAAAGCCTCGAAACTTTTTTACCGCGGGTACGAGATCCACGACCTGGCGGAACTCTCGAATTTCGAGGAAACCGCCTACCTTCTCCTTTTCGGCGCGCTGCCGATGAAGGAACAGCTCTCCGCTTTCCGCGCGCGTCTGGCCGCCGAACGCAAGGCGCCTTCCGAAGTTTTCGATTTCTTCGCCCGCTTGCCCAAAGGCGCCAATTCGATGGCGGCGCTTCGCACGGCGATGTCACTCCTTTCTTTCTACGACCGTGAGGCCGACGACAAATCCCGCGAGGCGAACGAGCGCAAGGCGTTCCGTTTGATCGCGCGTACGCCGGCCGTCGTCGCCGGTTTCGAACGTATCCGCCGCGGCGAGAAGCCCGTGGACCCGAGCGCCGATCCGAACGTTTCGATCGCCGCTGACTTCCTGCGCATGATGAAAGGGAAGGACGCGTCGCCAGTCGAGGCCAAGATGCTGGACAAATATTTCGTCCTTCTCGCCGAGCACGACCTGAATGCCTCTACATTCGCCGCGGTGATCACCGTCGCGACGCTGTCGGACATGTATTCGGGCGTCACGTCGGCCGTCGGGACCTTAAAGGGCGAGCTTCATGGTTACGCCAATAGCCGCGCGATGGAAACGATCCTCGAGATCGCGGACGCGGCGAACGTCGACGCGTACGTCGATCGCGCGATTTCCGAGAAGAAAAAGCTCATGGGTTTCGGACACCGCGTCTACAAAGGACCGGATCCGCGCGCGTACGACCTCCGGATCATGGCGCGAACGCTCGCCGAGTCCAATCGCGAACAGGCGAAATGGTTCGCGATCTCGGAGAAGCTCGAAAAAGCAGTTTACGACCGCAAGAAGCTCAGCCCCAACGTCGACTTTTATTCCGCTTCGGTGCTCTATACGGTTGGTATTCCGGTCGATCTTTTCACTCCGATGTTCGCAATCAGCCGCATGGCCGGCTGGACCGCGCACATGATCGAGCAACTTTCCGACAACCGTCTCATCCGGCCGGTGTCTCATTACGTGGGGCGGGCCGATCTGCGCTACGTGCCCATCGAGGAACGCCGCTAAAGGCGGCGTCACATCATGGCTGACGAATCCAAACAGGACCTTTTCCTCAAGCGCGCCCAAATCCTCATCGCGATCCTTGCCGGCGTGACCACACTCGCCGTAGGCGTTTACAACATTAAAAAATCGTATTTTTCGGGCGGCCGCGGGGAAATACGCTTCACCGTCGTCTCCGACGCGGGCGGGCAGGTTTCCGGCGCGCGCGTCCAGATGTCCACGACCGACGGAGCGCTGATCCACACGGGAACGACCGACGGCGCGGGCAACTACTCGCGCGAGGACCTCGAGGCGGACAGCTACATCCTAAAAGTCTTGCGCTCCGGCTTCGAGCCCGAAGCGGTCACGGTGCGCGTGAACCCCAAGCGGACTTCGGAGATCGAGATGTCTCTCCGGCCTTCGCATGCCGGCGCTCCGGCCACGGCGGCCACGCCCGCGCGGGGAGGAAAGATTCAGTCCGTCCTGGAGGATTCGGCGGCGTCCTGGATCCAGGAAACGCTCGGCAAGAAAAAGCAGGAAACCACACAATAATTTTTCGCACGGCCGGAAGGCGCGTGCGCGTTACGCGGAAGTGGCGGAATTGGCATACGCGCTAGTCTCAGAAGCTAGTGCCTCACGGCTTGTGGGTTCAAATCCCACCTTCCGCACGAAATCGAAAAGCCGTCCGGGTACTCCGGACGGCTTCTTTTTCACCGCCAGCTGAGCGTCTGAGGCTTTCCTCGCTCCGCCCGGCCCGTTTACTTCGGGTCGGGCTTTTGTTATAAAGGGACGGTGACCGACTCCCCGAAAGGAACCGCCCAGTGAAGAAGTTGACCTATCCGCTCGCGGTGGCCGCTGTTTTTTCCCTCCTTTTTTGGTGTTTACCTTCTTACTACCGTACTTCCGAAGCGCTCCAGAAGGTGAGTCTCGGCACGCGCGATATGTTCTTCAAGATCCGCCGCGTGGCCTCGGATCTGCCGCCCCGCGCCCGGGAAATCGTGATCGTCTCCATCGACGAGGAATCGTGTGCGCGCTTGGACGCGCGTTGGCCGTGGCCGCGCCGGGCGTTCGCGTCGATGATCCGGCATCTCGACGACAAAGGCGCACGCGTGATCGGACTGAACGTGTCTTTCACCGGCCGCGAAGACGGAGACGACGCCTCGAGCCGCGCGCTCGCCCGCGCGCTCGCCGACCACGGCAACGCGGTGATCGGCGCCACGTTCGACACGGCCGGGAATCTGGTGAAGCCGAGCCCGCTCGTGTCGGAGTCCGCGCGGTACGGCTATCTGGAAAAGATCGTCGATCCCGATTTCACGATCCGGCGCTCGTACCTCTTGCGGCCGTACGCGCTCCGTCACGTCGGGGCGTCGCCCGTGCAGTCCGATGAAAATTTCGAAAGTTCCTTTCCGCTCGAAATACTCGCCGCATACGCAGGCAAGGAGGCGGGTCGCCCGCGTTTCGACTCGGATCTGGGGCTTTTGGCCGTCGGCCGCCCGCGCGTGGGCGTCACACTCGATGCGGACGGCAGCTACCCGCTCAATTACCTCGCCGCCGAGGCGGATTTCGCGCGCATCCCGGCTTGGCGTGTGGTGGAAGGGAGGATCGGGCAAGACGAGGTGAAAGGCAAAACGGTCCTCGTCGGGCTCACGTCCTCGGTTCTCTCCGACACGCACCCCACGCCGCTCGGAATCATGCCGGGCATTGTCATCCACGCCAACGAGTTTCTCGCAATCTCGAGCGGCCGCGTTCTGCGCTTCATTCCGGACGTGGTGACGTTTTTCGTTTCCTGGATCGCGGGCCTGTGCGTGCTGGCGCTTTTCCTCTCGGGGCGATTTTGGCTCGGAGCACTCGGTTTCGTCCTAGCCTCTGCAGGTCTTTTTCTCGGGGCTCAGCAGGGTTTCGCGCGGGACTTCGTAATGGAGCCGTTCGTCCTGCTTCTCGGCCCGCTTTTAGCCGCTCCGGCCGGTCTTCTTGCGAACATGCTCACTCTTTTCATGGAGAACAAAGGGCTCGAGACGCGCGCCATCCACGACAAGATGACAGGCCTCTATAAGTACGAATACCTGCGGGAATGCCTCGAGGAGGAATGGCGCCGGTGCAAGAGAGGGAATTTGCCACTTTCGATCGTGATGACGGACTTGGACCGCTTCAAGCGCATCAACGACGCGCTCGGGCACGAAGCGGGAAACGACATGATCCGGAAAGTGGGTGGGGTGATCAAGGAAAGCGCGCGGCGATACGACATCGTTTCGCGGTACGGCGGCGACGAGTTCGTGATCCTTTTGTGGCATGCCACGCTCACCGAAGCGAAGGCCTACCGCGAGCGGCTGCGGGAGATGTATCACGCGATGGCCGCGCAGCTCGAGGATCCGGTTCTTAAGGATTCTTCGATCAGCATCGGCGTCGCGTCGTTTGATCCGGGGGTCAACGCCGGCTACCCACCCGATCCACAGCGCCTCATCGAGGATGCGGACAAAGATCTCTTCCTCGACAAACGTTCCCGGCAGAAGCCTACTCAGTAGGCCGCGTCGGGGTCCTGGAGACGGCGGAAACCCGCCGCGGCGAGTTCGTTCTCGGGATCGATGTCGAGCGCCGAAAGAAAAGTGGTCTTCGCGCGGTCGGGGTCTCCCAGAATCAGGTAGGCATGGCCCATGTTCGCGTAGGCTGTCGCGTCGTCCGGTTCGAGCAGGATCGCATCCTCATAGGCGCGGATCGCGCCTCGGAAATCGTTTACGGCGATACATTCCTCGGCCCGTGCATGGAGCTCGTCGAGTACGGAAGCGTCCTCGACCGGCTCGGTGAAAGACGGCGCAGCAGAGGCCCCGGAGGCGGTCAGGAGCGAAAAGGTGAAGAGGAGAGCCAGAAGGCGCATGGCAGGATTATATGTTAAGATGGCCTCGTGAGCAAGAAGCGACCCTCTAAAAACGAGCCCGAAAAGGAAAATACCGCCGAATCGGTCATCACGACGAACCGCGAAGCGGGACGGGATTATTTCATCATCGAATCAATCGAAGCCGGCATCATGCTGGTCGGCTGCGAAGTGAAGTCGCTCCGCGAAGGCGGCGCGAACTTAAGTGGGGCGTTCGCCCGTTTCGACAAGGAGGAGCTATACCTCTACAGCCTTCATATTTCCCCGTACACGATGGGGAACCGCGAGAACCCCGATCCGCTCCGAGTCCGGAAACTCCTCCTTCACCGCAACCAGCTCGAAAAGCTCCGCGCCCGTGTCCAAGAAAAGGGCCTCACGCTCGTGCCTCTCAAGATGTACTTCACCCGGGGGATCGCCAAGATCCATCTCGGTCTGTGTCGCGGCAAGGTGCACGGCGACCGCCGGCAGGACGTGAAGAAGAAGGATATCCACCGCGAGATCGACCGCGCGATGAAGAGCCGGAACCGCAAGTAAGCCCCCGTCTGGCAACCCCTCTTTATGTTATAATAAAGGCCGGGGGCGAAAGGTATCGATCTAGCTCTTTGATTCGGTAGTCGCATGCAGAGGTTGTCGGGAGGCCTCTTTAAACACCTGGCACAAATCAAACGCTAAAACGAATAACATCGTGTCGGTGCCCTTCATGGCGCCGATGGCGTTCCGTCTCGCCGCCTAAAAGCGACGAGCCGTCCACTCACCTACGCTCACGGGGTGAGATCGGGCGTCGATAGTGAGCTGGATGGACTCGCAAGTCTCGGGCGAGTCCGTCGAGACTGACAGGAGGCTTACTTCGGGAGTTGCTGCCTGGTCGGGCACCTGAAGGACATCCATGATCGGGCTAAGCATGTAGAGGCTTCGAACCTCGAAGGTTAGAGACGCGAGTTCAATTCTCGCCGCCTCCACCAAATCGAAAGTAAACTGGATCACCCTCGGATACGATAGAAGAATGTTACGAATACAGGGGTTGCGCGCTCGTTCCGGCGTAGCCCCTATTTTTTTAGACGTTTTGAATCGGAACCATAACAGACTAGCGCTTGCAGATTAGAACACGAAATGCCTGATCATGCAGGGCATTCTATTAATCACGATTGATATTTAATATTACTAGGGTATGACGCGAATTTCACCTTACGGTAACCGACCTAAATTTTTTTCGATTATCTGGAAACTTACCGCGTTTTTCCCTCTACTTTTCTTAGCCGCCTTCCTTCTTATTTCTTTTACTCATAAAAGCCATAAATCGCCTGAAAATCAAAGCTACGTCCGTGAAATCTCTCTATACAAAGTCTACAAAACTTCTCATCGGCCCGTTGTTTTTCTTGGCGATTCGATCATTTATCAGGGTAATTGGAGCGAGCTGCTTGATAGGAACGATATCGCCAATCGCGGCATCACAGGGGATACTACCCGGGGAATTTTGGAGCGGTTGGATTATGTGACGAAGCTCAGTCCGAAGCTTTGTTTCGTCTTATGCGGGGTCAACGATATCCTAAAAGGCCGAAAGGTCGATGAAATAGTATCCGACTACGAGAATATCTTGTTCCGGCTCAAGTCGGAGGAGATTAGGCCTGTCTTGCTGTCGACGCTTTTTGTCACGCGACGACATCCCAATGCGTCCAGATTAAACGAGCGCGTTAAGGAATTGAACGCATCTCTCCGGCGTATTGCGTTAGAAAATGAGCTCGACTACGTGGACTTGAACACCTCCCTTTCTCGAGACGGGTATATGATGGAAGACGTGAGTTATGACGGTCTTCATCCCAATGGAAGAGGTTACGTGAAGATCGCCGAAATGGTAGGCGACGTCCTTCAGAAACGCTTGGTGCCTGTGGATGCGAATGCCCCTATTAGGAGAAAGCAATGACTCGTTCTTTGTTTCTTTGGGGCACCGTCTGGGGAAAAACGTAGTGCAGCGCGCGAACTCAACTGGATAGAGCATCCGACTGCGGACCAGTTTAGGAGCGTTCCCATTTAACGACTATAAACCCTACGGGCACTCTCTACCCAAAAAGGCTCCTAGCTGCGACTCCCGACGTCCATTTTTTTTCTGGCTTCCAAAACCCCGAGAATCCTGCCCTATAGCTTTTAAACGCCAAATATGACCGCAACCCCTCGAGCATTAAAATTTGTAAATATGATTGCTTATCGATGTCAAAACGGCGATAACATAATTATTTTTTCCGATGAGCTCTGTGATTAATTTCGGTTCCGGAGCCTCAAACACCATTTGCCGCCCAACTTCTTTTACCCATAAGAGTCCATTTTCATGACGCAGCGCACAGCCAAATAGGAGAGTACTCGATGAGTGGCTCCATTAGTCTTGACCGCATCTTCCATCAGGACGGGCGGCTCGTTTATCAATTCAACACTTCACTGCCTTATTTCCGCAAGAAAGAATTCTTTATCCAATACGACGGGAGCCGCCCCGGGGAGAATGAGAGCATCAACGCCATCCCGTTCGCGGCCGTGATGGCCCCGGTCGCCTGGGCGGCTGGCGCTGAGCTGAGGATGCCCTTCCTGGACCGGGAGTTCGCGCTCTCGCTTGAGCGCTGCCGCGAACGTTTTCGGCACTGGTTCGCCGGACGCTGGTTGTTCGACGGGGGGCTCACGACCTCGAGGGTGTCGAATCCGCACGAAGCCAGCGGCACGGCGATGCTTTTCAGTGGGGGGCTCGATTCGTTGGCAACCTACGTCAAGCACCGCGAGGAGAAGCCGATCCTTTTCACGATCTTCGGCGCCGATATCCCGATCGTGAGGACGCGGTTCATCGAGATATGCAAGGCGCACCTCGACGAATTTGCCGACAAGGAGAAAGCGAGATTGCGGTACATCCAGACCGACATTCGGGATATCCTAGATTTTGGCCGCCTGAAGCGATTTTCGTCCAACTGGTACGGCGAGGTGGCGCACGGGATCCTCCTGTCCTCTCTGACCGCGCCGGTCGGCTACGATTCGTTCGACCGGCTTCTCCTCGCTGGTAGTTCATACCAGGCAGGATATGGTGGCGTCTGCGGTAGCGATGCGCAGTTGATGCGGGAGGTTCGCTGGGTCGGCACGCAGGTCGCCCTCGACAGCGACGATGTCGGCCGTTGCCGTAAAGTCGGTCTCTATCTGAAGGGCCGCGAAGATCTCTACAAGTACCTGCGCGTGTGCTGGATGCAGTTCGAGTCGCTGAACTGCGGCCGCTGCGAGAAGTGCTTGCGGACCATTTGCAATCTCCTGGTCAACGGCATCGATCCCGAACTCTGCAATTTTAGGATGACCGGACGAACGCTGCCCGATCTTAAGAAAAAAATTATTTCGGAATACTATCTTTTCCTGAAAGGGGAGAGTACGCTGGATTTCTGGAGGGACATCCAGGCGAACATTCGCCTCGAGGAGATTCCCTCGGACCGCTACGGGTCGAAGGAGTTCTTCGCCTGGTTTGCCGGATGCAAGAAAATCCAATTCCGACAGAACCCCGCTCTGCTCAAGCTGGCGGGGTTCGTTGTCGATGCGCGCACGGTCGCCGGCCGGGCGCTGTCGCCCATAAGGGGCATTCGCACTACCGGATCCGCCTCCGGTAACGCTTCCTCAAGGCGGCTGAGATAGGACGGCGTCCTGACGGTTCGACCCATGTAAAGTCTGTTTGTTGGAAGTTGCCGTAAGCTTACTAGTCCGACGAACCGCCCCGCCTCCACCAATTACCCTTTAAGTGCAAGACCCACAAGGTCTTGTACTTTTTTTTCTTTGGCGGGGGGGCGACTCATTTAAATGCGGAATAAGTAAATAGAATATAGCAATACTTACTATTGTTTGCTTTTTTATGTTTTTTAATGTATCATAGCTCCAGGTCAAAAATACCGGGGGATTGGACCTATGGGTGATTTCGTTTGGAACAGCCGCAAGCTTTTAAGAGTTCAGTTCGAGTCGCAGGCCTCGTTTCGTCTGAATCGATCCTCGAAGAAAGACGTCCGTTTGAAGGAAAAGACCGTCACGTCGAAGCTTCTCGATCTTTCGGCCGGCGGCTGCGGGCTCGAAAGCTCGAGTTTTCTGCCCGTAGGCGTGAAGCTCAACATCTTCCTCGACCGCGCGCTTCTTTTGCCGCCGGAGGAGCGGACGAAGAAGTCTCATCCCTCGAAGATCATGGGTGTCGTGCGGACGTCTCGCCAGGTGTCGAACCGGCGCTACCGTCTCGGTATCCAGTTTGAGAAAATTTCGGCCGAGGACACGGCGCTCATCCGTTCGGTGATCGAGAAGCAGGAGCGCCGGGAAGACAAGCGAATCATCTTCCCGCAGTGATCTGATGAAAGCCCACGACGAGAAACTGAAAACGGAGCTCGTGACGCGCGGACTGCTCACCGAAGAGCAGTCGAAGCGCGCGGTCGCCGAAAGCGTGCGCACGAAGGCACCTTTCAAGGACGGAGTTCTCCGGCTCGGCCTCGCCCAAGAGGACGACGTGCTCGTGGCCGAAGCGGACGTGCTGGGCGTCACGTTCCTCGATCTCGAGGAATACCTGATCGACGACGCGGTCGTGAAACTCGTCCCCGAAAAGATCGCGCGGACCTACATGATCATGCCCGTCTTCCGTGTCGCCCACACCCTCACCATCGCCACCGCCGAACCGCTCAATATCCTCGCGCTCGACGAAGTCCGTTCGGCCGCGGGTTGCGACGTCGAAGTCGTCATGAGCACCCGCGACACCATTAAGAGAGCGATCGACCAGTCGTACGGCGTCGGCGGGAATCTCGCCGAGGTCACAAAGAGCATTGAAGGCGCGCCGGAAGCGCAGACGATTGACGACGTACAGCCCACGATGGAAGACATCGGGAAGGCCGCGGGCGAGGCGCCGGTCATCAAGCTCGTCAACCTCCTTATCATGAAAGCGCTCGACGAGAAGGCGAGCGACATCCACATCGAACCCGAAGAAGACATTCTCCGCATCCGTAACCGCGTGGACGGCGTGATGCACGAGTCGTCGCGGCTACCGAAGAAGTTTCACCTGGCCGTCGCCTCGCGCGTGAAGATCATGTCCAAACTCGACATCGCGGAGACCCGCAAACCGCAGGACGGCAAGATCCGTCTACGCATCCAAGACCGCGAGCTCGACATCCGCGTTTCGACCTTCCCGACGATGCACGGGGAAAACATCGTCATGCGTCTCCTTGAGCAGTCTAAGGTCGTGCTCGGCCTCGCCGATCTAGGCTTCGAAAGCGACGTCATGAAACGCTTCGACGTGCTGATCCGTAAACCCTACGGGATGATCCTCGTCACCGGTCCCACCGGCGCCGGTAAAACCACCACCCTTTACTCTGCCATCAACACGATCAACACGATGGAAAAGAACATCATCACTATCGAGGACCCGGTCGAATACCAACTTTCGCTCGTACGTCAGACTCAGGTGAACCCCAAGGCGGGCCTCACGTTCGCCAATGGGCTCCGGAGCATTCTACGTCAGGATCCAGACGTGATCCTCGTCGGCGAAATCCGCGACGCGGAAACGGCGGACGTCGCGGTCCAGGCCGCGCTCACGGGCCATCTGGTTTTCTCGACGATTCACACCAACGATTCGGCGGGCGCCGTCGCGCGTCTGGTCGACATGGAAGTCGAACCGTTCCTCATCTCGAGCGCCGTCATCGGGGTGCTGGGACAGCGCCTCGTTCGCACGATCTGTCAGAAGTGTAAGGAGCCGTACAAAGTCGATCCCGACTCGGCGCAGAAACTGGGCGTAAAGCCCGAAGCCACTTTTTACCGCGGCAAAGGCTGCAGCACGTGCAAAAACACGGGGCACGACCGCCGCGTCGGCATCTACGAGCTTCTCGTGGTCGACGAACTCGTCCGAAAGCTCGTCATCGCGCGCGCTCCGGCATCCGAGATCAAGGCTCAGGCCGTCAAGGCGGGGATGATCTCGATGCGCGCCGACGGTATCCGAAAAGCCGAGAAAGGTATTACGACGCTCGAAGAAGTCTTGAAGGCGACGCTGGAGGAGGATTGAGCTTGAGCGCTCCGGAGCGAAGAGAGCGGGGTTTCGGGCTGATCATCCTGATTTTTTTGATCGCGTTCGCGACAATCGCCCTCGGCGGCATCTCGGCGATGTACCTGATCGCGGGCCGCCAGACCCAACAACGGATGGACCGTCTCCACGCCTATCACGTCGCGCAAGCGGGAGTCCTCCAGGCACTCCACAATTTTCAAATCTCGAACGCCGCCAAGCTGAACCGCCGCTACGCGACGATCGGCCCGACTTCGATCCCCGGCACGCAGCGCGCCTACAAGGCGGGCGTGCAGGCGAATTTCGCCTATTTCACGTTCAACGAGACGATGCTGGGCGCGCCGGCGAACCGGCGGACGCAGTGGGCGCTGGTCGGTACCCGGCCCCAACTGAGGCGCTGGCGCATCCGGAACATCAGTACGGCCGCGACTCTGACGGTCCGCGCGGTGCGCGTTTCCTGGACGGCGAATCCGCCGGCGTCTTTGGGGTCCCTGCGGACGATCCGCCTGAACAACGTTCTCGTCCTGAACAACCCGGGCGGGGTGGGCAACGGCGTCGAGACAGCGGTGACGTTGACGAGTCTGGCGGCCAACGGCATCTGGGGAGGGACGACCAATCCCGGGGACGAGGCATCCAATATCAACACGTTCCTCGAATGGAACGGAAACGGCGCGCTGCCTACGACGGCGACGGTGAACGTCGAATGGGTTTTCAACGACGACGTCGCCACGCGCGATTCCCGCACGCACAACGTGCTTTATTGGAACGGCACGCCGGCCGTGGCACCCACGCCGCTGCGGACCTTCAGCGTGACGTCCTCGGGGGGCACGAACGTCGCGGGAGTTTTCAGGATTATGCAGACTCTTCGGGCGACCGTTTCGGCCGTGGGCGCGGCGCGCATGGAAATCATCGGTTTGGACACGATCGAGAAGGGGGTTCCGTGAACCGCCGCGGGTTTACGCTCATCGAAATGGTGATGATCATCGCCGTGGGCTCGATCGTCGTCGGTGGCATGGTCCTTTTTTCCGCCCAGCACGCGCGGCAGTCCGTTCAGATGCGCGATCAGGTCGTGTCGATCTATCTCGCCCAACGCTACATGGCGGAGTCGAACAACGTCGCTTTCGCGGCGCTCCCACCGGCGACCACTAATTTTGCAGCAGATGCCGCTTTCGGAGGGTTTCGCGCGCGGCGCATCGTGACGGCCCTCGCCACTTCCGGCACGAACGTGCTGCGCCAGGTCGAAATCCAGGTCGCGCGGACCGCCGACGCCGCTTTCGCAGCTCCGGTGGCGCGTCTCTGGACTTACCGGCAGAGCAACGTGACTTACGGGACGGGGACGTGAACACGGACCGGCGCGGCTTCACGCTTATCGAGCTTCTCGTCGTCGTCGCGATATCGGGCGTCCTGGCCACGGCTTTCATCGGGCTTCTGATTCCGCAGTTCGCCAACGTGATGTACCTGCCCAACAGGCAAAACGTGCAGTCGCAAGGAGCTGATCTCATGGACACGATCATCGACGGCGACCGGTTTGCGCGAGGCCTTCGCTATGCGACGCCGTCACCGCGTTACGCCGCCGTTTCTCCGATCACGGCCGCGACGTCCGCGTCGTTGACCTACACCTATTTCGACGCGCCCGCCACGCTTCGGACCGTCACGCTGACCTACGACCCGGTGACGCTTCTCGTCCGGCGCACGGTGAGTGGAGGGCCCGCGAATCAGGTCATCCCCGTCAACATGGCGGCGAACTCGGACGTCGACGTGATCCGGACCGAGAACAACAGCGCGGCGGCGCTCGCGTTCTTCCGTTACTTCAACATCGCAGGCACCGAATTCGTTCCCGCTGCAGCTACGCTCGGCAACATTCACCGCGTTCAGATCGCGTACCGCGCGCAGTCGGGCGCAGGCGAGATCGCCCGGTATCAGGGTCAGATGCCGTTCAAATCGGCGGTCGAGATCAAGGATCTGCGGGAACTTTCGGTGACGATATGAAAGGGGAAACCGATGGCGAATTTCAGGTATAAAGCGAGGGACCGCCAGGGCCGCGCGGTGTCGGGCGTCCTCGAAGCGCCTTCCGAGCGGGGGGCGTCGGAGGAACTCGCGAAACAGGGCTTTATCCCGATCACCGTCGAGAGGTCTTCGTCTTCTGCCGGGACCGATTTTTCGGTGGCTCGGCTTTTCGGTCCCGAAGTGAAGCTCCAGGAGAGAAACATTTTCACGCGTCAGCTCTGGACCCTCCAAAAAGCGGGCGTCCCGCTCGTGAACAGCTTGAACTCCCTGAGGGAGCAGACCAAAAGCAAGGCGTTCAAGCGCATCCTCGCGCAGCTCGTGCGTGACCTGGAATCGGGCGACGCGTTCTCTACGACGCTTTCCCGGCACCCGGAAACGTTCGACCTGCTCTTCGTGAACATGGTGAGGGCCGGCGAAGCCTCGGGTAAACTCGACGAGGTGCTTTACCACCTGGCCGAAATGGGGGAGTTCGAGGCCGAAACGCGCGAGCGCGTGAAAACGGCGACCCGCTACCCCATGATCACGTTCGCGAGCCTCATCATCGCTTTCTTCGGCATGGTCACTTTCGTCATTCCGCGCTTCAGTGGGCTATACACCCAGTTTTCGAGCGACCTACCGTTGCCGACCCGGATTCTCCTGGGCATCAACCACGCGATTCGCCATGAATGGATATTGCTCATTCTGGGCACAGCCGCCGCCGTCTTCGCGTTCCGATATCTTGTGAACACGCCGGCGGGACGGTATCGCTGGGACTACGTGACACTCAAAGTTCCGGTGTTTGGGCCGCTGATGTTCAACATCATGATGAGCCGCTTCACGCGCGTGCTGGGAGAGCTCCTGGCCAGCGGCGTGCCGATTATGCAGTCGCTTCAACTGGTGGCCGACACCGTTCGAAACTCCGTCATCCGGAAAGCGGTGATCGGCATCCAAGAGAGCGTGAACGAGGGAAGGGGCATGTCGGACCCGATGCGGCGGTGCGGGCTCTTTACGCCGATGGTCTACCAGATGGTGGCCGTCGGCGAGCAAAGCGGTAAGACTGAGGAGCTCCTACGGTACGTGGCCGACTATTATCAGGAGCAGGCCCGGTACATGATGAAGAACCTGACGACGTTGATTGAGCCAATGCTCATTTTCGTGATAGGCGGGCTCGTGACCTTGCTGGCTTTAGGTGTCTTTTTACCGCTTTGGAATATGATAAACGTCGTCCAATCTTAAAGGGGGAATTGACAAGTTTAGTCAACTCCATGTATACTTCAATCAAAGTAAGTCTTTATTAAATTTTTTAAATAAGGAGTCGCGATGAAGAAAACAGGCCAGCAGGGCTTCACCCTTATCGAATTGATCATGGTCGTCGCGATCATCGGCATTCTCGCCGCGATCGCGTTGCCGAAATTCGTCGATCTTTCGCGGAACGCGAAAGAAGCCTCGGCGCGCGGCGGATTAGGCGCCCTGCGTTCTGTGCTCGCGATCGAGTACGCGAAAAGCGCCACGGCCGGTGCGGCTGCGACTTTCCCGGCCGCCGTCAACGCCACGATGTTCGCGGACAACCAGTTGCCGCTCAACTCGGTCACGTCCATCCGTGCCGTCGAAGCGGTGGCCGCGGCTCCCACGGGCACGGGTTTCGACGCGCCCGCGAAGGCCTACTGGTACATCACGTCGAGTGGCCAGGCCGGCGCTTACGTCGACAGCACCGTGAGTTCTCCGACCGTTTCCAGCTGGTAAAAGGTCATTTACCGCGACTTCTCGAAGACTAGGGGGAGAAATCTTCTCCCCCTAGTCTTTTTTTGTTATCTCGCGATGTTCTCCGTCGCGTTCGCCCAAGTCCTTTTCGGCGGTCACTCCTTCATCAAGCGCGACATCCACCGTTATTATTACCCTGTGTGGCACTACGCGCATGAAGAGCTTTCGCGCGGATCCTTCCCGCTCTGGAATCCGTTCACGGATTTCGGCGTCCCTTTTTTCGCGAACGTGCAGTC
>Ga0163144_10001484_pt1 | contig 55361 bp, 43 predicted proteins | sample OliLak19BULKMAT1_FD_123175 | JGI IMG/M metagenome (GOLD analysis project Ga0163144, IMG submission 123175) | Freshwater microbial mat bacterial communities from Lake Vanda, McMurdo Dry Valleys, Antarctica - Oligotrophic Lake LV.19.BULKMAT1 | ecosystem: Environmental > Aquatic > Freshwater >... | reverse complement strand
GCAGTCCGCCGACCGCATCCTTCCAGGTGCAATCGAACGGCGAGAGCGGCGTCCCGCCACGATTGCCGTCAAGACCCATGAGGGCCGCGCGAATGGCGCGCGGGTCCGCCGCACCGGCGAACACCAGGTTGACCGGATCCCGGCCATTCGAGGAAAGATCGTCCGCCAGATAGGGGAACAGCTCCACCGTCGAGCCGCCAACAGCAAACTGTGCCAGGGGGCCCGGCACGGGACCCTTGGTCGCGGCGGCCGCGAATTGCACCTCGGGGCCCGTCACCCGATCGGTGGAGTTTGAGCAGGCCGCAAGGCACGCGCCAACGCACAACAACCATTGCGTTGAAGGGACAGTGACACGGTACATGGGACACCTCCGGTGGTGGTGAGTTGCGGGTTGGCGGGTGCGCCAGCCACCGGAGGGGAGAATCGGTTCAGGCAGTCAAGGCTGAATCAAGCCGCCCCCGCCTGCTCCAGGATGCGTCGTCGCTGACCTGGGGTGACAAGGTCCTTGGCAATAACCTCCTGCGCGATCCGCGCCACGTGAGAGTAGCCGCGGGGCTCGGCCTGAAGCCACCGGCTCCATTCGAGCTCATCCAATGCGGCATGGAGCAGTTCCGGTTCCAGACCCAACGCCTGACCGATATGCCTGGCGGGCACTCGCTCGCCAAGGACAGCCGCCGCGGCCAGCACCTGCTGGGCCGAAGCACTCAGCCGTCGAAAATCGATCCGGATGGCGGCAACGATCGCATCCGGAAGCTCCCCCGGTCGGGTCTGGTCGAGGGTGTGGAGGGGCGCCGGCCAGACGGCCGGCGAGCCCACCAGGTCCAGCCCCCCCGCCACGGCGTGGAGGAGCTCCACTGCCAGGAACGGCAGCCCGCCGGAATCGCTGGCGATCCGTCTTGCCAGCCGGTTTCCCTCCGCCACCGAATACGAGGGGAGGTTCCAGCAGACCAGCTGTTCCAGGGCTTCCAGTGGCAGGGGGGTCAGGCGAACCAGCGTGCCGGGCAGATCCCGGCCGAGCCGGGCCAGCGCATCATCCAGTTCCGGCCGCGGCGGCAAAAGCGCTGCTGTGAGGAGTACGGTGACCCGGTCCCCGGAGAGGTCCCGCAGGAGCCCGATCACTGCGCGGAGCGAGTCCGCATCCAGCCACTGGGCATCGTCGACGGCCAGGACCACGGGGGACTCTTCTGCGGAGGCCCGCAAGAGGTCTACCACCGCCTGCCTCAGGGAGTGGGGTTCCGCCCCCAGGGCGCCCGGAAACCGCTCGGCCCAATCCGGGTGCACCGTGGCCAGCGTGGCCAACGCCCCCGCAGGAGCGGCAGCAACGCCAGGAGCCTCGAGGAGCGGCCCCGAACAGAGTGCCCGTAGTCCGCCACCCGGATCTCCCGCGTCGGCCGGAACGGCGCGGAGGACGATCGGGGTAGCACCCTCCAGGCGCGCCCGGGTCAGGACCTCTTCCAGGAGCCGACTCTTGCCAGTCCCGGCGGCTCCCAGGATGACACCAAGTTGGGCCTCCCCAGCCTGGGACAGGCGACAACTGGCCAGCAGGTCGGCCAGCGCCCGCTCCCGGCCAAGGAGCGGGGGCCGCCGGTTGCGGATGACTTCTGGCGGGCTCGCACCGGGTCCAGCTCGTCCTGTCCGAATCCGGGTGGCCAACTCCGACACCGGCGCGGGAACCGCCGCCCCCAGCTCCGTCAGGGAGGCACGCAATCGATCATGATGGGCGAGGGCCCCTGCCCGATCACCATGCAAGGCCAGCGCCTTCATCGCCGCGACCGCGGAGCGGACTCCCTCCGTGTCGAGGCTCGCAGCGCGCTCGGCCAATTCGACCGCCGTGGCAATGTCGCCACGATCGAGACACTGTTCGGCCTCACCGGCCAGCAGGTCAGAGCCTCGGCGCCGCCATTCCATGCGCATCGCAATCAGCCAATCCTCGAACGGCGCGGCGCCGGCAATCTCAAATCCCTCCAGGAACTCCCCCCGAATGCACCGTGCCGCGGCGGCGGTGTCTCCCGCTCCCTGAAGTGCCTCGATCCGGGCGAGATCCGAATCGACCTCGGCCACGAGCCGAATCCGGTCGCCCGAGGTATCGACCGCTTCGTCGCCCACGCCACGACGTATGACGCGGAGCGCCTCGTTGAGCGAGTGGCGAGCGGCCGCCTCGGGCTTGTCTCCCCAAAGGAGGTCGAGCAGGTGGGCCCGAGTGGCGCCCCGGGCTGGGGCACAGGTGAGGTACGCCAGCAATCCCAGGTGCTTGCGCCAGAGCAGCTCCGGTGGCGCCGGTCTGGCCTCGATTGTCAGGATAGGCGGGCCGAGCAGCGTGATCTGGATCATGGGGCCACTCGGCAGCTGAGTGTGGTGACACGAGATCGGACCGCATCGCGGCGTGCAGCAATCGACGGGTCTGCGGATTGCCAGCGACGGAGAAGTTCGGTGTAGACTCGGCACAGCTCCCCGGTGCGACTCCCCTCTGCATCCAGGTGGGTGGCCCGCTGCCACATGGCCGCCGTGCCAACGGCCCAATCAAACTCGGCGGCCTGCACCACGTCGGTGGGGATCGACGAGAAGTCCGAGTGCTCAGACCACAGCAGCTCCGCGGCCGCTTCCGCATGCCGGTCCAGTGCCCCGAGCCACTGCGCCCGAAGTATCCGAGCCGCTGCCCCAGCCGCCGCATCCACCGCGCGATAGTCGACGTTGGTCAGCGAGTCCGTCAGGCGCAGCGCGAGCTCCAGGTCCCCCTGACTGGCAGCGAGTCGGGCAGCCTGGAGGACATCCAGCGGATTCAGGATCCGTGGTGGGGCCGTGGGTGGATTGAGCAGTGACATGGTCCATGCCACCCGGACCTGGTGGGCGGCAGACAGCCCCCGGCGCGCCAACAGTTGCCCCAGCTGTCGGGTCACCTCAGGTGGAGGCATCAGGGTATCCCCCACGAGCAGGAGCACGGTCGCGAGCTGGAGGGGCGCCAACCGCCACTCCACGTCATCGGTCGCATTCCGCAGCGAGTCGGCTACTGCCCGGGCAAGCGACAGCTCTCCCTGCGCGACGGCACCAAAGATCATCGCCAATGATCCGCTGCGGCCCAGCGCTGCCCCACTTTCAGTCAGCAGGCGCCCGAATCCGACGGCGCCCCCGAACACCCCCAGCGCCGGCATGGCACGGGCACCGGCGGCGAGGTCGGGTGACCCAGCCACTCGCGGATCGGCGAGCACCTCCCGCGAGACGGCCTGGGCCAAGTCGTATGGCAGGAATCTCCAGGCCCAGGCCAGTTCGTGGAACGCCCGCAGGCCGGCAGTGAATGCGTCGTGGGGAGGGTGCGAGCGGGCAAGCTCGTCCAGCACCGCACGCGCGGAATCGCGGTGCCCTTCGGCGATCAGAGCCCAGGCAAGGTGCTCGGCCACGCCGGCAAAGTCGGGACGCAGCCGCTGGGCCTGTTGGAGTGCCGTGAGCGCCTCCTGGCGCGAGACCCCGACCAGGGGACCGCGGTGCAGCAGTTCGTCTCCGAGCAGGTACTGGGCGTCAAAGAAATTCCGGTGGCGGTGTGTCACCACCCGGAGCGAATCGATACGGGCAGGCACGGGCAGCGTGGTGGCAACCACGACCTGCCGATACTCCGCAGGGAACCGGTCCAAATGGGTCATCAAGCGGTTTAGATTCGCAGTGTCTGCGGACTGACCCAGCCACCGGTCCAGGTCCCGGATTCGATACGCACAGAGCATGCAGGTCGGATCCACCTCCTCCGCCACCTCGTAGCCACGCCGCGCCTCGTCCCACTCGGCATCCCGATAGGCCATCTCCGCATGCAGCCAGCGCTCCATGCCCACTGGTGTCACCGGCAGCGCTCGTTTCGGTAGCACGGTCTCGTCCCCGAGGTCGACCCAGATGGCGAGCATGACCTCGAGCGTGAGCGAATCCACGAGTGCGCGCCATCCGGCGACCGCGACCGTGGGGCCCATCACCGGCTGCGAGCGGCCATCGGGAGTTGTCGCGGTCAATTCGACCCGCAGGGAATCGCCGCGTTGCTCGACCCGACCGGACAGTTGAAGGGTCACGACACCACCCGCTGCGGTGTCCACGACGAAATCCGGGAACCCCTCGAGCCGTTCGACGAGTGCATCGCGCACGGAGTCGGCCCAGCTCACGCCGGGAGTGCTGCCCACTTCCGAGAACCTTTCCAGTCCCAGCACGAACCGACCGGAGGGGACAGGAGGCGGGTGAGGGGGCCAAACTGCCACCAGGAGTGCTACTACTGCCCCAACTGCCAGGACTGCGGGAAGCAGGCGATGTCGCCTCCGCAGGCGGTCCCGCATCCGGGCCGCCGATTCCCAGCGGTCTGCCGGCGACTCCGCCAGGGCGCGCTTGAGGGGCGCCACGAGCGCGCGCGGCACCCCATCCCAGACGTCTCCCGTAGCGGGCTCCGCTCCACCGGGGATGCGCACCCTCAAGGCTTCCCTCAAGACCAACCCAGCCGAATAGAGGTCAGATCTGGGTGTAGGGCGGCCACCGCCGTGCTGCTCGGGGGCCATGTAGGCCAGGGTACCTGGGGCTGAGCCCGCCGCCGTCAGCGGCTCGCTGGCGGTGATGGTCGCCGCGATGCCGAAGTCGGCGACCACCACCTTGTCCGGGTTCAGGAAGATGTTGGCGGGTTTGACATCGCGATGGATGACCCCGGCGGCATGGGCGGCATCGAGTGCCCCAAGGAGGCCGTCGGCCAGCCGCCAGAATTCCGTGCGATCCAGCGCGCCTCGACGGAGTCGGTCGGCGAGTGTCTCGCCCTCCTGGAATTCGAGGATATGATACAAGAGGCCATCGGCTTCGCCGCCCTGGAAGACCGGCACGATGTTGGGATGCCGCAGGCGGGCCAGAATTCTTGCCTCGCGGAGGAACCGCTCCACCCCGACCGCAGTGGCCTGCTCGGGACGCAATACCTTGATGGCGACTGGCCGGTCGAGCGCCACGTCGTGCCCCAGGAAGACAACAGCCATCCCGCCCCCGCCGAGTTCCCGGAGGACGGTAACCTGAGGATGAAGCGCCAGTCGGAGGCGCTCGAGGAGAATGGCCATCGATGGCCGGGTGGAGAGATGGCGGAGGGACTTAAGGGTCGAGACGGCCCCGCCGGGCCACTACCGCGGATGACCCTCGCGATTGGGATCTGCCAGCAACCGCTCGGCAAAATCGAGCCGTTCGGCGAGCTCGTTCATTTCCTGGCGCAGGTTGACCAGTTCCTCGATCACTTCCTGGGGCACGTCGCCGAGGTCGTTGACGTCATCGGGGTCCCACCGAACCACGCGGCGGCCCTGCTTGTCCCGGAAGCCGCCACTGGCAATGGTCACCACATCCACCAGGTACCAGATCCCGAGTCCGCCTAGAGTGCAGATCTGCAGGATGCCGGTGCCGGTTTTCCCGACATAGAACCGGTGCGCCCCGAACATGCCCAGCACGACTGCGAGCATGAGGGCAATACCGCGGGACTTATCCGAAGTCGAAGCCATGGGTCGGAAAGTACGCCTGAAACCGGCACCCCACCAGCCGCGTACTGGACCCCGACCGCCCCCGGGTGCAGATTGATCCCATCGGCAGGCCAAGGGGCCCACCAGATTCCCGTACGACCCTCGAGGAGATGGACCAATGAAGACCCTGTTATTCGCCGCCGCTGCCCTGCTCGGTGCTCCGGTGCTTTCCGCCCAGGCCCCCGCCCCCAAGCCGCTCGACCCGGTCGGCAACTTCGGCTTCCAGGTGATGCTGCCCGACGGCAACGCCATGGGCGGCCAGTTCATGATCAAGGGGCAGAAGGATGCCTGGGAGGGGACGATCACGAGTGAGGCCGCTCCGGAAGCCCCGCTCACCGGGGTCCGGGTCGAGGGTCAGGTGTTGATGTTCAACATCACCGGGCCGGACGGCAGCGGCATTCCCCTGCGGCTTACCTTTACCGGCGATGATTTCGCTGGCCAGCTCGACTTCGGGGGCACCATCCTGATGATCGCCGGCAAGCGGGTCAAGCCGGCGCCGTAAGCCGCCGGCCTTCTTCCAGTACCGCGGCCACCAGCGCCGCAAAGTCCTCCCGCCGGCTCCGGTGGTTGGTGTTGGCCACCCGAATGGCAAACACCCCCCGGAGCACGGTGGATGAGGGTACCGCCACCCCCCGCTCCTGCACCCGCATCAATATCTCCCGATTGATGGCGTTGGCACGCTCGATACCCGCCTGCGGCACCCGGTAGCGAAAGCAGACCACGTTGAGGGCCACCAGCGCCAGCAGCTCGAGCTCTGGCTCGGCCTCGACCATGGCGCCGAGCGCCCGCGCTTGCGCCACGTTCTGCTCGATCTGCCGAGCGTAGCGGTCCACCCCATGCTCCTTGAGCGACATCCAGACCGTCAGCGCCCGAAACTCGCGCGACAACTCCGGCCCCAGGTGGCTGTAATTGTGGGGACCCGCGGCGGCGCCGCGGTCGAGGGCCGTCAGGTAGCTGGCCGCCCCCGGGGTAAATGCCTGGCGATGCAGGGCGGGGTCGCGCACCAGGGTGCAGCCAACGTTATAGGGCATGTAGAGCCACTTGTGGAGGTCAAAGGCGATCGAATCGGCCCGACCCATGCCGCGAACCAGCGGTGCCAGGGCAGGCGAGAGCGCGGCCAGCGCCCCGAAGGCGCCGTCGACGTGGAACCAGAGCTCTTCACGGGCACAGAAATCGGCGAGTGCGTCCAGGTCATCGGTGGCACCGGTGTTGACCGTCCCTGCGTTCCCCACCACGCAAATGGGCCGGCGACCGACGGCCCGATCGGCGGCCACCGCCTCGGCGAGCGCGCGCAGGTCCATTTGGAACTCCGTATCGACCGGCACGTGCCGAAGCCCCGTCCCGCCCAGCCCCAAGGTCCGGGCGGCGCGGTCCACGCTGTTGTGCGTCTCGGTCGAGGCGTAGATGACCAGCTGCTGACCGAGTTCATGCAGGCCCCGGGCGCCGACATCCCTGCCACCCATCGCATCCCGGGCCACCTGCAGCCCAACGAGGTTGGCGATCGACCCCCCACTCACCAGCACACCGCTCGCAGCCTCAGGAAACCCGAGCATTTCCTTGCACCAATCCAGGACCTGGGCCTCGAGGTACGGCGCCGCGTGCTGGCCTCCCCAGGCGTTGACGTTCATCCCGGCCTTCAGGATCTCGGCCACCAGTCCCCCCGCCGTCCCGGTGCCCTGGACCCAACCCCAGAATCGTGGATGCACATTGCCGATCGGATACGGCAGGACGGCCCGCCGAAAATCGACCAGGGCGCTGTCCAGCCCCTCCGCCCCCCGCGGAATTGGCTGGCGGAACTCGGCGAAGGCCTCCTCCGGCATCGGCTGCCACGCCGGCCGGTCGCGGAGCGTCATCAGCCAGTCGAGCATCTCATCGAGCGCGGCATGCCCTGCGGCGCGCATGGCGCTCCAGTCGTGGGGGTCGAGACTGGTTTCGGGCAGATCAGGGAGTTGAGGGAGGTTGGTCATGCCCGGAATCTGGCCCAATCCGGCCGGCGGCGCGACTGCGCGACCGACCGCGTTTCCTGGCGCCTCATCGCATGATTCTGGTACCGGCCACACTCGGCCGGGCTCCTATCGTGTCCTGAGCTTAAGGCGTCACGCGGAGGCCCGGAGAACTACATGAGACGCGGAGGAACAGCTTGGAGGATGACGAGACCACTGCCGAGATTATTGATGCGGCCCTTGCGATTCATCGCAGGGTGGGGCCGGGTCTGTTGGAGTCAGTCTACGAGGCCCTGTTGGCGGCCGCGCTGTCCAGCCGAGGAATCAAGGTGGAACGACAACGAATCCTCCCGTTCACTTTCGACGGGATTCACTTCCGAGAGGGATTGCGAGTGGACCTGCTGGTGGAGGGGCGCATCGTGGTCGAGCTGAAGTCGGTTGAGCAGATTCTCCCAGTTCACACCAAACAGGTCCTGACCTATCTGCGCCTCCTCCAACTGCCGGTCGGTCTCTTGATCAACTTCGGAGGAGCAACCCTCAAGGAGGGGGTCAGGAGGGTCGTGAACAACTACATTCCTCCGGAACCCGAGGAATCACAACCTCCGCGTCTCGCTGTTCGCCTCCGCGGCTCCGCGTGAGCCCTTCCGAAACCATACGAGGACCCCGATGACCGTTCGCTCCCGGATCCTGGGCCTGGCTGTTTTCCTGACCGTCGTGGGTACCGTGTCGGCTGTCGGCCAGGCCGCCGACCCCGCCGCGGTGCGGCGCGACCTGACCGCCTGGGTGGCCGCCAACCAGCGACCAGTCGTGGCGGAGCTGGCGGAACTGCTCAAGATCCCGAACCACTCCCTGGATTCGGTCAACATCCGGCGCAACGCCGCCCTCCTGGTTCGGATGCTGGCGCAGCGGGGGTTTTCGACCGATCTCCTCGAGGTGCCCGGCGCCCCGCCAACCGTCTTCGGCGAGCTGCGGGTTCCGGGGGCCGACCGTACCCTGGTGCTCTATGCCCATTATGACGGCCAGCCCACCGACCCCAGCCGGTGGAGCACGGCGCCCTTCGACCCGACGCTCTTCGACGCCTCGCAAGCCAATGGCGGCCAGCGGATCCCGTTGGCGGGCACGGGACCGACCTACCCCGCCGAGGCCCGGATCTATGCCCGGTCTGCCAGCGACGACAAGTCACCGATCATCGCGGTACTGGCCGCCCTGGATGCCCTTGGGGCCGCTGGGCGGCAGCCATCGGTCAACCTCAAGGTGTTCCTGGACGGCGAGGAGGAGGGCGGCTCCGACCACATGGCCGAAATCCTGACCCGGTACAAGGATCGATTGACCGCTGACGGCTGGCTTTTCCTGGACGGACCGGTGCACCAGAGCCGTGCGTTGCAGGTCGTGTTCGGGGTGCGCGGGGTGATGAGCATGGGCGCCACAGTCTACGGCCCGGCGCGCCCGCTCCACAGCGGACACTATGGCAACTGGGCGCCCAACCCGGCGGCGATGCTGATCCAGATGCTCGCTTCGATGCGCGCCGAAGATGGCACCATCACCATCGCGAATTTCCACGACGACCTGACCCCGGTGGGGCCAGCCGAGCGGCAGGCCAACGCCAGGATGCCGGCGGTGGAAGCCCAGTTGCTCAAGGAGCTGAACCTGGCCGGGCCCGAAAAGGCCGGGACGATGTTACCCGACCAGCTCCTCGTCCCCGCCATGAATATCAGTGGATTGCAAGTCGGTGGCGTCGGCGCCCTGGCCACCAACACCATCCACACCAGCGCCCGGGCCGCAGTCGATTTCCGGCTGGTGGCGGGTCAGCGCCCGGAGCGCGTGCAGGAGCTGGTAGAGCGCCACCTTCGCGCCCACGGCTGGACCGTAATCCACCAAGAGCCAAGCGAAGCCACCCGTGCCGCATCGCCCAAGCTGGTACAGCTCTCCTGGGGAGACGGCTATGCCGCCACCCGCATGGCGGTGGACCACCCCTTCAGCCAGGCGGTCTCCCGCAGCGCCTCGGCCGCCATCGGGCGCCAGATCATCGAAGTCCCGACCCACGGCGGCAGCCTGCCAATGCACCACTTCACCGAGATCCTCGGTGTCCCGGTCATCGTGCTGCCGATGGTGAACCACGACAACAATCAGCACGCCGAGAACGAGAACCTCAGGCTCCAGAACCTGTGGGAAGGGATCGTGCTGTTCGGGGGGGTGCTGGCGCGGCTGGGAACGGAGTGGCGGGGGGTGCCGTAGGGCGGGGAATTGGGAATTGGGAATGGGGACTGGGGACTCAGAACGGGAAGAAGGTCGTCGTGACGGCAGGGTCAGGCAAACCACTGGACCGGGACAATCTCAAGCTTGTCCTGGCAGCCCCCTGGCCAGGGCCTGAATCACGGCCGCTTCATCCAGCGCCCCAGGGATCTGCTCGGTCACCTCTCCGGTGACGCCCAGCCCCAGCGCCGACGCCGCCAGGGTGGTCAGGATCATCCGTGCAGCCGCGGTGGCTCGCGACCGTGGAAGAGTCCCGCCAGAGCGTAGTTCCAGGTACAACGACCATCGCCGGACAGTCTCCGTGGTGAACTCCCGCTCAAATCGAAGCGGCAGCCCGGGCCAGTCGGCCGCCGACGCCCGGACGAGCAAGACAGCTCGGCGGTACCGGGCCAGCCAGTTCCAGGTCTCTCCTAGAATCGAGACCAGATCCTCCGGCGTGCCGGAGGTCTCCTTGGTCTCGGAGGCGAGCCAGAGCCCCGGCAGGTGACAGACGGCGTGCAGGCATTTCCCGAACCGATCGAGCAATACGTCTCGGCTGGGATTGGGAACCGGAAATTCCAGGTCGCGGGCGCTCGGGTCCTCCAGCGCCCGCCGGAGTGCCAGGTCAAAGAGCGCTTCCTTCCCGGCGACATAGAGGTATATCGTTCCCGATGCGCTCCGAGATCGTCGGGCAATCCGATCGATCCTGGCCCTGGCAAACCCTTCCCTGATAAAGACGTCCGTGGCAGCCTCGATCAGATCGTCAAACCGGAATGGGGCACGTTTTCTTGGCATTGTTAATGAATAAGTGGGTCAGACATGTTTGCAAAGAAGGATTTGGAAACGAGACGGTGGGAACGGGGAACAGGGAATGGGGAATTTACCGACATGGCAGGAGGAGAGCGCCATCTCCCCATTCCCCGCCCCCACGCAACCCTTTCCCCTCCCCTGTTGTCCTATCCCGTGACAACTTACGCTGACCCACTCGCTCCGGAGCCCCGTGGACCAGCTGGAACTGATCGACCGGGTACGAGCCGGCGATCCCGAAGCCGAGCGTCGCCTGTATGACGCCAATGTCGACCGCGTATACCGCCTGGCCTACCGGATGACCGGGGACAGCGACCGCGCCGCCGACTACACCCAGGACACCTTCATCCGGGTCTTCAAGCACCTGGACGGGTTCCGGGGCGACGCGGCGCTGTCCACCTGGATCACCTCGATCATGATTTCGGTGATCTACAACGGCCAGCGGAAGGTGAAGCGGCTGCGGGAGCGGGAAACCGAACTGGGCGGCGCCTCCGACGTGGCGATCCCGACTCGGTCCCCCGACCCCGACCTGAAGGAGCGGCTGGCCAGTGCGGTTGACGCCCTCCCCGACGGCTACCGCACGGTGTTCGTGATGCACGATGTGGAGGGCTATACCCATCAGGAGATCGGGACCGCCCTCGGGATCCAGGAAGGAACGTCCAAAGCGCAGTTGAGTCGGGCCCGGGCCAAGTTGAGGCTCGCCCTGGCCGCCTTTGCGGGAGATTGAATCATGATGGACGATCAGCAGGACGAGATGCTTCCGGGGCTGGCAGCCGAGTACCACCAGCCCCCCGCGACCCCGCGCGAGGAGATCTGGGCGCGGATCCAGGCCCAGCGGGCCGACCCACCCGTCGATTCCCCGGTGCTGCCCTTTCGGCACCGGGCCGTGGGGCGGCTTCGGTCCCCGGCGGCACGGGCGCTGATCTGGGTTACTGGGGTGGCGGCATTGCTCGCCACCGGGATCGGGCTCGGCCGATTGATCCCTCTCGGCAGCGACCCGGCCCCGGTGGCGGTGACAGCCGATGGAGGCGCGACTCCAGACCGGGTGGCCAACGTCATGGGCATGGCGGTGCGACAGTACCTGAGCCGCACCGAAACGCTCCTGGTCGGCGTCCGTGCCGGCGACGAGAGCAGCCAGTTCGCAGGCATGGCGCGCGACCTCCTCGGCATGACCCGGCTGCTGCTGGACAGCGAGTCGCTCACTGACACGGCGACCCGGACCCTGTTGGAGGACCTGGAGCTTCTGCTGACCCAGTTGGTGGTACTCCCCTCCACCCAGAACCCCGATCAGGAACGCAGCCTGATCACCGCCGGCATGGCCGACCAGAATCTGATGGCCCGACTGCGGAATGCTATTCCCTCCCCCCTTGGATCGGCTCCGGCCGTCTATGGAGAACTCTAGATATGACGCGCACCTCAGTCCTGGTACTCGCCCTGCTCCTCCCGGTATCGTCGCCCGTCTCGCCGCAGGTCCATGCGCTGGTGCGGGAGGGCCACCCGCACCGGAGCGCCGTCACGCTCCAGCAGACCCACACCGGGCTTGAGCAGTACGCCTCCTCCTGGTCCACGCCGCTCGACGGCCCGCCGGCCTTGACGCCCGATTCCCAGGATCCGGCCGACGGGCTGTATCGACAGGCTCGCGAGGCGCTGAATCGCAGCGAGTACGCGCGGGCGGCAGAACTGTTTGCCCAGATCCGGTCGCGCTATCCCCGTTCGGCCCATACGCCCGACGCGTATTACTGGGAGGCATTTGCCCAGCAGCGCCGAGGGTCGGCCGAGAGCCTCCGCCAAGCGCTCGAGTTGTTGGCCCTCCAGGAGGAGCGGCACGCTGATGCCGCCACCCGGCGGGAAGCGCGCACCCTGCAGATCCGGATTGAGAGCGCCCTGGCCCGCCGCGGGGATGCCGAGAGCGCGGCCTCGATGTTCGAGCGCGGGGCGATGATCGCACCCCCCACCCCACCGGTTCCTCCAACGCCGATGACGCCACCGACCCCGATGGTGGCACCAACCCCGCCGACGCCCCCCGTTCCGCCTTTCCCGGGCTCGATCTCGACCCGGTGCGAGGGGGAGGATGAGGAGCAGGTGATGGTGCTCAACGGCCTGATGAACATGGACGCCGACCGGGCGGTACCCATTCTGGAGCGGGTCATGGCGCGCCGCGACGCCAGCAGCACCTGCCTTCGGCGCAGGGCGCTCTTCCTCCTGGGGCAGAAGCAGGGCGACCGGACCGAGCTGCTGCTGCTGAACGCCGCCCGCAGTGATCCTGATGCCGAGATCCGGGAGCAGGCGATCTTCTGGCTGGGGCAGAGCAGCAGCCCCCGCGCCGCAGCCGTGCTGGACTCCATCCTCCGCACCAGCACTGACACCAAGATCCAGGTGCACGCCATCTTCTCGCTTGCCCAGATGAACCGCGCAACTGCCGGTCCGGTGCTGCGAACCTATGCCGGGCGCACCGACGTGGACCGCGAAGTGCGCGACCAGGCTGTGTTCTGGCTGGGACAGAGCAACAATGCCGAGGACAGCCAATTCCTGCGCGATCTCTATCGCCGCGAGTCGGACGAAGGCGTCAAGGATCGAATCCTGTTTTCCGTGGCCCAGAACTCTCGGGACCGCGCCGCCACGGGGCCATGGCTGTCTGCCATCGCCGCCAACACCCAGGAGCCGATCAAGCTCCGGAAAAGTGCCATCTTCTGGGCCGGGCAGTCCGGCGCGCCGCTGGCCGACCTGATCCGTGCCTACGACCGGATGCCGGACCTGGAGATGAAGGAGCAGGTCATCTTCGTGCTGTCGCAGCGTTCGGAGAAGGAAGCCACCGACAAGCTCATTGCCATCGTCCGGACCGAGCGTGTGGCGAAGCTTCGGGAGCGGGCCATGTTCTGGCTCGGTCAGCGGAACGACCCCGGGGTCCCCGAACTGATGATGGAGATCCTGGAACGGCGGCCGCCTTCCCAGTGAGGTCAGCGGGTCAGCTGAACGGTACCACATCGACTGGAGAGGATCATGCAGAGAGTATTCGGAATCGCCGTCGTCGTGGGGTTGGGACTCATGCCGACAACGGCCCTGACCCAGACGCTGGCCCAGCAGGCCGCCACGACCCGCGAGGGGACGATCCGGTTCAGCTTTGCCGCCCGCGAGGGGGTCTGCGGCCGGGATGACGGCAGGGTCTGGGTGGACTCCCGGGGAAGGGAGTGGGAGTCGGAGTGCGAGGAGGGACCAGTCCGGATCGCGGCTGATGTCGAGGGTGGGGTGGTGGTCCGGTTCAGGACCTGTGTCGGAGGCCGGTGGCGGGACACTTCCGGTCGAGTGGAGGAGCTGGGAACCGTCGGGGTCGGGCCGGCCACCGCATGGCTGGAGGCGCTGGCCAGTGCACCGGGGGTGGAGTCGGGAGATGCCGTCTTCCCCCTGACACTGGCCGATAGCATCGCCCCGGGGCCGGCGTTGATCCGGATCGCCAAGTCCACCTCGGCGCCGGGGCGCTCCCGCGAGGGTGCAGTATTCTGGTTGGGGCAGGTTGCCGGAACCGCCGCCACCGCCCACCTCGAGGAAGTCGTGATGAGCGATGACAACCGCAAGCTTCGCGATGCCGCGGTCTTCGCGCTGAGCCAACTGCGCGACAACGAGGGGGTCCCCTCCCTGCTGCGACTGGCACGGACCAACACCGACCCCAAGGTCCGCCGTTCAGCGTTCTTCTGGCTCGGTCAATCGAAGGATCCGAGGGCCCTGGCGCTGTTCGAGGAGATCCTGGTCCGGCCGTAGCGACGCTGCGACCGCCCAGGCCCCAGCGGCAGGCGCAAGATGATGGTGGGTGTCAGCACCGCACCCGGCAACGTCGCTCCATCCTCGCCCCGCTTTTCCCATTGGCTGTTGGCGACATAGAAGAAATCGTCTCCCACCACCGCCCCGAGGGTCGGCTCATCGGCGGCTGCGGTGTTGCGGTCCAGCACCTCGAAGGCGAGTACCCGACGTTCGGCGGGGTCGAGCCGAATCCGGATGACCCGCGGGATGACGCCGCCATTCTGGATTGCAATCAGGTCGTCGCCATGCCGGGCCAGCCCATCGATCCCGAGCAGCGTCATGCCGGCGGGGACATCCAGGGGGCCCACAGATCCTGTCGTATGGTCGATCCGAAGCAGCCCGTGGCTGTAGTCCGCCACAAGCAACCCAGCGCCATCGACGGTCTGCACCATCCCCTGCGGGGAACGCAGCAAGGGATGGGTCGCAAGCAGCTCGGCGCCGCCGGCCCCTGGAAGGACACGCCAGATTGCCTGTCCCTGGGTATCCGAGGCGTAGATCGTCCCATCATTGGCGAGCACCAGGTCACCAAGCATCGCCCCGCCACGCTCCCCCCCGACCGGAACCCTGGCCACGACCCTGCCGTCAGCGAGGCCGACCTGAACCAGCTCCGCGCGCCCCGCCAGCGTCGAGTCGTACCCTTCCATCTGGGGAATGGCGTTGGAGGTGAGCCAGAGCGAGCGGCCGTCGGGCGACCGATGCCTGGACGGCCGAAGCCCCCCTGATGGCATCGAAGGCAGGATCTCGTTCGACCGGATGCCGGGCGCCGAGCGCCGCCAGGCGGTCCAGGGCCTGCACTGCCACGGCGGTGTCGCCAATACGTGCGGCCATGGTGGCGACCAGGGAGTGATAGGCGGGTTGGCTCGGCCAGGCGGCCGCGGCCGACCGCGCTGTGGCCATACCAGCATCCCGTTCGCCTGCCCTGAACTGATCAAGCGCTACCTGGTAGCGCTCCCTGGCCACCGCCGCCGAATCGGCGACCGGGTGCGACCCGGGGTGCTAGGCCAACCCATTGGCAGCAAAGAGGATAGTCAGGATGAACGCCAACAGGACCGAGGCGGCAGCGCCGGGATGGCGAAGATTCTGGGGCATTCCCCCCGTACGATCAGGAGGGTCACCCCGGTTTCGGCCGAACCAGCTGGGGTGGATGTGCGGGGAGGCTGAAGGCCGGCGTCTCCCAAGGAAAGCGGGAATTGGACAGGCTAGCGCCTGACGCCGGAAGCAAGTTAGTTACTGGGTCTATACCAGCCGGATCGCCGAGTCATTCCTGGTCCGGCGCTGCTTTCACTGGAGTCGTCGATGCATCGAAACCGGGTTCTTGCCGGTCTTGCGGTCTTGCTCCTGCCGGTCGCGGCCGGCGCGTTCATCCTGCAGTCTCGCGGGCTCCCCGAGGGGGCCCGACTCTTTGGCCAGGTGTTCCAGCGGGTGCAGGAGGCGGCGGTCGATTCCGTGGCTGTCAACGACCTGTATGAGAAGGCCGCGCGCGGCTTGGTGAGCGGGCTGGACGATCCCTACGCGGACCTCTACAGCCCGCAGCAGCTGCAGAGTTTCCAGCGCAACAGCCTGGGGAACAATTACGGCGGCGTCGGGATGTCGATCGTGAACCAGGGTGGCCTGATCACGGTGGAGAACATCTTCCCGAACACGCCGGGTGAAATGGGCGGGGTGCAGATCGGAGACCGCATCGTCCGGGTCGATACCACCGCAGTAACCGGCCGACCGCTCGAGTTCGTCTCGGGCATCCTGACCGGCGAACCCGGCACCAAGGTCCATGTCAGTTTCCAACGAGTCGGGGTTGCCACGCCGATCGAGGTGACCTTTACCCGGGCCATCATCAAGGTCCCCGCGGTTCCGTTTACCGAGATTCTCGACGGCAACGTGGGTTACATCCCGTTGCAACGATTCAACGAAGTGGCGGCGCAACATGTCGAGGAGGCGATCCTCGACCTCAAGCGCAAGGGCGCCCAGGCGTTCATCCTGGACCTTCGCGGCAATCCCGGCGGCAGCCTGGAAGAGTCACTCAAGATCTCCGACCTCTTCCTGCGGCCCGGCCAGGAGCTGGCGCGGGTGCAGCACAGGGGCCGTACTCCCGAGATCTACCATGGCGAGCGTCCTCCAATCATTGGCGATACCCGGGTCATCGTGATGGTCAATGGCGGATCGGCCTCGGCCTCGGAGATCATTGCCGGGACGCTGCAGGACCACGACCGCGCGCTGGTAGTCGGCACGACCAGCTTCGGCAAGGGATTGGTCCAGACCCTCTTTCCGCTGGAAGGTGGCTGGGCCCTCAAGCTGACCACCGGCAAGTGGTACACGCCCAGTGGTCGCTCGATCCAGCGGGAGCACCAGGGCATGAATGACGGGCGCTTTGTCGAGGGCGGAGCCGTGGACCCTGACGATGCCACGCCCGACACGACTCGGGCCGGCCGGCCCACCTTCAAGAGCGATGCCGGTCGCGTGGTGTACGGCGGCGGCGGCGTCACCCCGGACGTGATGATCCCGGCCGACACCCTGTCCACTGCGGACCAGGCCTACCTGCGCGCCACCAGCGCCCAGTCCCAGCTGGAGTATGCCACCCGCTACCAGCTGGCGATCGACCTCAAGGAGCTGGCGCAGAGCCCCGATTACACCTTCCGCCCCGAGTGGCGCCAGATGTTCTGGGAGCGCCTCCAGAAGGCTGGAGTCAACGTGGATCAGCCGACCTTTGATGCCGCCGGCAGCGTCGTGGACCGGCTTCTCGACGACCGCATCGCCATGGTGGCGTACGGCGACGCCGGCCGGTTCCGGCGCCAGCGGATGGTGGACAACCAGCTGGCGCGGGCGCTCGAGCTGCTGAAGCAGGGCCGGACCCAGGCCGACCTGCTGGCGCTGGCTGACAAGCCGACGGCACCACGCGGCAACTAGCGCGGCCCTGACGGCCGAATGCACCCCGGGGCCCGCGATGATCGCGGGCCCCCGTTCTGTATTGGACCCTGCAACCCTAGAACGCCGGATCGCCGGAGCGGAAGCGCGGATTGACGATGGTGTTGAAGATTGATCCAAAGGTATAGCTCAGACCCATCCGCAGCTCATAGGTAAAGTCGGTCGCCAGCTGGCGGAGTTCGAGCAGGATCTCGTCGTCCGAGGCATCGCCGCGGGCCAGGGAGAGCTGGTCGCGGACCCGGTTGTAGCGAGCCTGCGCGTTGAACCTCAGCCCGCCAGTGATCCGCAGGTCGAGCTCCCCGTTGACCCCGACCCGATTCTGGGAAAACTTGTCAAGATAGCTCTGGGCCTCGAGCTCGAAATCCGCCTGACCCCACGGCTGGACAAAATCCATGGCGAGGACGGCGAAATGGCGCGGCCGGGTCTCGCTCAGCTTGGCAAAGACCGTCTCTTCGGTGTAGTTGGCCGAGTAGACACCGACCCCGTAGGTCAGGGTGACGAAACGGCGGGTCGATTCGGTGTAGGGATAGAGGCTGAACTCGATAACCGCGGAACTGCGGACTCCCAGGTCAAAGTTGGACCGGGTGGAGTTGTTGACCACCGAGCGCAAGCCCACCGAAGTCCGGGGTCCGATGCTGCGTCCGATCAGCATGCTGGTGTAGGCATCACTGGAGGTGCGGGTGATCTCCTCGCCATCGCTGAGGGTAAAGCGGCTCTCATTGCGAGTGGCTCGGCCCGAAATGTCCACCTTCCAGTTTTCGGTGACCCGCTCCGCACTCACCTCACCCGCGAACCGGTTGGACGAGGATTGGGATTCGCCATCGAAATTGCCGCTGCCCCCCAGCTCGAAGACCCAGTTGTTCCACGGATCGTGGGCCGGGGCAGCCGCACCTGCAACGGCTTGAGTCGGCGGCGTGTACACGATCCGGAAGCGTTCGGCGATGGGGGTCCCCGCCACGTAGCGCAGCAGCCCTTGCTTCATGACCTCGATGAACTGCTGCCGCTGTTGATCCTCAGTATCGTTGGCCCGGGAGGTGAACTGGAGGTCGAAACTGGTGCCCTGAAAACTGCCCAGGCCGATGAATTGGAGGGTTACGCGGTCGCCTCCACCCCCGGCGTCCTGATCGGTGATAATGAGATGAATCGTGGCATCATCCCGGCTGCGAACGTAATCGACCCATGGGATCTCAGTTCGGATGTAATCGCTGGGGCAATGCATCTGGCAATCGAGAAAGAGCCGGGGTGGCGCTGCCGCGGGAGCAGGGACCTGGGCCGAGAGCGCGGGTGCGGCCCCAAGGACAAGGAGCAGCAGGATTGGGCGAAACATGAACTTGGCTCCGGGATCTCGAGGACAGGCAGGGCGAAGTGCAACCTAAGTGATACGTCCCGGAGCGGGTGTCCGTTAAGATCGGACCACATATTCCATGGCCGGCAACCCGGCGGCCCGGCGCAGCAGCGACAACTGGCCAATGTGATACGCCTCATGGTGCAGCAGGAAGGCCAGCGCCCCGGCCAATGAGCCATCCTCGATTGGGAAGCGCAGGCCGGCATCAGCGGCCAGGTCGGCAGCGGTCAACGCCTGCATCCGGACCTCGAGCAGGGCACTGACAGCCAGCCACTCCTCGGTGGACTCGGCCAGTGTCGGCATCGATTGGACCGCCTCCATGGAACTGCCGTAGGCCACCGCGCCGCCGAACGGTGGCGGGATGTCCACCCCGAGCATCCGCGCCGTCCAGGCCCTCGAGTCCACCAGGTGTGCCGCCACAAAGGCGGCGCTGTTGGTGTGACCGCCGACCCGGAGACTGGCGGCTTCGTCGTCCATCCTCTCAAGACAATTGAGGAACAGCCGGGTATGCAGGGCCGCCAGCGGGCTGCAGCTCACCACGGGCTTTCCGCCAGGATCGGATCGGCCCGAACGGTCAGGGTACTGACTGAACGCTGAGCCCCGGCCGAGAGGGTCAACCGGTAGGTGCCCGGCATGGCTTCGGTGCCTCGGCCCGACCCGGTCGCGGCGTCGAAGCGCAGGTCCCAGGCGTAGCGCTGCAAGCCGGCCGTCCCAGGCAGCGTCGCCCGGTGGCGTTGCCGGCCATCGAGGCTGCTGATCTCCAGGGTGACCGGACCGGCAGGCCGCTGGCCCAGCCAGTAGGACACCAGGGCCGAGACCTGCACCGACACCCGGGGGAGCGAGCCGTCCGACTGGAAGGTGGCGGGATTCTCGCCGGCGCTGGATGCGTGGCCGCGCTGCCCGCCACGGCTCCGGTTTTCCCAGAGCGTGGCCACCGCCTGCTCGAAGAGATGTGCCGGCTTGCGACGGACCTCGGCGGTGAGTTGCTGGAGCGGCGTGATGTCATCGAGGATCCAGATGCCCCGGCCGTGGGTGCCGGCCACGAGATCCATCTGACGCGGATGGATCACCAGGTCCTGGATGTTGACGTGGGGGAGGTTGGCGCCGAGCCGGTGCCAGGTGGCGCCGCGATCGAGGGAAGCGAACTGGCCAAATTCGGTCCCGGCAAAGAGCAGGTCGGGGTTGCGAAGGTCCTCGCGCACCAAATGGACCACGTGCTCAGCCGGGATGTTGGCGGTGATGTTGGCCCAGGTGGCGCCGTAGTCGGTGGTCCGGAAGATCCACGGTGCCATGTCGTCCTCGCGGTATCCCTCGAGGGTGGCGTAGGCGGTGCCCGGTTCGAAGTGCGAGGCCTCAATGCGGCCCACCCAGGTGGTGGGTGCCGGCCCTGCGAAGTTGGCCCGCAGGCTGGTCCAGGATTGACCGCCGTTGCGGGTCAGCTGGATGTTGCCGTCGTCGGTACCAACCCAGATCACGCCTGGCCGCAGCGGTGATTCGGAAATGGTGGTAATGGTGCCATAGATCTCGGCCCCGGTGTTGTCCAGGGTAATGCCACCGCTTCGGCCGGTGACGATCCGGTCCGGAATGGCACGCGAGAGGTCCGGCGAGATCGCCGTCCAGGTGGCACCAGCGTTGGCAGTCCGAAAGAGGTGGTTCCCGCCGAGATACACCACTTTGGGATCATGGGGCGACATGACCACCGGGCCGGCCCAGTTGAAGCGGATCCGGCTGCGGCTGGTATCCGTCGCAATGGCGGTGGTCCAGTTGGTGACATTGCCGGCGTGCACCGCGATGCTCACATCGCGATAGCTCAACGCATCGTACCGGCGCACCTTCCCGTTCTCCGCGGTACTGTAGATCCGGCGCCAGTCGGTGGGATCGACCTGGATGTCCATCCCGTCACCCCAATGCACCTTCCAATTGGCGTCGTTGAGAATGCCGCGGGCATCCCGGCTGAAGCTGGGGCCGCCCCAGGTGCCATTGTCCTGGTGCCCGCCGTAGACGTAGTAGGGGTCGCGCATATCCACACCGAGCCGGTAGTACTGACTGATGGCCAGGTTGTCGAAGAGCTGGAACGCCGTGCCGTGATCATGGGTCAGCGAGGCGCCCTTGTCGGCGCCGATGTAGTAGCGGTCTGCTGCGGTCGGATCGAGCCAGAGGGCGTGGAAGTCGCCGTGGATCTCCTCGTCGGCACTGCCGTTGGTCAGGGTGCGGCCGCCGTCGCTCGATACCATGAAGCGGGTGGTGAGGACGTAGACGCGCTGGTCATTGACCGGATTGATCCGGATGTTGCTGTAGTAGAACGGCCGGTTGTTGTAGGTGTTGACGTACCGCCAGGTGGTGCCGGCGTCCTCGGAGCGGTAGATGCCACTTCCCGGCCGGGCCAGCGTGGTGCTGGCCTCTGCCTCGACCAGCGCCATGACCACCCTGGGGTTGCTGCGGGAGATGGCCAGCCCGATCCGACCTGTTTCCCCGGCCGGGAGCCCGCTGGTGAGCTTGCGCCAGCTCTGGCCGCCATCGGTGGACTTGTAGATGCCGCCGAGTGGGCCGCCGCTCTGGAAATGCCATGGCTGGCGGAGCCGATGGTAGAAGGCGACGTAGAGTGTTTCGGGATTGGAGGGGTCGATGAGGAGGTCGGTGGCGCCATGCTTGCCATCGTCCGGCAGCCCCGTGGTGAGCTTGGTCCAGCTCCGGCCGCCATCGGTGGTCTTGAACAGGCCACGGTCTCCAGAATAGCCCCAGAGGTTGCCGATCGCCGCCACGTACACGATATCGGAATTGGAGGGATGGGTCACCACCCGGGCAATCTGGCGGGTGTCGCGCAGGCCCATGTTGGTGAACGCCTTCCCCCCGTCAACCGACTTCCAGATCCCATCGCCCCAACCGACGCTGTTGCGGTTGTTGGCTTCGCCGGTGCCGACCCAGAGGATGTCGGGGTTGGGCTGGAACAGGGCGATGTCCCCGATTGAGAGGGACGGATACTGGTCGAAGACCGGCTGCCAGGTGGTGCCGGCGTTGTCGGAGCGGAAGACGCCACCGGAGGCGGAGGCGAGGAACACCCGGCGGAAGTCAGACTCGACCGCCTCGATATCGACCACACGGCCCCCCATGTTCATGGGGCCAATGCTGCGCCAGTGCAGGCCGGCCAGGATGGAGCTGTCGGGAACCTGGGCGGACAGCGAAACGGCCCACAGGACCGTCAGGATGATAGCCGACAGGATCCGAGGCGCACGAGGCGGCGAGTGAATCATAGGGACAGTCTCCACAACAAGGGGCAACCCGCACGGCGTGCGGGATCAAGTGGGGCCGGAGCAGGGAGGACGAGGGGAGCGGGCGATTGTCTGCCGAGTCTGACCCCCGCTCAATAATAACTGGCAAGGCTGCCCTCCCCGAACAGTATGGGGCGGCCCCAAAGCCAACGGGCCGTACCGCAGGATGCGACACGACCCGAGGAACTGCTTATCATCGGTGGATCAAGGACAGCGGGGCAACGCGATCGGGCAGGCGTTGTAATTCGGCGCCGAAGAGCTGCCGACGGCACCGGGAGCGCCACCGTAGGTGTAGACCGCCAGGCGGCTCACCTCGAGTTCGCGAGCTGGCACGGGGAACTGGGTCATGGTGCCCGGCACCAGCGTGCCCCAGCCGCGGCCGTCATACCAGGCCATCCCGGGCTCGACGCCAGCCATCTCGATCCGCTTCTCGTACTTGAGGGCATCCCAGAGGCTGCCACAGCCGCCCTCATGCTTCTTGGGGACACAATTATTCGCCTGGGGCGGTCCATCGATCGTGACCGCTGGCAGCTGGCCATTGGCCACTCGACGGGCGTTGATAAGGGGAATGGCCTCAGCCGCCCGGTTCAGGCGGATGAGCGCCTCGGCGCGCAGGTAGTCGGCCTCCCCCTTGGACAGCCACATCTGGGGGCCGGTTTGCCAGGTGTCGGCGGTACCCCAGCGGCGATAGTAGTAGCTGGACCGCTGGTAGAGCCCACGCGAGGCGGCGTAGAGCGTGGACGTGTTGTAGCCGAAGTACAATCCGCTGGAGGTGTTTCCAGTCGAGCCCTGGACCCGGCGGTCGGGGGTCTTGAGCTGGAACTGGGTGCGGTTGGCCAGCGGGGTTGCGACCCAGTTCTGGAAGGCGCCGGAGGTGTCGGCGGGGCCCACCAGGAAATAGTCTGCCCGACCGTAGTCGCCCGGGATGGTGGTCCGTTGCCGGGCCCAGAGCCGGCGGAAATCGCTGAAGAGGACTTCCGGAATCGCCTCAAGGAAGAGATCCTGGGTAATGCCGGCGTCGAGGCGCGCGATGACCTGGTTCCAGTTGACCGCTGCCCGATCCTGCGGGTTCCGCGGGGTGTAGGCCATGATTCGGGCGATCTGGAAATTGGCGATCCGGGCGATGTCCAGGTTGGTCAGGGTAAGCCCGTTGATCCACCCGGTCGACGGCAGGGTGAAGCTGTTGGCGGTGGCCAGGGACACGACCTCGGTGAGCTGCGCGATCGCGGCGTCCCGGACCGCGTTGTGCCCCTGGAGGGCAAAGACCGCGGTCTCGGCATCGACAGTTTCGTCGGCTACGTACGCCGAATCGAACTGCAGGGCCAGGTAGCCGTGCGCCATCCCCTGCATCAACTTGGCAAAGGCCTGGGTCCGGGCGGTGACATCGACAGTACCCTCGGTGATGACCACCCCGTTGCCGATGGCGATGAGGGCGTCGTTGGCACTCGAAATGACGCCGTACATGGCGTACCACGGGTTCTCGATCACGCCGATCCGCTGGTAGACAGTGCTGTTGTTCAGCGCGATCCGCGGTTCCTGATTGAGGTCGAAGTTGGCAAAGTCCGCAAACCCAGTGGTGCCCTCGTCGGCCATGGTGCTGATGGCAAAGCCGGGTGAGTTGCCCATCAGGCTGCCCCAGAGCGTCACGAAGGACGAGGCGGCAATGGTCTGCACGTCTCCGGGGGTCTGGGTGGCGCGGGTGCGGTCGGGGTTGTTCGGATTGGTGACGGCCAGTTCCTGGCAGCCCACGAGTCCCAGCAGGAGCGTGGCGCCGAGGTAGTGCACGGGTCGCATGAATCGGAGTCCTTTCTCGGTCGTCATGGCTCAAAACTCGATGGTGAGGCTGCCGGTGATCGTGCGATACTGGGGATAGGAAAAGCTGTCCAGCCGGTTGGTGACGGTGCCGATCTCGGGGTCGTAGCCGGTGTAGTCGGTCAGGACCAGGAGATTCCTTCCGACCAGGCTGACCGACATGCCCTTGATCCCGAGGCTGCGCAGGCCGGCCACCGATGCCGGGTTGATCCGGTAGGTGGCCGAGAGCTCACGCAGCTTGAGGAAGGTGGCGTCTTCCACGAAGTAGTTGTTGACGGTGTTGGCATTGTAGAACGTGGTGTAGTAGAGCTCCGGCTTCTTGAGCTCGTCCGCCTTGCCGGCCTGGTCCTGCTCGGCGCTCCGCTGGTTCTGGAACATCCGCTGCTTGGTGCTGTTGTAGACATCGCCCCCGACCTGGGCACTGAGGAGCCCGTAGACCGTGAGTCCCTTGTGGCGGACGCTGGCGTTGAAGCCGAGGTTGTAGTCGGGGTTGCCGCTGCCAATCTGCGCCACCGCCGGCTGGCCGGCGGCGTCCTGCTGGCGGAAGGGAATGCCCCAGGGGTAGTTCACCCCGTCGATCGAAACCGTGGTACCCCACAGCATGTCAGTGTAGCTGGCTCCGGCCCCGACCGGAACGACGAAGCCGTCGTCATTGACCTGGAACTGGTTGGCGGAACCGGAGTGGACGGCTGGCAGCCCGCCCAGATCGGTCAGGAACTTGTGGCCGTACATCGTGCCGAGTTCCTCGCCGGCGCACCGGAACCCGATGGTCTGGGTCCGGAAGCAGGGGAGGTTGAACTCGGTGATCTCGTTGCGGCTGCGATCGAACACCGCACCGAGGTAGATGGTGGTGTTGGTGCGGCTCATGACCTGGGCCTGCAGGGTGGCCTCGATCGTGTTGCCCTCTATGGTGCCGGCGTTCTGCCACTGGCGGGTAAAGCCGAACACCGCCGGCAGCGGGACCAGCAGCAGCTGGTCGGTGACCTTGGTCCTGGCGTAGGACAGCTGGAGCGAAAACCGGTTCCAGGCGATCATGTCAATGCCGAACTCGGTCTCCTTGGCCTTTTCGGGCTTGAGCGACCGGTTGCCGAGGGTGGCCTTGGAGAGCACGCCGCCGGTCTCGATGTCGTAGGTCTCGTACTGGTCGGCAAACGACGGCCGCCCGCCGGCGGTTCCCTGGGAGACGCGGAGCTTGAATTCATTGATCGCGTCGACCGGCCACCAGGACTCTTCGGTCATCCGGTAGGCGCCGCTGACCCGATAGTAGGTGGCATTGCGCTCGTCGGGGCCGAAGAGCGAGCTCCCATCCCGGCGAACCAGGCCGTCCACCACCAGCTTTTCGCGCCAGTCAAACCCGACCGACCCGATGACGGAGTTGGCCCGGATCTCGGAAAAGGTCTGGCCGATGTTGGCCACCCGGGCGGCGTTCAGGTCGGGGACGGCATTGACCGAGAAGTCGGTGCCGATGGCGTCGAAGAAGTCGGCCGTCTCGCGCTCCAGGAGGGTGCGCGCGCTGGCCCGGACGGTCAGGTCGCCGAAGCGGCGGAGCAGGTTGGCATTGAGGGAGGTGTTGACCGACTGGGTGGCCCCGTCGCCCAGGCGGAGCCGGCCGATGCTGGAGTTGGTGCCCAGCGACTTGAGACCCCGCGCCAGGTACTCCTGGATCAGGCGGTCGGAGCGGTCATAGCTGACCGTGCCCGACAGGGTGAGCCAGTCGAGCGGGGTCCAGCTGATGTCGGCGCTGCCGAGGGTCCGGGTTCGATTGGTCCAGTTGTCCTCAGTGGCCAGGATATAGAGCGGATTCGGCCGCACCCCGATCAGGTCGGGCTGGAAGTTGTAGGGGGTGCCATCCGGGTCCGGTGTGGTCAGGTCGACATCGGGCGCCTGCTGGGCCAGGTCGGTGAAGGCATCGCCATAGATATCGTCGCGATGGGACCGCATGTGGTACAGGCTGGTGGAGACCTGGACGCTCCGGCCCGGCCGGTGGTCAAGATTGAGCCGCACGTCGGTACGGCCATAGGCACCGGCGCCGAGCACCACGCCGTCCTGATTTTCACGGGCCGCCGAGGCAAAGAAGTTGGTGGTGCCGGTGTTCTGCGCCACCGAGATCGAATTGGTGGCGAAGGTGCCCGGATCAAAGAACGAGCCGACATGATCGAACGGCTGCACGAACGGGGTATCCTGGAAACGGGTCTCCACCGGCTTGAGGATCCGCTGTTCGCGGGGGACCACGGCGCCGCTGGCGTTGATGAACTCCCCCGCGGCGTTGGTCTGGTAGATGTGCTGGGTGGCGTACTTGATCGGACGGGAGATGGCGCTGGAGCCGAATTCGCTGCGCACCGTTACCCGCGTCTGGTCGCCGGCCACGTCCCGTCCCCGCTTGGTCCGGATCTGGACGACTCCCGCCGCCGCGCGGGAGCCATACAGCGAGGCGGCCGCGGCACCCTTGACGACCTCGATGCTCTCGATGTCCAGGCCGGCAATGTCTGCCGAGGACGCCCCGAAAGCGGAGCTGAGCAGCACTCCATCGACCACAAAGAGCGGGCTGTTGCTCTTGCTGATGCTGGTCGGGGATCGCAGCTGGATGTTGGTGCCGCTTCCCGGCTCCGGGCTGGTGACAATCGAGACGCCGGCAATCTTGCCCTGCAGGTTGTCCACCGCGTTTACGGTGGCCACCGGCATTTCCTCCGCGTTGACGCGACCGACGCTGAACGGCACCTTGACGCCGGCGGTGGGATCGGTGACGCCGGTGACCACGACCTCCTCCAACCGGAGGGTGATCGCCATGAGCTGGAAGTCCAGGGTGGCAGCCGTCGTCCCGATGGTCACGTTCTGGGCGGTCCGCAGCGCAAACCCGATCCGCCGTGCCTCGACGGTATAGACCCCGGCCGGGAGCCCGGCAATGGTGTAGCGTCCGTCCACCCGGGTGACCACCGTGCGGCGCAGGGTAGAGGAGAGGACCGTGATCTCGGCCCCGGGCAGTGGTTCGTCCGTCCCGCCGATCACCGCTCGGCCGGTCAGCGAGCCGCTTTGGGCAGCCGCGATCCCCGGGACCAGTAGGAACAGGACGAGCAGGGCGAGGGCAGCGACCAGACCGCGACCCTTCGGGGGGAGAACGTTCACGGGAAATCTCCGGACGGAAGGTTGGATCATCCTGCGGTACTCCGCAGCGAAGGGGAACAGGGGTAGCGCCACCCATGCAGGGAACCTACCTCTCACCGCCCACGCGAGGGAAGGCCCTCTCATGGCATGCCCGGGAGCAGGAAGCGGGGCACGAGGAAAAGGCCCACCAGGGTCACCACCACGATCGCGATGAGATTGAGCAGCAGACCGGCCCGCACCATCTGTGGAATGGTAAGGTACCCGGAACTGAAGACAATGGCGTTGGGCGGCGTGGCGACTGGCAGCATGAAGGCCATCGACGCGGCCAGCGCCGCCGTGGTCATCAGCATCATCGGGGGCACGCCGAGCGCCAGTCCGGCACCGGCCATGATGGGCATGGCCATCGTCGTGGTGGCGGCGTTGGAGGTGATCTCGGTCAGGAACACGACGAGGGTGACCACGCCGACAATCAGCACCCAGTGGGGCACGGTATCGAGGACGGTGACGAATGACCCGATCCAGGCGGCCAATCCCGACTGTTCCATTGCCCGCGCCAGCGAAAGTCCGCCGCCGAAAAGGATCAGCACCCCCCAGGCGATCCGACGGCCCGCGCTCCAATCCAGGATGAACTCCCCCTTCCGCAGGTCGAGGGGGATGCTGAAGAGGAGCAGCGCGGCGGCCATCGCGATGGTCGAGTCCTGCACCCATGGGGCAAAGCTGGTGATCCCGGGAATCACCACCGAGCCAAGGTCCTTCGGGGTGCGGAAGATCCAGGCCAGTGCCGTGGCCAGAAAGACGACCCCCACGATGCGCTCAGCACGCGATACCGGGCCGAGGCGGGTCCGCTCCTGCCGGATCAGGTCGTCCGCCCCCCCGACGAGGTCCCGCGGGGGATAGAGCACCTTGACCAGTGCCAGCCAGGTGAGCGGCAGCATGACGATTGCGACCGGGAGCCCCACCAGCATCCATTCCCCAAAACCGATCTGGATTCCCAGGACTTCCTGGGCCGCTGCGGCGAGGATGGCGTTCGGCGGCGTGCCGATCAGGGTGCTGATGCCCCCGATCGACGCTCCATAGGCGATGCCGAGCATGAGCGCGATGCCGAACTCATACGGGCCGACACGATCGGCTGGCTTGAGCATCTCGGCGACCGCAATGGCGATCGGCAGCATCATGGTGGCGGTGGCGGTGTTGGAGATCCACATCGAGAGGAACGCCGTCGCCAGCATGAACCCCAGCACCAGCCGCGAAGGGCTGGTGCCGATGGCGTGCACGATGGCGAGCGCCACCCGGCGATGCAGGCCGCTGCGCTCCATGGCGGCGGCAATGAAGAAGCCGCCCATGAACAGAAAGATCAGCTCATTCGCAAAGGGGGCGGCGGTGGCCGCCATGTCCAGGATGCCAAGCAGGGGGAAGAGCGCCAACGGCAGGAGGGCGGTCACCGGGATGGGGACGGCCTCGGTGACCCACCAGATGGCCATCAGCGCCACTACGGCCCCAGTGCGAAGCCCGATCGGGGTCAGGCCCTCCGGGACCGGGGCCACCAGGATAAGGGCAAAGGCCAGCGGCCCGAGAAGCAGGCCCGCCCGGCGGGCTCCTTCCGGCGCAGGGATATCGGTCAACAGGGCTCCGACGGAGGGATGCGGTCCAAGGTATGACGAATGCGGCCAAGATACCACGAGTGGGGCCCCGGGGCGATAGCTGGTGGGCGCCCCCCAGAGTCCGGCGAATACGGCCACAGGCCAACCGTTGTCGAGCCGGTGTCCACCTCGCGCCCTGAAGCGACCGGCTGGGCCCCGGGACCCTGACACCGAACCCGACCCGGGGATATCCTTCCTCTCATGCCCCTTCCTGACGAGGATCCCGATGCGTCGTTCCGGTAGCGCTCTCCTGGCCTCCCTGCTCGTACTCGGGGCGCCGCTGGTCGCGCAGCGAGCCCCCCGCCCCACGGCATTCCAGCAGCAGCATCAGGCCGCCGTCAACCGCCTGATCGACGCAGCGCTGGCGGACAGCGCCGCATGGAACCGGATTGCCGAGCTGGGGGATCGCTTCGGCCCCCGCTTCAGCGGCACTCCCAACCTGGAACAGGCCATCGACTGGATCATGGCCGAAATGCGGCGCGACGGCCTGGACAACGTGCGGGGTGAGCCGGTCATGGTGCCCCGATGGGTCCGGGGTGAGGAGTCGGCCGAGCTGCTGCTGCCCCGCTGGTCCAAGCTGCCGATGCTGGGACTCGGCGGGAGCATTGGTACCCCGGCTGGCGGCATCATCGCCGACGTCCTGGTGGTGTCGAGCTTTGCCGACCTGGAGGCCAAGGCCGCCCAGGCGCGGGGCAAGATCGTGCTTTTTGACGTGCCGTTCACGAGCTATGGCCAGACCGTCCAGTACCGGAGCCAGGGGGCGATCGCCGCCGCCCGGGCCGGGGCAGTGGCCAGCATGATCCGCTCAGTCGGGCCGTTCGGGATGCAGACGCCCCACACCGGTGGCATGGCCTACGATTCGACGGTGACCCGGATTGCGCACTTCGCGATCACGATGGAAGACGCGATGATGCTGCACCGGATGCAGGACCGTGGCCAACCGATCCGGGTTCGGGTGCAGATGGCGGCACAGACGCTGCCGGATGCCCCGTCGCGCAACGTGATGGGAGAGATCCGCGGGCGGGAGTTCCCGAACGAGGTCATCGTCATGGGCGGCCACATCGACAGCTGGGATGTCGGCACGGGGGCCACTGACGACGGCGGTGGGGTGGTCATTGCCTGGGAGGCGATCCGGCTGATGAAGAAGCTGGGGCTCCAGCCCCGCCGGACGATCCGGGTGGTGGGGTGGACCAACGAGGAGAACGGGTTGCGGGGGGGGAATGCCTACCGCGACCAGCACCGCGGCGAATTGGCCGACCACATCCTGGCGATCGAGTCGGACGGCGGCGTCTTTGCGCCGACTGGGTTTGGCTTCAGCGGCAGCGACAGCGCCCGGGCCATCGTGCGCCAGGTGGCGGGCATGATGGCCCGAATCGGTCCGATCGCCATCGGGGCGAGCGGGGGCGGCGCCGATATCGGGCCGATCATGGCTGAGGGGGTTCCCGGAATGGGGCACCAGGTCGACGGCACCAGGTATTTCTGGTATCACCACACCAACGCCGACACCGTGGACAAACTGGATCCGCTGGAGGTGGCCCGCAACGTCGCGGCGATGGCGGTGATGGCCTACGTGATCGCGGAGATGCCGGGGCGGCTGCCGAGGTAGGGCGGGACCGCGGGACCGAAGATGCCGATTCGGACCTGGTAGGTCAACTCAGGCGTGCTGTTGCTGACCCGCTGACTGGCCGACCCGCTGACCTCTCACCCCGGACAGGCCACCTTCCCCATCCGATAGCCCGTGGCCCTGCTGCCATCCATCAGCTCGATCGTGGCCACCAGCGAGTCCGCGCTGACCCGTTCGTAGCGAATCCGCTGCGGGAAGTCGTGGCTCGGATTTTCCCAGCTGACACTCCGGGTGGTCCGCTGCCCTTCCCGGAAACTCACGCTCGCCTTCCCGCCTGGATGGGGAGTCAGCTGGGACACCTCCCCTGCCAGGCTGATGACGGCAAACTCGTAACTCCGGGTGCCGCCATCGCGCAGGTACCGGGTGGTTCCAAGCATCAGGTTCTGCGACGGCGTGGTGTAGTGTTCCTCGATGATCGTACCACTCGCCGTCCGACCCTGCCAGCATCCGGTCATGAAACGCAGGCCCAACATGCCCGAGGCGGTGTCCTGGGCCGCAAGCGGTGCGGTCACCAGCGCGCCTGCGAGGGCGGAACAAAGCTTCCATCGCGTCATCGGTCAGGATCCGGATCAAAGGGTGAGTAGCGGCGCGGTGCACTGCCCAGGATGGAGCAAGCTAGCCGTTGAGGCCGGACCCGTCTTGTAGAAAATCGACCGCGGTGTGGAAGAGATCAGAGAGGGGGTGAGTCTCCCGCCAGTAGGCGGCCGGGGTGATGCCACCGAACTCGCGGAAATCGCGGACCAGATGGGGCTGATCGTGATAGCCGGCCTGGACCGCCAGCCGCGACCAGCGGGGCGGCGTGTCCCGATTGAGCCTGGCCACCACCCCCTGAAACCGGCTCAGGCGGGCACACTCCTTTGCAGTGACCCCGACCTCGCCCGCGGAACCGACGCTCGAGGTGGCGCAGACTCCAGCCGGCATCCTTCGCGATCCCCCGGATGGGAACGTTTCCGGCGGAGGCCACGATTCGGCGGGCAGTGAGGAGCACCGTGGGATGCGGCGGTGACGTGTCGTTAGCCGCTTGAATGAGCCTTGCCCACACCAGCGCCACTCGTTGGGTCAGATCGCCCTCGGCTCGGGCCTCTGCCATCAACCCCTGAAGGGTGGGAATCCCCAGGTCTTCCAGGTCGTGGTAGTCCCCTGACAGCCGGGGCTGGGCCAGCCCCAGGACGCCACGCACCGCCCCGGGTCGGAAGCGAACACCAAGCATGTCGAGGCTGCCCGCAGACTCCAGCATCACCCAGCGGTCGACCACCCCCACCACCAGCGCCCGCGGCTGCACCACCACCCTCCCATCGGGTTCGTGGCGCCGGTAGTCACCACTGAAATGCAGGATCAGCTCGACCGACCCATCGGGGAGAATCCGCTGGGGCGCCGGGTCGTGACTGACTCCACGCAGCGTCCAGAGGCATTTGATGAAGGCCCGCAGTGCGGCGGGGGGCCGCAGCTCCTGATACTCCACTCGATCAGCGGTGCATTCCGGCCAAGCGCCGATCCACCTCGGCCTTGGGCAGCCAGCGCCCGTGGACCATCACTCCCGCCTGACGGCGCACATTGGCAACTGTAGTGAGCGGGTCGGCGTCGAGCAGGATCAGGTCGGCCCGGCTTCCCACGGCGACCGTCCCGACATCGGCCTCCTTCAGGTAGCGCCCCACATTCCGGGTTCCGGTGGCGAGCGCCTCGAACGGCGAGAGTCCGGCCCGCTCCATCAATTCGAGCTCGGCGAGCGCGGAGAAACCCGGCACGTTGCCGATCTGGGGTGCATCGGAGCCCAGGATGAACCCGACCCCCGCCTGATGGAGGGAGCGGATCAGCCAGGTACGCAGCTCGAGGTAGTCGGCACGGCGTGCCGAGGAGTTGGCCGGATCATTCTGGAGATTGCGAACCGAATTGGCCCAGCCGTTGATGGTGGCCTCGGGCAGGTAGCGCATGGCCGGGTCGGCCAGCATCGCCGCCGGCTGACCATCGGCGGCCATGGTCTGCATCAGGGTCTCCGTGGCGTTGACCCAGACCCCGGCATCGCGGGTGGCGCGGGCCAGCGGCGCCAGCCTGGCACGGTCCACGTAGTCTACCAACCCCAGGCCAAACCACCCCGTCTGGGCCGAGGTGACCGGCGACCCATCCCGGATCAACGCCTCGATGTAGCCGTCCAGGTGGTCGATGCTGGCGTAGCCAACCTCGATGGCGCGATGCACGCCGACATCAAGCGGCACATGACCGGCGAAGGGGATGCCGACCTCCTTCGCGGTGGCCGCCATGGCATCGAACGCCGCCCGGGTCACCCCGGGATGGATCTTGAGCAGGTCATAGCCGGCAGCCTGCTGCTCGCGGACCATCCGCACCGCCACTTCCGGCGAGGTGGCAGTGTTGCCGTTGAAGGATGGGCCGGCCACGATCAGGCGTGGGGAGAGGCGCTGCCAGGCGGCGGCCTCCGATCGCCAGGTGAGCTGAGCGGGGTGACCGAGCATGCCGCGCACGGTGGTCACGCCGTTGAGCAGATAGAGCTGCAGGGTACGATCCACCGCCTCCGGGGACGCGTTGCCGGCCGGGAGGTGGCCATGGGTCTCGGTGAGGCCGGGGACAAGGAACTTGCCGCGCCCGTCAACCCGGGTGATCCCAGCGGGGAGGCGTACCTGGCCGGCCGCACCGATGGCGGTAATGCGGCCGTTCTCAACAATCACAGTCTGCCCTGTCATCCGCCGTTCGGTGTCCATCGGGATGACGGTGACGTTCTCGAACGCCACTGGTGCCGGCGCCTGGGCGGCCAGCGGGGGAGCGAGCAGGCCGGCGGTGACAAGGATCCGAACAATGCGAAGGCTCATTGGGGCGCTCCCGGCTGGGTGTCAAACGAGGACGAGGCATCGCGGCTCACGCGGAGTCGCGGAGGCATCCGACAAGGCGCGGAGTGTTCGACCGCTCCGCTCGGATCCCGGACCTTCAGGGGGAGGTGTGCCGCAGGACTTTTCCTGATCGCAGATCACGAAACTGCCCGATATCCACCGCCAGCTTCCCATTCACCATGACGTACGGGATCCCGGTGGGGTACTGATGCGGTTCGGCAAAGGTCGCCTCGTCCTGGACGGTGACGGGGTCGAAAACCACGAGATCCGCCTTCAGCCCGACGGTGACGACGCCGCGATCGGTCAGGCCCATCCGCCGGGCCGGCGCAGAGGTCATCTTCCGTACGGCTTCCTCGAGCGTCAGGATTCGGCGTTCCCGGACATAGTGCGCCAGCACCCGGGGGAAGGTGCCATACGATCGCGGGTGCGGGACTCCATCGCCAGGCCGGGTCAACCGGCCATCCGAAGCCACCATGGTCTGGGGATGGGCCAGGATCCGCTCCACGTCCCGCTCGTCGAGCACGTGGTACACCATCCCGGCCCCGCCGCGCAGCATCCCCTCGATGACCAGGTCGGCGCCACTGGAGAGCGTCAGCGGCAGCCCGCGTTGGACCACCCAGTCGTGCAGGGTCTTGCCCTCGAGCCATGGTTCCGGGCGAAATCGCCCGAACTGGACCCGGCGCATATCGCCGCCGCCCCGATCGTTCTCCAGGTTGAACACGATGCCACGGTGCAGACTGTCACGGAGCACCGGATCGCGGGTCCGTCGCGCAAAGGCCGTGTCGCCGTCGGCCTGGGCCCACTGGGGGACGAGGGCCGCGAGCCCGGTTTGGGTAGCCGTATAGGGATACAGGTCGGCCATGACATCGACGCCGGCCGCGCGGGCCGAATCGATCATCCGCAGAGTGGTGACACTCTGCCCCCACATCGCAGGACCCACGGCCTTGTGGTGGGTCAGGACAACCGGGATCTGGGCCTGCCGGCCGATTTCGATCGCCTCGGCCACCCCATCGAGGAGCCCGAGCCCCTCCTTGCGGAGGTGTGAGGTGTAGATCCCGCCGGCCGCAGAGGCCCGTTTGGAAAGCGCCACCACCTCCGGAAGCTCCGAGTAGGCACCGGGGACATAGAAGAGTCCCGTCGAGATTCCGAAGGCACCTTCTCGCATGGCATCCGAGACCATGTCTTCCATCCGCCCAAGTTCATCCGGGGTGGGAGCACGATCTGCGGTACCCATGACCCGACGGCGGATGGTATTGTGCCCGGTCAGAAAGCCGACGTTCATGGTGACGCCGCCGCTGTCCAGATTGGCCAGGTACGCCCCGAACGGACTCGGACCGCCGCCATCAGGCCCGCCGAGCGCCGTGGTGACGCCCTGCCGGACATGGCTTTCCGCATCCCGCATGTCGGGAATCGGTTCAAGGTGGGCATGAAGGTCAATGAAGCCAGGCGCGAGGACGCGGCCGTTGATATCGATGATCCGCGCCCGGCCCCGCGGCAGCGGCGTGCGGGAAACCGCCACGATCATGTCACCCCGGACCGCCACCTCGGCCAGGAAGGCAGGTGTCCCGGTGCCGTCGACGACCCGCCCCCGCACGAAGATCACGTCGTAATCGAGGTCGGGAAGCGGGGTGGCATACGGCGCCCTGGGGCCGCAGGCGGACAGCGTGACCAAGGCTGCAAGAGCCGACATTGTGCAACGCATTTGGGTGCCCCAGGCAATCAGGGAATGGGATGGGTGGAAGCTAGCGCCTCGCCACCGCGTGGCGGCTACCGGTCTCGGACCCCGGAGCCGAGCCACCGCTGCCGGAACGCCAGCTGGGCCGCCGTGGGCGTCTGGCCGGCCTCTTCCAGCGTCCGCACCTCCACCCGAGGGCTCACGGCCAGCCGCAATGTGGCGCTGACCGACTTCCCCCGGCTCTCGAAGGTCACCGGAATGGCATCACCCGCTCGGTGCGCTGTCAACACTTCCGTCACCACCTCAGGGGCGGTGGCAGGCCGACCATCGATGGTTACCAGCCGGTCGCCCCGGTCCATGCCTGCCGCATAGATCGGTGTCGCAACGAGCGGACCGGCCTGCAGCACCAGACCGTTCCCCTCGGCCCGCCATGCCACGTCACCCAGCCAGGCCACTCCAGCCGTCGCAGGCCGGACGACAAATCCGGCCTGCGCCAGCAGGCTGGTGTACTCCGGGGCGTCATGCCCCTCGACGAAGCGTCCGAAGAAGTCGGCGGCGAAGGCGGGGTCGCGCGTCACCCGGCCGAGCGCAGCCCTCGCATCGGCGATGGTGTATGACTTTTCGGGCTTCCCGAACTCGGTCCAGAGCCCGCGCATGTAGTCATCGAGGCCAAGATTGAACCGCTGGCGGAGGGTCAGGTCGAGCGCCAGTCCGATGCCGGAACCCCAGGTGTAATAGGAGATGAAGGTGTTCTGGCGGTTCTGCGGGTCGATGGAGCTGGCGGCATCCACGAAGGGCGCCTGCATGCTCATCTCGGCAGCGGAGAAGTACTTCCGTCCCGGCGCGTTGAGCACTGCGTTGACCGTCCCCGACAGACTGCGGGCATAGCTCTGGTCATCGGTGATCCCCGCTCGGCGGATGGCCAGCGGTCCGATGTGGCTGGTAAAACCCTCCGCCAGCCAGAGCTCTCCTGACATGTTCTCGCGCTCAAAGTCGAACGGCTCCAGGCTCCGCGGCCGGATTCGCTCCACGTTCCAGGTGTGCACAAACTCATGCGAGACCGTGCCCAGGAGCCCCTGGGCAGCCTGGGCCAGGGATCCGCTGCTGGAGAGCACGGTGGAGTTGCGGTGCTCCATCCCATCGCCCGAGGTGTGCGGGAGGTAGCAGGCCAGAAAGGTGTAGACGCCACCGTCGAACCGGGGCAGTTCGCCGAAGAGGGCGGCCTGTTCCAGCACCACCTTCTTGACCATCTCGACATAGCGGTCCACTTCGGCCCGGGTCCCGGCGTGGTGAATTGCCAGTCGCACCGTCTGGGTCCGCCCCCCGGAGGTCACTTCCCAGCTGCGGATGTCCTGGTCGGCCGCCATGACCGGCGAGTCCATGAGGTACTGGAAGCTCGGCGCCGAGAAGCTATTGGCCTGGTCGGTCGGGAAGAGTTGGGTGGCCACCTGCCATCCGGTGGGGAGGTCGTGAAAGGTGATGCGGGCAGGGCGCGCATCCATGCCCCGGGCCCACATCCAGGTGGCGGGGGCGTTCAGGTGGGCGTGGGTACGGTCCACCTGGGAGTAGGTCCCGTCGGCGCGATCGGCAAAGAGGGTATAGGTCACCTTGACGGTGCCATCGTGCCCGGCCACATCCCACTGGTGGGGATTGGGACGTGAGATGGCCAGGGCGCGCCCGTGGGAGTCCTCGGCGCGCACCGAATAGACGTTCTTGGCAAACTCGTGCAGGGCATACCGACCCGGCGAGCTCCGGCTCATCCGCGCCTCCAGAGGCCGCCCGGCGGGGACGTTGGTCCAGGTGACGGTGATCTCCGCCTCGTGATGGGCGGCGTTGGGCATCCGGAAGTCGTAGCGGACCTCCTGGGCCCAGGACGCGGTTGCGGCGGCGAGCGACAGGAGGAGAATCAGGGGGGAATGGCGGCGCAACATCGAAGTCCCGGGGTGGAGGGTGGCAGGATCGGTGCACTGGGGGCGGCGGTCCCCGCGGAGATCTTCGCGGGGATGCGGGATGTCGTTCACGAAGCAGGTCCAGTGGCCGCGGGGGTGGGACGAATCCCGATCCCCGCATACCGGGCCACCGAATCCCGGGCAATGAATCGACGCCCGTCCACCAGCAGCGGGGTGTCGGCGCGGCCGGCCAGGAGGCCCGGCAGCGCATCGTATCCGGGCCAGCTGGTGATCAGGAGCACCGCCTGGGCATCGGCCACGGCCGCGGCAAGATCGGTGGCGAACCCAATCCCCGCGGGGTCGTGGCCGGCGCGACGGAACTCCGTCACGAAGTTGTCGACCGCGATCGGGTCGTGGCAGGTCACCACTGCGCCCTCACTGAGCAAGGCTGCCACCACCGGCAGCGCCGGCGACTCGCGGACATCGTCGGTGCCCGGCTTGAAGGCCAGCCCCAGCACCGCGACCCGCAACCCAGTCAGGTTCGGAACATGGGCCCGCAGGTGGCGGAGCAGCCGCTCGGGCCGGGCGGCGTTGGTGGCGACCACGGCCTCCAGCAGCTGCTGGGGCTGGCCATGCTCCTCGCCGAACGCCACCAGGGCGCGCACATCCTTGGGGAAGCAGCTGCCGCCAAACCCACACCCCGCCCACAGGAAACTGGCGGCGGAGACGGTGCGCCTCTGTCCTCCCTCCTCCTGATAGGTCAGGTGTTTCATGGCATGGACCCCGCGCAGCACCTCCGCCACATCCACGTCATCGGTGACCTCGCAGAGGTTGCCGATCTCGTTGGAGAAGGAGATCAGGGTGGCGAGCAGGGCGTTGGAAGCGTACTTGATCATCTCCGCGGTGGTCGGCGAGGTCCGGATGATCGGCACACCTCCCAGCGGCTGATACAGCGCGGCAAGGGTGTCGAGACTCCGGCTGTCGATCCCCCCCACCACGATCCGGTCCGGATGCCGGAAGTCGTGGACCGCCACCCCTTCCGCCAGAAACTCAGGGTTCATGCCGAGTCCGAAGTCGACACCCGCGCGCTTGCCGGAAGTGCGTTCCAACGCGACGCGGAACGCCCCCATGGTGGTGCCCGGAATGACGGTGCTCTTGACCGCAATGACGCAGTAGTCCGACCGCTCCCGCAGGCAGGCGCCGAGCGCCTCGGCGGCGGCCAGGACCGCCCGGAGGTCGATCCGCCGGCCATCAAAGGGCGTCCCGACGCACACCAGGACCAGGTCGGCCCCGGCAAATCCGGCCGCCAGGTCGGTGGTGGCAGTCAGACGCCGTCCCACCTGGCGCTCGAGGATCTCGGCAAGGCCCTCCTCGTGGATCTGGGGGACACCGCGATTGACCTGTTCCACCCTCTCCGGGTCGAGGTCAACACAGCGGACCTCGTGGCCCAGGTCGGCCAGACAGGCACCGGAGACCAGTCCCACGTACCCCGTGCCAATGACACAGACGCGCATCACGCCTCCTGCCCATCGCGATGATACCAGTACCAGACCAGGGTCTGCCGAAGCCCCTCCTCAACCCCGACCTCAGGCCGAAATTCCAGGTGCGCCCTCGCCTTGGCGATGTCGGGGCAGCGCCGGTTGGGGTTGTCGGTCAGGTAGGCAGCCTCGGCGCTCTGGCCCTGGATGACCCGGCCAGGATAGCCCCACAACTCCCGGGCCTGCCTGGCCACCAGGTGGGCCAGATCTGCCATGGAAATCTCCCCGGTATCGAGGCCGATGTTGTACGGCTCACAGCGTTCGCCACGGACCAGCACCTTGAGGTAGCCTGCCAGCGCGTCAGTGATGTAGCAGAAGGTCCGGGTGGGTGAGCCGTCGGATAGCAGCACTATATCCTCGCCGGCCAGGGCATTCCGGGCAAAGTCCGGCAACACCCGTCCATCCTGCAGCTTCAGGCCGGGGCCGTAATTATTGAATGGCCTTGCGATGCTGACCGGAACGCCATGCTGCTCGGCGAACACCACGCAGAGGGTTTCCCCCAATCGCTTCGATTCATCATAGCAGGCCCGGGGACCGGTGCTCGAGACCAGGCCCCGGAATGTCTCCCGGGTCGGGATCTGGTCGGCTGGCGGATCGCCGTAGATCTCGCTGGTTGAGAAGAACAGCATCCCGCGGAGGGCCGCCCCGAGGGAGACCGCATGGTCCAGCATATGCCGAAGCCCCTGGACGTTGGCGTCGATGGTCTGGATCGGGTAACGGCGATAATAGATCGGCGAGGCGATCGAGGCCCCGTGAATAATGTAGGCCGGAGCCGGCCATGCCGCCGGGACGGGCTCGACCACATCATGCCGGACCACCTCAATTCCCGGGGACCGCAACTCGCCCAACCAGGCGGGAACGCCGCGCTGGAAGTTGTCGATGGCCAGGAGCCGAATCTGGCGGTCTGCGGGCTGGAGCAGGTTCCACCGGTCGATGGCCTTGCAGAGGTAGTAGCCCAGGAAACCTGCGGCACCGGTGAACCAGACCACCTGCCCCGCCAGGGCCGAGAACTCGGGTTCCGCCCGGTCGATCAGGGTGTCGAGATCGGCGGTGATGAGGCTCTGGATGTCGATGGCCTCGACCGCACCCCCCGGTGCGCTGCCGCCGGGGACAATCGGGGGAGTGATCATGGCTTCATCCCCTGCCCGTTGCGCAGGATGTGCAGGGATGCGCCCCTGATGGTGCCCGCCGTGCGATCCACCTCGGCTCCGCGCGGATCGAGGATCATCACGGTGCTCATCCCCCGGACGGTCCAGCTGCCATCCGGCGACACCTCCAGCGCGGTCCCCTCGTCGATACCGACGCCCAGCAAGTTCGGGTGGTCCAGCGCCAGGGAGAGCAGTCGCGCGTAGCGCCTGCGGCGCATGAAATGCTGGTCCACCACGGCGTTGGTCAGGAAACCGAACCCGGCGGTGGTGACCACGTTGTCAGCCTCGATGGTGAGCCAGTTGTCGTCGGTGACAGGCCGGGCCCCTCCCGGGCGCCTTTCATCTCCTGTGATCATGACCGCGGACATGACCGCCGCACCGGCACTGGTGCCGCCGATGACCGCACCACCACGGTAGGCGTCGAGCATCCCCTGCTCAAACCGGGTCCCGCCGAGCGCATTCGTGAGCCGCGTCTGCACACCGCCATTGAACCAGATACCGGTGACCCCCTGCAGGTGGCGGAGGGTGGCCGGACTGTCGGCCTCGCTGCGGCCGATCACGGCGAACCGGGCGGTGGCACCCAACGCCGCGAGCTCGCGGACCAGGGACGGACCCGCCGTGCTGTCGGCACTGGCCATTGGCAGCACCAGGACCACCGCCTTGCCGGGCCCACCGGCCAGCTCCACAAATCTTCCCATCAGCTCGGCGGGCCTGGGTCCCCCACCGACGATGAACAGCGACCCCTTGGTCGTCTGCTGCGCACCGGCTGACCCGACGACCAGGAGCAGGATGGCGAGGAGCGCCTTGAGCTGCCGCATCACACCTCCGAATTCCGACGCACCAGCGTCAGGATGGTATAGATGGCCACTGCTTCGTCGAGTTGGTTGGTAATCTCCACATCCCACGCCACCACTCCCTGCGGCACCCCCTCAGGCGGGGTCGCCTTGGCGATTTTCTGCTTGACGGTGATCCGCGCCTGGATGGTATCGCCGATGCCAACCGGCTTGACGAACCGCAGGCTCTCGAGGCCGTAATTGGCCAGCACAGGGCCGACGCCAGGATCGACAAAGAGGCCGGCTGCCGCACTGACCACGAAATAGCCGTGCGCCACTCGCATCCCGAAGAGCGAATCCTTGGCCGCGAGTTCGTCGGTGTGGGCATAGAAATGGTCGCCGCTGATCCCCGCAAAGTTGACGATATCGGCCTCGGTGATGGTACGGCGATGGGTGATCAAGGTGTCGCCAATCTGAAGCTCCTCGAAGTACTTCCGGAACGGATGGACCCGATCGACGTGCTGGGCTGCACCCTTGCTCCACTGCCCGCTGATCGCGGCAAGCATGGTGGGATGGCCCTGCACCGCAGTGCGCTGCATGAAGTGGAGCACCCCCCGGACGCCGCCCAGTTCCTCGCCGCCGCCGGCCCGGCCAGGACCGCCATGCACCAGGTGCGGCAGGGGAGAGCCGTGTCCGGTGGACTCCTTGGCGCTGGAACGATCGAGCACCATGATCCGCCCGTGGAAGGGTGCAGTCCCCAGCACCACCGTGCGAGCCACGGCGGGGTCAGCGGTAAACAACGACCCGCACAGCGACCCCTTGCCCCGGCGTGCCAACTCGATCGCCTCATCCAGATTGGCGTACGGCATCACGGTGTTGACCGGACCAAACGCTTCGATGTCGTGTGGTTCATTCCGGCCCAGCGGGTCGGCGCAGTGCAGCAGCATCGGGGTGAAGAAGGCACCCTTCGTGGCATCAGCCCCCGTCACGGCGAGTCCCTCCAGCGACCCGTACACGACCTCTCCGGCCTGCATCAGCTGCTCGGCGGCCTTGCGCACCTCGGTGACCTGACCGCGGCCGGCCAGCGGGCCCATCTTGACCCCCTCGACCGAAGGATCGCCCACGGTGACGCCGCCGAGGCGCTTCTGCAGCGCCTTGATGACGTCCTCCTGCATCCCTTCGGGCACGATGGTGCGGCGGATTGCGGTGCACTTCTGCCCCGCCTTCACCGTCATTTCGCGGGCCACTTCCTTGATGAACAGGTCGAACTCTTCCGTCCCAGGCGCCGCGTCGGGCCCCAGGATGGAACAGTTGAGCGAGTCGGCCTCCATGTTGAACCGCACCGACTCGGCAATGATGCGCGGGTGGGCCTTGAGCGTGCGCCCGGTCCACGCCGACCCGGTGAAGGTGACCACATCCTGGCAGGTGACGTGGTCGAGCAGGTCGCCCACCCCGCCGCAGATCAGCTGCAACGACCCCTCCGGCAGGATCTTCGACTCGATCATCGCCGTCACCATCTTCTGGGTCAGGTAACTGGTGACGGTGGCCGGCTTGACGATGGCCGGCATCCCGGCCAGGAACGTGGGCGCCAGCTTTTCGAGCATCCCCCAGCAGGGGAAATTGAAGGCGTTGATATGGACTGCGGTGCCCTCCATCGGCACGCAGATGTGCCGCCCCATGAAGGTGCCACCTTTGGAGAGCGGTTCCACCTCGCCCTCGACATGGAACGGCTCGTTCGGGAAGTCCCGGCGGCCGCGGCTGGAGTAGGCAAAGAAGGTGGCAATGCCGCCCTCAATGTCGATCCACGAATCGATCCGGGTGGCCCCGGTGGCGGCGGAGAGTTCGTAGAACTCCTCCTTCCGCCCCATCAGGTACTTGGCCATCTCCTTGAGCAGCAGGGCCCGCTCGTGGAAGGTCATCGCCCGGAGGGTGCGGCCCCCGGTGCGTGGGCCATGCTCCAGCATCGCCTTGAAGTCGAGGCCATCGCTGGTGGTTCGGCCGATTTCGCTGCCGCTCACCGCGTGGATCAGCGGCACACCTTCCGCGGCGCCCTCCACCCACTGGCCCAGGGCATAGCTCTTCAGTTTGGTCACGATTCCGCTCCATCTGGTTTCTCACCGGCGACTTCGCGCCAGGTGCGGTAGGTATTGGGCTGGCTGGGGCGGTCCGGCTGCACCTCGCGCAGCGGCTCGACCTCGCGGAGTCCCTCGCGCAGTTCCCCTGGGAGAGCCTGATAGAGGCGGGTGCCCTCGGTCTTCCACGCCAGCCTCTCGTCACTCACGTCCTTCACGACCCTGGCGGGATTGCCGACCACCACCTTGCGGTCGGGCACCTGCATCTCGGCCGGCACGAAGCAGAGGGCGCCGACGATGCATCCCTCGCCAATCGTGGCATGGTCCATGACGACAGCATTCATCCCGACCAAGGCATTCCGGCCAATCCGCGCGCCATGGATCACGGCCCCGTGACCGATATGCGCCCCGGCCTCGAGCGTCACCGTGACACCCGGGAACATGTGGATGGTGCAATTTTCCTGCACGTTGCAGCCGTCCTCGATCACGATACCGCCCCAATCCCCGCGAATTGCCGCCCCGGGCCCGACGTACACATCCCGCCCGATGATCACGTTGCCGGTGACGGTCGCGTTCGGATGCACGAAGGCCGATTCGTGGATGACGGGGATGTGGGGGCCGTACGCGTAAATGGTCATGGGCCTGCGGGTTAGGGGGTATCGGGTATCGGGTATCAGGTATCAGGTATCAGGAGCAGACAGGAACGGTGTACCGTGCTGCCGCTTGAGGAGAGAGGTGCCCCAAGGCCCCACGCCGATCCCCGGCGTGGTACGGAGGCACGGCACCCGATACCTGAGACCTGATACCCGGTCCCTCATGCCCGCTCCAACACAACAGCCATCCCCTGCCCCACCCCGACGCACATGGTGCAGAGGGCGTAGCGCTTGCCGGTGGCCTCCAGCTCGCGTGCGGCGGTCAGCAGCAGGCGAGCCCCGCTCATGCCGAGCGGGTGGCCCAGGGCAATGGCGCCACCATTCGGGTTTACCCGCGGGTCGTCGTCGGCCAGGCCAAGCTGCCGGAGGCAGGCCACCACCTGCACGGCGAACGCCTCATTCAGCTCGATCAGGTCGATCTGGTCCATGGTCAGGTCGGCGCGGGCCAGCGCCCGGCGTGAAGCCTCGACCGGCCCGACTCCCATGATGCGCGGCTCCACCCCGACCACCCCGGAGGAGACGATCCGCGCCAGCGGCGTCAGGCCGTGCGCCTTGGCACCCGCTGCGGAGGCGATCAGCAGCGCCGCTGCCCCATCGTTGAGCCCGCTGGAGTTCCCGGCGGTGACGCTCCCTTTCCCATCTGGCCGGAACGCGGGGCGCAGCTGGGCGAGTTTCTCGATGGTCGTGTCGGGCCGGAGAAACTCATCGTCGGCCACGAGCGTGGCGGGCTCCCGCTTGCGACCAGGGATCTCCACTGGGACAATCTCACTGGCAAATCGGCCACGCCCTTGAGCAGCAGCGGCCTTCTGCTGTGAGGCGGCGGCAAACCGGTCCTGGTCCATACGGTCGATGCTGAACATCTCGGCCACATTTTCGGCCGTCTGCCCCATGGCATCGATGCCGTACAACTCTTCCATCCGCGGGTTGACGAATCGCCATCCCAGGCTGGTATCCACCAGTTCCTGGTTGCGGGCAAACGGGGTCTCGGCCTTGGACAGGACCAGCGGTGCGCGGGTCATCGACTCCACCCCGCCCGCCAGATAGACGTCCCCATCCCCGGCACCAATGGCGCGCGCGGTGTGCACCGCCGCCGCCATACCGGAAGCACACAGGCGATTGACCGTCTCCCCGGGAACGCTCGTTGGCAGGCCGGCCAGGAGGAGCGCCATTCGGGCCACATTGCGGTTGTCCTCGCCGGCCTGGTTGGCGCATCCCAGCACCACATCCCCGATCGCCGCCGGATCCAGGCTCGGATGACGTGCGACCAGCGCCCGGAGGACGTGGGCTGCCAGATCATCCGCCCGGACCGGCGCCAGGGCACCCCCCAGGCTGCCAATCGGAGTCCGGACGCCATCGATCAGGAATGCTTCGGGCATGGAGTCTCTGGTTCGGGGAACAAGGCGGCGTACCGGGGCCAACCCTGCGATCAGGTGCAATTTACTGTATTCTTGTAAGGCGTGGAACGCCTTGCCAGACAAGAACCTGCACGATTCGGGAGCAGCGTGACCTACCAGCACCTTCAGTGGACCGTCGAGCACGGCGTCGCCGAGATTACCCTGAACCGACCCGAGGTGCTCAACAGCTTCAATGCCCGGATGGGACAGGAGCTGCAGGACGCCCTTGAGTCGGCCCAGGATCCCGCCATCCGGGCAGTCCTGCTCACCGGGGCCGGGCGCGCGTTCTGCGCTGGCCAGGACCTTGCCGAGGCCCTGGGGACCCCCGAATCGGGGCCAGCGGAATTCGCCGACATCGTTCGCAACACATACTCACCCATCGTGCTCGGCATCCGCCAGCTGGAAAAGCCGGTGATTTGCGCGGTGAACGGGGTGGCCGCCGGTGCCGGAGCCAACCTGGCGTTCTGCTGTGATTTCGTCCTGGCAGCCGAGAGCAGTTCGTTCATCCAGGCCTTTGCCAAGATCGGGCTGGTGCCCGACACCGGCGGCACCTTCTTCCTGCCCCGACTGATCGGGCTGGCGCGGAGCACTGCCCTGATGATGCTGGCCGACAAGCTCGCCGCCGCGAAGGCCCTGGAAATTGGCCTGATCTACAAGGTGGTGGCGAACGACGAAGTCGTTGCCGAGGCCCGGGCGCTGGCCCGCCAGTTGGCCGCCCAACCGACCCGTGCATTTGCCATGATCAAGCAGGCGCTCAACGCCTCGCTGACCAGCGATCTGGCATCGCAGCTGGAGCTCGAGGCAGAATTGCAGAGCGCTGCCGGACGCACCGCCGACTACGCCGAGGGTGTGGCGGCGTTCCTGGGCAAGCGGGCCCCCATGTTCCGGGGGGAGTGATGATGGCCGAGCGAGCCGCGATGCGGATCGGCGTCCTCGGCGCCGGCGCCATGGGCACCGGCATTGCCCAGGTGGCCGCCACCCACGGCCATCCGGTGGTCCTGGCAGACGCGAACGGGGCCGCCGTTGCCGCCGCACGCGAATCGATCCGGCGGGTCTTTGCCCGCCTGGTCGAGAAGGACCGGATGACGGTCGAGGACGCGGCGGCAGCCCTCGACCGGATCGCGCCAACCACGCTTGAGGACGGTGCCGGCCTCCATGCATTGGCGGACAGCGACCTCGTGATCGAGGCGATCGTCGAGGACCTGGCGGTCAAGCGGGACGCCTTTGCCCGCCTGGAGCAGGCCACACGGCCGGGGACGATTCTCGCGACCAACACCTCTTCGCTCAGTGTGACGGCGATTGCCGGCCAGCTGACCCACCCGGAACGGGTGGTGGGGATGCACTTCTTCAATCCCGTCCCGCTGATGCCGCTGGTGGAGGTGGTGCCGGGTTTGGTGACCGATCCGGAGATCACCTCGGCGGTGCACGACCTGGCCGCCGGATGGAAGAAGGTGCCGGTGGTGGCCAAGGACACCCCCGGCTTCATCGTGAACCGGGTGGCCCGGCCGTTTTACGGCGAGGCGCTCCGGATGTACGAGGAAGGTGTGGCCGACATGGCCACCATCGACTGGGCAATGCGGGAAGTGGGCGGATTCCGGATGGGCCCGTTCGAGTTGATGGACCTGATCGGCAATGACGTCAACTTCGCGGTGACCCAGGGCGTCTTTGCGGCGTTCTTCTACGACCCGCGCTACCGGCCGTCGTTGACCCAGCAGCGCCAGGTCGAGGCCGGCATGCTGGGACGCAAATCGGGCCGCGGGTACTACGAGCACGGCGGGGGTGCCGTGGCGCCGGCACCCCAAGAGGACCGCGTCCTGGCGGAGCGGATCGTCAACCGGATCGTGGCGATGCTCATCAACGAGGCGGTGGATGCCCTCTTCCTCGGCGTTGCCAGCGCCGAGGACCTGGACCTGGCGATGACCAAGGGGGTCAACTACCCCAAGGGGTTGCTGGCCTGGGCCGACGAGCTCGGTGCCGACCTGGTCCTGGCCCGACTGGAGGACCTGCAGGCGGAGTTCGGGGAGGATCGCTACCGGCCATCACCGCTGCTCCGCCGGGTGGCCCGCGCCGGGCATGGATTCCTCGATGGCTGAGACTCCCCAGGCGCTGGCCGAACGCTGCGTCCAGGCGATGCTGGCCGGGGACCGATTCACCGACTGGATGGGGATGGAGGTAGTGGAGGTCGCGCCGCAGCGGTCGGCGGTGGCGATGACGGTGCGCCCGGAAATGACCAATGGCTTCGGGGTCTGCCATGGCGGGGTGACGTTCTCGCTGGCCGACAGCGCCCTGGCGTTCGCCTCCAACACCCACGGCCGGGTGACAATGAGCATCGAAAATGGCATCCGTTACACCAGGCCGGCCCGGGTGAGTGACCGGCTCACCGCCACCGCGGTGGCAGAGCACGTCGGCGGCCGGATCGGCTATTATCGGGTGACGGTGACCAACCAGGACGCGGAGGTCGTCGCGTTGTTCACCGGGACGGTATACGCGACCGAACGGCGGTTGGTGGAGTAGTTCCTCTGACGACCCTGCATGGGCAGTTCACGCGGAGGCGCGGAGGTGGACAGAGAGCCGCGGAGGGGCTTGAAAAAGGGCGGTACTGATCGGACGGAACGGCTATCCGCGTTGTTTAATAACAAACTCTTATGATATTGGCACGGTCGACACCTGACCGCTTGTGCAGGGCACCCTCAGCGCCTCCGGCAGTTCTCCGCGTCTCCGCGTGACCTGAAGGAACCAGAACGCGGCCACTAGCCTCAGGCGCACAAATGGATTCGATGTTGACCGAAGGGATGCAATGAACGCGATCGACTGGAAACGGGTGGCCTATCTCTCGCTGGTGTCGCGACGGATCGACGACATCGAGGAGAACCGGCTCGTCCCCGAGAAGAAGGTGCTCTACCAGTTCAGCGCCCGGGGCCACGACGTGCCCCAGATCATCCTGGGCCAGCTGTTGACCCACCCGCACGATGCGGCAGGCGCGTACTACCGCTCCCGGCCGTTGCTCCTGGCCCTGGGGCTGCCGCTCGACGACGCCTTTGCCGGGCCGATGGGCAAATCGGGTGGCTTCAGCAATGGCCGCGACATCGGGGTGGTCTGCAATCTTCCGAATCCGGGCGGGCCCACCGTCCTGCCCATGTCCGGCGACGTCGGCAGCCAGTACACCCCAACGGCGGGGTGGGCCCAGGCGATCAGCTACCATCGCGACGTGCTCAAGGACGATTCCTGGCGCGATGCGATGGCCGTGGTGCTGGGCGGCGAGGCGTCGGTGGCGACCAACGGGTTCTGGTCGGCGCTCACGATGGCCACCACCCTCCAGCTGCCACTCCTCTTCTACATCGAGGACAACGGCTACGGCATCTCGGTCCCGTCGCAGTTCCAGACCCCGGGCGGCAACATCGCAGAGAACCTCGCCTCGTTCAAGAACCTCTCCATCAAGGACGGCGACGGGACCGACCCGGAAGAGTCCTCTCGCCTGATCGCCAAGTCGGTGGCGCACGTCCGGTCGGGCAAGGGTCCGGCCCTGCTCCGGCTCCAGGTGCCGCGGCTCTGCGGCCACTCCGGCCAGGACACCCAGGCCTACAAGCCCTCCGGACTCCTGGCGGTAGAGGCGGCCAACGACCCACTCCCCAAGCTCAAGAAGTACCTCCTGAATGGGCTGCTGACCCAGACGGAGTGGGACGAAGTGGACCGCCAGGCTGCCGCCGACGTGGATACCGCCTTGGAAGCCGCGCTGGCCAGGCCGGAGCCCGACACCAGGACCGTCACCCGTCACCGCTTTGCCGAACAGCGGCCCGATGGCACCGCGGAGCTGCAGCAGTGCGGCGGGCTTCACGCCGTGGGACACCGGTTTCCGGCGCACACCGACACGCCGGCCCCCGAGGGGCCCCGGATCAACATGCTCACCGCCATCCGGCGGACGCTGGAGCATGAACTCCGCACCAATCCGAAGGTTCTGGTCTTTGGCGAGGATGTCGGTCCCAAGGGAGGGGTGCATGCCGCCACCATGGGGCTGCAGGACCAGTTCGGGGAGCACCGGGTTTTCGACACTTCGCTGTCGGAGGAGGGGATCATCGGTCGCTCGGTGGGCATGGCCATCTCGGGGCTGATGCCGGTTCCCGAGATCCAGTTCCGCAAGTATGCCGACCCTGCCACCGAGCAGCTCAACAACTGCGGCACGATGCGCTGGCGCACCGCCAACCGCTTTGCCGCCCCGATCGTGGTCCGGATGCCCGGGGGCTACGCCCCCAAGTGCGGCGACCCCTGGCACAGCGTCTGTGGCGAGGTGCTCTGGGCCCACCAGCCGGGGTGGCAGGTGTGTGTTCCGAGCAATGCGGAGGACGCCGTGGGCCTGCTGCGAGCCGCACTGCGCGGCAACAACCCCACGATCTTCTTCGAGCACCGGGCGCTGCTGGATGGGATGTGGGCGCGCCGCCCCTATCCCGGCGACGACTACCTGCTGTCTCTGGGTCAGGCCCGGGTCATCACCGAGGGTGACGCCCTGACCGTGGTGAGCTGGGGCGCCATGGTGGAACGGTGCGAGGCGGCCGGCCGGGAGAGCGGCTATGCCGTGGAAGTCCTGGACCTCCGGACGATCTCACCGTGGGACCGCGACGCGGTCCTGGCATCGGTCCGGAAGACTCGACGCTGCCTGGTGGTGCACGAGGACACCATGACCGCCGGATTCGGGGCGGAGGTCGCGGCAACCGTGGCCGACGCGGCGTTCTTTGACTTGGACGCCCCGGTGCAGCGGGTGGCGGTGCCGGATATTCCGACGCCGTACAATGTCGCGATGATGGAGGCGGTCCTGCCGTCAGTAAGCGCCATTACCGACCGGATGATTGCGCTGATCGAGACCTGACCGAGCGGCCGAATGCCGAGCGTCGTTACGGAGGATCGAGGAAGGTCCGGATCCGCACCGGCACGACGGTTTCCCCCCAATGCATCCGGAGCACGGCGGTGTCGCGGGCCACGACGGGGAAGTACCAGGCCAGTACCTCCATGTGGTCACCGCGGGCCGGCTCGACCGATACCCGGAAGAGGTCGTCTTCGGCCCCCGGGTACGGGGTGTGATAGATGTGGGACTGCCGGTTCAGGATCAGCGTCCAGGGACCCTGCATCGCCGGCACCAGCCAGAGGGTGTATTCTCCCCGGGGCACCGGCCGGCCCTCAATCTCAACGTCTCGGCTGATGGCGATCCGGGTGGCGGAGTCGGCGCCGGGATTCCAGGTCTGCCCCCACTTGACCAGTCCCTCGTCGCCAAAGAGGATTCGGCCCCGTGCCACCGGCCGGTTCCAGGTAATCAGGAGATCGGTGATCCCCACGCGCTGGGAAACGGTGGCGTGCTGGCTGAAGGGGATGGCCTGCGCCCAGAGCCCGATGGGTACTGAGGTGGCCAGCAGCAGGGTGAGAACAGCAGGACGCATTGGCAGTTCCTGGGAATGGGTCGCAGCATGCCCGACACTGGGCCTGTCCACAACATACGCCATACCGGCGCCGGGAGTTCCCCGGCACCCCCAGATACCTGTGGAGTTTGCACGTGAGCCAGCTGACCGACATCGTCCTGCCCGTTGACAACGCCGAGGGCACCACCTCGGTGGTAGCGGCCTGGTTCAAGCAGGTGGGAGACCGCGTGGCGGTCAACGAGCCGCTGCTTGAACTCAGCACCGACAAGGTCACGGTAGAGATTGCGTCGCCGACCGACGGGGTGCTGCACGAGATTCTCCGCCAGGTGGACGAGTCGGTGCAGCCGGGAGAGGTGGTGGGGCGGGTGGCTGTGGGGGGTGCGGTGGTGGCGGTGGAGGTGGCGGAGACGGGCACGACGGATAGGGCGGGCAGGACGGGCAGGACGGACAGGGCGGACAGTGAGGGTAGCGCAATGCAGCTCTCGCCGGCGGTGCGACGGCTGCTGGATCAACACGGACTGGAGGCATCGCAGGTGGATGGCACTGGTCGTGGCGGGCGGGTCACCGCCGAAGACGTTGAGCGCGTCGCGGCGAGCCGAACGACGAAGCCGATCAGTGCGGACTCAGCGCCTCCCCTGTCGCTCCGACCCACTTCCCACCCGCCATCCGGGATCCCGTCCCGCATGGTGCCGCACAGCCAGATGCGGAAGGGCATCGCGGCGCACATGGTGCACAGCGTCGCGATCGCGCCCCATGTCACCACAGTGTTCGATGCCGACCTTTCCAGGGTGCTGCTGCACCGCGAGCGGAATCGTGCCGAGGCCGAGGCGCGGGGCGCCAAGTTGACGCTTACCGCGTATTTCGTGCGAGCCACGGTGCAGGCGCTGCAGGCGGTGCCCGAGGTGAACAGCCGCTGGCACGACGACGCGCTGGAACTATTCGAGGACTGCAACGTCGGCGTGGCAACGGCGCTCGACGACGGCGGCCTGATCGTGCCGGTAATCCGGGAGGCGCAGACCCTGGACCTGATCGGCATCGCGGAGCGGCTGAGCGACCTGACCAGCCGGGCCCGCGCCGGCGCGCTCACCCCCGCCGACGTGCAGCGGGGCACCTTCACGATTTCCAACCACGGGGTCAGCGGCAGCATCATCGCCACACCGATCATCATCAACCAACCGCAGTCGGCGATCCTGGGCATCGGCCGGATGGAGAAGCGGGTGGTGGTGGCGCAATCGTACACCCACGAAATCACCGAGATCCGTCCGATGCTCTACGTGACGCTGACGATCGACCATCGGGTGCTGGATGGGTTCCTGGCCAACAAGTTCCTGACCGAGTGGGTCAAGACGATCCAGGAATGGGAGTAGGGGAAGTGTGCGGTATCAGGTGACGGGTATCAGGTATCAGCGGCGCCGTGGTAGGCAGACACTGACCCGCGCACCTCACTGCTCTCCTTCGGAACCGACCCACAGAACTAGCACCCGAGACCTGGTACCTGATACCCGCTACCTGAAACTCGGCACCCGCTCTCAGAACGCCTTGAAATGCTCAAATGGCTGGTGGCAGCTGTGGCAGGAGTACAGCGACTTGCAGGCGGTGGCTCCAAACTCGGACCGAAGTTCGGTATCGGGTGAGTCGCAGAACGGACACGCCACGTTTCGGACGGTGGGCCCCAGGCTCACCAGCGGCTCAGCCACCACGGGCCCCGGCGGCGCAATGCCGTACGCCTTGAGCCGCCGTCGGCCGGTGTCGGTCATCATGTCGGTAGACCAAGCCGGCGTAAACACGCGGCGCACTTCCACCTGCTCCGCGCCCGCCGTCTGCAGCGCCCGTCCAATCTCCCGCTCAATCACGTCCAGCGCCGGGCACCCGGAATAGGTCGGTGTCACGTCCACCCGGATGCCGCCTGCGGTCGCCTCGATTGTCCGGATGATTCCGAGGTCCACCACCGACAGCGCCGGTACCTCGGGATCCGGCACACCCCGGAGCGCTTCCCAGGCCTGGTCAATGGTGATCGGCACCGTCGGCGTCACCAACTGGCCCCGGGGTGCGACCGTGCCGTGATCTGCATGACCGACAGCAGGTGCCCCAGGTGCTCGGTGTGGTTGCTACGGCGGACGTTGGGCGGCGGGCCCTGATCGCCGGCCGGTACTTCCAGGGTGGCTCGGCCGAGCACCTCTTGCACCGTCTCGAGCCAGCGATCCTGGACCACGGCGAGATCGGCGGCGACACCCCCGTTCAGCAGCTCCTCGTCCACCGCATCCGCCGCGAACAACTCCCCGGTGAATCGCCAGCACTCCTCCAGCCCGCGGGCAATCCGGCCGTGGCTCTCCTCGGTACCATCACCGAGCCGCACCAACCACTCGGCGCTGTGCCGCAGGTGATAGCGGTCCTCCTTGAGTGCCCGGGTGGCCAGGGCCGCCAACTCCGCGTGGCTCGAGCGCGTCAGGGCATCGAGGAGGTGCACGCTGTAGGCATCGAAGAGGAACTGCCGCGCCATGGTAAACCCGAAATCCCCGATGGGAAGCTCCACCAGCCGAGTGTTCTGGAACTCCACATCGGTGCGCCAGAACGCCAAGGCGTCCTCGTCACGGCCCTGTCCCTCCACCTGTCCCGCCAGATGCAGGAAGTTGTTGGCCTGTCCCAGGAGATCGAGGGCGATGTTGGAGAGGGCAATATCCTCCTCGAGGATCGGCCCGTGGCCGGCCCACTCGGAGAGCCGGTGTCCCAGGATCAGGCGGTCGTCGCCGAGGCGGCAGAGATAGGTGAAGAGGGGGGTCAAAACACCTTCACTCCCCGCGGGGCCTTGTAGAACTGCGGGTGGCGGTAGGGCTTGTCGTTGCCGGGATCAAAGAACGGACCGCTGTCGGAGGGGCTGGAGGCCACGATCTGGTCGGCCGGCACCACCCAGAGACTTACCGCCTCGCCGCGCCGAGTGTAGACATCGCGGGCGTTCTGAAGCGCCATCTCGGCGTCGGGGGCGTGGACGCTGCCCGCGTGCTCATGCGGCTTGCCCTTGCCCGGCTGGGTAAAGACCTCCCAGAGCGGCCACTGCGATCCGTCGGGAGCTTCGGCATCGGGCATGATCGTTCCTCAGGCTGCCGTGGACTGCGAGCGACTGCGTTGCTTCTCTGCGTAGGCATCCCCGGCGGCCCGGACCCAGGCGCCGTTGTCGTGCGCGGCCCGGCGCGCCTCGAGCCGCTCACGGTTACAGGGGCCGTTGCCGTGGATCACCGCCATGAATTCGTCCCAGTCAATCGGTCCAGACTCCCAATCGCCGGTGTCGGGGTTGTGCTTGAGATCGGGGTCGGGAAAGGTGAGGCCAATCGCCTGGCCCTGCGGAATGGTCAGGTTGACGAAGCGCTGCCGCAGGTCGTCATTGGATTTCCGCTTGACCCGCCACTTGAGCAGCTCGGCGCTGTTGGGTGAGTTCACGTCGCTGGGCCCAAACATCATCAAAGATGGCCACCACCATCGATTGAGCGACTCCTGCGCCATTTCCTTCTGGGCCGGCGTGCCAGCGGCCAGCGTGGCCATGATCTCATAACCCTGCCGCTTGTGGAAGTTCTCTTCCTTGCAGATCCGGACCATGGCGCGAGCATACGGCCCGTACGAGGCCTTGGCCAGCACCGTCTGGTTGACGATCGCGGCGCCGTCCACCAGCCACCCGATGGCGCCCATGTCGGCCCAGCTCAGGGTGGGATAGTTGAAGATACTGGAGTACTTGGCCACACCGGCATGGAGCTGGTCCACCAGCGTGTCGCGGCTGACGCCCAGGGTCTCGGTGCCGCAGTAGATGTAGAGGCCGTGGCCGGCTTCGTCCTGCACCTTGGCCAGCAGCGCCATCTTGCGGCGGAGGTTGGGGGCCCGGGTAATCCAGTTCCCCTCGGGGAGCATGCCGACAATCTCGGAGTGGGCGTGCTGGGACATCATCCGGATCAGCTGCTTCCGGTACCGCTCCGGCATCCAGTCCTTGGGCTCGATCGTTTCACCAGCCTTGATCCGGGCCTCAAAGGCCTGAACCAGCGCGGGATCATCGGGGGGTGACTTGGGGGTGGGACTCATGGCCTGCCTTGGCTACGGGGCAACGTCGTTAGTCCTTATATAACAATGATTTACGGTGAAAATCAAGATCTTCTGCGGGTCCGCGGATGGTCCGCGTGGGGTCCGCGTGGGGTCCGCGGGTAAACCCGCGGCTCGGCCAGGAGCGTCGCTGAAGCGACGGGAATCGCTCGGTGGTCCATCGCGAATGCTGCTGATGCCCGCTTGGCATTCGGAGGCCTCGCGCAGCGCGGGTGTCGTTTACCGGTCGCCTACCACCGGACCCTGACAATCCGCCCCATCGTCCCCACCATCCATCCCGTCCCATCCGGCGCAAACCCGACGCTCCAGAAATTCCGGGTATCGAGCGCCTGCCAAGTACGGCCGGCGTCGGCGCTCCACGATGCCCCCTTGGGCCCGACCCCAACGATGGTGCGAGCGCGGCCCGGCACCACAGCCGAACCGTACACCGAACCGCTGAAGGTTGGCCGACCCACCAGCTGCCAGGTGGCGCCGCCATCGGTCGTCTCCGCCACGTTGTCGCTGAACTCGTCCATCTTGGCACCTTCACCCCCCAGGGCCAGGCCGTGACGCTCATTGAAGAAGGCGACGGTGGAAATCCCGGACGCCGGTGTGCCGTGGACTATCGGGGTGGTCACCACCGTCCAGGTCCGGCCCCCGTCGGCGGTGCGGCCAACCCGCGCCTCTGCCCCCGCCCCGGAACCGAACCAGGCCTGGTTCTGCCCCATGGCAATCACGCAGGTGCCACTGGCGGCAAAGTATCCCTCGCCCGCCACCGCTGGGGGCAAGCCCTCAACCAGGTCCCAGCTCCGCCCCCCGTCCTCGGTGCGCCGGATGATCATCCGGCCGTCCACCGCGTCGCTCATCACCACGGCACGTCTCGCGTCCCAGAACGCGAAGCAATCGTAGAACGCCTTGGGGTCGGTGTTGCGAAACTGTTCAGTCCATGATGTACCACCATTGGAGGTGTGGTAGATCCGTGAATCCTCGCCGTTGCCGATCGAGAGCACCCAGGCAGTACTGGCATCGATGGCGTGAACATCCCGAAACTGGAGTGAGTCCGCACCGGGCACGACACCAGTCTGCCACGTCGAGCCGCCATCCGTAGTTCGGGCCCAGGTACCACGAGTCCCGGCCAGCCACGCCACCTGTCCGCTGACCGGTGCCACCGCGATGAACAACACTCGGCTGTTGGGCAGCGATTGGTCGGTCAGGGTGGGAGATTGGGCGGTGGCCAGGGGAACCGACAGGAGCATCGACAGCGCCAGCGCACCAGCGCGGGAGGGGGCCGCTCGATGGGGGTGAGTCACGGAAACTCCCGGGAAGTGAGTGAACCGGTCGATTGACCGCAGGAAAATGCCCCCAATCGCGTTGAATTGGTTACCCCCTCCCCGGTCCAGTTCGCTACCGTGGCGGGGTGACTTGCCAACCCTCCTCCGCCGAGCCGATACTATGGCCATGCCAGCCAGCCACTATTTCACTGCGGCGGATGTGCTCGCCATGCCGGAAGACGGCAACAAGTACGAGGTGGTGCGCGGGGAGCTGCTGGTGACACCCATGCCACGGCCGTTGCACGAGGTCGTCCTGGCCCGGCTCCGGTATGAGGTGACTCACTACCTCGGGGCGCATCCGGTCGGCTTCCCGTTCGGCGCTGGGGATCTTTCGTGGACTCCCGACACCCTCGTCAGCCCCGACCTGTTCGTCGTCCCGATGGAAGAAGCCCGAACGCTGCGGTGGGCCACGATGCGATCGCTGCTCCTGGCCGTAGAGGTCCTCAGCCCGTCCACGGCCCGTTACGATCGCTTCACCAAGCGCCGGCTCTACCAGGAAGTCGGCGTCCCCCTCTACTGGCTGGTGGACGCCGACGCGAAACTGGTGGAGGTCTGGACCCCGGAGGCGATGTTCCCCGCCGCCGAGACT